>WNGD01001318.1_pt1 | contig 34577 bp, 31 predicted proteins | sample 5400671 | NCBI WGS metagenome assembly WNGD01 (sample SAMN13153369, study PRJNA577476) | soil metagenome | isolation source: 40 cm soil or saprolite under grassland replicate 2 | place: USA:California | collected 2016-06-15 | reverse complement strand
GACGCCGGCGACCGCTCGTGCGCGATGGAGGCGTCGTCGCACGCCTCGGTCCTCCATCGCCTCGACCACGTCCGCTTCGCCGCGCTCGTCTTCACGAACCTCAGCCAGGACCACCTCGACTTCCATAGGGACATGGAGTCCTACTTCGAGGCGAAGCGGCGACTCTTCCTCGTCGAGCCGCGGCCGGTCGCGATCGTCAACACCGGCGACGAGTACGGGCGGCGGCTGGCCCAGGAGCTCCCCGACGTGATCACGTTCAGCGCCGAAGACGCGGGCACACTCGAGGGAGTCGGGCTGGGGCTGCGCGGGCGCTTCAATCTCGAGAACGCGCTAGGAGCGCTGTACGCGGCCCGTGCGCTCGGGATCGAGGAGGACGCGATCCGGCGCGGGCTGGAATCCGTCCGCTGGGTGCCGGGCCGTTTCGAGTCGGTGGACGCCGGCCAACCGTTCCACGTGATCGTCGACTACGCGCACAAGCCGGGCGCGCTCGAGAACGTGCTGCTCGCGGCGCGCGACCTCGCGGGCAGCAACCGCGTGATCTGCGTCGTCGGCGCCGGCGGCGACCGTGACCGCGGCAAGCGACCGCAGATGGGACGGCTCGCGTCGGAGCTCGCCGACGTCGCGATCGTCACCTCCGACAACCCGCGCAGCGAGGATCCGGAGGAGATCGCGGCGGAGATCGTGGCCGGAGCGGACGGCGAGGTCGAGGTCGAGCTCGACCGGGCCGCCGCGATTGCGCGCGCAGTCGAGCTGGCACGGCCGGGCGACGTCGTCCTCGTCGCCGGCAAGGGAGCCGAGCAGGGGCAGGAGTTCGCCGACCGGACGGTGCCGTTCGACGACCGCGAGGCGGCGAAGGAGGCCCTGAAGGCGTTGGAGGCAAGAACCTGATTCCGCTGCCGCTCGCCGAGGTGCGGGCGCTCTCGCTTGGACGTCTCGAGGGCGACGCCGACGCGGTTACAGGCGTCCAGGTCGACTCGCGCCGGATCCGGCCCGGCGACCTCTTCGTCGCGGTCTCGGGCGGCGAGGCGTACGTCGACGACGCCCGCGCGCGCGGCGCGGCGGCGACGCTCGTGCCGGACGAGCCGCACGCGGCACTCGCAGCACTGGGCGGTGCCGTCCGCGCCCGCAGCGATGCTCGCGTCGTGGCGATCACCGGCTCGGTCGGGAAGACGTCGACGAAGGACATCCTCGCGGCGCTCCTCCGCACCCGCGTGCGCACCGTCGCCGCGCCGGACGGCTTCAACAACGAGGTCGGCCTGCCGCTCACGCTGTGTCGGATCGAGCCCGAGACGGAGGTCGTCGTGACGGAGATGGCGATGCGCGGGTCCGGCCAGATCCGCGACCTCGCCAGGGTCGCGCGACCCGATCTCGGCGTGATCACGTCGATCGCGCCCGTGCATCTCGAGCAGCTGGGGAGCCTGGAGAACATCGCCCGCGCGAAGGCGGAGCTGCTCGCCGAGCTTCCGGCCGGCTCGGTCGCCGTGCTGCCGGAGGACACGCCGGTGCTCGAACCGTTCGTGCCGGAGGGGCTCGACGTGCGCCGCTTCGGCGAGCCCGAGGCGGAGGTCCGTGACGGCCGAATGCACGTGCACTGGCGTGACCGCGAGGTCGTGTTCGGCTTCACGGCCCGCCACCAGGCCACGAACGCGGCGGCGGCGCTGACCGCGGCCGAGGCTCTGGGCGTCGAGCCGCCGCCGGAGCCGGTGGAGGTCGAGTTCTCGCGCTGGCGCTCCCAGGAGTCGGAGCTGCCGGGCGGCGGGCTACTGATCAACGACTCCTGGAACGCGAACCCGGTCGCGATGCGTGCCGCCCTCACGCACCTGCTCGCGCGCGCAGGCGGCCGCCGGACGGTCGCGATCCTCGGCGAGATGGCGGAGCTCGGCCCCGAGGCTTCCGGCTACCACGAGGAGGTCGGGCGCGAGGCCGAAGCCATCGATCTCGTGCTCGGCGTCGGGGAGCTCGCCCGGCACTACCGCCCCGACGAATGGGCGCCGACGGCCGCCGAGGCGCGCGAACTCGCCCTCGGCCTGGTGCGTTCCGGCGACGCGATCCTCGTCAAAGGCTCGCGCTCGGTCGGCCTCGAGGTCGTCGCCGACGCGCTACTGGAGCCGCAGGCGTGATCCGCGTCCTCATCGCCGCCGCGGTCGGGCTCGCTCTCTCGGTCGGCTTCGGGCCGAGGTTCATCGACTTCCTCCGGCGCAACGAGTTCGGCCAGCACATCCGGGAAGAAGGCCCGCAGCACCACTTCCACAAGCAGGGGACGCCGACGATGGGCGGTCTGCTCATCCTGTTCGCGGCGACGATCGCCTTTCTGCCGGTCAGCCACTACCGCCTGCAGGCGCTGACCGTCCTCTTCACGGCCCTCGCCTGCGGGGCGATCGGCTTCCTCGACGACTTCATCAAGCTGACCCACAAGCGATCGCTCGGCCTGTCGGGACGATGGAAGCTCCTGCTGCTCGCAGGCGTGACGGTGGTGGTCGCGATCGTGGCGCGGCACCTGCACCTGAGCACGGACCTCTACATCCCGGTGTTCGACGTCACCGTGCCGCTGTCGTACGGCTGGTACGTGTTCCTGTTCTTCGTGATCGCCGGGGCCGCGAACGGCACGAACCTCGCCGACGGCGTGGACGGCCTTCTCGCCGGGACGGGGATCATCGCCCTCTTCACCTTCATGGCGATGAACGTCGTCTCGTACGTTCGCTCAGGCCCCGCCGGGCACCGCAACCTGACGAAGCTCGACCTCGCGATCGTCGGCGCGGCCCTGATCGGCGCGGCGGTCGGCTTCCTGTGGTTCAACGCGTTCCCCGCCGAGGTGATCATGGGCGACACCGGCTCGATGGCGTTCGGCGGCGCGCTCGCGGCCTTCGCGATCATGATGAAGGTCGAGGTTCTCCTCATCTTCATCGGCGGCATCTTCGTGATCGAGGCGCTGTCGGTGATGATCCAGGTGTTCTCGTTCAAGCGCTTCGGAAGACGCGTCTTCCTGATGGCGCCGATCCACCACCACTTCGAGATGAAGGCGTGGTCCGAGACGAAAATCACGGTGCGCTTCTGGATCATCGGGGGCCTGCTCTGCGCGGTCGGGTTCGCGCTCTTCTACCGCTACTACTTCGGTCAGATCGCACGATGAGCGCCGCCGGCGAAGTGGACGTGGCCTTGCTCGACGCTGCGCGTCTCGGGCCGGACGATGACGTGCTCGTGCTCGGCGGCGGGTCGCTTGCCCTGGGAGCGCACGGGCGCGTGGGCGACGGTTGGGTCTACGTCGTCCGGTCGCAGGTGGACGAGCTCGAGGAGCTGCTCGGGGAGGCACATGCCGTGGGCGCGAGCGGGGTGGCGTACCTCGTGGGCGAGGCCCCGGTGCTGCCGCTTCCGGACGACGCAGTTGCGGCGGCCGTCGGGAGGATCGCAACGGAAGACGGGGCGCTCGAGGCGGCGGCGGAGGAGCTGGCGCGGGTGTTGTCGTCCGGCGGAAGGGCCTCGTTCGCCGAGCCCGACCCGGCGGGGGGCGAAGAGCTGGCACGCGCGCTCGCGGCGGCCGGGTTCGAGCAGGTAGAGGTCGCGCACGTGGGCGAGGAGGCGGTCGTGAGCGGCCGCCTCCGTTGAGGACGCGGGAGCCGGACGACGAACCCGTATCCCATCCTCGAGAAAGTCGACAAGGTTTCGTTGCGCCCGGGCGCGTACGCTGACCCCAGGGGACCCGCGCCCCCCATTGGGGGAGAGCGTGCGCCGTGAACGGGGCACGTCCCGAAGAGCCGTCTCCCGCTGAGGCATGGCCGCCGCGCCGCGCGCTCGTCGTCGGGCTCGCCCGGTCCGGCCTCGCGGCGGCGACTGCGCTCGCGGGGCGCGGCGTTCAGGTCGTTGCGGCGGACCGCTCTCCCGACGTCGATGCCGGCAGGCTCGGCGGCCTCGGCGTCGAACTCCGACTCGGAACGGAGGAGGAGGCGTTGCTCGAGGGAGTGGAACTGGTCGTGAAGAGCCCGGGCGTGCCGGCCGAGTCGGTGCTCGTCGCCGGCGCGCGCTCGCGCGGCATCCCGGTCTGGAGCGAGGTCGAGCTCGGCTACCGGCTGCTACCCGCCGGCTCACGTCTCATCGGTGTCACCGGCACGAACGGGAAGACGACGACGACCGAATTACTCGGCGCGATCCTCCGCTCCGCAAGCCGGCCCGTCGAAGTTGCCGGCAACGTCGGCCGGGCGCTCACCGACGCCGCGCTCACCGCGGCGGAAGGCTCGTGGATCGTGTGCGAGCTTTCGAGCTTCCAGCTCGAGGACGTCCACACGCTCGCCTGCGACGTCGCCGTCCTCCTCAACCTCGAGCCCGACCACCTCGACCGGCACGGCAGCTTCGCCGCGTACCGCGCCGCGAAGCTCCGCGTCTTCGAGCGGGCACGCGCGAAGGTCGTGCCGCGCGGCTTCGGAATCGACGGGATCGAGTTCGCCGCCGACGACCGGCTGCCGGCGGAGCCCCTCATTCCCGGCCGTCACAACCGGGAGAACGCCGCCGCTGCGACGGCAGCCGCCCGCGCTGCCGGTGTGCCGGACGACGCGATCGCGGAGGCACTCCGCACGTTCCCCGGCGTCCCGCACCGGCTGGAGCTGGTGCGCGAGCTCCGCGGCGTCCGCTGGGTCAACGACTCGAAGGCGACGAACACCGCCGCGGCCCGCCGCGGTGTCGCGGCATACGACGCGCCGCTCCGCCTCATTCTCGGTGGCTCGCTCAAGGGCGAGGACTTCAACCCCTTCGTCCGTGACCTGCCGACCAGTGTCCGCTCCATCTACCTCATCGGAGCCGCGAGCGACGAGCTCGCCGACGCGCTCGATGCTGCCGGACGTCAGTACGCCCGGGCCGGCGACCTCGCGACGGCCGTCTCCCGCGCCGCCGCCGACGCCGAGCCCGGCGACGTCGTCCTGCTCTCACCCGCCTGTGCGAGCTACGACCAGTTCGCGAACTTCGAGGAGCGCGGCGACACGTTCCGGCGGCTCGTGGAGGAGCTGTGGTGAAACCGAAGCAGTTCCAGTTCGAGTGGAACTTGCTCGTGCTGGTCACGGCGGCCCTCGTCCTCTTCGGGCTCGTCATGGTGTACAGCGCGACCTCCGGATCCGCCGCGCTCGGAAACGCCAACCCGCTCGGCTTCGTCGAGAAGCAGGCGATCTACGCCCTTGTGGGCGTCGCGGTGCTCGTCGTCGTCTCGCGTCTCCCGCTCGAGCGGATCCGCCAGCTCGCGCCGAGCCTGGTCGTGACGGCACTGGTCCTCTGCCTCGCCGTGCTCGCAGTCGGTGCGCGGATCCACGGAGCGCGCCGCTGGATCACGGTCGGCCCGCTCGTCTTCCAGCCGTCGGAGCTCGCGAAGCTCGCGGTCGTCGTCTGGACGGCCGCCTACCTCTCGCGCCGCCCCCCGCCCCGCACGCTGCAGGAGCTCGCCCGGCCGCTCGGGCTCCTCGTGCTCGTCTTCGCCGGCCTCGTGCTCGTGGAGCCGGACCTCGGCACCGCGCTCACGCTCCTCCTCGCCGTCGGCGCGATCCTGCTCGTCTCGGGCACGCGGATGAGCCTGCTCGCGTCCGCGTACGGGATCGTGTTCGCGCTCGCAGCGATCGCGGCGTGGTCGTCCCCCTACCGGCGCGACCGGCTCCTCACGTTCCTCGATCCGTGGAAGGACCCCACCGGTGCGGGCCTCCAGAACGTGCAGGCGCTGATCAGCTTCGGCTCGGGCGGGGTCTTCGGGCGGGGCATCGGCTCGGGCCTGGCGTCGCTCTACTACCTGCCCGAGGCGCACACGGACATGATGTTCGCCGTCGTCGGCGAGCAGCTGGGCCTCGTCGGCGTGACGCTCGTGCTGATGGCGTTCTGCGCCTTCGGCTACGCGGGGATCCGGCTCGCGATCGCGTGCCGCGACCCGTTCGCAAAGCGGCTCGCGGCGGGGATCACGGCGCTTGTCTGCGGGCAGGCGGCGATCAACATGGCCGCCGCCATCGGCGTCGCACCGCTGACCGGGATCCCGCTCCCGTTCGTCTCGTACGGTGGCTCCAGCCTCGTCGTGATGCTCGTCGGGGTCGGCGTCCTCCTTAACATCGCCCGTAATGGCGGACGAGCGGCAGCTGCGGTTCCTGATCGCGGCCGGCGGGACGGTCGGACACGTCGCGCCGGCACTCGCGGTCGCGGAAGCCCTGCGGCGGCGGGGAGGGCGCGTGACGTTCGCCGGGTCGCCGGATCGCGTCGAGGCGCGGCTCGTTCGTGAGCACGGCTACGAGTTCGACGGATTCTCCGTCTCCGGGCTGCCGCGCCGTGCCCGCCCGGAGCTTCTGCGCGCTGTGGGCAGGGCGCTCGCCGCGCCGTTCGCCTGCCGTTCGATCCTCCGCCGGCGGCAGCCGGACGCGGTGCTCGGAGCCGGCGGCTTCGTCGCGGGGCCGATGGTGCTGGCCGCGCGGCTCGAGCGGATCCCCTGCGCACTGACCGAGGCCGATGCGCATCTCGGCCTCGCGAACCGTCTCGCCGCGCCGCTTGCCGACCGAGTCTTTCTCGCGCTGCCGGTCGGGCGTGAAGGCGAGAAGTACCACGCGGTCGGGCGGCCGATCCCGGCGGCGTCGCAGCCGGTCGAACGCGAGGAGGCACGCAGCCGGCTCGAGCTGGCGGCGGACGCGCGCGTCGTCCTCGTCTTCGGAGGCTCTCTCGGCGCGCGACTGCTCAACGACCTCGCGCTCGACGCATGGGCGGAGGACGGGCCGGCCGTGATCCACCTCTGCGGCGAGCGGGACTACCCCGAGCTGGAGGGACGCACCTCGCGGCCCGACTACGTCCTGCAGCCGTTCATGGACGAGATCGGCGTCGCGTACGGCGCCGCCGACGTCGTCCTCGCCCGGGCGGGCGGATCGGTCTGGGAGCTCGCCGCGGCGGGCCTGCCTGCTGTGCTCGTGCCCGGCGCGTTCGCGACCGGGCAGCACCAGGAGAAGAATGCGCGCTGGTTCGCCGACGCCGGCGGCGCGGTGGTCGTCCCCGAGGCGGAGACGGCGCGCGCGCCTCGGGTGGTGGAGGAGCTGCTCGGCGACCGGGACCGTCTCGCTGCGATGGCCGCGGCGATGCGCGCGGTGGCGAAGCCGGATGCAGCGGAAAAGATCGCGGATGAGCTCGTCTCCCTCGCAGCCGCTCGCCGGTAGGCGAATCTGGCTCGCCGGAATCGGCGGAGCCGGGATGAGCGGGTACGCGCTGCTCGCGCACGCGTGGGGAGCCGAGGTCGCGGGCTGGGACCGCGCCGACACGCCGTACCTGCGCCATCTCGAAGGCATCGCCGTCGAGATCTCTCCCGACCCGCCGCAGCCGCCGTCCGGCTGGGAGGTGTTCGTCTCGACGGCGTTCGCGGGCCGGCTGGAGGGACGTCCCCGCGCCGGCCTTCTCGCCGAGCTCGTGGCGCAGCGGCGCACGATCGTCGTCGCCGGCGCGCACGGCAAGACGACGACGAGCGCGATGCTCGCCTTCTGCCTCGACCGGCTGGGGCTCGAGCCGGCGTTCCTCATCGGCGGGGACGTGCCGCAGCTCGGCGGCAACGCCCGGGCGGGCTCCGGCTGGCTCGTCGTCGAGGGCGACGAGTCGGATCGCTCCGTCGCCGCCCTGCGGCCGGAGATCGCCGTGCTCCTCAACGTGGACCTTGACCACCACACGACCTTCGGCTCCCGCGCCGAGGTCGAGGCGTTCTTCGAGGAGTGGCTGCGCGAGGTACCGCACGTCGTCCGCGCGGAGGAGCTCGGGCCCGTCGAGCTCGAGCTGGCCGTGCCGGGCGAGCACAACCGGAGCAACGCAGCCGCGGCGCTGGCGGCCCTCGAGCTCGCCGGCGTCTCACGGGCAGATGCCGAGGCGGCGATCGTCGACTTTCGCGGAGCCGGCCGTCGTCTGGAGCCGAAGGGCGAGGTCGGGGGCGTCGCCGTCGTCGACAGCTACGCGCACCATCCAGCGGAGCTCGCGGCCGACCTCGCCGCGCTCCGCGAGACGGCTGGAAGCGCCGGCGGCGAAGCCGCCGACGCCCGGCCGGAAGACGCTGCCGCCTTCGGCGGCAGCCGGGGAGGACGGCTGCTTGCACTCTTCCAGCCGCACCTCTACTCGCGGACGCTCCATCTCGCGCACGGCTTCGCCGAGGCGCTCGCCGGCGCGGATGCGGTCTGCGTGACGGAGATCTATCCCGCCCGCGAGGAGCCGGTGCCCGGGGTGACGGGCCGGCTGATCGTCGACGAGCTCGCGCGGACTCGGCCGGGCATGCGCATCGGCTGGGCGCCGTCGCTCGAGGACGCCGCGGAGCTCGTGGCCGGCTGGGCGCGGCCGGGTGACACCGTCCTCACGCTCGGCGCCGGCGACGTCGACCGCGCCGCGCCGCTGATCCTCGAGGCGCTGGCATGAAGATCGAGGAGGGCGTCGAGCTTGCGCGGTTCACGACGCTGGGCACGGGCGGTCCGGCGCGCGCCTTCGCGCGGCCCGAGTCCGCTGCGGAGGTGGAGGCGCTTCTCGCCTGGGCGCAGCAGCGCTCGCTCGCTGTCGCGGCCGTCGGCCTCGGCTCGAACCTGCTCGCGGCGGACGACGGCGTCGACGCGCTCGTGCTCAAGCTCGGCGGCGAGCTGGCGGCGGTCGAGGTAGACGGCGATGTGCTGAGAGTGGGGGGCGGGACGGCGAACGCCGTCGCGCTGCACCGCGCCCGCGCCGCCGGGCTCGGCGGCTTCGAGTTCGCGTGCGCGATCCCGGGCACGATCGGCGGCGGGGTGTGGATGAACGCCGGCGCGTACGGCGGCGACTTCGCCGGGGTGCTGGAGCGAGCGCTCGTCGCGACCGCCGACGGCAGCGGCTGGCTGACTCCCGTCGAGCTCGGGCTGAGCTATCGGCACTCGGCGCTTCGGCACGGTCAGGTGGTGCTGCGGGCCGAGCTGCGGCTGCGGTCCCGGCCTCCCGAGGAGATCAAGGCGGAGGTACGCGAGTTGAATTTGCGCAGAAAGGAGGCGCAGCCCACGAACCGACGCACGTTCGGCAGCGTCTTCAAAAACCCGGAGCACGAGTTGAGCGCGGGCCGGATGCTCGAGGCGTGCGGGCTCAAAGGCCACCGCATCGGCGGGGCCCAGATCTCGCCGAAGCACGCGAACTTCATCGAGAACGCCGATGCCGCCACAACCGCGGACGCGCTCGCTGTTATGGCCGAGGCGCGCCGGCGCGCGAACGAGCAGTTCGGCGTCAATCTCCAGCACGAGGTCGAGTTTCTCGGCGAGCTCGAGCTACCCGAGTTGTAGGAAGGTCCGGACCGGCGACGAAAACCGGAGGATGCCTCGCAGGGCCCGTCTCGCCCGGTCCATCGCGCGCGTGGAGGCTCTCCCGCTGCAGTGGCGACCCAGCCTCCCGGAAGTGCACCCGCGGGTGTGGCTCGCCCACGTCGCGCCGACGCGGCGGTCGCTCGCGATTGGCTTCGGCATGCTGGCCCTCGCACTAGGCGGATACCTGATCGCACGCGAGTCGTCGCTCTTTGCGATCGACCGGATCGAGGTCAAGGGCGGCACCCCGCAGATCGCCGGCCAGGTCCGGCAGGCGCTCGCGTCGTTCGCCGGAAGACCCCTGGTCGGGCTCGACGGCTCGGCCGTGCTGCGGACGGTGGACGCGCTGCCGACGGTCGTGAGCGCGAGCTACGACCGAGCCTTCCCACACACGTTGCGCATCACAGTCGTGACGGAGCGACCGGCGGCGGTCCTCCGTCGCGGTCCGGACAGCTGGCTCGTGTCGATGCGCGGGCGGGTGATGGAGCGCCTCCCGGCCGCGGCCCTGCCGAGACTCCCGCGAATCTGGCTCTCGACGCGGACTTCGGTGCCGATCGGTGCCGAGCTCACCGCCGCCGGTGCTGCCACAGCCGCGCACGCCGTCGGCCTCGCAGGGGCGTTTGCGGCCCGCGTCGCGTCGGCGTCATACAGGGACGGAGAGCTCGTCTTCCATCTTCGCTCCGGCGTCGAGGTCCTGCTCGGGGGTGGGGACGACGTCAAGTTGAAGGTCGCGGTGGCCGACCGCGTGCTCGCGCTACTGCCGTCGGGCTCGACGTTTGTCGACGTCAGCAACCCGGGTCGCCCCGTGTCGGGCATCGGATCGCCGCTATCTGACGTACCATCAACTTCTACTAGAGGTTGAGCCTGCCGAGCTCGACCTCCGGTTGACACCGAGGCTCGGCGCACGTACGCTCCTGCGCTGTTGCTGAAGTTCAGCCCCAATCCTCTACTGAAGGTTCAGGTTCGAAGCTCATGAGCACGAAAGACGCGGCCGGGAACTACCTCGCAGTGATCAAGGTCGTCGGCGTCGGCGGCGGGGGCACGAACGCCGTCAACCGGATGGTGGACGCCGGCCTCTCGGGCGTCGAGTTCATCGCGGTCAACACGGACGCCCAGGCGTTGATGGTCTGCGACGCCGACGTCAAGATCCACATCGGCTCGGCCGCAACCCGCGGCCTCGGTGCCGGCGCGGATCCGGCGGTCGGCCTTGCCGCCGCGCAGGAGAGTCGCGACGAGCTCAAGGAGGCGCTCAAGGGCGCGGACATGATCTTCGTCACGGCGGGCGAGGGCGGCGGAACCGGCACGGGCGGCGCGCCCGTCATCGCCGAGCTCGGCCGCGAGCTCGGCGCGCTCACCGTCGGCGTCGTCACGAAGCCGTTCGGCTTCGAAGGCAGGAAGCGCTCGCAGCAGGCGGAGCAGGGAATCGAGAGCCTGCGCGACAGACTCGAGACGCTGATCGTGATCGAGAACGACCGTCTGCTGCAGGTGGTCGAGAAGCAGACCTCGGTCGTCGACGCCTTCCGCCAGGCCGACGACGTCCTCCGGCAGGGAGTCCAGGGCATCACCGACCTGATCACCGTTCCCGGCCTCGTCAACCTCGACTTCGCCGACGTGCGCACGATCATGCGCGAGGCGGGATCGGCGCTGATGGGGATCGGCGTGGCGAGTGGAGACAACCGCGCAGCGGAAGCCGCCCGAGCGGCCGTGTCGTCGCCGCTGCTCGAGTCGTCCATCGAAGGCGCGACCGGGATCCTGCTCAACATCACCGGCGGCCCCGACATCGGGCTGTTCGAGGTCAACGAGGCGGCCGAGGTCGTGACGAGCGCGGCCGACCTGAACGCCAACGTCATCTTCGGTGCCGTGATCGACGACACCATCGGCGAAGAGGTCCGCGTCACCGTCATTGCCACCGGCTTCGGCGGCGGACGGCGTCGCCGCCGGGCGGGCACAGAGACGCAGGCCCCGGTTCCCTCGGAAAGATCCGAGCAGGCCGAGAACGGGCTCGACGTGCCGTCCTTCCTGCGCGGCGAGTAGCGGCCCCAAACCGCCGTCCGAACGTTTCGCTCGGGCAGGTTTGACCCTGCCGAAACGGGGCACACGATGCGTGCCCTCAACAGGGTTGACCGTATTCGAGTCAACCTCACGACCCGGTCCGCCGCCCCGGCTTGTTTTCAGGAATGAGCCGGGGCGGCTCCGTTCTGGGGACGTTTTCGGTTGGCCAGCCTCTAGGATCGGGTGCCGATGTCCGCGACGCTTCTGCACACGCCGCTCCACGATCGGCACGTCGAGCTCGGGGCGCGCATGGTGCCGTTCGCAGGCTGGGAGATGCCCGTCCAATACGAGGGCGTCATTCCCGAGCACCGGGCCGTGCGCACGGACGCGGGCGTCTTCGACGTCTCGCACATGGGCGAGCTCGAGGTGGAGGGGCCGCGCGCCCACGACTTCTTGCAGGGGACGCTCTCCAACGACCTCGACAGGCTCGAGCCCGGCCAGGCGCAGTACACGCTGCTCACGAACGAGCGCGGAGGGATCATCGACGACCTGATCGTCTACCGGGTCGGCGATTGCTCCTACCTCCTCGTCGTCAACGCCTCGAATCGTGCGAACGCGTACGCGTGGCTGAAGGAGCGCGAGCTGCCCGGCTCGGACGTTCGCGATGTCTCCGACGACTGCGCGCTGCTCGCCGTCCAGGGGCCGAGGGCGATCGAGCGGCTCGGGCTGCCGCCCGCTCCCGCGTTCACCTTCGCCGAGAGCTCGGTCCACGGCGTCGAGGTGATGGTGAACCGCACCGGCTACACGGGCGAGGACGGCTGCGAGCTGCTCTGCATGAGCGAGGACGCCGTCAGGCTCTGGGACGCGGTGCTCGAGCGCGGCATCGTCCCGTGCGGGCTCGGCGCCCGCGACACGCTGCGCCTCGAGGTCTGCTACCCCCTGCACGGCAATGACATCGGGCCGGACACCGACGCGATCTCCGCCGGGCTCGGATGGGCGTGCGCGCTCGAGAAGGAGTTCGAGGGTGTCGACGTCCTCCGCCGCGTCAAGGCCGACGGCCCCGAGCGCCGGCTCGTCGCCTTCGTGATGGAGGAGAAGGCGATTCCCCGGCAGGGGATGGCGATCGAGGGCGGCGGCGAGGTCACGTCCGGCTCGCATTCGCCCATGCTCGAGGTCGGGATCGGGCTGGGGTACGTTCCGGTCGCCCAGGCACAGCCCGAGACGGAGCTGACGATCGACGTCCGCGGCCGCCCACGCCGGGCGCGCGTCGTCAAGAAGCCGATCTACAAGAGGGAGGATTGAGTGGCAGCCGCCGAGAGCTATCCCGACGACCTGAAGTACCACGAGGAGCACGACTGGGCCCGTGTCGAGGGCGACGAGGCCGTGCTCGGCATCACCTGGTTCGCCGCCGACGCGCTCGGCGAGCTCGTTCACTTCGAGCCGCCCGAGGTGGGCGCGACCGTGACGAAGGACCAGTCCTACGGCGAGGTCGAGTCGGTGAAGGCTGTCTCCGACGTGATCGCACCGCTCACCGGGGAGGTGCTCGAGGTGAACCAGCAGGTAGTCGGCGCCCCCGAGACGGTGAACGAGGATCCGTACGGCAACGGCTGGCTGCTTCGCATCCGCGTCGCGGATCCGGGCGAGACCGACGCCCTGCTCGACGCCGGTGCCTACCGGGAACTGCTGGCGAACCAGTGACCCATCCGTTCCTCGCGCTCACCGACTCCGACCGGGACGAGATGCTCGGGACGATCGGCGTCAGTTCGGTCGAGGAGCTCTTCCGCGACCTGCCGGAGGCCGTCCGCTTCGGACGAGAGCTCGAGCTCGAGCGCGCGCTGTCGGAACAGGAGGTCTTTGACCACGTCGCCGCCCTCGCGGCGCGGAACTCCGACGCGAGCCGTGAGCTGTCCTTCCTCGGCGCCGGCATGTACGACCACTACGTGCCCGCCGTGGTCGACGCGATCCTGCAGCGCGGCGAGCTGCTGACCGCGTACACGCCGTACCAGCCGGAGATGAGCCAGGGCGTGCTCCAGGCGATCTTCGAGTACCAGACGGCCGTCTGCGAGCTGACGGGCATGGACGTCTCGAACGCGTCCGGCTACGACGGGACGAGCGTCGCCGCCGACGCCTGCTACGTCGCGAAGCACGCGACCGGCCGCGACAAGGTCGTCGTGACCGAGGCGACGAACCCGCAGGTGCGGCAGGTGGTGAAGACGTACGCGACCGGGTTCGGCCTCGAGGTCGTCGAGGTTCCTCACCGCGGTGGGACGACCGACCCGAACGAGCTCGAGCGCGCGGCCGCGGACGCCGCCGCGGTCATCTTCCAGCAGCCCAACTTCTTCGGCTGTCTCGAGCCGGCGCCGGACCTCGTCGCCGTCGCCACAGAAACCGGTGCGTTGCCGGTTGCGCACGTCGACCTCCTGTCGCTCGGCGTGCTCGAGGCGCCGGGCCGCTACGGAGCCGCGCTCGCGCTCGGCGAAGGACAGGCTGCCGGGAACTTCCCGTCCTTCGGCGGTCCGCACTACGGCTTCCTCGCGGCGCGCCAGGAGTTCATCCGGCGCATGCCTGGGCGCATCGTCGGCGAGACGGTAGACACCGCGGGCGAGCGCGGCTATGTCCTCACCCTGCAGACCCGGGAGCAGCACATCCGGCGGGAGAAGGCCACGTCGAACATCACCACGAACCAGACGCTCCTCGCGCTCGGCGGGCTCGTCTATCTCACGTGGCTCGGGCCGCAGGGGCTGCGCGAGCTGGGGGAGACCTGCCTGTCGCTGGGCGCGTACGCGAAGCAGCGCCTCGAGGAGCAGGCGGGACTCGAGCCGCTGTTTGCCACTCAGACAACCTTCAAGGAGTTTGCCGTCCGCGTCGGACGGAACGCGCGCGAGGTCGTCGCTGCCGCTCGCGAACGAGGGGTGCATCCCGGGTACGCACTCGGGCGCGACTACGAGGGAATGGACGACGTCCTGCTCGTGGCGGTCACCGAGCGCCGCACCCCCGAGGAGATCGACCGCCTCGCTGACGTGCTCGCCGAGGTTGCCCAATGAGGGCTGCCCAATGAGGACAGCAGAGTGAAGCTGATCTACGAGAAGTCGCAGGCCGGCCGTCGCGCGTCGGCGCTCCCGCGCTACGAGAAGCTGCCGGCGCCCGCCGAGCTTCCCGAGGAGCTCCGCCGCACCGAGCCGCCGCGCCTGCCCGAGGTGGCGGAGTTCGAGCTCGTCCGCCACTTCACCGAGCTCTCGACCCGGAACTTCGGAGTGGACACGGGCTTCTACCCACTCGGTTCCTGCACGATGAAGTACAACCCGCGGATCAACGAGCGGCTCGCGGCGCTCCCGGGGTTCGCTCGTCTCCATCCGCTGCAGGAGGAGGACGGCGCTCAGGGCGCGCTCGAGCTGATGTGGCGGCTGCAGGAGATGCTCGCGGAGGTGACGGGCCTCGACGCGGTCTCGCTCCAGCCGGCCGCCGGCTCGCAGGGTGAGCTGACCGGCCTCCTGCTCGTGCGCGCGTACTTCGCCGCGCGCGGCGAGGGCGAGCAGCGGCGCAAGGTCGTGATCCCGGACACGGCGCACGGCACGAATCCCGCTTCCGTCACGATGGCGGGCTACGAGCTGACCCCGGTCCGCACCGACGTGCGCGGGAACATCGACGTCGACGACCTGCGCGGCAAGGTCGACGAGCACACCGCGGCGCTCATGCTCACGAACCCGTCCACGCTCGGCCTCTTCGACGAGACCATCGAGGAGATCGAGCAGATCTTCCACGGCGCCGGCGCCCTCATGTACTACGACGGTGCGAACCTCAACGCCGTGTGCGGGATCTCGCGGCCCGGCGACATGGGCTTCGACATCGTCCACATCAACCTGCACAAGACCTTCTCGCAGCCGCACGGAGGTGGCGGCCCCGGTGGGGGGCCGGTCGCCGTGCGCGACATCCTCGAGCCGTTCCTGCCCGTGCCGGCAGTCGTGCGCCGGGAGGAGGGCGGCTTCGGGCTCGACTACGACCGGCCGCAGACGATCGGCAAGGTGCGCGGCTTCACGGGCCCGTTCGGCGTCTTCGTCCGCTCGTACGCGTACATGCGGATGTGGGGGCCGCGGCTACGCGAGATGTCCGAGGTGGCCGTGCTCAACGCGAACTACGTGCTCGCGCGCCTCAAGGACGCCTACGACCTGCCGTTCGACCGCCTCTGCATGCACGAGTTTGTGGTCTCCGCACGGAGTCTGAAAAAGGAGCACGGCTGCACCGCGCTCGACGTCGCCAAGCGGCTGATGGACTACGGCTTCCACCCGCCGACGATCTACTTCCCGCTCATCGTGCCCGAGGCGTTGATGGTCGAGCCGACGGAGACGGAGGGGAAGGAGACGCTCGATGCCTTCTGCGACGCGATGCTCGCCATCGCCCGCGAGGCGGCGGAGGAGCCGGAGCTGTTGAAGCAGGCGCCGCACCACCGGCCCGTGAAGCGGCTCGACGAGGTGCGGGCCGCGAAGAACCCGGTCGTCAAGTACGGCTTCGGGGAGCACTCAGAGCCTGAGGCCGAGCCGGCGCCGGCGTCGACCCAGGCGCCGAGCGGCGTCTGACCCGCGGCGCGGCCGCGAGCTGCCCGCAGGCCGCTTCGATGTCCCGCCCGCGCGTGAGGCGCACGGTGACGGGCACACGCGCGCGCTCGAGCTCGTGCCGGAAGGCGGCGATCCGCTCGCGCGAGGATCCTTCGTACAAGCCGCCTGCCGCCGTAGGCGGGGTGTTCGGCCGCGCGCCGGTGGCTTGGCCGCCGGCGCTTGCAGCCCACGGGTTGTAGGGGATGAGATTGACCTTGAAGTGGTCGCGACCGAGGAGCGCCGCAAGCGCTCGCGCCTGCTCCGGCGCGTCGTTCACCCCCGCGAGCATCACGTACTCGACGAAGACGCGGCGCCTCGTCGCCTCCGCCTGCCGGCGGCATTCGGCGACGATGTCCGCGACCGGGTACCGCTCGTTGACCGGCATGATCCTCGACCGCAGCTCGTCGTCGGGCGCGTGGAGCGACAACGCGAGGCGGATCGGCTCGTCCACCTCGTCCACGAAGCGCCGCAAGCCGGGGAGCCAGCCGACCGTCGAGACCGTCGTCCGCCGGTGCGTGATCCCGAGATCCGGCAGCCGTCGTGCCGCCGTGAGCACCTCGTCGAGGTTGAGCATCGGCTCGCCCATCCCCATGAACACGGCGTGGTCGACCTCGGTGAGCCGGCGGAAGTGCAGGGCCTGGTCGAGGATCTCGGAAGCGGTCAGGTTGCGCCCGAACGCCATCGTGCCGGTCGCGCAGAACGTGCAGGTGAGCGGGCAGCCCGATTGGGACGAGAGGCAGAGCGAGCGCCGGCCGTCGCGGTAGCGCATCAGCACGGCTTCGACCGGATGGCCGTCGGCGGTGCGGAAGAGCGTCTTCACCGTCCCGTCGCGCGACTCCCGCTCAGTTTCGACCGCCAGCGTGGAAAACCGCACAGCCGACGCGAGCTCCGCGCGCAGCGCGCGCGGCAGGTTCGTCATCGCGTCGTACCCCGGCGCGCCGCGCGCCGTCCATTCCCACACCTGCCGCGCGCGGAACGCCGGCTCGCCACGCTCGCGCAGCGTCTCCTCGAGAAGGACCAGGTCCATCGGCCTACGGTAGCGTCCGCGGTCGTGATCGACCTGCGCTCCGACACCGTCACGAAGCCGACGCCCGGGATGCTCACGGCGATGGCAGCCGCCGAGGTTGGCGACGAGCAGGAGCGCGAGGACCCGACGACCAACGAGCTGCAGCGCCGGATGGCCGGCCTGCTCGGGCACGAGTCGGCGCTCTTCTTCCCGACGGCGACGATGGCCAACCAGGCGGCGCTGCGCGTGCTCAGCCGGCCCGGCTGCAAGGTCCTCGCCGAGGAGCGGACGCACGTCCTCATCTACGAGTGGGGAGGACCCGCGATCCACTCCGGCCTCGTCATGCAGGGCCTCACGGCGGAGGCGGGGAGGCCGACGCCCGAGCAGATCGAGGAGGTCGAGGAGCTCGGCCCGGGCAGCGTGCTCGTGCTCGAGAACACGCATCGCAGCTCCGGCGGCCGGATCTGGCCGCTCGAGGAGTTCCGCGCGGCGGTCGACGCCGCTCGCGCCCGCGGCGCCGCCGTCCACCTCGACGGCGCGCGCCTCTTCAACGCCTCGGTCGGGGCAGGCATCGAGCCGGCGGCGTGGGGCAGGCTCGCCGACACCGTCACGATCTGCTTCTCGAAGGGGCTCGGCTGCCCGTTCGGCGCGATCCTCGCCGGCCCGGCGGCGACGATCGAGCGCGCCTGGGAGGGCAAATTCCTCTTCGGCGGCGCGCTCCGGCAGTCGGGAATCGCCTCGGCGGCGATGCTCTACGCGCTCGAAAACAATGTTGATCGACTCGCGGAAGACCACAGACGCGCGCGGCGGCTCGCGGAAGGGATCGGGATCGATCCCGCGACCGTGGAGACGAACTTCGTCTCCATCCCCGACGAGCCCGGCCAGCGCGCGCGCCTCCTCGAGCGCGACGTCCGAGTCGGCGGCCTCCGCCCGGGCTGGCTGCGCGCCGTCACGCACCTCGATATCGGGGACGAGGCCGTCGAGCAGGCGATCGAGCGGATGCAGGAGGCGCTCTCCGTGCATGTCTGAGATCCCCGAGCGGCTGGCGGCGCGTCTTGAACGGGTCGTCCGGCAGGCACAGCGCGAGAAGCGCGCGCCGAGCATCAGCGCCGCCGTCCTTCGCGACGGCGACCTGATCTGGGAGACCGCGGTCGGCGCCGCGGACGTCGAGGCCGGTCTCGAGGCGACGCCGGACACGCAGTACCGCATCGGCTCGATCACGAAGACGTTCACCGCGGCCGCGATCATGCAGCTGCGCGACGCCGGCAAGCTCGACCTCGAGGACACGCTCGACCGGCACGTCGAGGGCGCTGCGCACACGCCGACGATCCGCCGGCTGCTCTCGCACGCCTCGGGCCTGCAGCGCGAGACGCAGGACGACTCGTGGCTGAGCCTGCGGTTCGCGCAGCCGGACGAGCTGCTGGAGACGCTCGCGCAGGCAGAGCTCGTGCTGCCGTCCGGCGCGCGGTTCCACTACTCCAACCTCGCGTTCGCGCTGCTCGGCATCGTCGTCGAGCGCGTCTCGGGCGTCCGGTATCAGGACTACGTGCGCGAGCGGCTGTTCGAGCCGGTCGGGCTGACCCGCGTGAGCTTCGAGCCGGAGCCGTCGTCGGCGAAGGGCTACCTCGCCCAGCCGTACGCCGACGGCGTCTGGGACACGGTCGGCGTGGAGACCGGCGCGTGGGCCTCCGCGGGCCAGCTGTGGGGGACGGCCGGCGACATCTGCCGCTGGGGCGCGTTCCTCGCCGACCCGGACGAGTCCGTGCTCGCCCAGGCGAGCGCAGAGGAGATGCGCACGGTGCAGGCCATTGCCGACCACGAGCGCTGGCTGTCCGGCTACGGGCTCGGCCTCGGGCTGTCCCGTGACGGCGACCGGATCCTCGCCGGCCACGGCGGCTCGATGCCCGGCTTCATCGCAGTGCTCGCCTTCTCGGCCCAGGAGAAGGTCGCAGCCGCCGCGCTCACGAACGAGAGCGAGGCGGATCTGAGCGAGCTCGGGACCGCGCTCGTCGGGACGACGGTCGACGAGTGGCCGGTCGCGCCCGAGACGTGGCGGATCGGCGAGCCGCCGCCAGACGACGTTGTCCCGCTGCTGGGGATCTGGTTCATGGAGGCGTCGCGACTCGTGTTCCGGTGGCGCGAGGGGAAACTCGAGACGCGCTTCGACGGCATCCCGGACTGGCGGCCGTCCTCGGTCTTCGAGCGGGAGACAGACGACCGCTGGCGCACAGTGTCGGGCCCTGAGCACGGCGAGGCGTTGCGCATCATGCGCGGGCCTGACGGCTCCGTGGAGATGGTCTGGGCCGGCTACCCGGTGACGCGCGAGCCAGGTCCCTGGCGCGCACCCGCGTGAGTATCGAGGTCGCTCGAAGGCGACCTCGCACTGCCTGACTGGGACACGTCTCCGTGCCAGGCACCAGGACAGGTCCCGAGCAGCCCTCAGGCCGGCACTTGCGGACTCTGCCGGGTCCTCGCGACGCTTTCGGCCATGTCCCGGTGCCTGGTACCGGGACATGGCCGTCTGAGACCCGTTGCCGGAGTTCCTCAGCCCCGGGCGAAGAGCGCAGCTCTTCGCCCGGATCCACTATTCGTACTGGAGCGCTTCGAGCACGTCGAGCTTCGCGGCGCGGCGGGCGGGCCAGATCGCGGCCAGGAGGCCGACGACGATCGCCGCGATCACGAAGTAGACGATCGACAGGTACGGCACGGCGAACACGATCCCCTCGTCGGAGAGCGCATGCGTGACGAGGATCGCCAGGAAGAATCCGACGACGATCCCGAGCGCTGCGCCGATCAGGGACGTGACGATGCTCTCGTGCCGGATCATCTGGCGCGTCTGCCGTCGCGTCAGGCCGACCGCGCGCAGCATCCCGATCTCCCGTGTGCGCTCGAACACCGTGAGGACGAGCGTGTTCACGATTCCGAACAGGCTGACGATCACCGACAACGCGAGCAGGACGTAGAGCAGGCGGACGATGTCGTTGAGCGGCTTCTCGAAGTTCGACTTGAACTCCTCATGGGTCTGGACCTTCGCATCCGGGAAGCCGGCCGCCGCCTTGTCGAGCGCCTTCGTGTTCGCATCGGTCACGCCGCCCTTGATGTTGACGAACGCCATCTCGTTCTCCGGATCGACGTAGTTCGCGTCGAAAAGCGCGTTCGAGATCGTCACCGTGCCGAACGGCGACCCGCCCTTCGGAAGCTTGAAGACGCCGTCGACCTTGAGGTGGAGGACCTTGCCGGTCGGAGTCTCGAGCGGGATCGGCGAACCGACGTTGAGGTGGTGCTTCTTCGCGTACTTGTCGTCGACGAACACGCCGGTCTTGCCCAGCTCGGCCGGCACAGCGTTCGAGCCTTCCTTCCAGTCGAGGTGGATCACCCTCGTGAGCTGGGGGTCGGCGCCGGTCAGGTTCTCGACGCTGCCGAAGACACGGGCGGAGCCGGCTCGGATCCCCGAGACGACCGTCACGCCCGGCGCCTTCGCGATCGCCTTCTCCGCGGAGATCGTGAGCGGGGTGAACGTGTCCTGCGAGGTGAGCGCGTAGTTCCCCTTGAAGAGGTCGTCGACCGCGCTCTCGAACGAGGAGCGGATTCCCTGCCCGAGGATCGCGACGAAGGTGACAAGGGCGAGGCCGATCATCAGCGCCGAGGCAGTCGAGGCCGTCCGCTTCGGGTTGCGCATCGCGTTGTCGCGGGCGAGTGTGCCGGACGCGCCGCCGAAGCGGGTCGCGGGCCAGCCGAGCACCGAGGCGAGTGGCCGAACCACGCGCTGCGCGTTCGCGGCCACCCCGAAGAAGAGCAGCAGGATGCCGACGGCGAGCGAGAACAGGCGGGTGCCAGTGGCCAGGTTGTGTCCGAGGACGCCGTAGGCGAGCAGCAGCACCCCGACCAGGAGCATTGTCCCGGAGACGAACGGCGTCCAGCGCGCGAAGCGTCCGGGCGGCAGCTCGGCACCCTCGCGGACGGCTGCGATCGGAGGCACCCGCGTCGCGCGCCGCGCTGGCCGCAGGCTCGCGATCAACGTGATGACCGTGCCGACGACGAGGCACACCACGACCGTACGTGTCTCGAACACGGTTCCCGCCGTCGGCAGGTGGATTCCGAGCAGGACGAAGACCTCGTTGAGCCCCTTCGCGAGCGCCAGGCCGAGGAAGAGACCTGCGACCGACCCGAGGATCCCGATCACGAGCGCCTCGACGATCACCGAGCGCAGGATCTGGCGCCGCGTTGCGCCCAGTGTGCGGAGCGTCGCAAACTCCCGAGTCCGTTGCGCGATCGTGATCGAGAGGGTGTTCGCGATCACGAAGCTGCCCACGAACAGCGCGATGCCGGCGAACGCGAGCAGGAAGTACCGGATGAAGCTCGTGAAGCCGTTGACGCTCTTCTTGTCTTCCTTGACCTGAGCGGCCGTGTTGCGGACCTGCGTGTCGGCCGGGAGGATCGGCTTGATCTCGCTGATCAGCTGCGAGGTCGGGAGGCCTGCCTTCGACTGGACCCGGATGATGTCGAGCTGTCCCTCTCGGCCCAGGAGCTTCTGGAGTGTCGGCAGGTCGAACACCGCTAGCGTCGCACTGCCGATCGAGACGCCCGGGAGCGTCACGATCCCGGCGATGCGGAACTTCTGCACCGGCCCGTTTTTCTGCGCGCCGATCGTGTCGCCGACCCCGTAGCTCTTGTTCGAAGCGACATTTGTGGAGACCGCGATCTCGTCCGGCCCGCGGGGCCAGTGCCCGGCGGTGAGCTTGAGCGGATTGAAGCGCTGGTCGCCGTCGGGGTTGATGCTCAGCGCGAGGCTTCCCGCGCCGTGCGTCGAGATGACCTTGTTGTCGCGGCCGACAAGCTTCGTCTGGTCGTCGGTCACGGATCCCTCGGCCGCGTTCACGTCCGGCAGCGCCTGCACCTTGGCGAGCAGGTTCTGCGAGAAGCCCGGCGCCTGCACGGTGTTGCCGTTGTCGTTGGTGAAAGCGGTCTTGGCGCTGATGACCGCGTCCGCGTTCTTGTACGTCTGCGTGAAGATCGACGTGAACGCGTTGTTGATCGTGTCCGTGAGGACGTAGGTGCCGCTGATCATCGCGACGCCGAGGATGATCGCGAGGGCGGTCAGAAAGGCGCGCAGCTTCCGCCCGGCAAGGCCCTTCAGCGCGACGCGGAGCATCAGTTCAGGCTGCTCATGACGGCGAGCACGTCGGCCTGGCTCGCGCCGCGCAGCTCCTTCACGATCAGCCCGTCGCCGAGGAAGAGGACGCGGTCGGCGATTGCGGCTGCGCGTGGTTCGTGCGTGACCATGACGGTCGTCTGTCCGTAGGACTCGGTCGAGTCGCGCAGGAGCTCGAGGATCTCGCCGCTCGTCTTCGAGTCGAGGTTTCCGGTGGGCTCGTCGGCGAAGAGGATCGTCGGGCGGGTCACGAGGGCGCGCGAGATTGCGACGCGCTGCTGCTGGCCGCCGGAGAGCTCGGACGGCCGGTGGCTGCGACGATTGTCGAGGCCCATCTTCTCGAGCAGCTCGTCGAGCCATGCCTTGTCAGGCTTCTCACCGGCGATCGTGAGCGGCAGGACGACGTTCTCCTCGGCGTCGAGCATCGGCAGGAGGTTGAAGAACTGGAAGACGAAGCCGATGTGCTTGCGCCGCAGGTGAGTCAGTTGCGAGTCGTTGAGGTTCGTGATCTCGGTGCCGGCGATCATCACCGTTCCCTCGGTCGGCTTGTCGAGGCCGGCGAGGATGTGCATCAGCGTCGACTTGCCAGAGCCGGAGGGGCCCATGACGGCGACGAGCTCGCCGGAGCTGACCTCGATATCGACGCCGCGCAGCGCCTCGACGGCGGTCGTCCCCTCGCCGTAGCGTCGCGTGACATCGCGTGCCTCGACCGCGGCGTGCGCGGGCACGGCTACGCCCCCCTTCGACTCCTCGCGTACGACCATGGCGATCACGCTAGTCGATTTCGCTGCGGTTCGAAAGGGTGGTTACAGGATCTTCACCGACCGCCCACGAGGTAGAAGCCGACGACCGCTGCTGCGTAGGCGACGACGAGGAGCACACCTTCTCGACGGCTCGACCGTCCGTCCCACACGACGGCCGCGGCGATGACCGCGGCGCCCGCCATCGCGAAGAGCTCGCTCCAGCGGAAGGCCAGCGCCAGATGGTGCGTGAAGAGGAGAGAGAGGAGCGTCACCACCGGGACGACGAGCAGCGCGACCTGGGCGCTCGAGGAGATTGCGATCTCGCTGGCGAGTCGCATCTTCCCGTTGCGTGCGATGACGATCGCGCCGCCGTGCTCGGCGGCGTTGCCGACGATCGCCACGATCACGACCGAGATGAAGAACTCGCTCAGGCCGACGGCCGTCGCGAAGGCGCCCAGGGAGTGCACGAGGATCTCGCTCACCCAGGCCGTCGCGCCGGTTGCCAGAGCCAACGCGCCGAGGGAGGTCGGCATCGACCAGGTTTCCTCGCCCGGCTCAGCACGCTCGCGCGCCTGCTCGTGGTGCAGGCTCAAGTTCCGACCGACGACCGCGAGATAGACAACGAGCAGGACGATCGCCACCGACACCGAGGCTCCGACGACCGCGTGGCGCTCGGGCGCCCCGGTGTGGGCGAGCGCGGCCGGGAACAGGAAGGCTACGACCGCGACGCCGACAAGGCCGACCTGGAGCAGCAGCGAGCGGCGGTCGATCTGTGCTCCGTCAGGGCCTGCAATCTGGGTGATCCCGTACACGAGGAGCAGATTCGAGATCACGCTTCCCGCGAGCGAGCCGAGCACCACGACGGGCAGGTTCGCGCCGACGGCGAAGAGCGCGACGATCAGCTCCGGCGCGTTCCCGAAGCTCGCGTTGAGGAAGCCGCCGATGCCGGGCCCTGTGTGCTCCGCCGCGTGCTCGGTCGACTCCCCGATCAGCCAGGCGAGGGGGACGAGCGCGATCGCCGCGAGCACGAAGAGCGTGACGTCGCCGGCTCCTGTGAGCTTGTCGACGAGGATCGTGGCGGGGGCAAGGGCGAGCGACCCCCAGAGGAGCTTCCGTCCCACTCGGCAAGCCTAAAGAGCGGCTCCGTGGGCACGAGGAAGGCGTGGAGCCGCCGCCGCCTAGCGCCATCGCCGCTGTCTGTCAAGTCTTGCGCAGCCCTGCATCCGCGCGAACAATGAGGTCATGACACCCGAGCAAGCGACCGCGACGCTCCCGCTGCACCCGCAGGACGAGGTGGAGTGCAGGGGCTGCGCCGTCCACTGCGAGAAGGTCGTCTACCCGGCGGCGTGCATCGAGCGCTCGTGTCCCTTCGTCTATGCGTACGAGGAGCACGGACACACGTACATGGGCTGCCTGCAGAAGGTGTACGAGGCGGAGATCGACGTCGAGATGCTCACGGCCGCGGAGCGGACGCCGGAGGGCTTCGGGGCCGTGCGCGCGCTGCGCGGGCCGCTGCCCATGTGCGAGGCGGCGGTGCAGTCGACGTTCTCGCAGCGCGAGAGCGAGCTCGGCTGCGTCAATCCGGAGTTCGGCGAGCTGCCGGCAGGCTCGCCGACGTTCCGCGTGTTCGCGCGAGTCGCCGACCTCTAACGGGCTCCCGCAGCCGCTGCAGCACGACGACGCCGACGGCCGGGCCGGCCGCGGCGAGGAAGAACGCGAGCCGCCAGCTGTGGGCGGCGACAGCCGCCACGACGGGAGGGGCGCCCGCTACGACGACGCCGAGCAGCGTCTGCTGAAAGCCGAGCGCGGCACCCGTGCGCGCGGCACCGGCCGCCTCCGCGGCGGCCGCGTAGGCGAGCCCGTTCCACGACATGCTGAGCACGCCGGCGCCGAGGAAGAGCGGGATGAGGAGTGCGAGCGGCGCGTCGATGGTCGCGGCAACGCACGCGGTGAGCAGAGCGAGCGCGACACCGATCGTCCGTAGCGGGCCGAGCCGGCTACCGAGCCGGTCGGAGACCGTCCCGGAGGCGATGCGGGCGGCGACCGCGAGCACGTAGATCCCCGCCAGTACTGCGCCGGCCGCTTCCTTGGACAGCCCGCGCTGCTCGTGGAGGAAGAGGACGACGAATCCGGTGATCCCGATCTGGGCGAGCAGAAAGAGGCCGGTGCCCGTGCCGAGCCGCCACATGTAGGGGTCGTGGAGTGGCCGCGTCACGTCGCCGACCTCCAGCTCGCCGCCGGAGGCGCCGCGGATGAAGACGGCGGCGATCACCGCTCCCGTCAGGCACGCGGCGGCGAGGAAGATGAACGCGGTGCGCGTGCCGTCGGACGAGCCGAGGACGGGGAGGACGGCGGCACCCAGTGCCCCGCCGATCGGGATCGCCGTCTGGCGGATCCCGAGCGCGAGCCCGAGCTCGGTCGAGGGGAACCAGGCCATGATCGCCCGGCCGCTCGCGGCGTTGACACTCGCTCCGAGCGCTCCGACGCCGACGAGCGCACCCGTGACGGCTCCGAACGTGTGCGTCCTCGAGGCGACAACGAGCAGGGCAGCGGCGCCGGCGAGCCCCGTCGCGATCACCCAGCGCTCGTCCACGCGGTCGGCGACGAGCCCCCAGGGCAGCAGGGTGAAGAGCATCCCCACTCCGACCGCCGCGAGCACGACCCCGGTCTGCGTCAGGCTCAGTTCGTACTCGGACTTCAGGGTCGGACTGAGCGCCGGCAGCCCAACCGAGGACGCGGAGAAGCTCGCCTGCGCAAGCGTGCCGGCCGCGAGCACGACCCAGCGATAGCGCGCAGCGGACACGTCTCGAACGTACATGGCTCGGTATCAGTTACCGAGACACGTCCAGAGCGGCTCCGTTCCCGGCTTCTAAGCGGAATTTGGCGGGGCACACCCTCTCTTCGGCCACGTCTCGGTATCAGATACCCGGACATCGCCGGAACGGTCAGCCCAGCCAGCGCGCCCGCAGCTCCTTCGTCTTGCGGATCTCGTTCGCGTCCGGGCCACGGTTCTCGGGGCCAGCGGTCTCGAGCACGGCCGGCAGCCCTTCCAGGCGCGGACTGGACAGGAACACGCCGAGCTTCTCGCCGAGCTCGCCCTCCAGGATGTTCGCGTGCCGGTCGCGGTTCGAGCCGAACGGGGCGCCGGCGTCGTTGACGTGCAGCGCGCGAAGCCGCTCGAGGCCGATCCCGGAGTCGAGCTCGTCGAGGCACGCGTCGAGCTCGGCCGGGTTGGTCACGTCGACGCCGGACACCCAGAGGTGGCAGGAATCGAGGCAGACGCCGAGCCGCGGATGCCTCTCGAGCCGCTCCCAGATCGTCGCGAGCTCCGCGATCGAGCGGCCGATCGTCCCGCCGGCGCCCGCCGAGTTCTCCATCAGCAGCCATGTCTCCTCGGAGCAGAGCTCCAGCACCTGCTCCAGCGCGGGAACGACGCGCTCGAGCCCGGCCTCGAAGCCGCTGCCGAGGTGCGAGCCGACGTGGAAGACGACGCCGTCGGCGCCGATGGCGCAACCGACCTCCATCGTGTTGCGCATAGCGGCGACGGACTTCTCGTAGACGGTGTCGTCGGGCGCGGCGAGGTTGCAGAGGTAGAGCGCGTGGCAGAGGACTCCGCCGATGCCGGCCTCTGCCCGTTTCGCACGAAAGCGCTCGAAGCTCGCCGGGTCGTGGTTCGTCGGCCGCCACGCGCGCGGGCTCTGGGTGAAGACCTGCACCGAGTCGGCATCCAACTCGACCGCGCGGTCGATCGCCTTGTCGATCCCGCCCGCGGAGGAGATGTGCGCGCCGATCAGCATCAGCGCAGCCAGCCCTCCAGCCGCGCAGCCTCGTCTGCGACCTCGCGGCGCCACACGCGCGGCAGCGGCGTGAAGGGATGGACGGTCACCTTCCCTTTCGGATCCACGGACCAGGTCGCGGCAACGAAGCCGTCGACGAGGACGGTCTGCGCGACATCGCCGTTCTTGCCGATCACCTTCTTGCGAATCTCGTCCGACATCACACGCGTCCGGTCCGCGAAGCCGAGCAGGGCGTTGTCCCACTTCGGCAGAAACCGGACGGGAGCAGGCGCGTCGCCGTCCGGCAGCGGCGCGCGTGGCCCGTCGTAGAGCATGCGGCCTTCCTCGGTCCGGTGCCGGACCAGTCGGAGATGTCAGCCTTCGTGGCTGGACCGAACGCGCGCAAGTAACGGTGCACGAGCTCGGTGCGCGCACGCGCCGCGTCGACGGCCTCCGGCTCGTCGTAGGCCTCGTACCTCGCCGCAGGTCGCGTCGTCCAGAACGCCGTCTCGCGGGCGTGGAGAAGGTGCCCGTGCCGCCGCGCCGCGTGCACCATCCGGCGGCAGTCGATCTCGGGGAGATCCGGATGCGCGGCCCGCAGGTGCGCGAGGAGTTCCGTGTAACCGATCGGGCCGTCGCGCAGCAGTGCCCGGACGCCGTCGAGGGATGCGACCGCGCGCTCGAGGTGCAGGGGACCAAACCACGTGTTCATCTCCCGGAACGCCGCGTAGAAGACCGGGTAATCGCGTCCCGTGACGAGGTGCAGCGTCCCCCGCATCACCGTGGGCTTCAGCACCCGGCCGCTCCGGAGCAGACGCTCGAGTGTCTCGCGTCGGAAGCCGTCGACGCGCGTCCAGAGCCCGATGTACGGCGACGGCGGCCACTGCGCCTGCATGCCCACCAGCCGTTCGACCGCCCTGAGGACCGGCAGCCGCCGGCGCTCGAGCAGCAGCTGGCGCGCCAGCGTGGCGCGATTCAGCTCCCGCAGCGTCAGCGTCCGCTCCCGCACTCGGCCTACGCTATCGGGATGTCTGTTCGCGTCAGGATGGCTCCGAGCCCGACCGGACTCCTCCACATCGGCAACGTCCGCACCGCGCTCTTCAACTGGCTCTACGCGCGCCACGAGGGCGGGGAGTTCCGGCTCCGGATCGAGAACACCGACACGTCGCGCGAGGTAGCGGAGGCAGTCGACCAGATCCAGGAGTCCCTGCGCTGGCTCGGCCTCGACTGGGACGGGCCGCACACCTTCCAGCTCGACCGCATGGACGACTGCCGGCGTGTCGCCGACGAGCTCGTCGCCGCCGGTCGGGCATACGAGGACGAGGGCGCGGTCCGGTTCCGGATGCCGGACGAGGGCTCGACGGGCTGGGACGACGTCGTTCGCGGCCGGGTCGAGATCGCTAACGAGACGATCGAGGACCTCGTGCTCGTCCGCACCGACGGCCGGCCGACGTACAACTTCGCCTCGCCGATGGAGGACGTGTGGGACGGCATCACGCACGTCATCCGCGGCGAGGACCACATCTCGAACACGCCGAAGCAGATCAACATCATCCGGGCGGTGGGCGCGGAGCTTCCCGTCTACGCGCACGTGCCGAACGTGAGCGGTTCCGACGGGAAGAAGCTGTCGAAGCGCCACGGCGCGGTCACCGTCGACGAGTTCCGCAAGGCTGGATATCTCCCCGAGGCGCTCATGAACTTCCTCGCGCTGCTCGGCTGGGCGCCCGACGGAGAGACGACGATCATGCAGCGCGACGAGCTGATCGAGCGCTTCACGCTCGAGCGCGTAAGCCCCAGCCCGGCGCAGTTCGACTACGCGAAGCTCGACTGGATGAACGGCGTCTACCTCCGCGAGTTGTCGCCGCAGGAGTACGCGCACCGGCTCGTCATCTGGCTCGGCGAGAACGGCTACGAGTGGGACGCCGAGCGCGTCACCCACGCCGCGCCGCTCGTGCAGGAGAAGATCGCGAGGCTGGCGGAGTTCCCCGACTTCGCGGGTTTCCTCTTCGGCGACGTCGAGCCCGACCCCGCCGATCTCGACGGGGGCGCGCCGATGCTGGCGGCGGCGGACGAGGCGCTGGCCTCGCTCGAGCCGTTCGAAGCCGGCGCGATCGAGACGGCGCTGAGGGCGGCGGCGGACGGGCTGGGTCTCAAGCCGCGGCAGGCATTCCAGCCCCTCCGCGTCGCGGTGACCGGCTCGAAGATCTCCCCGGGCCTGTTCGAGAGCATCGAGCTGCTCGGGCGCGAGACGACGCTCAGCCGCCTACGGGCGGCGGTCTCGTCCGCGGAGTGAGCGCGTCCGGCGGCAGCGGCTTCGGCGGCGCGAGCGGATCGAGGGCTTGCTGGAACGCGAGCCACGATCGGCGTCGGAAGCGCTGAGTCGGGTGGGGCAGGCCGGGGGGATCGGCGTTCTGGACGCCGCGCGGCCCGGCACTCACGGGCTGCGGGAAGTCCCTTGCCACTTCAAAGGGGTAAACGGCCGCCGGCGGAGCGCGGGTACGGACCGACGCCGACGGCCGTTAGACTCGCGGCGATGGGGGATCCAAGGGGTCATGCGGCGACCCGGATCCTGGTCGTCGACGACGACCCGTCGATCAGGCTCCTGTGCAGGATCAATCTCGAGCTCGACGGGCACGAGGTGGTCGAGGCGCACTCTCTGGACACCGCACGGGCGACGCTGGCGGCGGGAGACATCGACGTCATCGTGCTCGACGTCCACCTGCACCGCGAGCGGAGCGACGCGCTCGTGGCCGAGTGCCACGCGCGCCGGCCACCGATTCCCGTGGTGCTGGTCACCGGCTCGGTGGAGGTGACGGACTCGGGCCTGAGTGCCGCCGACGCCGTTCTCCCGAAGCCGTTCGAGCTCGAGCAACTACTCTCGACGGTGCGCGATCTCGCGCATGCCCCTCGAGGATGAGCACAACCGCCGTTCGCACCCCACAGGAGTACGAGTCGCGTCTACGCGACTACTACCGGGACGAGGGGGAGGAGGTTCGGGCGGTCAGGGTCGGCGAGAAGGAGGTCTCGGAGCTGGCGGCGATCGTGGCCCGCTATGCGGATCTCTTCACGCGGCCGCAGCTCGAGTTGTTGCGCGAGGCAGAGGAGTCGGCCGAGGGTGACGAGCGCGAGCGGCTCCACCGCCTGCGCAAGACCTGCGAGCGGGGGCTCGTCGAGGCTGTGATCGCCGGGGACCAGGACGCACTCGAGAACGCGTTGCTCGGAGCGCGGCTCAGCTTCGACGGTGAGGAGCTTCCGCTGCGGTCTGCCGACGCGAAGCTCGCCGTTCTGCCCGACTACGCGAAGCGCGAAGAGCTCGGCGAGCTGGCGCTGGAGCTCGATGCGAGCTTCAACGAGCAGCGACGCGAGCTTCTCGTCGCCGGCGAAGACCTCGAAGCTGAGCTCTCGGGTGAGCACGATGCGGTCGCCCGCAACGAGGCCGAGAAACAGATCTCCCTGCGCGAGCTCGAGAGGGTGCTGCGCCGCGCGGCGGACGACGCAGCTGCGGAGTTCGAGCGGCTACGCGGGCACTGGTTCGAGCGTTTGCTCGGCCCGGAGCGCGACGAGCTGCCGACCAGCGCGCAGCTCCGCTGGCTGCGACGGCTGTCGCCGCTCGAGTCGACGTACACCCGGGAGCGTTCCCTCGAGGTCTGCCTCCAGACGGTGCGCGCGCTCGGGTTCGAGCTCGAGGCGATCCCGAACATCCGCCTCGACCTCGAGGACCGGCCGCAGAAGAGCCCGCGGGCTTGCGTGATCGCCGCCGACGCGCCGGAGATCGTCCACCTGATCACGCGGGCGCAGGGTGGTCTCTCCGACTACCAGGCCTTCCTCCACGAGGCGGGCCACGCGCTCCACTATGCGGGCGTCGGGCCCGGGCTCTCGTACACCTTCCGCAACATCTCGCGCGACCATGCCCTGACGGAGATCTACTCGTACATCGTCGAGGCGGTCACGCGCGAGCCCGGCTGGCACGCGCTCCACTTCGGGCTCTCGGACGCGGAGGCGGAGGAGAACGCCGAGGCGACGCGCTTCCTCCTGGTCCTTCTCTACCGCCGCTACGCCGCGAAGCTCCGCTACGAGCTCAGCTTCTGGGCGGCCTTCCCGACAGAGCGTGGAGAGTCTTCCCGCGACTACGCGCCGCTGCTCACCGAGGCCACCCGTCTCCGCTACGACGAGCGCGGACACCTGTCGGACATGGACGCCGGCTTCTACTCGGCCGACTACCTGCGAGCCTGGATCCGCTCGGCGCAGCTCATGGCGTACCTCCGTCGCGAGGTGGGCGAGGACTGGTGGCGGAACACCGGGACGGGCGAGATCCTGCGCGGGCTGTTCGCCGAGGGCACACGGCCCTCGACCGAGGAAATCGCGCGGCGGCTCGGCTTCGACCCACTCGACACCGAGCCGCTCGTCGCCGAGCTCACCGGGGCCTACTAGCCCCGGATCACGGCCGTCACGAGCGGGAGGAGAGCGGGAGGAGCTTTTGCCGGCTCCGTGGGCGCTGCACGTCGGCGCGGACGAGCTCGTCGAGCTCCATCGCGACGAGCAGGACGACCGCCGCGACGTAGAAGTAGGTCGCGAGGAAGATGAACACCTCGAGGCTGCCGACAGAGGTGCCGGCGCCCAGCGGACGATCACCTCGAACGCGAGCGCAACGAGGACTGCCGCCGCCGGCCAGCGCAGGACCAGGATCGGGATGCTCCACCCGCCCGAGACGTGTCCGACCCAGACGATGGCGATGGCTCCGAGCATTGCCGCGAGGACGGGGACCGCAAGGCCCCACGACAGCGGGAAGCGGGGCCGCGAATCGGTCGTCTCGTAGATCTCGTCGAGCGCGCCGATCCCGGCGCGGATGATCCCCGACACCTCCCAGATCGCGAGAGCCGCCGCGAGCGCGAGCAGTCCGGCGGTCGAGGACGAGAACTGACAACTCGAAAACGATGCGAGGGGCTAGCCCAGGCTGCCGAGGCCCTGCTGGGCGAACTGCGTCGCGTCGAACACGGCGCTGCTCGGCGGCGCAGCGATCGAGATGTGGGCGCCGTAGTCGTAGAGGTTCATCGTCATGGCCGCATGGGCGTTGCCCGACGGCGTTGCCAGGTTGTAGGCGAAGCTGACGCGGCGAACGAGGCCGTCTTTGCCGATCCAGACGTTGTTGGTTGCGGTCTTCATCCGGCCGGCGATGTCCTTGAGCATCGGGCTCGTCAGCCCCTTCTCCTGCAGCGCCTTGGCCAGGTCGATCTTGACGGTGTAGTGCGTCGTGGCGACGCCGTCGATGGTCGCCGGGCCGAGCTTCTGCACCTTGGCTCCCTCGGCCTTGAGCATCCCGAGGAGGTCGTTGGGCTGGAGCTGGCTGCCGGACATCAGCTGCCCGAGATCGAGGCCCGCCGACTTGCCGAGCGTCGTGAGGTCGAGCTTGACCCACTGCTTGCCGCCGGGCAGCTGGGACGAGAGGAAGCCGAGCTTCAGGTAGATGACGTAGTCGCCGTCCTGCTCGAGCGCGATCTCCTTGAGCTTGGCGTGCCGGAGCTGCGGCGCCAGCGGCCCGGCCATCGAGCCGAGCGTGAGGCTCAGCTCGGTGCTCGTGCCGTCGATCGCGCCGGAACCGTGCATCCCGAGCCGTTGTCCCTGGCCGCTGACCGCCAGGTTCAGGCGCACGCGCGCTGCGCCGGCGTTTTGCGTCTTCGTCGCGGCGGCCGCGACGGGGTCGAGTTGGAGCGCGCTGCTGGTGCTCCCGCCACCGCATCCCGCCGTGACGGCGGCCACCGCGGCGACTGCCAGCGCGGCTGCGATCCCTGCCCGACGGCCCCGGAGCATGGCCGGATTGTAGTTGGGAGTTGGGGGCGACCGCGATGGCCGTGGCGATCGCCCCCTGCGAGGAGCGGGACGGCCCTCGGAGGACCTGGGTGGCCGCCCCTTGTCGGTGCTCTCTCTACTACTCGCGGCGGCGTCGTTCGGATCTCGTAAGAACTCGGTAAGTCGGTACCCGATCCAACGAACCAGATGGCCGGGGCGGACGTCTTAGTGGTCAAGGGGCGGGCCCCGGAGAAGGGGGCCGCGACCGAGGCCCGCCCCCTCCGAAGATACGCTCGCGCCACCGATTGTGAAAGGGGTCGGCGCGGGCGACGTTCGCGTTTTGCGAACGTCGGTGCTCAGGAAGCGCTCATCGTCGGTGGGGCAGGTCAGGCAGGTCCGGCATACGGAGCCGGAGGTTGCCGCGCTCGTTGTCGAGGAACCAGAGGAGGACGGCGATGAAGGCGGCGAGGTCGAGCCCGATGCCGAGGAGCCAGAACGTCCAGCCGGGGCGGATGATCGTCCCGACGAGCAGGGTGAAGTTCTGGCCGAAGAAGCCGGTGAGGAACGTGAGCGGCAGGAAGAACGTCGCGACCCACCCGAGCTGCTTCATCGTGAGGTTCATCCTGTTCCCGACCGTCGACTGGTACAGGTCGGTGATGCCGGAGGCGAGGTCGCGGTAGTCGTCCAGCTGTTCGGCCACGCGGATCAGATGGTCGTAGACGTCGCGGAAATAGCGCTCGTGCTCCTCGGTCATGCCCGGCAGCTCGTAGCGGCCGGAGAGGATCCCGGAGAACATGTCGCGCTGCGGATTGACGATCTTCCGCAGCTGGACGAGCTGCCGCTTCATCGTGATCACCTGCTTCAGCGAGGACGGCTGCGGGTCGGTGAGGACGGTGTCCTCGAGCTCGTCGAACTCGTCATCGAGCTCGGACAGCTGCGGCAGGAAGCTGTCGACGAGCTCGTCGACGACGAGGTAGAGGATGCCGAGCCCTTCCTCGTAGCGCTGCAGGTGCTTGTGCGTCTGGTTCCGGAGCTCCCCGAAGACCGGGCACTCACCCTTGTGCACGGTGATCAGCCACTTCTCCGAGTAGAAGCAGTGCACCTCGATCGGCGCGAGCCCGGAGCGGCGGGTGGGGTCGTCGATGGCACCGAAGACGACGAGCAGCGTGTAGTCGTCGAAGGCCTCGAGCTTGGGCCGTTGCCCGAACTTGCGCGAGTCCTCCAACGCGAGCGGGTGCAGCTTGAAGACGTCGCGTAGCAGCGCGAAATCGGCCTCGCCGGGGTTCTCGATGTCGAGCCAGAGGAAGACCCCGTCCCGCAGGCGCGATTCGACGCCCTTCGGGTCGACGTCGGGCTCGACGGTTCCCCTGGCGTCGATCAGGTGGCTGGCCAAGCTCGGCCGAGCGTACTTGCATCGCCGGACGAAGCTGAAGAGGCGCATACGGGATTCGAACCCGTGCCGCCGCCGTGAGAGGGCGGTGTCCTAGGCCACTAGACGAATGCGCCCGGCGGAGGCTTAGTCTAGCGGCGTCCAGGGCAGGTCACGGCCCATGTGGAAGCGGCTCTTCGGCAAGCGGGAGGACGAGCCTGCTGCGGCGCGGCAGGAGGGGGACGTCCATGCGCTCGACCGGCCGGGCGACCCGCGCGGCGGCGTTCAGAGCGACGAGTACCGGCACGCGCGTCCCGAGGATGTCGTCGAGGAGGACGGCGTCGTGATGGCCGGCCCGGGTGGCGCAGCGGCAACCGACGAGACCGTCGAGGAGCAGCGCGAGCGCGACCGGCCGGACGAGTTTGACTAGCTGGGGGGATCGGCGGCGGCCGCGGCCCGGCGTCGCCGGCGGAAGGTGAAGGCTCCGGCTGCAACGGCTGCGAGCGCGAGTGCTCCACCGAGTGGCCCGCCGACCAGGAGGGCCATGTCGCTTCGGGACGAGACCTGCGCGGACGCCGGCCGCACGCCCGCGAGCGGCAGCGGCGCTGCGCCCGAGGCCGCATAGCTCAGCGGATGCGGGAACGGCCGCTGCACGACCGCTGGAGGGCCTGAAGCCGAAGTCGGCGCCGGCAACCCGAGCAGGTGGCGGGCGACGAGCAACTGGTGCCAGACGACCGCGGCCTCCTGCCGGGGAGCACCGACGGGCGCCTTCAGCCTCGCCGGCTGTGGGATCTCGTCCGCCGGCACGTGCTCGATCTTCCACTTGTGCAGGTAGGTCGTGGGATTGACCGCGCCGTCGTAGCCGAGCTTGACGAAGGCCGGCTG
>WNGD01001736.1_pt1 | contig 34602 bp, 32 predicted proteins | sample 5400671 | NCBI WGS metagenome assembly WNGD01 (sample SAMN13153369, study PRJNA577476) | soil metagenome | isolation source: 40 cm soil or saprolite under grassland replicate 2 | place: USA:California | collected 2016-06-15 | reverse complement strand
CCAGGAACGTCGCCTCAGGGTAGCCCGAGAAGTGGCGGAACACGAGCGTCGAGAGCAACAGGCCGATCGCCACACCCATCTGCGGCCAGCTCCCGTAAAAGCCGCGGCGGTGCGCGGGCGCATGCTCGATCGCCATCAAGACGGCCCCGCCCCATTCTCCGCCGATCCCGAGCCCTTGGAGCAGTCGCATGGCCACGAGCAAGATCGGCGCCCAGATCCCGATGGTCGCGTAGGTCGGGAGCAATCCGATCGCCGTCGTCGCCACGCCCATCATCAGGAGGGTCAGGTAGAGCATCGTCTTGCGGCCGAGCTTGTCGCCATAATGGCCGAAGACGATGCCCCCGATGGGTCGCGCCGCGAAACCCACGGCGTAGGTCGCGAACGCCGCCATGGTGCCGGTGAGCGGCGCGAACGTCGGAAAGAAGAGCTTGTTGAAGACGAGCGCAGCGGCGGTGCCGTAGAGGAAGAAGTCGTACCACTCGATGGACGTGCCGATGAGGCTGGCGCCGGCAACCTTCAGGATTTCCGAGCGGCTTGCCAGGTCCCTGGAGCGCGGGGCGACAGGGGCGGCCATAATGCCTCCGTCAATGGCGGGGGAGGGCGACGCGTGTCCCCGAAATCATGGCGCGCGGGTGCCGGGATGGCAACCGAGCCACACCCCGCGTACATTAGGCCCCTTCCCGCAGAAGGGCGCCCCCATGATTTTCGGCATGAGCATCGCGACGTATACTCTCCTTCATACGGTGTTGAGTCTCGTCGGGATCGTCACGGGCCTGGTCGTGGCGGGAGGTCTCGTCACCGGGACTCGGCTCGACCGCTGGGCCGCCGTCTTTCTCGTCGCCACCGTGCTCGCGAATGCCAGCGGATTCGGCTTCCCCTTCACTAAGCTCATTGCGTCCCACGTGGTGGGGGCTGTGTCGCTGGTGGTTCTGGCGGGCGTGATCGTCGCGGACTACGTCAAGCACCGGGCGGGACCGTGGCGGACGACGTACGCGGTGGGTGCCGTCCTCGCCACGTACTTGAACGTCTTCGTGCTGGTCGCGCAGCTGTTCAAGCGGATCCCGGTGCTGTTCCTCCTTGCGCCGACCCAGTCGGAGCCGCCGTTCGCCCTCACGCAGCTCCTCGTGCTGGCGCTCTTCGTCTGGTTGGGGGTTGCCGCGGTCAAGGGGTTCCGCCCCGCGCCCTCGTCGATATAGAGAGGGACCAAGCCATGACTTCGGCTCCTGGCTCGGGGACTTCCGTTATGTGCTCGGTCTCGCCCATGCTGTCGGTTCGGCATGGCGCGCGCGCCGTCGAGTTCTACAAGGCGGCATTCGGAGCCATTGAGGTCTATCGCGTGGAGGATCCCGGCGGCTCGGTCGTGTCTCGGCTGTCCGTCCATGGCGCGGAGTTTTGGTTGAGCGACGAGTCGCCCGAGCACGACACCTTCAGTCCGGAATCACTGGGCGGTGGCTCGGTTCGCATGATCCTGACCGTGCCGGATCCGGACACGATGTTCGCGAAAGCAGTTGCGGCAGGTGCTCGAGAAGTCGCCGCGGTGCAGGATCAGCCGTATGGGTGGCGCTTGGGCCGGGTGGTCGATCCGTTCGGCCATCACTGGGAGATCGGTCGCCCGACCCCATGAAGCCTTAGCGCACTGCAGATCCCGTTGCCGGGGGTTTCAGCGTCGCAGCGGTGCCAGCGCCTCCCCATACGGAGCGAAGCCCGAGCGCCGCATGGCCAGCCACCCAATCGCCAGTCCGGCGAGCGCGATCAGCGCGTTCGTCACGTCGAAGTAGCGGTCCACGATCACGAGATGTCCTGCCTCGATCCCCAGGGCCAGCCACAGCGCCGGCCAGAGGTGCGACCACCGCCCCCGCAGGCGCAATGGCCAGACCGCGAGCAGGCAGCCGAGGGGCAGAAAGAGCAGGAACTGCTGAGCGACGTGCAGCGCGCTGAAGACGTCCACGCGCTGTGCGAGCGACGCCAGCGGCACCAGATGGACCGCCGTGAGCTGCTGGGCGATCGCGCCCACATCCGTCTGCGGCAGGAACGGGCGCAGCCCCCACAGGACGAGCAGCAGCGCGTAGGCGGCGATGGCGGCGAGGGCCCGCGTCTCGGCGCGAAGGGCTTGCGACAGCAAAGCGAGCCGACGCTTCGCCCACCAGGCTCCGGCGCCCACGGCCACCGCGTGGGTGGCGGCCGCCTCCCAGCGGATCGAGAGCCCAAACAACCCGTGCACGAGCTCGGCCCCGAACGCGCACGCCGCGCCGGCGATCGCCACCGCCGGCCACGTCTGCCGCGCCGAGCGCCCCCGCTCGCTCAGGACCATGACGGCGAGAAATCCGGCTGGTGCGAACAACAGCAGATCGGACCACGGCACTTCCGCCAGGCGCAGAGGCGGGGCAAGCCCCAGCGTTGCGCGCAACCGGGCCAGCGGCCCTCCGCTCAGCCCGGGGAGTGGGGCCGATCGAAACAGCGGCGTCAGCGCTTCGCACAGCACCGCCGCCGTGTACGCGCCCGCCAGGAGCAACGTCGGCGCGCCGAGGTAGGAGCGGGCGCCTCTCGTCCGGCGCAGGGCCACGAGAAACAGCGCCACGAGCACAGCGCCCGCGAACGCGCCCAGCGCGTTGGTCGCCACGTCCACGATGCTCGCGGTGCGGATGGGCGAGAAGACCTGCAATCCCTCGACCGCCACGCTCAGCCCGAATCCGACGAGCGTCGCCCGCTCGATCTCCGCCCGCACTCTTCCGGAGAGGGACGTCATGACCCACGCGACACCGAGCCCGGCGAACAACACGGTATTGCGCAACCCGTCGATCGCGTCCCGCCAACCCAGGGATGGCGTGAACGCCCGCTCCAGCCGTTGGCCGGCGGCCGCGAGATCCGGGGAAAAGTGGAGCTGCGTCAGCGTGGCGAGCAGGATGATCGCCACATAAGCCAGGCGGGCGGCGAGGAAGCGGCCTCGGGGACTCATGGAGAGACTGGCAAGTCGCCTAGAACGCCACCCCCACTCCCAGCCGCGCCACGGTCCCCTGCATCGGCGCGTCGATCTCTCCGGTCCCGCCAGGGTTCGTCTTCCGGCTGATCCGCTGGAACGTGTAGCCCGCCGTGCCGTGCAGGCGCCCCGCCAGACGGACGTCGAGGCCGAGCCCCAGGTCGATCGAGAACCCCGCGTGGCCGCCGCCCGAGAACTTCGGGGCCGCGAGATAGTTCGCCCGGAACAGCACGGTCGCGCCCGGCCCGATCTCGTAGAACGACCGCGCGCCGATGCGCACCGCCCCCACCGACTGCGCGTCGAACTCCGGGTCCGCGGTGCGCCGGATGAGCCCTGCCTCGACGCTCGCGTACGGCGCGAGGTCATAGGCCACCCACGCATCCACCTCGGTCGCCGTGAAGCCGCTGGTCGCGGCGCTACCGGTGGCGGCGTCGAGCATCAGGCGCACGACGCCCGCCTCGGCTGAGAGCCTCCGGTAGCGAGCGGACACCGCCCCGCCGAAGCCGGTGCCCTGATAGCGGAGCCCTGCGGCCACCTCGCGATAGCTCGCCAGCGCGAACTGCGGTCCGACCGTCACCGTGACCCCCCCCTGGGCCGGCGCGGCCGGGGAAGCCAAGAAGAGCAGCGCGACGCCCGCAACCGCGCGGCTCACCGGGGCGCCGCTCCGCTCGGCTTGGGCAGCGGCACTACGCCAACCTGCACCTGCTGGCGCCGAGCCAGGTTTTCTTTCGCGATGTCCTGGTTGCGCCGCGCGATCTGGTCGCGGAGCAGCCGATTGTAGAGGATGTTGGCCGCGGCGGGCCGCGGGGCGGGCTTGCGCAGGGTCATCACGAAACCCGTGACCAGCGCCGCGCCCCCCACCACCGCGAGCTCCCGCTTGGAGCTCGATCCGAGGCTCGAGCTCTCGAGCCCCAGCGTGCCGACTAACGCGCCCCCTGTATAGAGGAAAGCGAGCCCCAGAGGACGCCAGCTCTGCGGAGGCACCTCCGTCTCGGGGAGGTACTGGTAGCCGGGAAGGCTCGTGAGGGACGGCAGGGTATCCACGCTGCCGTGGCTTACCCGGATCGGCTGAGAGGCGGAAAACGCGTTCTGCCCGAGCCGGGCCTCGACCACCACCGTGTAATTCCCGGCCGGTACCGGATCGCCGTTCGCGAGCCGGACGGGCCAGCTCAAGTTCACCTGGCCGTTCCAGGCACCCGAGTCGATCACGTAACTTCCCCCCCCGATCGCCCGCGTCACGACGCGCGCGGGCTGCGTGACTGTGAACCGGATCGGCACTGCCCCCCGCCCCCCGACAAAGCTCGTGCTGTCGATGCGCAGCTGACGCACGAGCAACACCTGACGCAGCGCCACGTCGAACGCGCTGTACGCCTTGGGCGACACGCGGTTCGGGTCGAGCTGCCGCTCCGGGTCGATCAGGACGACCTGCTTGAACGCATCCACGGCCTTGAGGATCGAGTCCAAGGCGCCGTACGTGAAGCCGAGCAGCTCGTACGCCCGCGCGCGCTCAGGTCCCGTAAGACGCTCGCGGAGGGCAGCCTGGGCGAGCGACGCCACCTGCCGGTACTCGAGGTTGTCGTACGCCTGCTGCGCGCGGCGCAGCGTGGCATTCTGAGCCGCCTGGGCGCGTCCGGCGGCCGGCGCGACGAACCCCACCAGCACGGCGAAGGCGAGCTGCCGGGTCATGCCGCTCACTCCGGGAGCAGGGTGTAGCGCTTGCGGACCGTGTTGCTCGCGTCCACTTGCACGGTTTCGGTGATCGTCTTGAATCCGGCGTGCTCGATGCGGATGGTGTGACGGCCGGGCTTCACGGTGTATTCGACCAGCGGCGTCTGGCCGGCATCGACGCCGTCGATGTAGACCTGGCCGAATGGATCGGCGGCGATGGTCAGAAAGCCCTGGGCCTCGGCCGGCGCCTGTCGCCGCGGCTTTGCCCGCTCGGACCGGCGCGGCGGCTCGATGGAGGGAGCAGGGAGCTGGGAGCCGGGAGCAGGGAGCTGGGAGCCGGGAGCCGGGAGCTCAGGGCCGTTTCTGCTCCCCGCTCCCTGCTCCCTGCTCCCTTTCAGTGCCAGGTATCCCCCAACGAGCGCCACGACCACGAGCCCGATCACCGCGGCAGCCCGCGACCGACGCTTGCGCCCCTGCGCGGCGGGGAGCGGCGTCGTCGGCGCGCCCGTGATCTCGGTGGGCGCATCGGCGGTAGCCCGGGAGCGCGGTCGCGCGGGGCCCCGGCGCTTGGCTGGCGAAGCCACCGGCTGCTCCGGCCAGACGGCGGTGGCGAAGTCCTCCATCGTGGGGAAGCGCTGGTCGGGTTCCTTGGCCAGGGCCCGCGAGATGGCGACCGTGAGCGCGCCGGGGATACCGGGCCGCTTGGCGCTCGCGAGCGGTGGCGCTTCGTAGATGTGCTTGTAGATGATCGTGTGCACCGAGTCGCCGGCGAACGGCAGCTCCGCGGTGATCATGCGATAGCCCACCACGCCGAGGGAGTACTGGTCGGCGCGGCCATCCACCGGCGCGCCCCTCCCCTGCTCGGGTGCCATGTAATGCGGTGTGCCGATGATCATCCCCGTGGCCGTGAGGCCTGTGGCGGCCTGGAGCGCCTTCGAGATCCCGAAGTCGGTCAGCATCACGCGGCCGTCGTGATCGAACATGATGTTCGCGGGTTTCACGTCACGGTGCACCACGCCGCGCTGATGGGCATGCCCCAGGGCGCAGGCCGCTTCCCAGAGGATCCGTTGGATCTCGGGCACGGGGAGCGGCTCCTTCTTGTCCAGCAGATCCTCGAGCGACGTGCCCGAGATGTACTTCATGACGAAGTAATTGAGCCCGCCCTCGCTCTCGACGCGGTAGATGGGGATGATGTTGGGGTGGTCGAGCTTGGCGGCGGTCTTGGCCTCCTGCTGGAAGCGGCGCACCACCTGGTCGTCCTGGACGACGTCGGGCGGCAGCACCTTGATCGCGACCTCGCGCTCGAGCGCGAGATCGTGCGCCAGGAAGACTTGGCCCATGCCTCCCTTGCCCAGCAAGCGCTCGATCCGGTACTTGCCCTCGATGATGCGCTGCAGCCGCTCGCGCACGAGGTCGACGCTGCTGGTGCTGGTGGGCCCGTCCCCACCCGAGACGTCCGCGCCGCACGACAGGCAGAACTTGCTGTTGCCGGGAATCGGCGTGTGGCAGCGGAAACACTCGACGACAGGGCTGGTCATCGGAGCGTCTTGCCCGGACGCACGGTCGCAACAGGGAGGGCGCGTCGCCGGATGGCCGCCTCGAAACGAGCGCGGCGCGTGGCGGCGGCCTGGCGCTCTGCCGGCGAGGGCGCGGGGGGTGCGGGCGGGGGCACGCAACTGCCGGCACCGAAGCAGAGAGAATAGGGTGTGGGCACACCGGCGAAGTCCGTCACGACCAGGTAGTACTGCCCGGCGGCCAGCACGAGGAGAGGCTGAATGTTCTCGTCCGAGCCGGGGCGGGCGGAGCTTGCCACGACACTCGGCACGGTGTCCCCCGGGCTGGGGACTCGCAGCAGATAGAGGTCGATGTCGCTCGGGTCCGCCGTCGAGGACGCAGGCGCGGTCGTGCGCGCTTGAAAGAAGCCGCCCGCGAAGCTGAAGCGAAACCAGTCGACGTCGTGAGGATTGTCGATCGTGAGAGCCGAGCTCTGGAACGGTAGCGCGTCGGGCTTGGCGTCGGCCGCCGAGCAGTAATCGTCTTCCTCGTGCGCGTCGCGGGCGATCCCCTTCCCAGTGGTCCCGTACCCCTCATACACCGCCAGCGCATATCGACCCGGCTGGCTGTACACCGCGATCGCGTCCAGCGATGCTGCGGGGAAGTCGTGCAGCGCGACCACCGTGGAGTCCGCCGGCGCTTCCTTGGGCCCGAACGCGGCACCGTGGCACGAGTGCGACTGCGGCCCGAACGTCCAGGAATCCGCACCGATGTGATAACTCGTATCGGACGCCTGGAAGGTGAGCTGGTCGGTCAGGAACGTCTGGAACGTACCCGGCACCGCCGAGCTGAGGACGATCGTGAGATCCCGCTGCGTGAGCTGCCGCAGGCGGTACCAGTCCGCGCCCTGCAACACGTCGCGCGGCAGCGGCTCGAACGCCAACGCCGGATTCAGGAACAACAACGCGTTGAGCACCGTCCCCGGGAACGGTCTCGTCTCGAGGTCAATCAGGGCCGGGGCGATTTCGTTGGGCTCGTAGACATCACGTCGGATCACCGCCTCGGTGTCGGGGGTGGAGCCGAACACGCCCGCGCCGAACGCGATGTAGGACAGGGGCGCCGTGTGAGCCGGTGGAGGCACCCAGAAACTGATCTGGGACGACCCGTTGGCCTTCAGTGTGTCGGTGAACGGCACCGCAATGAGCGTCGCGTCGCCGATGGAGAGCAGTACCCCTATGGTGTCGAGGAGGCCTACGCCGTACACCGTGGCGATTTCCCCGTACCGGACGGTGTCGGGCCGGATGCTGTCGATGGCCAGCGGGGCCGACACGCGAATGTCGAGTGTGGCGGGAGCCGCACCCACGTCGAAGTTCGTCGCGACCACGCGCACCTGCGTGATGCCGGACTTGATGGCGACCAGATGGCCGGTGGTGGCATCGATGCGCGCCAGTGTGGTGTCCGCGACCAACCAGCGGAAGCTGACGTTGGGCACCGGAGCGGACGGCCCCCCCGATTGGCGGTGCCATGCGGTGGCGTGGACGTCGCCTTCCGCTCCCTGAATCATCACCAGCGGCCCCACGCTCGTCGGCGTGCGGCTGATCATGTCGAGCGTGAGCGAGTCGATCGTGACGAAGACGTCGGCGTCGTGCTCGGTGGGATACACGCACATTGCCACCACGGCACTGATCACCACCAGCGTCAGGACGGCGACACCGCGACTGCGTCGCATGCACTCCTAGTCCGGCGGAGTAGGGAGTCAATGTAATAACGGCCGGGCTGGACACCCAAATGACCCGCCGCGCCTAGAGCCGCCCCCGGCGTTTCAGATCGAGGTATTTCGCCACCACCGCCTCGGCCGCGCGCTCGGGCGGCACGTCCAACACCAGCACGCCGGCGCGGCGCATGCGCGCCAGCGCCTCTTCGCGAGCGCGCAGCAGCTCCTCGGCCGCCGCCTTGCGAAACGCGTCGTGCGCGGCGGCGGGCCGCAACGCCGCCACGTGGTTCAGCTCGGGGTTTTGTAACGTGACGGCCAGCGGGAGGTGGCGCGGCCGGAGCGAGGCGACGTTCGCCACCAGCGCGTCCGACGCGAACCGATCGATCACGTCGGTGAACAGCACCGTGAGGGCCCGCTTGCGGTTGCGCGCCGCGAGGTAGCGGAACGCGCCCGGATAGTCGGGCTCGACCAATTGCGGCTCGACCCGCGCGAGCACATCGAGCACGCGCCTCAGCGCCAGCCGACCACGCTGCGGCGCCACGAAGTGCTGGACCCCGTCGGCGAACGCCATCACACCCACGTTGTCGTCGTGCTGGACCGCGGTATAGGCCAGCTCGAGGGCCGCTCGCACGACGTACTCGAGCCGGGAGAAGCCTGCGATCTCGGCGGTGAGGAGCCGGCCCAGATCGAGCACCAGCAGCACCTGCTGGCGGCGCTCCGCCTCGAACTGCCGGGTGATGACTTTGCCGCGTCGCCCCGTGGCCTTCCAGTCGATGTGCCGCAGGTCGTCGCCCGGCACCCAGTCCCGCAGGGACTCGAACAGGCGACCCTCGCCGAGGCGGCGCAGCGGCGTGCTGCCCTGCTCCCGGCGTCGCTGCGCTCTCGCCACGGACGCCTGGAGCCGCACGGTGACGAGCGGGGGGTACACCGCCACCTCCCACGGGAGCGCGATCCGCTCGCGGCGCAATCCCAGCCCCAACGGCCCGACCGAGTCGAGCACGAATCCGCCCTCGGTCTGACGACCGCGCCGCGCCGGCGTGACGGGCACGGTCTCGCGTGCCTGACCGCGCGCCGGAACCCGGATCCATCGGGGTGGCTGCGCGCCGCCGAGCAGCTCGGGGCGCACTTCGCGCAGTCGCAGCCGCGCGGTCCGGGGGGCACCGTTCCGCCAACGATACGTCACCTCGCCCGGGCGGCCCACCGAGAACGCCGGCGGCGCCTCCCGGACGGCGACCAGGTGGCGCGGACGCGGGCCCGCCTGTGGCGCGAGCAGTCCGTCGACCCACACGGCCGCCGCCAGGGCCAGGTCGCCGACGAGCATCGCGTCGAGTCCCCACGGCAGCCACAGTCCGGCGAGACCCAGCAGCGCGAGCCCCGCGCCCAGCCACAGCGCCCGCCGGGTGCAGAGAATCACGTCGTGGGCACTTCCGTCTTGTCGAGGATCGCCTTGAGGGCCGCGTCGGGCGTGACACCTTCCAGCTCGAGCTCGGGCGCGACGCTCACCCGGTGGCGGAGCACGCCGGGCGCCAGACGCTTCACGTCGTCGGGGATCACGTAGTCGCGCCCCTCGAGCAGCGCCGCGGCGCGAGCGGCCTTCAGGAGCGACACGCCCGCCCGCGGGCTCGCGCCGAGGGTGAGCGACGCCGCCTCCCGCGTCCCCCGTACCACCGCCGTGATGTAGGCGGTGATCTGCGTCTCGACCCGCACGGCCTCGACGGCCGCGCGCAATCGCTCCAGGCCGGCCGCGTCCGTCACGCGCGTCACGCCGTATGTCGCCGGCCGATCCGCCTCGAATCCCGCCACCGTGCGCGCCAGGATCCCCTGCTCGGCACCCGCGTCGGGGTAGCCCACGAGCACCTTCATCATGAAGCGATCCAGCTCGGCCTCCGGCAGCGGGTAGGTGCCCTCGAACTCCACAGGGTTCTGCGTGGCGAACACGGTGAACGTCGCGGACAGCGGGTGCCCCGTGCCGTCCACGGTGACGGTGCGTTCCTGCATCGCCTCGAGCAGCGCGGCCTGCGTCTTCGCCGGCGCGCGGTTGATCTCGTCCGCCAGCACGAGGTCGGCGAAGATCGGCCCCGGCCGGAAGGTGAACTCCCGCGCGCCGGTGAGCAGCGTAACTCCGGTGATGTCGGCGGGCATCAAATCGGGAGTGAACTGGATGCGCTGGAACTTGACGTCGAGGGCGAGCGCCAGGGTGCGTACCAGCAGCGTCTTCGCCGTCCCGGGCACCCCCTCGAGCAGCACGTGACCGCGGGCCAGCAGGCACACCAGCGCCTCGCGCGTCGCCGCCCGTTGCCCCAGGACCACCCGGTCGAGCGCCTCTAGAATCCGGCGCGCGTCGTCCGCGGGCGCAGCTCCGTCCACACGTCCTCCACGGCTTGGGCGGCCGCGAGCGCACGCTCGGGACCGCCGGGTTGATTGATCGTGCGCTGCAGGCGCCGCACCGCGTTGCGGCCGGCGGTGGTCGGTAACGCGAGCTCGAGCGCGGCGAGCCACGCGCGCTCGCCGCCCGGCGGCAGCAACCCGACCCGTCCCAGCCGCCGGCGCAACCCCGATACCGTGAGCCCCACCGCCGTGTCCACGCCGCCCGCACCCTCGAGGCCCGCGGCGAGCGCCTCCACGTGCTCCAGCGGCGAGCGGCGCCGCCGCACGATCACCGACCGAGCCGGGCCGAACCGAACCGCTGCCACTCCGAGGGCCACAAGCACGACGGCGGCGAGCTGCAGGAGCGCCCAGCCAATCGGCGTGCTCCGAAGCCAGGCCACCAGCACGCCCGTGACCGAGCCCTCTTCGCCAAAGCCCTGATGGTACTCGTCCCACACCACGGGGCCCGGGCGGGTGGGGGCGGGCACGAGCAGCGGCGCGACAAACGCCGGGGCATTCGTCATGCGCCAAGTCCGATTGCGGAAGTAGCCGACGTCTGCGACGAGCGCGACACTTCCTCCGCCCCGGTAGCGCAAGCGCAAGGCCGCGGGCCGCCCATTCCGGAGTCGCAGCAACGTGTCCCGAGCGATTGGCGTGAGCGTCTCGCACTCGTCGGTTTCGACGTCGCCGCCTCGCATCCGTCGCCCGGCGTCGGTTTCGCCCGCCACGCCCGGCGGGCGCAGGTAATCCACGACCGGTGGCAGATCGAGTCCCGGCGCGGGCGGCTGTACCGGAAAGCTGTCTACGCGCAGCAGGCGTGCCGCATTGGCCGTGACCCAACCGACGCAGCGCGTGATCCCGCCTCCCGACCCCGCCGCCACGACTGCGCCGCCGGCACGCACGAACCGCGCGACCTGCTCGAGCTCCGCGGCTTCCAGGTAGAGGAGCGGATCGAGCACCGCGAGCACCGCTGGGCGGTGGGACGGGTTGCGGTTCAAGTCGAACAGCGGCTGTCGGCGCCGCTCCGTCGGGACGCCGAGCCGGGCGAGCACGTCGTACACGGCCTTACTGCCGTCGGGCCCGGTGCGGAGCGTCGACGCGCGAGTGTCGAGCGACGACTCCCGCTCTGGCTCTCCCGCGAACACGAGCACGATGCCGACCGTGAGCGCGAGCAGCGCCCCAATCAGCAGCTCAATACGCGACATGCTCCCCGATCCGCTCGGCCAGCATCCCGAATTCCTCATATCCCCGGGCGTCGCACGGCACCGCCGCGAACAGATGGCGGTAGAGGCGGGAGACGAGCGCGCTCAGGTCGGCTTGCCCCTCTGGGTCGACCCTCGCCTCGCCGACGTACTCAGCCGGCGTCTTGGAGGCGTCAAATCGGACGGCCCGCCGCGCGTCGAGCAGGAGCACGAGGGCGAGGAACCGGTACGCGAGCGCTTCCGGGTATCGGCCCGCGACCGCAAGGTCGGCGGCCCGGCCCAGGTGAGTACGCACGTCGTCCACCGGTCGACCGGGGGCGGGCGGCGTGGACCCCGTGGAAAGCGTCGGCCGAACGATACGGACGACGACGTAGCCGAAATGCACCAAGATCGCCACGAGCATGACGACCGCCAAGACGAGGAGCACCGCGTACTGGGTGGGATGGCTTCGCTGGAGGGCGTTGAGCCAGTCCATGAAGATCAGCCACTGCGTGCCCAGCCACCGCAGGATGACCCGCGAATCCGCCCAGCGGTATTCCGGCCGTGCGAAAACTTCTTCTATCGCACGGCGCAGCGAGTCGGGCGGCACCGCGCCCGCCCGGCTCGGGAGCGCGGTGATCACCCGACGCCCAGCCGCTGACTCAAGAGCTGGAGGTCGAAGGCCTCCCGTCGGACCCTGAGGTCATAATACAGGAGCGTGAGACAGGACACGATCAGTGGAGCGCATACGATCGGCAGGAATTGGCTCAGCGCGCCGACCACGCGGCCGAGCGGCGGGGACATCCCCTGGAGGACGGCCGCCACCCCGAGCACGACGACGTACGGGATGACATAGAACACGATGGCACTGAGGAGGGCCGTCCAGAAAACCTTCGCCTTCCGTTGCCGAGTCAGTTCCCAGGAGCGCGCGAATGCCGCGAACACGCCAACGCCGTCCTCCAGGGTCAACACCTGTGCGGTTACGCCGTAGCCACACATCACGAATGCCACCACCCAGACGGCGCCCACAAACCCCGCGAACGTTGCCAGGGCGGCAACCCCTTTCCCGATCAGGCCTATGATGGTCGCGAGCACGACGATGCCGATCACGCATCCGATCCAGAGGAGGGTGAGGAGCGCGACCTTGCACAGCGCGACACCAACGAGCGGGAGCATCTTCGAAGCACCCAGGGAGACGGCATCGCCGAGCTGAGGACGCCGACCCAGATAGGTATCGGAGATGATCCGCATCGCGCCGGCCGCGAGGAAGTAGCTCGCGATGTAGTAGAGGATCAGCCCCAGCAGCGCGAGACTGAGGAAAGGCAGCATAGGCTGCCACTGATCGAAGCTCGGTTGGCGGCCGGCGCGGAGCTGCTCTGCCAGGGGCAGGAACGAGAGGGACATCGGGCCGCTCAGGAGCGCGAAGAAGATCAGCGGTCCCGCCAGCGCGATGATTCCCAGCGCGCTGAAGAGCCCCACGTTGCGACGATAGATCGTCAGCGCTCCGTCGAGAATCTCCCCCAGCTGCATCGGCTTGATGTCGGTCATGCGCTCGCTCAGGCCCGGGTCGCAGAGTAAGATGGGGGCGTGAGCGCACCCGCGCGAGACCGCACGGTTCCGTCGGACCTGCGCGAGCACTTCGGGGTCGAGACGCCCGAGCACGTGGAGCTGCACCTCGAGCTCGCGGGCGTGGGCTCGCGCGCCGCCGCGGCGCTCTTCGACACCGTGCTCGTCGTGGGGGGAATGGTTCTGATCGCCCTCGTGGCCGGCGCGCTCGGCGAGTCTGCCGTGGCGCTCGGAAGGTGGGCGCTTGCGCTTCTGATCCTCGTCTACGTCTTCTCGTTCTTTGGCTATTTCGCGCTGTTCGAGGCACTGAATGGCGGGCGCACGCCGGGCAAGAAGGCGCTCGGGATCCGGGTCGTCATGGAGACCGGCCATGCCGTAACGCCCACGGCGGCGGTGGTCCGCAACCTGGTGCGGCTGATGGACTGCTTCTTGCCGTTCCTGCCGATCCTCCCCGGCTTCCTCATGGTGCTGCTGCACCGCCGCCACCAGCGACCGGGCGACTTGGCCGCCGGCACGATCGTCGTGCGCGACCGTCCCACGGACTGGAGCCTCGGACGGGCCGCCGCGACGTCGGATGAGCCGCTCGAGGCCAGCCCGCCCGAGCTGTCCGACGCCGAGTTCCGGCTGCTGGACCAGTTCCTGGCACGAGAGGGCGAGCTCCAGCCCGCAGTCCAGGTGCGTATGGCGGCGGACCTGACGCGCCGCTTCCAGGAGCGTGTCCCTCGTCGGGCCTCTGACGCCAGCGCCTACCTCACGGCCCTGCACGCCGCTGAGCAACGGAAGCGGCGCGGCCGGTTCGCGACGCGCGCACAGGCAGGCGCGATCGGGCGCACGACGGTGACGGCCGAGCGCTTCGTGGCGCTCAAGCGCGAAGGCTGGGAGGCCTTCCGCGCGGCTGCGACGCGGGTCGAGCGCGCCGGCGTGGGTGCGCTCCCACCCGGCGAGATCCCGGCATTCGCCACGCGGTACCGCGGCGTGGCGGCGGACCTCGCCCGCGCGCGCACCTACGGGGTCGATGCTCGTGTGATCGAGTACCTCGAGCGCATTGTGAGTGCGGGGCACAACGCCCTGTACCGCGCACGCGGGCGCCGCCGCGCGCCGGTCGGGCGTTACGTGTTGCAGGACTTCCCGGCGGCCGTGGTGCAGTCGTGGCGCTTCATCGGCGCCGCATTCGTGTTGTTCGCGGTCCCGGCGATCATCGGCTACGGGGTCATCCGTGCACGACCGGACCGAGCCGAAGAGCTGGTGCCCCCGGTGCTCGTGAGCCGGGCCGAGCAGGCAGCGGAGCGTCAGGCGCGTGGTGTCGGCTACGCCGATTCGCCGAAGGAGGACCTCCCCGTTATCGCCTCCGCGATCATCAGCAACAACGTCATGATCGCGTTCTGGGCCTTCGCGGGGGGGATCCTGCTCGGGTTACCGACGGTCTGGGTGCTGGTCAAGAACGGCCTGGCCCTCGGGCTGGGATTCGGCGTGTTCGTCAACCACCACGCCGGCGGCTACCTGGCGACCTTCATCGCGGGTCACGGAATCCTCGAGCTCACGGCGATCTTCATCGCGGGAGGGGCGGGCTTCCGCGTCGCCGGCGCTGTCTTGGTCCCGGGCGACCGAACGCGCCGCGACGCGCTCGTTCTCGAAGGTCGCATCGCGGCGCGCATGATCGGAGCCGTGGTGTGCCTGCTCGCCCTCGCCGGCACGATCGAAGGCCTGCTCTCTGCGAGCGACGCCGCCCCGGCCTACAAGTTCGCGGTCAGCGCCGCGTCGGCGGTGCTCCTGGCGTGCTATTTCGCGAGCGGGCGGGCGTACCTCAAGCGTGATCCGTCATCTGTCATCCGTCGTCCGTAGAAGTGATTACCGGTCAACGGATAACGGATGACGGACAACGTCTTGAGAGAACGCCACCACAGAGCCGGTGGACAGTAGCGGGGCCGGTGTCGCCGGCTCACCGGTTCATCGGTCCAGGGCTTCGAGGATGCCGCGCATCTTGCGCGAGAGCGCTTCGATCTGCTTCAGGCCCGCGACCGTTTCCGCGTCATACTTGTCCGCGCCGAGCAGGAGCAGCTGGGTTTCGGCGAGGATCGCGGCGAGGGGGTTCGACAGGTCGTGCCGCAGCTGCCTGATGGGGTCCAGCGCGTGGGCCATCTAAATCAGGGAGCGGTAGAGATCGCGTAAGTGATGATCCCGCAGGTCGCGTACCGCCTGCCACAGGTCCGGCTCCGACGCGGCGCAGAAGATCTCGGCCGTGGAGCGCTCCGCCTCGGTGTCCGGCGCACCGAACAGCACCCGCCCGCGCCAGATCCCGTCTTCCGACCGGCGTACCTGGAGGCGAATGGAGATGAGTTGTCCGTCGAATCGAATGGGGGGGAGGTCGTGGACGACCGCTTCGGGCGAATCGGGTGCGTTGTAGCGTGCCGGCTGTCCGGGCATGCTGACCCTAGGGCTGGTTTGCGCAAAGATAAGCGCCGGAGCCGGTTACGCAATACGGCACCGGCGGAGGTTGGGGAGCCCAACCTCCTTTAGCCAAGCAGCGTCAGCGGCGCCGGCGCGAAGGTCGCCGCAAACAGCGCCACCGCCGTCCACCACGCCCGCACGCGCGACGGCGGCAGGGGACGGAGCGTGTCGAGCACCGGGGGGTGCCCGAGGCGACCGCGCGACAGGAGGAGCACGAGCCCGCCCCAGATGTACCAGCCGAACCACAAACTGCCGAGCGCGATGACCACGAGCCAAAACCCCAGGGCCACGCGCTGGTGCCACTGCGGCAGGCGCGCATACAAGATGTGCCCGCCGTCCAGCTGGCCCATGGGCAGCAGGTTGAGCATGGTCACGAACATCCCGACCCAACCAGCAAACGCGAGCGGACTGACGATCACGGCCTGCGCACCGTCATGGAACAGGTGGCGCGCGATGAACGTGACCGGCGAGTCGCCCAGGACCCAGGTCTGGGTTCCCATGGGGAGCAACAGGCCGGTCGCGGCGCCGTGTCCGGGAGCCGCGTGGCTCTGGGCCAATCCGAGCAACAGCACCGGGAGCGCGACCAGAAACCCTGCGATCGGCCCCCATACACCGATGTCGAACAGCTGCCGGCGATCGTTGAGGATCGAGCGCAGGCGGATGAATGCACCCATTGTGCCGATGAACGTTGGAAACAACGGGACTGGGATGAAGTATGGGGGAGAAACGTCGACGTCGTAGAGACGCGCCGCAAGATAGTGGCCGAGCTCGTGACACAGCAGGATCGCGAGCAGCGGAACCGAGAACGACAGCCCGGCAGCCCACGCGCGCACCAGGTGGGGGGGGAGCGGGTACGACCCGGTGAAGAGGGAGAGCGGGTCGTCGAAGGGGATCGTACCGGCCACGACGGCCCCAGCGAAGGTCGTGGTGAGGAGGGTCGCCAGGAACAGCGCGACATGGAGGCCCCAGCGCTCCCGCCTCCGGGCGAACGGCCGGGTGAGGACGAGATGACGGCCATCGGGCTCGTCCGACCAGTAGTAGCTGCCGGGCCAGCGGCCGAGCACAGCGACGAGTGCCGGAGAGGGCCCGCCATGGACCGGATGTACAAGCGCGTCAACGACTTCCCGGTCCGGGAGCGACGTCGTTCGCCACGCGACCAGAAACGCGCTCAGGTCCACGGCGTACCCTTGACTCGCGGTGCGGAGAACCCTACTATAGCTCTCTCGCACTCCTTCGAACTCCCTGATTCCATTTTCGACGCGTTCACTTCCCCACCCCGGGGTTTCGCCCGCCGTAGAACTACGGAGCAAAGGCACACGTGGATATCGCTGAACTGAAGAGAAAATCCGTCGCGGAACTGCACGCGATGGCCGAGACCCTGAACATCACCAACTACTCAGGGCTCCGCAAGCAGGACCTGATCTTCCGCATCGAACAGTCGCTGCTCGACTCCGACACCGTACTGCGCGGCGAGGGCGTCCTCGAGATCCTTCCCGAAGGGTACGGGTTCCTGCGCAGTCCGGACTGGAACTACCTGTACGGGCCCGACGACATCTACGTCTCTCCCAGCCAGATCAAGCGGTTCGACCTGCGCACCGGCGACACGATCATGGGGCAGGTGCGCCCGCCCAAGGAGGGTGAGCGCTACCTCGCCCTCTTGAAGGTCGAGGTGGTGAACGGCGACGAACCGGAGAAAGCGAAACACCGGGTCGCGTTCGACAACCTGCGGCCCCGTTACCCCGAACGGCGCATCAAGCTCGAGCGCAAGGACGGCGACCTGTCGATGCGGGTGATGGACATCTTGAGCCCCATCGGGATGGGCCAGCGCGGCCTCATCGTCTCCCCGCCCAAGGCCGGCAAGACCATCCTGCTCCAGAAGCTCGCCAACTCCGTGATCGAAAACCACCCCGAGGTCTATCTCATCGTGCTGCTCATCGACGAGCGGCCCGAGGAGGTGACCGACATGGAGGAGAACGTCAAGGGCCCGAGCGTCGAGGTGATTTCCTCCACGTTCGACGAGCCGGCCGATCGTCACGTCCAGGTGGCCGACATGGTGATCGAGAAGGCCAAGCGCCTGGTGGAGCACGGCAAGGACGTGGTCATCCTGCTCGACTCGATCACGCGCCTCGGTCGGGCCCACAACGTGGTGGTCCCGCACTCCGGCAAGATCCTGTCGGGCGGCGTGGACGCGAACGCGCTGCAGAAGCCCAAGCGCTTCTTCGGCGCGGCGCGCAACATCGAAGGCGGCGGCTCGCTGACCATCCTCGCCACGGCGCTGATCGATACGGGGTCGCGGATGGACGAAGTGATCTTCGAGGAGTTCAAGGGCACCGGCAACATGGAGGTGATCCTCGATCGGCGGATCGCCGAGCGCCGCACCTTCCCGGCGATCGACGTGCAGCGCTCCGGCACCCGCAAGGAAGAGATCCTGCTCTCCAAAGAAGAGCTCAACAAGGTGTACCTGCTCCGCAACTTCCTCGCCGACATGCCCCCGGTCGAAGCAATCGAGTTCCTGTTGGAGCGGCTCAAGCGCACCAAGACGAACAACGAGTTCTTCGCGACGATGGCGCAGGGGTGACGGGCGGCCCAGGCGAGGGCCGGCTGCTCGGCGTCGACTGGGGCGAGCGTCGCATCGGCCTCGCCCTCTCCGATGAGACTCGCACGCTCGCTCAGCCCCTGACCACCCTCACACGCCGCACCGGCAAGCGCTTCCCGATGCGCGAGTTCCTCACCCTGCTCGAGCACCACGCCGTGACCGGCATCGTGGTCGGCCTGCCGCTCGACCAGGAGGGGGCCGAAGCCGAGGCGGCTACCGCCGCGCGGGCGCTCGCCGCCGACATCGCGCGCCGCTCGGGACAGCCGGTCGAGCTGTGGGACGAGCGGCTCACCACGGCGCGGGCGCTCCGGGCGGTCCGCGCGATGGGCGGGTCGACCAGGGGCCGCAAGGACGACGTGGACGCGCTCGCGGCGACGCTGCTGCTGCAGCACTATCTCGATGCGAAGCGGGGGGGAGCCACGTGAGAAGAATTGCGGATTGCGGATTGCGGATTGCGGATTCGAAGGGCGTGCGTCCAATCCGCAATCCGCAATCGACAATCCGCAATTGCCTGCTCCTCGCCCTCGCCGCCTGCGGGGGATCCGATGGCCCGCGAGTAACGGTGACCATTCCGGCGGGCGCTTCCCTCGACGCCGCCGTCGACTCGCTCGCCGCCACCCATGTGATCAACCACCCAGGCTCGTTCCGGCTTTACGCACGGCTGCGCGGGTTGGCAGGCTCGCTCAAGAGCGGCGTCTACCTGCTGCACCAGGACGAATCCTGGTCCGACGTCGTGGCGGCGCTCGAGCGCGGACGGGGGGTCGAGCAGCGCTTCATCGTGCGGGAGGGTTTGCGGCTCGCTGAGGTGGCCGACCTCGCCCGGGCCCAGCTCAAAATCCCCCGGGATTCCTTCCTTGCGGCGGCCGAGGACTCAACTCTGCTGACGAACGTCGGCCTTCCCGTCGAGGCGCCGAGCGCCGAGGGATACCTGTTTCCCACCACCTACCTGCTGCCGCTCCGCATCGGGGCGCGCGAGCTGGTGCGCGTGATGATCCACCAGTTCACCCAGCAATGGAGCCCGGAGTGGCAGGCGCGGCTCGACTCCCTCCACTTCTCGCGGCACGAGCTCGTCACCTTGGCGTCGATCATCGAATCGGAAGTCCGCTACGACCCCGACCGGCCGTTCATCTCCGCGGTGTACCAGAACCGGCTCAAGCGGGGGATGCGGCTCGAGGCCGATCCGACCGTGAGCTACGCCTATGGCCGGCGCCTGAAGCGCGTGTGGGAGAAGAACCTGGCGGTGCGCTCCGCCTACAACACGTATCTCCACGCCGGGCTGCCGCCCGGCCCGATCTCGCAGCCGGGGCGGGCCAGCCTGGCCGCGGCGCTCTACCCCGCCGATGTGCCGTTCCTGTACTTCGTGGCGCAAACGGACGGGAAGCACATCTTCTCGGCGACTTACGCCGAGCATTTGGCCGCGATCCAGCGCGTCAAGCAATTGCGGCGCGCAGCGCGCGCGCCGCAGCCGCCGGCTCGGCAGCCTCCCACACCGCGCCGATGACGGCGACGCCGGCCGCCCCCGCCCGCACCAGCGCCGGGGCGTTGGCGGCCGTGACGCCGCCGATCCCGATCACCGGGATACCGGGCGGGGCGAGCTGCGCGAGTCGCCCGAATCCCTCGGCCCCGAGCGGCAAGCCGGCGTCGGACTTGTGCGCCGTGGGATAGCAGGGGCCGACGCTCCAGTAGTCCGCAGGCCAGGCCCGTCCCCGCTCCGCCTCGCCCGGTGAGCCGACCGACAGGCCGAGCAGGAAGCCGGGCGGCACGTGGGGGCGGAGCCGGTCGAGGGGCGGATCCTCCTGGCCCAGATGGGCCCCCGCCGCGCCGGCCGCGAGCGCCACATCCACCCGGTCGTTTACGATCACCGGCACCGCGAGTGCGCCGACCAGGGCCCGGGACAGCGCCACAACCTCGCTGGGCGGTGCATCTTTCAGGCGCACCTGGATGATGGTGGCCCCGCCGCCGCCCGCCACGACCCGACGGCACGCCTCGACCGGGTCGCGCCCCTTGAAGAGGCCCGAGTCCGTGATCACCATCAAGCGTAACGGACCACCGAGTGCCATGAGCAAAATTCTGCGTGGGCTGCGCGGCGCCACCACCGCCGCCGCCAATACCGGCCAGGCCATCCTGGACGCAACCGCCGAGCTGTTGCGCGCGCTCCAGGAAGCGAACGGCTTCCAGCCCGAGGATGTCGAGAGCGCCATCTTCACGTCATCCCCGGATCTCACCGCCGAGTACCCCGCGCGCGCCGCGCGCCTGCTCGGCTGGAGGGACGTGCCCCTCCTGGGAGCTGCGGAAGTCGCCGTCCCTGACGGGCTACCCCGCTGCGTCCGCGTCCTGCTCCACTTCTACACCGCCAAGCCGCAACGCGAGCTGAAACATATGTACCTGCGCGACGCGGCCAAGCTGCGGCCGGACCGGAAACGGTGACGGACAGCCGGACCGTCGGACGGTCGGACGGTGGAATCGCCACGCGGGCTGTGATCGTGTCCGCGAAGGGTGCCGCGCGCTGGCAAGCCGGGCATCCCTGGATCTATCGCACCGACGTGTACGACGAGCCGCGTGACGCGCCGGGCGTCGTGACCGTGACCGACCGTCGCGGGCGGCACCTCGGCCAGGCGCTGTACTCGCCCGCGTCGGAAATCCGGCTGCGCCTGCTCACCACCGGTCGCGAGCCCATCGACGCGAGCTGGTGGGCCGACCGGATCACCGCGGCGGCGCGCCGCCGGGCCGGCATTCCGGCCACCGCGTACCGCGTGGTGCACGGCGAAGGGGACGGCCTGCCGTCCCTCGTGCTGGACCGCTACGGACCCTACGTCGTGGCGCAGCTGCTCTCGGCCGGTCTCGAGCAGGCGCGCGCGGACGTGCTGGACGGGATCGGCACCGCCCTCGCGCCCGAGGGGATCCTGCTGCGCAACGACACCACGGTGCGGCGCCACGAGGGACTGCCGCTCGACGTGGTGCCGGCGCGCGGCACCATCCCGGACACGGTGGCCGTGGAGGAGGCCGGCATTCGCTACCTCGCCGCCCCGCGGACGGGGCAGAAGACAGGGGCATTCCTCGACCAGCGCGAGAACCGCGCCCTCGTGGGAGAGCACACGGGTAGGGGCCGGGCGCTCGACCTGTTCACCTACCACGGCTCGTTCGCGCTTCACCTCGCCCGGCGCGCCGGCGAGGTCGTGGCGGTGGACTCGAGCGCCGACGCGTTGGCGCGGGGGCGCGAGAATGCCGCGCTCAACCAGCTCACCAACATCACCTGGCGCGAGGCGAATGCGTTCGATCTGCTGCGCGAGCTGGAGCGGCGGGAAGAGTTGTTCGACACCGTCGTGCTCGACCCGCCGGCGTTCGCGAAGTCGAAGCTGAGCGTGCTTCGCGCGCTCGCCGGCTACAAGGAGATCAACCTCCGCGCCATGCGCCTCGTCGCCCCGGGCGGCGTGCTGTTCACCTGCTCCTGCTCCTACCATGTCAGCCGGGCCGCCTTCCTCGACATGCTGGGCGACGCCGCGCGCGATGCGGGCCGCCGCCTCCAGCTCCTCGCGCTCACGGGGGCGGGCCGGGACCACCCGGAGCTGGTCAACGTACCGGAGACCGGCTACCTCAAGGGCGCCCTCCTCCGGACCGTTGACTAAACCGCTGTCCCTTACAACCTTGCAGTCCTGTCCATGCCGGCGTCCGTCCTGGTCCGCCGAGTCTTTGTCGGCCTCCTCGTCGCCAACCTGGCGGTCGTGGGGGTGAAGCTCGCGGTGGGAATCAGATCCGGCTCCCTTGCCGTACTCGGCGCGGCGGTGGATTCGTGCGTAGATGCGCTCAACAACGTGCTCGCCCTGATCGTCGTCCGGGTGGCCGCCAAGGAGCCCGATGAGGACCACCCGTACGGCCACGGGAAGTTCGAGACGCTGGGCGCGCTGGCCATCGTGGGATTCCTGTCGATCACCTGCTTCGAGCTGGTGCGGGAGGCGGTCAACCATCTTGGGAGCGGCAGCCATGGCGTCAACGTCAGCGATTCCCAGCTCGTGCTGCTCGTCCTCACCCTGGGCGTGAACGTGCTCATCACGTGGTACGAGCACCGCCGCGGGACCGAGCTCGGCAGCGAGCTGTTGGTCGCGGACGCGGCGCACACGCGCGCCGACGTGTTCATCACGGTCGGCGTCCTCCTCAGCATCCTGCTCACACGGCAGGGCTGGTGGTGGATCGATTCGGTGGTCGCGATCGTCGTCGCGCTGGTCATCGTGTTCGTGGCGTATGGGATCCTCGAGCGCACGGTGCCGGTGCTCGTGGATCAGCGCGCCATCCCGACGGGCGACATCCGGGAGATCGCGCAGGCCGTACCGGGGGTGAAACGCGCCTATGGCATCCGCTCGCGTGGTCCGTCCGACCTGCGTTACGCCGAGGTCACCATCGCCGTCGACCGCCACGCGGACGTGGAATCGGCGCACGCGATCGCCGACCAGGTGGAGGAGCGGCTCAAGCGCGACCTGCAACTCCACGAAGTCACCGTGCACGTCGAGCCATGCTGAGCCTCTCGGGGGAGCAGCGCTCCCGTACCACGCGGCGGCCGCCGCGCTCGCTCAAGCAAGAGTACCAGGAGTTCCTGCTGCAGCGCATCGAGGAGTACAAGAACGGCCTCACCCGCGAAGCGCTGCTGGAGATCGGCGACGAGGCGGTGCGCGAGCTCGAGGAGAGCCCCGCGGGGCAGTACCTCCTCACCGAGGTGCTGCTGCTCGAGCACGTCGACCGCATCATCGCGCGGCGGCTGCGGCTGCCGGCGTTCCCGCGCTGGCGCCAGAAGCACCGCGCCCTGCGCGCCGCGCAGCGCGAGCCGACGCATTGGGGGCTCGAATCGGATGGCCCGCTGGTCAGCGCGGTGCGCCGCCTCGAGCCCGGCGACCTGGCTGTCGTGGTCGGCGCCGCCGCGCTCCCCGCCGCCCTGTTCATCGCGGCCCACGACGCCGAGGTGTTCCTCGTGGATCACGACCTCGGGGCCGTCGAAGCGGCGGAGAGCCGGGCCGTGAGCGAACAGCTCGCCGGCCGGTTCCAGGCGTTGGTCGTCACCTTCGGCAGCTGGTTCCCGGACGTGGCAGGTGATCCCGCTCGCCCCCGAGGCCCTGCAGGCCCAGTACGGCGGCTGGGAGATCGTCCGTCGCCGGCGCGGCAAGGCGCGCATCGGGTTCACGGCGACGAAGCCGGAGCGTCAGCTGGACACGGCGTTGAACGTGTCGGAGTGACCCCAGCCCCACCCTGCCATTCCCGTTACCTGTTGTCGGATAAGGCGTTGCCGGATGAGGCGTGCGGCAAGCGTTTTGCCCGGCGACGCAGTATCCGACAACCGGGAACGCCCTTTCCATGACGAGTCTCCCTTTAGTTCTGGACGACGACGAGCCGATCGGTATCATCCTGCGGGCCGGCCGGAAGATGCTGCGCCCGGCGAAGATCTGGGCCTACTGCTGGTTCACTGACGAAGCGGAGGCGGGGGCGGGCGACCACACCCATCGCCATCTGCCCGAGCATATCGACTGACGCACGAGCGGGGCCGGCCCAGAGCCGGCCCCTCGTGGTTTCAGCACGTATCCTCTTTGCAGATCAGGTAGTTGGCCCGGCGGCCCGTTGCCGGGCCCCCCCGCCCTAGTCTAATCTTCAAAGGTCATGGCGACCCTCACGATCAACGGCCGCTCGGTCAGTGCCGACCCCGACCAGACCATCCTCGAAGCAGCCCGCGCCGCGGGGATCCGGGACATCCCCACGCTGTGCTGGTATCCCAAGCTGCCGGTAGTCGGGAATTGCCGTATCTGCCTGGTGTCGGTGGAGGGGCAAGCGAAACTGCTCCCGGCCTGCGCCACCCAGGCGGCGGAGGGGATGGTGGTGCAGAGCGAGTCCCACGCGGCGGTTGAAAACCGCAAAGGCGTGCTCCGGCTGCTGCTCGAGCGCTACCCGGGCGAGCACCTGCGCAACGGCAACCGGAAGGGGGCGCGGCCCCGCAACGAGTTCGAGGAGTACGTCGTGCGCTATGGGGTCGTTCCCACGCCGCTCGGGGAGCGCGACCTCGTCCTGCGCCACGGCGACGAGCGGCCCGGCGATGCGATGATCCGGCACGACATGAGTACGTGCATTCTGTGCACGCGCTGCGTGCGCGCGTGTGAGGACATCCAGGTGGTCGGCGTGCTCGACGTGGGCCAGCGAGGCGAGCACACCGAGATCATCGTCGGGGCGGACGGCGACCCGGACAAGGCGGGGTGCACGTGGTGCGGCGAGTGTGTGCGGGTCTGCCCGACCGGCGCGATTTTCGAGGTGATGCCGCGCGAGCGGTTCGCGCCCGAGCAGGTGCTCCACCCGGACAAGACGGTCCGCTCGGTCTGCCCGTACTGCGGCGTCGGCTGCCAGGTGGACCTGCACGTGGCCGGCGACCAGGTCATGCGCGTCACCTCGCCGGACATCGAGCTCGACACTCCCAATCAGGGCTCAACCTGCGTGAAGGGTCGCTTCGGCTACGACTTTCCCCAGCACCACGACCGTCTCACGAAGCCGCTGATCCGCAAGGGCTGGGAGAAGGAGCAGGGCCGCTGGGTCTGGCGCGGCCGCACCGGGACGAATCGACGGGGCGGCCCGTGGCAGACCATCGAAGGCGAGGGCCAGAACTCGAAGCCGGCGGGCCCGCCGCGCTCCGTGGGAAAGGCGGTGCGCGACCTGCCGCTGCTCGAGCGGGTCGACCTGGACATTCGCGACCGGGTGGCGACGCCGCCATCCTGGTACGAGCCGTTCCGCGAGGCGACGTGGGACGAAGCGCTGGAGCTCACGACGCAGGAGCTGCTGCGTCTCAAGCACGAGCGCGGCGGCGATTCCCTCGCCTGCTTCTCCTCGGCCAAATGCTCGAACGAGGAGAACTACCTCATGATGCGGATGTTCCGCGCCGCGCTCGGCACCAACAACATCGACCATTGCACGCGGTTGTGCCATTCCACGTCGGTCGCGGCGATGCAGCGCGCGCTCAATACGTCGGCGGCGTCGGGCTCGATGCGCGAGGTGGAGCACGCGGCCGATGTCATCTTCATCGCCGGCGCGAATACCACCGAGTCACACCCGGTGTTCGGCGCCGCCATCAAGCGCGCCCACCAGCGGGGCGCGACGCTCATCGTGGCGGACCCCCGCAAGACCGAGCTCGCGGCCCGGGCCGACATCCACCTGCAGATGCAGCCGGGCACCGACGTGGCACTCTTCAACGCCATGCTGCATCACATCGTGATGCGTGGCCTGGAGGACGAACGGTTCGTCGCCGAGCGGATGCACGCCTTCGACAAAGTGCGGGCGTCGATCAAGGCGATGACGCCGGACGTCGCCGCCAAGATCACCGGCGTCCCTGCGGACCGGATCCGCTGGGCTGCGGAGATCTACGCCAAGGGGCCGCGCACCAGCACGTTGTGGGCGATGGGGCTCACGCAACATGCCAACGGGACCGATCTCGTCACCTCGCTCCTGAACCTGATGCTCGCCTGCGGGATGATCGGGCGCTGGGGCGCCGCGATGATGCCGGTGCGGGGGCAGAACAACGTCCAGGGCGCGTCCGACGTGGGCGCGATTCCGTTCGTGTATACCGACTACCGACCGGTCAGGGATCCGAGGAACCGCGCGGAGTACGCCGAGGTGTGGGGCGTCGCGGCGGAGTCCCTCTCGCTGAAGGAGGGGCTCATGGTGACCGAGATCGTGAAGGAGGACAGCGGCGTTCGGGGGATGTACGTCATGGGCGAAAACCCGATCATCTCGGACCCGGACATCGCACACGCCGAGCACTGGTTCCAGGAGCTCGAATTCCTCGCGGTGCACGACCTGTTTCTCACGGAGACGGCCCGCTACGCCGACGTGGTCCTCCCGGGCTCGAGTTTCGCGGAGAAGACGGGCACGTTCGTGAACACCGAGCGCCGCATTCAGCTCGCCCACCAGGCGGTGGCCACGCCCGGGCAGGCGCGCGGCGACCTCGAGATCCTGATCGACCTGTCGAACCGTCTCGGGCTCGAGACCCGCTTCCAGACGGCGGAAGAGGTGATGCGGGAAATCGCGCGGGTGACTCCGTCGTGGCGCGGCGTGAGCTACGCGCGGCTCGAAGGGGCGGGACTGCAATACCCGGTGCCGACGAACGATTCGGCCGGGACCTCGTTCCTCTTCGACGACCGGTTTCCGACGGCGGACGGGAAGGGCGTGTTCGTTCCCGTCGAGTACGCGCCGCCCGTCGAGCTCCCCAACGCGGCGTATCCGTTCGTGATGAACACGGGCCGCCAGCTGTATCACTGGCACACGGGAACGATGACCCGGCGTGCGTCGGGGCTGGACCAGCGCGAGCCCACGCCGATCGTCGAGATCCACCCCGCCGACGCCCGCGAGCTCGAGCTCGCGGACGGCGACCTCGTGCGGCTGACCTCGCGCCGCAACACGATGGTGAGCTCGTGCCGCATCTCCGAGCGCGTGGCGCGGGGCCAGGTGTTCGTGCCGTTTCACTTCCGCGAGGCGGCGGCCAACCTGCTGACCAATCCGGTGCTCGACCCGTACGCGAAGATGGCGGAGCTCAAGTGCTGCGCGGTGCGGCTCGAGGCGGTGCACGCCGTCGTCGCCGACTGATCGATGAGGTAGGGGCGCAGCATGCTGCGCCCCTACTTCTAACCAGGGTAGCCCCTCGCCCGTAAATTCCCGCCCATGGATCTAGGCCTCGCCGGTCGGGTCGCTCTGGTCTGTGGCAGCACCAAGGGCTTGGGGCGCGCCGTGGCGAAGGCGCTGGGGCAGGAGGGCGCCCGCGTGGCGATCAACGGCCGCCACGAGGACTCCGTGGCGCACGCAGCGCAACAGCTCTCCTCCGAGACCGGCCAGGCGGTGCTGCCCTTCGTGGCCGACGTGGGGGACGGAGCGCAAGCCGAGGGCCTGGTCGCGCGGGTGCACCACGAGATGGGTCGCCTGGACGTGCTGTTCTGCAACGCGAGCGGCCCGCCGGCGGCCGGGTTCAGTCATCAGCCGGCCGAGGCCTTCCAGCGCGCCCTGGAGGTGAACCTCCTGTCCGCGGTCCATCTCGCTCGCGCCGCCGTGCCCCTCATGCGGAAGGTCCAATGGGGCCGCATCATCTGCCTCGCATCCGTCGCCGCCAAGCAACCCCTCCCGGGGCTCATCCTCTCCACCACGGCGCGCGCGGGTGTCCTGGGGTTCGCCAAAGCCCTGGCCGACGAGGTCGCGCCCGAAGGGATCACCGTGAACGTCGTGTGTCCCGGCTTCGTCGCGACGGAGCGGATCACGGAGCTCACCGAGACCCGCGCGAAGCGCGAGCAGCGCGCGTCGCAGGACGTCATGCGCGAGATGGTCGCGGGTATTCCGCTCGGCCGCATGGGCCGCACCGACGAGCTCGCGGCGGCGGTCGCGTTCCTCGCGTCCGAGCGGGCCAGCTATATTACCGGCGCCGTGCTGCAGGTGGACGGGGGATTCACACGATCCATTTTTTGAACGTTTCCCCTTTCCCGTTTCCCCTTTCCCGGCTTCAATGCAAGCGATCGTAAAAGAGAAGCGCGCTCCCGGTCTCAAGGTGACGACCGTGCCCAAGCCGTCCCCCGGCCCAGGCGAGGTGCTCATCGCCGTGCGGCATGCCGGCGTGTGCGGCACCGACGTCCACATCGCCGACTGGGACGCGTGGGCAGAGGGCCGGATCAAGCCGCCGCTGGTCGTGGGCCACGAGTTCGCGGGAGAGATCGTGGCGGCGGGCGACGGCGTGGCCGAACTTACGCCCGGCCAGCTGGTGACCGCAGAGGGGCATATCGTGTGCGGCCATTGCCTCCAGTGCCGGACGGGCAACAGCCACATCTGCAAAAACACCCGCATCATCGGCGTGGATCGCGACGGGGCGTTCGCGGAGTACATCGCCATGCCCGCCACCAACGTGCTGCCCCTCGACGGCGTTCCGACCACCGTCGGCGCCATCATGGACCCCATGGGGAACGCCTTCCACGCGGTCCTGACCGCCGAGATTCAGGGCCGCTCCGTCTTCGTGGTGGGATGCGGGCCCATCGGCTGCTTCGCGGTGGGCATCGCGCGCGCCGCCGGCGCCGCCACGGTGATCGCCTCCGACGTGAATGCGAAGCGGCTGGCGCTGGCGCAGCGCATGGGGGCGCACGTGACGATCAACGCCGCGACGGACGACGTGGTCCGCAGCGTGCTGGAGGCCACCGGTGGCGAAGGCGCCGACGTCGTGTGCGAGATGTCGGGCGTGCCGTCGGCCCTGCACCAGGCGTTCGCCGCCGCGCGCTTGGGGGGGCGGGTGCAGCTGCTCGGTATCCCCAAAGGCGAGGTGCCGATCGATTTCGCCAGCGAGATCATCTTCAAGGGGATCACCGTGTACGGCGTGATCGGCCGCAAGATGTACGAGACATGGCACGAGATGCGCCGCTACCTCACCGCCGGGCTGCTCGATCCCCGGCCGGTGATCACACACCAGTTTCCACTCGCGAAGATCGACGAGGCCCTCGCCGCCATCCGTGCGGGCGACGCGGGCAAGATCATCCTGGAGATCGCATGACCTTCGCCGCCCGGCTCGAGGTTGAACTCGAGCAGTTCAAGCAGGACGGAGTCTACAAGCGCCTCAACTACCTCGAGGGGCCGCAAGCCGCAAGAAGCAAGATGCAAGGGCGCGGCGAGGTCGTGATCCTCTCCTCCAACAACTACCTCGGTTTGTGCAACGAGCCGGAGGTCGTCGCCGCGGGCAAACGCGCCCTCGACCAGTTCGGGGCCGGGACGGGCTCCGTGCGCTTCATCTGCGGCACGTTCACGATTCACCGCGAGCTCGAGCAGGCGCTCGCCCGGTGCGTCGGTTGTGAGTCGTCACTCACATACGTCAGCTGCTGGAACGCGAACGAGGGACTCGTCGCGACGCTCCTGGGGGAGCAGGACATCGTGATTTCCGACCAGCTCAATCACGCCTCCATCATCGACGCGATCCGACTCGCGAAGACGATCACGAAGTGCCAGACCGCGGTGTATCGGCACTCGGACATGGCCGACCTCGAGGACAAGCTGCGCGCGGCCCAAGCGATGAACGCGCGGCTCAGGCTCATCTTTACCGATGGCGTGTTCTCCATGGAAGGCGACATCGCGAGGCTGCCGGACATCGCGGCCCTGGCGCGGCGCTACGACGCGGTGGTCGCCCTGGACGACTCGCATGCGACCGGCGTACTCGGCCCCACCGGCCGAGGGACCGCGGAGCACTACGGCATGGTGGGCCAGGTGGACATCATCACGTCCACCCTGGGCAAGGCGCTGGGCGGCGCCGCCGGTGGCTTTACGGCCGGACCCGCCGCGCTGGCCGATTACCTCACCCAACGCTCCCGCCCGCAACTGTTCTCCAACGCTCTCCCCCCCACCGTGGCGGGGAGCGCCCTCGCAGCAGTGCACTACCTGCAGCAGCACCCCGAGCTCGTGACCCGGCTCCACGAGCACGCCCGCTACTTCCGCGAGCGCCTCCTGGCCCTGGGGTTCAAGCCGTTGCCAGGTGAAACGCCCATCGTGCCAGTCATTCTGGGGGAGACCGCCAAAGCGATCCAGATGAGCGAGCTACTCCTGGACGAGGGAGTCTTCGTGACTGGATTCGGCTATCCTGTTGTACCACAAGGACATGCGCGCATCCGCTGCCAGCTGTCATCGGGACACACCCGTGATGACCTGGACTTCGCCTTGGCCGCGTTCCGGCGAGTAGGCACCAAGCTGGGGCTCATCTGACCCTTCAAGTACTTTCAAGGCTCAGAGGCTTAAAGCGAAGGGCTATCGCGTTTTCCGGACGAATTCCCTATTTTGGGGGTCGCTTTTTGACCCCTGAGGAGTCGTCCCATGCGGGTAGTCACGGTCATCGCGGTGCTGTTGGTGGGCGGGGCCGCCACACTCGACGCCCAGCACCAGTTCCAGTTCGAGTTCGGCGGGTTCGCTGCCTACACGCGCTTCGATCGCGCCTTCCAGCTCGAGAACCAGATCGGGGGCGGGGGCCGGATCGGCTTCTGGATCACGAACTGGCTGGGGATTGAGGGCGACGGCTTGTACCAGCGACCCCGGCCCAAGGCGGGGCGGGCGAACTTCCCGGTGTGGTTTGCGTCCGGGAGCCTCGTGCTGAATTTCGGCTCCGAGAAGAGCTTTTACATCCTGGGCGGCTACTCGGCCATGGATTTCAACAGCTCGGGCCTCGGGGGCTTTCGGGACGTGGGCGTGCATGGCGCCATCGGCGACCGCATCTACATCTCGGATCGGGCGGCATTGCGTCTCGAGGCACGCGCCTACTACGCGCCCAACACGCAGTTCCCCGGCGGCTCGTGGGCAGCTCAGGTGGTCGGGTCGGCGGGGTTGTCGCTCTTCCTCGGGCCAACCCATCGCGAATCCCCGTACCCCGAAGTCCCCAAGGAGAAGCGCGACTCGATCCTCGCGGCGGGTGGCAAGGTCCCCGAGCCCGAAGCCCGGCCCAGGGGCGGCCCCAGCTATGAGCAGCGGTCGAGTGATTGGCAGCACAAATGGTACTGGGGCGGCCAAGCCGGCATCCTGGTGTTCCGCACCAACTTCGACAGCTACTCCTTCGAGCCGACGTTCGGCGGGCATTGGCTGATCACGGGGAAGCGGACGGCGCTGTACGCGTCGTTCGAACAGTCGCTTTTCCTTTCCGCCCGGCACGTGACTTTCATCGAGCCCAGCGGTGCGGTGACCCCGGGGAACGTCCAGTTCAACAACCTGCGCCGCATCATGGTCGGCGTGCTCGCGTTCCCTGCCCAGCTCCGGGTGGAGCCGTTTGCGGGAGGCGGGTTCGCCATCATGGAAGCCTTGAACGTCGAGGTGAGCTGCGCGACCTGCACCGGCTCCGATTTCGCCCAGATGCAAGACGCCGCCGACAGGGCGGCGACCAGGGCCTTCTTCTGGTGGATGGGCGGCATCGACATCAAGCAAGGCCGGCTGGCCCTGTTCGGCCACTACATCCTGACATCGGCGGCGGCCAACTTCCTGATCCAAGGCACCACCCACACGTTCCAGGGCGGCGTTCGTTATTCCCTCGGCAGCTCCAAGGAGGGTGTCACGGACCGGCAGTAAGGACCCGCAGGAAGTTCTCCCCCAGGATCTTGCGGACGTCGCCGTCCGAGTAGCCGCGCGCCTCGAGGGCGCGGACGAGCTCGGGTAACGACGTCGCGTCCTTCATGGGCCGGGGTAGCACGCTGATCCCGTCAAAATCGCTGCCCAGCCCGACGTGGTCGATCCCCATCACCTGCACGGCGTGATCGATGTGATCCACCAGGCGGTCGATCGTGGGGACGTCGAGGCTCTCGGCGTGCCGGCCGACGAATTTGTCCACTTCGAACGCCGACTCGCCGGGCCGGCCGCGGTGGTGCGCCCGGATCGAGTCGGTCTGAGGCTTGAGCCGGCGACGCATCTCTTCGTATTGGTCGCGGAAGTGCTCGTCCAGGAACACCGGGTAGAAGTTGATCCCCACCACGCCGCCGTTCCGGGCGATGGCCCGGAGCTGCGCGTCGCTCAGGTTGCGCGGGTGGTGCGCCAGGGCACGGCACGACGAGTGCGAGGCGATCACCGGTCGCGTGGTGGTGGCCAGGACGTCCCGGAACGTCGCGTCGGAGACGTGTGAGACGTCCACCAGCATTCCCAGCTGGTTCATCCGTCCCACGACCTGGCGTCCGAAGGACGTGAGCCCGCCGTGCCGCTCGGGGTCCGAGGACGAGCCCGCCCAGTCGTTCCCATTGTTCCAGGTCAGCGTCATGTACCGCACCCCGAGTCGGTACAGCGAGTCGAGCTTCTCGAGCGAATTCTCGATCGCGTGGCCCCCCTCGACCCCCATGAGCGCGGCGATGTGGCCCCGCGCCGCCGCGGCGCGGACTTCCGCGGCCGTGGTGGCGAGCTCCACATCCCGGTTGGTGTCCGCGAGCGCGCGCACGGCCCCGATCAGGTCCAACGCGCGCTGAAAGGCGGTGCCCCGGGCATAGCGGGCGTCCACCCAGATCGAGAAGAACGCCGCGGTGAGCCCGCCCTCGCGCATGCGGGGGACGTCGATGTGCCCGTCGGTCAGCCGGGCGGTGATATCGGCCTTCATGTCGAGCATGCGTTGCGGCGTGTCGATGTGGCCGTCCACGATGATAGGCTGTTGGAGCACGAGCAGCAGTCCTAGCGGGAGACCCATGGAGAGCCCTCGATCAGGAACCGCAGCGGCCAGTCGGCGGCGCGGGTGATGCCGATACGCGGTGTCACACTTATGTCGTGATGATGTCGTAATTGGTTTCGGACGATACGCAGCCGGCCCCGGGTGAGCGGAAGCCCGTCGTGCCGCCCGGTCACGCCCAGCGCCTGGCACAGTTTGGCCGGACCCGAGCAGAGGTCGCGGTCGGCGACGCGCGCGCCACCGCGTCGCCGCCGCATCGTCGCGAGCCCCTCGAGAGGCTCGAGCGCGCGGATCAGCACCGCGGCGGGAAGCCCGGCCCGCTCAGTCACGGCATTCAGACACCAATGCATCCCGTAGGTGAAGTACACGTAGGCGGTGCCCGGGCGCTCGAACAGACTGGCGTTGCGGCGGGTGCGGCGTGCGCCATACCCGTGCGACGCCGGGTCATGGGTGCCAAGGTAGGCTTCGGTCTCGACGATCCGGCCCGCGGTGCGGCGGCCGCCGAGCTCGCTCAGGAGAACGTGTCCCAAAAGCCCACGCGCGACCTCAGGAGTAGGTCGCGCGTAGAACGACGCCGGCAGGGCAGCGCGTTTCACGGCCCGCCGGTGAGGCCCCGCTTCACCTTGGACCAGAAGGACTCTCCACCGCTCCCGCTGTCGACATCAGGCTCACGCGCCGGCGGCTTTGGTGCGGCAGGCGGTGCGGGCTCCACCCGCGCCGTGCGCGGCTCCGGGGCTTCTCGAGGCTCGATGCGGTCTCCCCCCCTCCCCACGCGATCCCCGCGCTCCGCCCGGCCCTCGCCCCCCCCGCCCGCCCCCCCAGCACCGCGACCCCGGCCGCCGCGGCCGCGCCCACCCCGGCGGCCCCGGCCACCCCGCTCTCCTCGCTCCGGCCGTTCGGTCAGGTCGGCACGCTCACGCTCGTCGCGGCCTCCCCCGCCCCCCCCGGTTCCGCCCGCGCCACCACTCCCGCCACGGCGACCCCGTCCGCCGCGGCCGCGGCCACCGCGCTCACGTCGCTCGTCGTCGCCTGCCGGCGCGTCGGTGGGAGCGCTATCGCCGACGACTGGCTCCGGCTTGGGCGGCAACAGCTCGATCCGCGGCTTGAAGTTGGGATCCATCTCGACGACGCCGATCTTCGGAATCTCCGGAGGCGCCACGCGTGGCCCACGCGAACCGCGACGGAACCGGGCGCTGCGCGAGGGAATGCCGACAGCGGGCGGGTTCGCCGGCCGCATCGATGGCGGGGCAGAGGACTCCGGCATCGGCGGATCGAGCGCCTCGTCGGCATCGGCGACGGCAGCGGGCTCCGCCGGCGGTGCGTCTGCCGGCGGCGGCGCATCGCGCAGCTTCACGCTATACGCTCCGTCCTCCTCCTTGGCGAGGTCGATCAACTCCCGGTCGTGCGCCTGGCGCAGCAGTTTCTGCACCTGGGCCGGCTCGACCGGCTCCTCGTCGCCCTTGATCTCCGCCATGGCCTCACCGAGCTCCTGCGCGCTCACCGGGCGGGACTCCCCACCCAACCGGCCGATGGCCTGCTTGATGAGGCCAAAGGCGCCGTCGAGGGAGAAGGCGCCGCGGCGCTCTTCGCGGGCGGGCGGGAGGGCGGGAGGCTCGTCCGCCACGGCGTGCTCCTCGCGCCCCTCGCGCACCTCGCGCTCGTCACGGCTGCCCCGACCGCGGCGTCCGCGACCACGACCTTCGCCGCGCTCGCGTGGTCGGTCGAAGGCCGCCACGCCCGCCGGCTGCGCCGCGGCTCCGGGCACGCCCGGGCCCAAACCGATCTCGTACTGGCCGTTGTCGAGCTTGTTGAGGGCGATGAGGCCCTTGTGCGCCGCCTCCACCACGAACTTCGAGAAGCGTGAGAACCCCAGGTCCTTCTCGTTGAACATCGGATCGATCTCCTGCATGACCTGCTTGAGGCGGTCGGACCGCATCACGTCGCTGTGGGCGGTCATCTGCTTCACGGCCTCGATGACCAGATCCCAGGGATCGTGCCGCTCGTGCGTGACGTCGCTCTCCTTCGTGAGACCGGCCAGTTCGTTGTAGGAGTAGTACTCGTCGCAGTTTTGGATCAGCAGGTCGCTCGACGACTCGCGGATTCCCACGCCGATGACATATTTGCCGTACTCCTTGAGCTTCAGCACGAGGGAGGAAAAATCCGAATCTCCCGAGAGCAAGATGAACGTGCCGATCTCGGGCCGCGTGAAGACGAGCTCGAGGGCGTCGACGGCGAGGCGGATGTCCGTCGCGTTCTTCTTGTTCGACCCGTACGCGGGCGCCCAGATCATGTCGATCGAGGACTCCGCGAGCGGGACGATGTATTGCGGGTAGCGGCGCCAATCGGCGTAGGCGCGCTGTACGGCCACCTTCCCCTTGATGATGTCCGACTGCAGCAGGCGCCGCAGCTCCGACTGGAGATCCGAGCGGATCCCCATCGTCA
>WNGD01004265.1_pt1 | contig 34654 bp, 30 predicted proteins | sample 5400671 | NCBI WGS metagenome assembly WNGD01 (sample SAMN13153369, study PRJNA577476) | soil metagenome | isolation source: 40 cm soil or saprolite under grassland replicate 2 | place: USA:California | collected 2016-06-15 | reverse complement strand
AGGCTCGGCTCGCGCGCAGGATTTCATCTGGTCGGCTTCGTATTGTGCGGCGACGAGCAGCCGGGGCGGGACAAGTCCAAGTTGCTTGGCGACTGCAATGCCTTGCGCTCTCTCGTCGGGCAGCACCGAATCGACGAGATCGTCGTGGGAGTGAGGGACAGGCGCAACGGACACTTTCCCATGTCCAAGCTTCTGGAGTGCAAGCTTGAGGGGACCGGCATTGTGGATTTGCCGACCTTCTTCGAACGGGAAACCGGCTACGTTCAGCTGAATTCGCTGAGCGCGAGCTGGATGGTCTTTTCCGAGGGATTCTCCAAGACCGGTTTTCAAAGGCTCTTGAAGCGCGCGTTCGATATCAGCGTAAGCGGAGCGATGCTGGTCGCCACCCTGCCGATCATGTTGATCGGGGCGCTGGCTATCTGGCTCGAGACTGGCCGGCCGATTCTGTATCGGCAGAAGCGGGTCGGTGAATCCGGGCAGGTATTCGAAATCTTCAAGTTTCGCAGCATGCGTGTCGACGCGGAGAAGGACGGCGTCGCGCGATGGGCCAAGAAAAACGACGATCGCATTACGCGCGTTGGGAAATTCGTCAGATTGACGCGAGTGGACGAGTTGCCGCAGCTCATCAATGTCATGCGCGGCGACATGAGCTTCGTCGGCCCTCGTCCTGAACGTCCACCGTTCGTGCATGAACTCAGCCGGAAAGTGCCTTTCTACGCAAGCAGGCACTCCGTGAAGCCGGGTATCACGGGTTGGGCGCAGGTTCGCTATCCCTACGGAGCCTCGGTGGACGACGCGGTGCAGAAGCTGCAATTCGACCTTTACTACGTGAAGAACAACTCCCTTTTCTTGGATCTGGTTATTCTCTTGCAAACTGCGCAGGTTGTTTTGTTTGGCAAGGGCGCGCGCTAGGTGCTAAAGTCAAGTCACCGTGGCGCGCACCATTGCGTCGTTGTCGACCTGCCGGGGCAGGCGACGAATCTCAGACCGAAACGACTGGGTTCCCGTGGGGCGTCGAGATGAAACAGTGGTGCTGCGCTGGTGCGCTTGTGGCGACATTCATCGTGGCCGGTTGCGAGAATATGCCCCGGATCCCGGGGTCCGCTGTTGACGCCGCTCAGCCGTTCGCCAGCTTCGAAGGGAATTATCGTATCGGCGTAGACGATCGGGTGCAGATCGCGGTATGGCGCAACCCGGAGTTGTCGGTGACCGCACCGGTGCGGCCGGACGGAAAGATCTCGGTGCCGATCATCGGTGATGTCGAGGCCGGCGGCCGCACTCCCAGCGAGGTCGCTGAAATCATCAAGAAGCGGCTTTCGGAATATGTCCGCGATCCCAATGTCGTGGTTATCCTAACAGAACTTCGTTCGCACGAGTTCCTGTCGCGCGTGCGGGTCACCGGCGCGGTTCGTACACCGCGCTCTATGCCCCACCGCCAGGGAATGACCGTTCTCGACGCGGTACTCGAGGCCGGCGGAGTCAATGACTTCGCCTCTCCCAATCGCAGCAGGCTGTACCGCAAGGTCAAGGACAAGACGGAAGTATTCGAGATCGACCTTGGCGACATACTCAAGAAGGGCCGGCTCGAGTCAAATTACGTGCTCAGGCCCGGTGATGTGATCACGGTTCCCGAGCGACTGTTCTAGAGTTCCAGACCAAGATCACCCGACAACGTTTTGCCAGAAGGGCGCACGCCATGCAAATGTATCCAGAACAGATCGCCACTGCGCTCATCAACGAGTCATTCTATTCGCGTCGGCTGGTTGTCGGGATGTTTGTGATCGTGAACGTTGTCATGCTTACCGCAGGGTTGCTGTGGCCGAAGAGCTATACGGGGTCGACGAGCATCGTCGTGGATGAAAAGAGCATCATGGAGCCCCTGATGAAGGGTGCCGCCGTGGCGACTGAAACGGCTGACCGCAACAGAAACGTGCGGGAGGTGATCCTCGGGCGCAGGATCTTAGGCCAGGTTCTTGAGCGTGCTGGGTGGTTGGCCGATCATCCGACAGTGTTGGAGCAGGAGGGCCTCATTGAGCGAATCAAGGCGCGGACAACGGTCACCGCCGTCGGAAGGGATGTCATCAAGATCGAATACCGCGATAACAATCAGGAACGAACCTTGTTCGTGACCAAAACCTTCGCCGACCTGTTCATCCAGGAAATGGTCGCCGAAAAGGAATCGGAGACACGTTCGGCGTTCGATTTCATCGACAAGCAGGCCCGGGAATACCAACAAAAGCTGACGGTCGCCGAAGAGCAGCTCAGGCAGCTGCGTTCTTCAAATCTGGACTCGCGCCCTGGCAGCGACACTGAACTGAGTGCGCGGTTGATCGCGCTCAATACGCGCATCGAAAACACAACCATGGAATTGCGAGAGGCCGAGATGAAGCATGCGTCGCTCGAGCGGCAGGTGAACGGCGAAGCCGAGGTGACCGTTCTGGCAACCCGTGAAGGGCAGTTCAGGGCACGCATCGCCGAATTGCAGGCGAAGCTCGATACGCTGCGGCTGACGTTCCTCGATACCCATCCGGACATCGTTCAACTCAAGTACCAGATTCAGGATCTCAGGGCTGAGGCCAATGCCCAGCGTGAGCGCCGCGACAAATTCAAGCCGTCCGACCGCTTGGAGACGGATGAAATGGTCGTGAACAATCCCGTCTATCAGCAGCTGCGCCGCGACCTGTCGCAGAGTCAACTTACGATGGACGCATTGAAGGCGCGCATTGCAGAGGCGCGGCGCTTGTTACAGGAGGAGGTCGACAGGGGCAAGGGCCTGCACAGCGGGGATGCACGCTTGGTCGAGCTCACCCGCGACTATCAGATCAACCGGGAGATTTATCAAGACCTCCTGCACCGGCGAGAGCGGGCGCGAGTTTCAATAAATATGGACAGCGATCGGCAAGGGTCGAGTTTCAGAATCCTGGAACCGGCCAAGTCGTCGCTTTCCCCGAACTCACCGCGATTCTGGCAATTTATGCTCGGGGGTGCCGTGCTCGGGGTTTTGATTCCCCTCGGGCTCCTTTTCACCAGGCTGCAATTCGATCCGCGCGTACGCCTCGCGAACGCGATATCCGAGGAGCACAAAGTTCCGATGGCGGCGATCGTGCCGCACCTGTGGAGTCCGGGGGAGCTGAGAGGTTTGCGTAAGGAACTGGCGATACTGGCGCTGGTTGTTACGGCTACGCTCGCCCTTTCTGCGACGCTCTCCGTAGTGCGCTTTTTGGGAGTGCTGTGACTATGAGCAAGATCGAGAAGGCGCTGAAAAAAGCCGGGGAGGACCGGGGAAATCTGCAGCTCGTGGCTGCTGCGGCTACGCGAGGAAGGCGCGCGCCGTGGACTGCCCTCCTGGGGCAGAAAATCGAGCCTCCGAGGCAGCAAAGCGAGCCTCCGAGGCAGCAAAGCGAGCCTCCGAGGCAGCAAAGCGAGCCTCCGAGGCAGCAAATCAAGCCCCTGGGGCAGCAAATCGAGCCTCCGGAAACCATCTCTCGCATGGCCGATAACGAGCACAAGCTGCTGAGCGCGGACGAGCTCCGGGAGCGAGGCATCATCCACCCCAAGCAGACTAGAGAACCCGCGGTCCAGGTGTTCCGCGAGCTGCGAACCAAGATCAATCAACAGAGCCGGGGACAAAACGCCGTTATTCTGGTTGCCGCAGTGAGCAGAGGGAACGGCGCCAGTTTCATCGCGCGGAACCTTGCGGCGGCGTTTGCCTTCGATTCCGCGAAGACGGCCCTGCTCGTCGACTGCAATCTCAGAAATCCGAGTGTTCACCAACTCCTTCCCGGCGCGTCGCTGCCCGGACTGGCCGATTACTTTGAAAATCCGGAGATCGCCGTATCCAAGATCATCCACCCGGTAGGTATCGCGCGCCTTCGCGCAATTACCACCGGTGGATTGCGCGAGATTCCCGCGGAGTATTTCGTTTCCATGAAAATGCGGCGGCTGATAGAATCCTTGCGCGAGCGCTACCGAGAGCGCTTCATCGTCCTCGACGGTCCCCCGATGTCGGACATCGCCGATGCCCGGATCCTCTCCGAACTGTCCGACTACGTGCTCATCGTTGCGCGCCACGGACGCGCGACGAACGCGCAGATCGAAAGCGGCCTGAGCGCAATCAGCAGCCGTAAACTGCTTGGCATTGTCTTCAACGACGAACCACGGATTCCCTCGCTTCGCTGATCCCCAAGCCCCCGGCGGCCGGAAACCGCGCACGTGGCGACCGATTCCGGCGCTGGCGTCGGCAGCCCGCGGGGACTCTCGGGCGAGCGATGCGCGGCGCGCAAGCCTCTACGGGCTGGGGGCGTGCTGCTTTGCAGTGCTTTCCTGTGCCTATCCCGGATGCGCCCCAGCCCTAGCCGGGCAGTATGACTATGGAGCGGGGTTTGCGCTGGCCCACGACAGCAATATCACGCGGAGCTCCACGGATCCGCACGCCGATTGGACGGAGACGTTGTTCGGTGGTATTGCCTACGCAGAACGCACCGTTGACTTTACGGCGCGACTTTTTGCGCAGGTGGAAAGGCGCAACTTCGTCCGGAACGCCTTCCAAGACGACACGTTTTTTTTCCTGAACGGGGCGGCCGTGTGGGCCATAGTGCCGCAGCAGTTTTCCTGGACTGTGGAGGACATCGCGACCGAGTCGTTCCTCACTCTTACGGCCCCGGACACACCGGCCAACCGCACCAAGACCAATTTCCTGAGTACCGGACCCGAATTCACCTTTCGGGTCAATCCCACGAACATGCCGGTGATCGGCGCCAGATACGGTCGCTACGATATCGAAGGCCCCGGAGACAACCAGCGCTACACGGGGTACGCGCGCTGGTTGCACCAATTGTCGGAGCCGGAAAAACTGTCTCTCAACTACGAGGCGACACGCGCGGATTTCACGCCCCCCGCGCTCTACCCGAATTTTCTCCGGCAGGATCGATTCCTGCGCTACGAAAGGCTTTCGCCGCTCAACAGCCTGATTCTCGACGGTGGTACCACGCATATACAGCGATATGGGGGGGAAGAAACGAATGGACGACTCGCCCGCGTAACGGCACTGCATACGCTCACGTCCGAGTCGGCGGTGCGCCTCTTGCTCTCGGACCAAATCTCGGATGCCGCGACCGATCTCATCCGTGGGGTACCCAACGCGGCCACGACGATGATACCAGCGACTCCAGTAGAGGCCGCGGCCGCGGCACCCCTCACAGGATCCAACGTGACCACGGGAGACGTGTATCGCAGCCGGCGCGGCGAGCTGACCTACGTGGCGCAGAGCGGACGCATCGCGTACAACCTTCAGGGATACACGCGCCGCGTCGATTACGCCACTCTGGATCAGAACGACTACCACGAAGCGGGCGGGAGGCTGACCCTGACCTGGATCCAAACCGGTGCAGTGCGCATTTACGCCTATGCGGATTACGTGAAGCGCGCATTCCCGAATCTCGACGAACGGGACACGGACCGCACCAGCACCCTGGGCGTGACTTACCGACTTGCGCCCAGCCTGTTCGTTTCGGCCGAGAGCGGACGCATAGAACGCGAAAGCAATTTTCCACAGCTGAGTTTCCTGGACAGGCGTGTTTCGCTGCTTTTAGGCTATAGTACTGGGTTGCCCTACAGTCCATACAGGCGGTAAACCGACATGTATCTCAAGCATTTCGGCCTGACGACACAACCGTTCCAGCTGACGCCCGACATCGGGTTTCTCTTCATGAGCGAGGCTCACACCCGCGCCAAGGCCTACATGGATTATACCGTGTGGAATCGCGAAGGCTTCGTGGTGATTACGGGAGAAATCGGCTGCGGCAAGACCACGCTTATCCAGAAGGTCCTGTCGGAACTCGACGAGAACGTGGTCGTTGCGAAGATATTCCAGACGCAGCTTGACGAAGTGGAGTTTCTGCAAGCGATGCTCGTGGATTTCGGACTCAGTCCGTTCAATGCGAAGAAAGTGGAGCTGCTCGACATGCTCAACACTTTCCTAATAGAGCAGTTCGTGCAGGGCAAGCAAATCGTGCTGATCGTCGATGACGCGCATAATCTCAGCACGAAGGTGCTCGAGGAAATACGCATGCTCGCAGGGCTGGAAACCCGCAAGGAAAAGATCCTCCACGTGATCCTCGTCGGGCAGCCGCAGCTCAACGAAATCCTTGACAATCCAGACATGGAGCAGTTGATTCAGCGTGTGAAGCTGCGCTATAACATCCCCCCACTGAGCGAACAGGAGGTCAGTCAATACATCTTGTTTAGGCTGGGCACCGCCGGGGCGGCTGACCGTATGCTTTTCCTGCCGGGGACGTTTCCCATCATCTACAAGTACGCCGGGGGTACCCCGCGCCTGATCAACACCCTGTGCGATTCGGCACTGACCTGCGCTTACGCCGACGATCTCCCGAGAATCACGGCGAAGGTGGTCGAGGCAGCCGCGAGCGAACTTCAATGGCCGTCCTACTCCGAGCGCGTCGACAAGCGTCGCCAGAAGATGGCCCCAAGCCCCGTTGATAGCAGGCTGCACGAAATCCTGAGCGAACAATCCCAGTCGCTCGCGACGATTGCAGAGCAGGTCGGCAAGCTCGAGGGTCTGTCGCCGATGCTCACATCCATCAGAATGAGCCTAGCGGCAATCGAAACGTCCCTGCGAGACCTCGTTCAAAGCCAGGCTGGGGATCCGAATTCGGAATCGGCTTCCAACCGTCGGAAAAGTAGCGGCTGACACGACTCGTCCTGCGGACTCCGATGTGCGGGAGGGCCGGAATCAGCGGCCTGTCGCCGAAGAGCGACACCGCAGCGCATCAGGTGACAATCGGCCGGGCGCGTTTGACGGTGCCAGGGTACCGGCTCTCAGATCCACCTGATTCCCGCGCGAAGCGCTATCCGCGGTGAATCCCGACCCGGGTGAGCGCTGCGTGCAGTCTCTCGGACCCTGCGTCTTGCCCGGTGTCCCGGTCGACAAATTTCACATGAAATGTGTAATTCGCCCGCCCAACGAATGCCGTGGAGTATGACGCATGCATAAAGCGTGCTCCAATTGCGGTTCGGGTGATGTCCAACACGGCTACGCTGACGCGGGATGCCGTGACCGCTCCAAATCTTGGCGGTTACAAGGTCTAGCCATTCTCATGAATCAAGGATGGAGTCCTAAATGAACCAAAAGCCAACCTCGTATGTCCTCGCAGCACTTGGCTTTCTGCCAGTTTTTGCGTTTGCTGTCACGCCGATACTCAGCAGCGTTTTAGGAACAGTGCAACAGGGACAAACCTTAACTCTCACGGGAACGTCGATGGTCCAAGAGGACCAGTCTAGTTGGGTGTCGTTTTTTCAGAACCATCCCGATGCCAGCGGATTTGAGGGGGCCGGTACTTTATCTTCGATGGGGTACGACACGGCCAATGATGCAGGTTGGGCCATCGACACGTCGATAAAGCTGATGGGAACAAATTCCCGGAGAAATCACTCGAGCGGAGAAGTTATCCACGGCTTAAACGGATCGACTTCTGAACACGGTGCCGAATTTAACATATATGGCGCCTCTGACATGGGCAGCGCGTCCGCAAGCACGGACGTATGGTTCAGGATGTATCTTCGTGTCGCTGTCGGAGCGGATGGACAGTGGCCGCACTTTTACGGTGGAGGCGATGGCGACTTCAAGATAATGGGCTTGTGGACGGATTCCGTCCTCGGCTTCTGGGCATCTCTCGATGTTCCATTCAATTCCCCCCCTGATACGCCATCAGGCATCAGGCTCACTCCGTATAATAAACCCAACTTCCATTCCTCCGGTCCTACTCTTGTTGAGAATAGATGGTATTGCGTTGAAATCAAAGCGCCCGTCAATTCGAACAACCACGTATGGCAGATTTATGTAGACGGTGCGCTTGTCTTTAATCAGGACTTGGGGCAAGGTATAAGTTTCGGTGGAAGTCAGCATTACGGATTCTTTACCAATTGGTATTCCACGTCGCCTACGTTCGATCAGTACATCTGGACCGACGGAATAGCGGTAAAGAACAATGGACGGGTTAGACCAGCGAGCGTAGTCGAAATCGGCAACTCATCGAACTACGCAACCGCTACGAAGGTTTATCAGGCTCCAGAATTTCTATCTGATACATCGTTGCAGATCAAAGTCAATCTGACTGGATTGGGCGCCGGCCCGTATTTCCTTTGGGTGACCAATAACCGGGGAGAGCGGAGTCTTGCTTTTGGACTTAGCTCATCACCGCTTCCTGCTCCTTTGAATCTACGGTTGCCGTAGGCTTTTAGTTATCGAAGCCGGCCACACCACTCATTGGGGATTTCCACCATGGATAGGACCGTTTCTCCGCGTCGACTTCTTCTAGGCCTTTCTTTGGTCACGGCAACGATCTTCGCGGCGCTTCCGATCATAGGCAGGGCCCAGACCGCCTTTTTCACGGAGAACTTTGATGACGCGAATTTTGCCGCGCGCGGCTGGTATGACGTTACTACAGGAACGATAGATACTAGTGTTTATAGTCCCGCTGGCGGAAATTCTTCACTTAACATTCACTGGTCAGCAGGGGCTAATGCACCTACAGCACCGAGGCGGCATTTATTTACAGCTTCGGACACTGTGTATTTGAGTGTTTGGATAAAGTTCGGAACTGCAAGCGTTACATGGGTTGGATCGGGTTTGCCGTATCATCCCCACATTTTCCAGTTGTTAACTGATGCGGATAGTGATTGGATCGGGCCGTCCATTACACACCTCTCTATGAGAGTAGAAACATCGTTGTTTACGCCGAACATCAATTTTCAGGACGCACTTAGACTCAATACGGCGCAGATAAATGTGAATTTGTTGGGAACTCCAACAACCCATGCGATTGCCGGGGGTAACGGTGTTCAGACTGGTTCGGCCGCGACGAGTTGGTTTGATGGTACCGATTGGTGGAATGATGCCAACTACAAGGCGGCATCCGCTGTGTTTAGGAATAATACGTGGCACTACGTAGAATTTTATGTGGCGATGAACTCCATTTCCGGTGGAATTCCGCAAGCTAATGGCATCTTGAAGTATTGGGTGGACGGCAATCTGGTAATTAATAGAACCAATATGTATTTGCGAACCGCGCAGTATGCGACACAGAAATTTAATAAATTACTGCTCGCTCCCTATATTGGCCCTCCGGGTTCCCCCATCGCACAGGATTTGTGGATTGATAACCTGGTCGTTGCGGATCAACGAACCGCTTCACAGACCAGTGTACCGGCGCCCACGAATCTGAGGGTGATCCAGTAGCAGAGTGCTTCCTGGCTCAGCGGGCTACCGAAGCCTTAGCAAGGGAGAGGAACAGTTGCTCATACTCATTTACACATCGCTGAAGTGAGTATTTCTGAATTACCTTTTCATGACCCGCGCGGCCAAGTTTATTTCTCCATCGTTCGTCCCGGATTAAACCAAGCAGCGCATTTTTCAATGCGGTAACGTTGCCGAGTTCCACCAAGACGCCGTCCACATCCTGCGTTATCACGTCGCGGATGCCTTGCACATTTGTTCCAATCACCGGCAAACCCGCGGCCATCGCTTCCATGAGACCCAATGGCAGGCCTTCTCTCAGTGAAGTAATGCAATAGACATCCATCACCTGCAGGAGCTCAGCAATATCCGTTCGATAACCCAGGAATGACACTCTCTCGGCTAGTCGATGATTGTCGACAAACAGGCGAAGATCGTCCTCCGTATCGTCGGATTCCACCATGGACCCCCGTCCCACGATTAGAAGCTTGACGCTCTCGAGTTCCTCGGCAATTTTGGCAAAGGCCTGTAGAAGAAGCAGATGGTTCTTCACCTTCTTCAAATTCCCCACAATCCCGATCACGATATCGCGGTCGGTCAGACCCAGGTTGCCTCTCAGGCTCTGGACGTCTTTTTCTCGCCCAAACAGGTCAGTATCCACGCCATTCTCGATCGTCACAGTTTGAGATGCGTTGGTCTTGAATACGCTCTGGATGGCAGCGGAAACGTCCGGTGACACCCCTACTGACGCATCTATGCGCCTGAGTAGATAACCCCCGGCTACCCTCCATTTCAAAGACGTATCTTCTATTTCCCATCTCGAGTGGGCCGTGAAAACCAGCGCCTTCTTCGCCGCCAATTTGCACCCGTAATACGCGTAAATTGCAGGCATGAAATGCTGTGCATTGACGACATCGATACGCTCGCGTTCAATGATTCTCGCGAGTTGCTGCATCGTGGAAAAATCAACGCGTGTTGACTTGGGCACATAGTGGAGAGGCACCTGAAGATCCTCAAACTCTTTTAGCGCTTGGCGACCTACAAGCCAGGCGACCGACGGATTGAATCGACCTCGATCCAGCCGGAGGGCGAGATTGTGCACGAGACGCTCCGATCCTCCCATTCCCATCTCGACCATGACAAACAGAATATTCACTCTTCTAATTGTTTTTCCTAGTGCGTCTCCAGGTCGCCCACTCTGACAACTACAATCTATTCCCATCCGATCCGGATGTCGTGTCAGCCTATACGCCAACTCCCTACATTTCTCTGAGTACTTCATCCGGTCCCTGTGTTACGACCAATTTGATGACCAACTGCTAAATTTAGCGGAGACGTAAGCTATTGTGGCGCAGGGCGCGATACCCAGCCATCGACCCTTTTCTTGATCTGAGCCGGATTCCCTGCTACAAGCGTATGCGCGGCAACGTCCTTTGTGACAACGGAGCCCGCCGCTACGATAGCGCCGTCGCCAATGCTTACGCCCTTCAGAATAATTGACCTGCACCCAATCCACACACCGTTTCCAATACTAACCGGGGCCGTACGTTCTTCCGACGCGCTAACCGAATGATAATCCCGGTCAAGGATGTTGCAGTCCCACGCGATGATAACCCTATCACCTATCGCAATAGATTCGCCGCAGTGAATCTCCGTGCGATCACCAATGGAACACTTTTCCCCAATTTTCACACGAGCGGTTCTCCCTGCATTGCCTACGCAGGCAATCTTTACGTTTGGCCAAAGAATTGTCCTCGCACCGATCGATATAACTCCGTTTCTCTTGATTAGCCTCACGTTACCAAACTGGCAGATCAAGGTCCTTTCATCGCAGTATACGAGTGAACAACAATAGCCTCGAATATAGGCGAAGACCTTGACGAGTAGATCCATCGGCGCAATTCTCATCACTTTGATCAATTCTTCCACCCAGTTCTTGCCCATTTCCTTCTTCGACTTCTCAAGATGGATAATTAGACTTCCACTTCTTCCACGCTAGGAATGCCTGTGCGATAAAGGGGCGCCAACAATTTGTTGAGGTTGCCTTCCAAGCGGAAATCGTTTACCAGTAAGCCCTTTGGTGAATCAACACTAAAGTATTCGAATCGGATGCACGGCGTACACGTGACGTCACCCCGGAATATCGGCACAGGTTAAAACTAGAGTAAGGTCGCTTCTGAGGCTCCTTACGAGGATAAGGAGAAGCGATGAAGAAGTCGAGATTTACCGAAGAGCAGATCACCTTTGCGCTGCGGCAGGCGGACTCGGGGATGCCGGTGACCGACGTGTGTCGACAACTGGGGGTCAGTGAGGCCACGCTCTATGTCTGGAAGAGGAAGTACGGGAGCCTGGGTGTGACCGAGCTGCGCCAGCTGCGGCAGTTACGGGACGAGAACACGCGCCTGAAGCGCCTGGTGGCCGATCTGACGCTGGATCGGCATATTCTGCAGGAGGTCATCAAAAAAAGACCTGAGGCCGGCACGACGACGCGAGCTTGCCCTGTGGATCCATGAGCGGTTCCAGGTGAGCAAGAAACGTTCGTGTCGGCTGACGCTGTTGCAGCGGGCAACCTTCTACTACCGCTCCCGTGCGAAGGACCAGACGGTATTGCGCATGCGTATTCGGGAGCTGGCCCACAGCCGGCCGCGGTTTGGCTATGAGCGCATCCACATTCTGTTGCGGCGCGAGGGTTGGCGGGTCGGGCGAAACCGTGTGCATCGGCTTTACCGACTCGAAGGCTTACAAGTGCGCATGCGGGTGAGGCGCCGCAAGCACATCAGCCTGCATCGAGGGCCGGTGCCAGTGGCCGCGGCCAGGAACGAGTACTGGAGCATGGACTTTGTGCACGACGAACTCGCCAGCGGGAGGAAGTTTCGCGTGCTGACGGTGATCGATAAATGGAGTCGCGAGAGCGTGTTGCTGGAGACCGGTTTCTCGCTCACCGGGCAGAGCGTGGTGGATGCCTTGCAGTGGCTGTCTGTGAGTCGCCCCCTGCCCAAGGCGATCACAGTCGACCACGGCACCGAGTTCACCTCCAAGTCCCTGGATGAATGGGCGTGGAACTACGGCGTGCAGCTCGACTTCATCCGGCCTGGTAAGCCTACAGAGAACGCGCATATAGAATCCTTCAACGGCAGGCCGCGCGATGAATGCCTGAACGTGAACGAGTTCGTTTCGATCGAAGATGCAAGGCAGCGAATTGAAATCTGGCGAGAGGATTACAATCACCATAGAGCACACAGCTCACTCGGCCACATGACCCCGATCGAGTTCGCAAGGTAAGGTCAGGAAACAGCCTCAGAAACAGCCAAGCTCTAGTTCAGAAGTGTCGAAAACCGGACCAAGCTCACACGAGTCATCTTGTATCGAAGCGCGCTGCGCGAAATTCTAGCAGGTGTTTGGGTGCCTCAGGGACGGTCGCAGATCAATATAGGCGATCTGGAAAGCGCTATCCGGCGGTAGCCCTCACGCAGCTGCTTCCGCATTTGCCTGGTGGGTAAGTATTGTTCATGCCATCTTGTTGCCCTAGGCCGCGGCCGCAATGTTCGGTAGAAGTACGGTAGGTATCCATCCGATTAGTTAAGGGAGCGGGAAAGAACTTGCGGCGCTGTAACTGTTGGACTAGATTGCTCGGTGATTGATCGCCACGCCCAGTCCGAAGCTCATTCGGACTGAGGCTATCTCCCAAGGAGGCATGTCAGTAAATGGCCGTGATGCGTGATCCGAAACCGCTTGCATACCTACTCGCGGCGCCTCGGCTTGGCAGACACGAATTAAGGCTAGATCGAATTTTCTATTTTTCTGTCAGGTCGCGATCTGTTATGAGGTCGTGCACGAACGCGTTAGGAATTTCCCGCAAAGTCTATATGTAAGTACGAGTCTCTCTACCAGAAGGTGCTAAACTATTTACCGAAGCGGTATTTCCGGAATAGGCTTCTTCCCTTAGCCAAGAAGTGACTACCGAACATCGACAGTCAATTACGCCAATCAATACCATTGGCGGCCGCAAAGTACCTTCTAAGGCTGGGGTGCCTGAGCAGCTGAAGATATTGTTCCTGACGAATCGAAGTCCGTATCCGATCGAGGACGGTCAGTCACGGAGGACCTATAACATCCTGAAGGGTCTCGCGTGTCGGCATGAGGTATATTTGCTGTCGCTTTATGAGTCGGCCGAAGAGGTCATGCCGGAAAGTGTCGGGCACCTGAAGAGTTTCTGCAAGCAAATCGAAATGCTTCCCGCGCCTCGCAAGACATTGAGCTTGGGGATGATCGCGCGTCTGATGCGGAGCCTGTTCTCCAAAGAACCTTATACGGTTTGGAGGCACTACTCAAGACCCTACGTCAAACGGGTGAGGCTGTGGCTGGATACGACGCCATTTGATGTTGTTCATTGCGACATTCTGCCTTTAGCGTACTGCATTCGCGGGGTACGCCGTCCATTTCGAACATTGACCGATCATGATGTGAGCTATCTGAAGGTGAAGAGGCTCGCCGCTCAGGCGCGGAATCCGCTCCTCAAGCTTTTCCTTCATCTTGAAGCGCTGAAACTGAAACTCTTGGAGAGCAGGATTTTCTCGAAACTGGATTTGGGTATCGCCGTATCGGAACTGGACCGGCAACATCTGGAGCGTCTCTGTCCCGAGGGCGGTTCGATTTTTTCTTGCGGAGATCTTTCCCCGGATTAAACAGGAAAAAGGCGAAACCAAGGTTTATGTCGTGGGCGGTGGCGTTCCGGACTGGTTAAGAAACCTTGCGACCGGCGATCCGTCCATTGTCTTGACCGGATACGTGGATGATCCGCTCCCTTACATCCAGCGGGCGGCTGTGTTTGTCGCGCCGATTTTGAGTGGGGGAGGCACAAAACTCAAAGTCTTGGAAGCAATGGCGGCAGGAAAAGCCATTGTCTCAACCTCTATCGGTGTTGAAGGGATTGAGGGAAAAGATCAGGAGCATTTCGTGGTAGCGGATGATCCAGAGGCCTTCTCGTCCGGGGTGGTCTCCCTATTGAATGATCGTGTCTTTCGAGAGCGCCTCGGCGCGAACGCCAGAAGGCGGGCGGTCGAGAAATACGACTGGGAGGCGATCTGCGAAGGGATCAGTAGGATTTATCAAGGCGCTAGGGAAGAAGTTCGTGGTACCAAGTAAGCAGACTGCGCCATCACACGCCGCGCACAGCCGCCGCCTAAATCAACCCGCGCACACCAGATTTGACGAAAGCTCGCGGCACAGCCGCGTTTCACTATGGGGACTCGGCAAATAGCTGCTGCGCCAGAGCGAGGTCCAGCGTGGCGAGTAGTGTGTCGTAGTGGGGCCTTACGCCTTGGTAGTGTTCATCCAGAAGGCGGACCACGGTTGCCGCGTCGAACAGGTCGCTCTCTGTCACCAGGCGCGAACGAAGACTATCGTTCACGAACTCCCGCAATGCACTATCAAACCACTCCCGCCACGGCCTGATCTCGTGCACTCCGTCAACACCCAGAGCGCGAAGACCTTTCCGCATGTAACTCGACTGTGAGTGCCAGCGAGACGACGCCGCGTCGGCGAGGGCCAGTCCACCCCAGGCTAGTCCTCGAAGCGAGATTCCGCCTCCGGCACGCCACCCCCAATTGATCGGGTAATTGGCGACGACTCCGCCGGTTGCAGCGATAACCTTCCGCTGGAACGACCGTGCAAGTGGCTCGCCAAAAAATCGGTGATGGAGATCTCGAAGCCTGGCGCGGTTCGGCGAAAAAGGGTCGCTCTCACCGCTGCTGAAACTCGCTCCCAACGCGTTTTCGATCAATTGCCGGTTGGCGTACGGGTGTTGCTGGGTCATGAAGTGATGGCCAATGCTGTAATTCCCGAGGAGCGAGAAGAGATTCTCACACTGGATCAGCGATCGGAGCAGGGTGTGCCCCGGACGCCGGGAAGCCAAGGAAAGCCAGTGTTCGTTCCGTTCGACGCTTCCAGCCAGCCTCAGCGTGTGGGCCAGCACCGAAAGCTCCCCGTTTCTTGCAGATATTCCCTCCACCCCCCGTCGTCCAACCTGATTTCCAAGGATGCCTGATAAGCGCCTGGACCCGAGTCCTTTCAGCTGTCGGTAAAAATAGACCTCATGCGCTTGGCCTAGACTCGCGAGCCCACCCGAGAGTCGCGACGCCTCCACTACGTAGGTCGGCAGATCTCTCAGGAATTGCTCATCAAGAGAAACGACGACGTGCGGCATTCCATAGGCTCTGCACAGGTCCCGCGCTTGGCGCGCATCCAGACAGAGAGTTCGGCCGCCGGTAATTGTGCAGGCGGTCAACTTGACACCCGCCCCTGACAGAACCGCAAGAATTGCTCGCGTATCAAGCCCGCCTGTCAGTGAAAAGAGGCTGCGCGATAATCGAAGCTTGCTCACCGCCTGCCGGAAAGCCTCTACCTGGAGATCGATGTATGAGGAAAGGTCTGTTTCCGGTTGTGGTTCCGGGGGCTCCCAACATGAGCTCAGGTCGGCAAGCCCGAGACCGTTAGCCCGGAAGGAGTGGCCGCCAGGCATGAGCGTGATGTCCTCGAAGAGACTGCGGTGCTCAAGAGGATAGCCGACCGTGAACAGCTCCACGACTGCCTGCGGGTTCACGGCGACTCGCAACCCCACAAGGGCGCGGAAGAGGCGCAGTTCCGAAGCCACAGCAACCGCACCCGGTATGCGACGAATATAGATCGGCGGCAGGCCCACAATGCTGCCAAGGACGCGCACGGAGCTCCTCGCCGGATCCCATTCGACGCACGCCGCACCCGCCATACAGGACCGGCCTTGCGTCTCCTCCCATTCGGCATCGTCCCCCAATAAGAGAGTAAGTCCTCCTCCCGCAGGAACGGGTTCGCCCTCGGAAGACGTCTCAGCGTCAACAAACGCCAGCTCGGCCCTTCGGTCGGCGCTGATCAGATGGGTCGGCCGCCAGTCGGGCAAAGGCTGAAGTCTGGACGCACCAACTTAACTGTACCGTCGGGCAAGCTCATATCCCGATAGATCGCGGCGGCGGGGGCGCACAGTGCTTCGCGTCACCCCTTCGATCTTCTCCAAGATCGGAAGGCCCATCTGTTACTGCCCAACGGATGATAGGGATTTCCTCCACTCGAAGCGGGTAGTGGCCCGCAAAGTATCGAAGTGGCAAGATTGAGTTTTCGTTCATCAATCTGAAACGAGCGGTTCGTCCTGAACTGCCGAGGCAGGAAATTTTTATGTATGATTGGCCAAAGCACTATCATTGGCCCGGTCGATATTATCCTGATTCTCTTGATCCACTTCACCTGGCCAGACCGGCAGATCATATTCCTTGGGTCGCAGTATACGAGTGAACCGAGTGCTGTCAACACAATTGGCGTTGTCCAATTGTGTTTGAATCCTAACGGGCAAATGAGATCGATCATGATACGTGGCATGGTGATCGATATGAACGACGAGTGGAGGTAATCCCGTGTCAGCGTACGGCATGACTAAATCAATGGCTTACACCCTCGCCGGATTCGCCGGCGTGCCGCGCTTGCTCCAACGAATTTTTGTTAGAGATGGGATCTCCATTCTGATGTACCACTCGGTTACTAAAGAACCGCTCTCTGTTCCGGATTGGTGCTTCGTTCAAGAGAGATCTTTTCAAGAGCAGATGGTCTATCTTAAGAATCACTGCCGTGTCATTCCCCTAAAGGACGTGCCGTCTCTAACCAGGGAAAACAATGGACGCCCGAAAGTGGCCATCACTTTCGATGACGGGTTCCAAAGTAACTATGACATTGCCTGGCCGATTCTGAAGAAGTTGGGCCTCCCCGCCACCATTTTTCTGGCCACGGACTTTATCGGATCCGACAACACGGTCTGGTTTTGTCGCATTAACGAGGCTTTGAGCAAAACCTCGTTGACCAATCTCGAGTGGGATGGAATAACCTATGATTTGTCTACTCAACGCTGCCGAGCTCAAGCCCACGCCGCGATCCAGGAACGCTTGAAAACGCATCAACATTCCGAGCTTCTAGCAAAAACTCGTCAGTTGATTCAGATCCTTGGTGATCGTCCTGAAAAGCCAATACGTCCGGGATCACCTTACAGAATGCTTGGTGCCACTGAAGTTCGGGAAATGGCAGCTTCCGGGCTTATCGATTTTGGTGCCCATACCTGTTCGCACGCGATCCTAAGCGGACTGTCGAAATCTGAGCGCGAACGAGAAATTACAGAGTCACTTGCCGTCGTTGAACGTCTAACCGGTGTTCCCTGCACGCTTTTCGCGTTTCCCAACGGCCGTGCAAGCGACTTCGGATCCTGCGACGTTGAAGTGCTTGAGGGAAATAAGATAACCGTCGCAGTGACTACGGTCGACGGGCCTAACGATCGAGCTATTTCAGCTCTTGAGATGCGCCGTTACGGTATCGGATCCGATACTTCTATGGCGTTGTTTAAATTCCTGATCCACCACGCCTTGTGGATATTACGAAAATAATATGCGGATTCTTGTTACTGACGCGCAGGAACTGGCTGGCCTAGGAGCGATCCGATCATTGGGCAAAGCTGGGCACGATGTTACCGCTGGGTTTCCGAGCAATCTGAGACGACCGGCGAGCGTCTACTCGCGATATTGTTCAGGCCAGCGAGCCTATCCTGATCCGTGGGTTTCTCAGCCTCAGTTTCGCCAGTGGCTGATCCGACATAACTCAGAGTTTGATCTTGTCCTTCCGATATCAGAGGCGGCGCTCCTTGCCGCTTCGGGTTGCCAGTCCGAGATGTCCCCGTCCGCAAAGATTGCCGTCCCATCGGCACACTCGCTGAAGTTCACTCTGAGCAAACGCAAGGCGACTGAAAAGGCGATAGCCATTGGCATCCCGTGTGCTGCCGCCGCGTTCTCCATCAAAGATGTGCAACGGGTCAAATCACCCTACCTCGTAAGAACGGACAACCGACTGATGCCTGATGATTCCTATCAGAAAGGGAAAACGTGGTACGTAGAGGATCCACAGGAACTTAATGAGTTGCTGTTGGAACTCGATGAAAGTGGCGAAGAATGGGTCTTACAGGAATACATAGTGGGGAAAGGCGCGGGCGCGTTTCTTTTGCGATGGGATAACCAGATCCTCTTGAAATTTGCTCATGACCGCATCCACGAGATTCCGTTTTACGGTGGCTTGTCTTCACTACGAAAAAGCGCGAATCACCCGGTATTGGTCGAGGCCGCATCGAAATTTCTGTCTGCCATCGATTACCAAGGCGTTGCAATGGTTGAGTTTCGACTATCCAACGATAATCGTGCGGCCTACTTCGTCGAGATTAATGGGCGTCTCTGGGGATCGCTCGCGCTCGCTTTGCACGCGGGCGTCGATTTCCCGAAAGCAATGGTCGAATGTTATGCGGGCACTCCGCCACAGTCCGTATCATCGGACTACCCGTTGGGTATTGTCTGCCGCAACGTTTACCCTGGAGAAGTGGGTTATTTGCTCTCCATTTTGCGGGCCAAAGGCAAAATCCGTGGCGTATATCCGCCCGGTAAAATCCGAGCCGTCTTTGAATTTCTCGGGTGGTTTTTCTTTCCCCGTGTGCGGTACGATTTCTTCTGGCCTCGTGATCCGATGCCCTGGGTTTGGCAAACTATTCACGCTTGCGTCGACGAGTTCAAATCCCAATGGCAGAAATTGATCATCAAGGCACGTCGACGACGACTGGTGAGGGAATTCGATCGAAAGCATCAGACTACGGAGCCGGACCTTCGCAAAGTCCTTTTCCTCTGCTACGGGAACATCTGTCGAAGTGCTTTTGCTGAGGCCCTTTGGAATACCAGCATGAGAAACGTCCGTTCCGCTCGGTCCGGCGGCTTCCACCCCGGTATGAATCGTCGAACCCCGGCTCGAATTCGTCTGCTGGCGAAACGTTTTGGCGCTACGTTGGAACATCACCGTTCAAAAACGATCGACAGGGCCGCCATTGAGGAAGCTACCGCTATATTTGTTATGGATGGCCAGAATATTGAAGATCTAATGAGGACGTTTCCTCAAGCACGATCCAAGAGCTGGTTGCTGGGTTCATTCGTGGGAGTGCAAGAAATACCCGATCCGTACCTATTGCCAGATATCGAAGCCGCGCGTTCGCTGCAGCAGATCGTGGAAAGTGTTGGAAATTTGTTGGCCCTTCAAGTGAATGGACCCCTTGCAATGGAGGAAAGACGTAGCGTGAATACTCGAGCATCCAGTTGACTTGAGAAGTGTCGCTAATCGGTGTTACCTGCTCGGCTCTGTCCTCCGATCAATTGTTCAGCGCCTTGCTCGAACCTGACGCGCGAGCGCCACCCAATCGCGTTCTGGATCTTGGATGCACTATATCTAACGCGTTTCTGCGATGACACCAGCCTGTATACGGTGAGCGAAGGCCGTTTGCCAAAGATTGCGATCAGTTTTTCCTGTATCCATGTCAACGTAAGGAGTAAGGACATCGGGCAGTAAATCACTGTCGCTTTCGGACACAACGGCTTAACGACCCGTTCCATGTACATCCTTTTCGTGACCGGATCGTGATCCACCACATTAAACACCTGATTATCCGCCGCGCTATTGCTTATGCATTCGACGATTGCATCCACGGCATTATCCACATGGACGAGGGGCAATTCACTTTCCCCATCGCCGAAGACAACGAAGATCCGTCCGGCGAAGGAGACACCCATCATCCTGGTATAGACCTCGGCTCCAAGTCCATATAGCGTCCCAGGCCTTAGTACAACTATAGGATAGCCTTCATGATTCATGGCCTCGGTCACCAGGCTTTCCGCCAGTAGTTTGGCGGCGGAATAATGTCCACGGAGCAGAGGTAATCGCTCGAGCTGTGCCTCCTCGGTCACAACCTGATTCTCGATGTACCCCGCAACTTCATATACATTGCATGAGCTGATATACACGAGCTTCTTGACACGGCTCGTTCTACAGGCCTGAAGAACGTTCCGCGTGCCTTGAATGGTTCCGGTATCGGAATCCTTCTCCGTGCCGCTCGTTCCGGCCGCGGCGTGCACTACAACATCTACGCCCTTCATTGCCGCCGCAATCGATGACTCGTCGCCCATATCGCCAAATACGATCTCCACCCCCAGCTTCTTCAGCGCACCCACGTTAGACAGCTTGCGTGCCAGAGCCCGCACGGGATACCCCTCGGCGGCCAAGCGCTTTACAAGCCTTGTTCCGAGGAAGCCTGTCGCGCCGGTTACAAATACTTTGGTCTGTTTCGTTACCACGTATGGGTACAGTTTCCGAAGTACCGGAGCGAGATCTGGAAGCGGCGTCTTCATGTAGTCGACCTAGCCGTGGGACACGGTGTCGCAGCACTTCAGTGCAAGTGCTGCAATGGTTAGGCCCGTGTTCGCGTGGCCTGAATAGGCTAATGTGGAACCGTCAACTACAAACAGGTTATCGGTTCCAAATACCCTCAGGTCAGCATCCACAACGCCCTCTGAGGCATTCATTGCCATCCGACACGCACCCGAGTGATGCCCCGCGCTGTCCAATCTCGTACTCATGTCTGGAAAGATCTTGAAACTCTCGAACTGCTCCGAATAGTTCTCTAAAAAAATAGCAAGAAACTTCTCTAGTGAACGACAATCCTTATCCGAGACGCTCCATTTGATGCTGAACTTCCCGTTGTCAAGTTGACGTATCCGGGCATTTTCGTCCGGCAATTGCTCGGCAAACACCAGGCCCGATACGTAGCTTGTCGAATAAGACAACCCGTATTTGAAGTTGATCGCGTCAAAGAGCAGGTCTGCGTGCCGCACGAGATAAACCATATCAAGGGGGCTGAGCGATCTCCCCCTGTAGGTGACAAGCCTTCTCTTCAGGAAGTCGTATGTGCCGGGGTCCTTCATTGAGATTGCCGGGCGCAAATAGAGGATGTGGTTACGGTAGTCCGCGCCGCTCAAACGGTCTGCATTGAGTGCAAAACCGTAGCGCAGCTTGTGGCCTCGGCGAAGTACGCCGAACAGCGGCCTCAGATCCATGCGCCGCCGCAGTTTCGCCTTGAATACGAACCCGGTCGGATGGTCTATGATGAATTTTCCGATCGGCAGCTGCCCCAGCGCAGGGCACCCTTCGGTGGAGTGAAGAAGTATCTTTGGAGATCCTAACCCTCCCGCACTCAGGACAAAAATGTCCGCAGGAAACTTCTTCAAAGCTCCGGTCCTGAGATCGACACCTTCAGCATACTTGACACCCCGGGGTCCGGAGTTCACCAGCCGCCTTATTTCGATGTTGGGGATTACCTGCAGCCCGTGTAACTCCTGCGCGCGCCGAATCAGCGGCCGGCTGGAAAATGGCTTGTCTGGGTACAGAAGCGCTTTTAGCCTGAACGTAGCTCCTGTGTTGCCGAAACCGCCTACGGGTACGTCCAGGGGGGCTTCAACGTCGTCCAGTGAATATGACCTCTCGCTGCTGACGAGAGCCACAGCTTGAGCGCAATAATCGCGAAGCTGGCTGTACGTGATCGGAGCACGTGCACGCCCATCATGGTCGGATGTTCCCTCGAGGTCCGTTCTGTCGAGAATTGTCAGTCCGCCGTGCCAGAAGTTGGAGGTTCCACCAATGCCGCTGCCCCTGGTGAAGGGCGCCTTTACTTCTGCCGGCTCCCAGACTTCATTGCTGGGAAGCAAAGGGGCAGGGGCATCGCCAAGTTCCACAAGGGTTACGGAGTGTCCTCTTGCAGCCAGCATCGATGCTGCTATGCCCCCCGCAAGACCAGCGCCTATGACACAGACTGTTTTGTGCATCTCCGTTAGTTTGGGCCGGTCGGACCCATCTGTGGCATGAATCGGATCTTCAAGGTGGTCATCACGCCAGCATCGCCTTCAGTTCGTTCGTCACGTCGTCGGGTGTGCGGCCGTCCAGGTACAGGCGCGACCAGATCTCCAGGTTGAGCAGCGTCAGCAGCCGGTCGGTCCCATCGATGCGATTGGCCTCGTGCGACGCGATCAGCTCCTGCACCATCGGAAAATGGAACAGCCCGCGGCCCTTGACCACCGAATCTGACAGCAGGCTCCGGACAAGCGGCGCGAGGTCCTCCTTGAGCCAGGCGCCCATCGGCGTGCCGAAACCGCGCTTCTTGCGCTCCAAAATGTCGCGAGGCAGCAGGTCGGAGACGGCTTCCTTCATCGCGTGCTTCAGCCTGCCGCCGCGGACCTTCACCTCCTCCGGCATGCGGGCAGCCAGCTCCACCAGCTCTTGGTCGAGCAACGGCACGCGGCATTCGAGCGAGGTCGCCATGCTCATCTTGTCCGTGAGCATCAGCAGATCGTCGGGCAACATCGTCTCCGCGTCCACGGCCAGCATGCGGTTGAGGGAATCCCCGCCACTGGCGTGACGGAACGCAGCCTCGATCATGTCCGGCTGCGCCGCGCCATCGAGGCGAAGCAGCCGCTGAACCTCCCGCAGAGGAAACACCTGCACGTAGGCACGGTAGCGTTCTTCGAACGGCAATCCCGCGCTCTCCAGGAACCCTTTCGCCAGCCGCGAGAGGTTCAGCAGGGGCGAATGCCGGTCGCTCGGCAGGCGCTCCCCGATCGCTGAGGCCGCTCGCCGCGCCCACCCGGGCAGGCGGTCGAAGTAGGCCTGGTAGTGATTCCCCAGGTAACGCCGGTAGCCACCGAACAATTCGTCACCGCCAACGCCCGACAGGATCACGGTCACGTCGCGGCGGGCAAACTGCGATACGAGATAGGTCGTGATAAACGCTGTATCCGACATCGGCTCGTCCATGTGCCACAGCAGGCGCGGCAGGAGCGAGACGACGTCCGGCCGTACCATGATCTCCTGGTGCTGTGTGTGGAATAGTTCCGCCACCCGGCGCGCATACGGCAGCTCGTTGTAGTAGTCGTCCGCGGCCGTTCCCTTGAACCCGATGGCGTAGGTCCGTATCGGCTGGTCGCTATGCGCCGCCATCAAGCCGACCACCGTGCTGGAATCGATGCCGCCGGACAGGAACGCGCCGATCGGGACATCGCTCACCATCTGCATGTGCACCGATTCGTCGAGGCGTGCGCGTATTCGTTCTGCCCACTCGTCCTCCGCGATCCCCCGATCCATCTCCGCGGAAACGCGCCAGTAGCGGCGCTCCTCGACGCGCCCACCTTCGACGCTGAGCATGCTTGCCGGCGGCAGCTTACTAATACCGCGGAACATCGACAGCGGGGCCGCCACGTAACCGAGATTAAGGTAGGAATGCAGCGCCGAGGAATCGATCTCCGCCGAGATTCCCGGCAGCCCGATCAGCGCCTTTGCCTCGGAGGCGAATGCGAGCCGACGCGCGTCGCGGTAAAGATAGATCGGCTTGATGCCCAGGCGGTCGCGCCCGACGATCAGCCGCCGGCGACGTGCGTCCCACAGCGCGAAGCCGAACATGCCGTTCAGCCGGTGGATGAACTCGTCGCCGTGCTGCGCGTAGCTGTGGAGGATGACCTCGCTGTCCGACCCGGTCTTGAATCGATGGCCAATCGCTTCCAGCTCGCGGCGCAGCTCACGAAAGTTGTAGATCTCACCATTGCACACGAGCCACAGGGTGCCGTCGCCGTTCGACAGGGGCTGGTGCCCGCCGGCGAGATCGATAATCGAGAGGCGCCGCATGCCAATGGCGCACGGGCCGTCCGCGTGATGGCCTTCGTCATCGGGCCCGCGGTGCACAATGACTCGGCCCATCGCGGACATCAGCGCCGGGTCGGCAGGGACGCCATCAAGCTGGAAGATGCCGTAGATGCCGCACACTGTTAGATTCTATGAGCCGCGCCGGCGATCAAGATGGAATCATGTTTGTCCGGGCTGATCGTCTTGCGATACTCTGATATTCCATTTCTATCCGACCAATCCATTGTTCGGTGTTGTAGCGTGTTTTTACAAGCAAGAGTGCATTTTGAGCGAGCTTCCGTCTTGCCGCTGGATCCTTGAACAACGCTAGTACGGCATTACTGATTTCTTCCGCCTTGCCAGGTGAAAGAAGGATTCCGGATTCACCGTGTTTGATCACCTGCGGGACGCCACCCACCGCAGATGCGATCACAGGGACGCCATAGGCCATCGCCTCTAGTAATGAAATTGGGGTCCCTTCCGTAAGTGAAGGAAGAACGAAAACGTCCATGCACAGAATCCACTCGGCGATATCCTCCCGGAACCCGGCAAATACGACTCGATCACCGAGACCAAGTTCCAGCGACAATTGTTCCAGCTTCTTCCTTTGCGGACCGTCACCAACAATTAGAACTTTTAAAGGCACACCGTCCCGCAAAAGTTGAGCGCACGCTGCCAAAAGATGGATCAACCCCTTTTCTACGCTCACGCGTCCCACGTAACCGACGCTAAAGTCGTCCCCGGTTACGCCATGACTTGCTCTCCTGGCATCACGAATTGGATGAGCCGATCCGTTACTCTCCGGGAATTCCACCGCATTCACGATAACTCGCACCCGGCTCGGATTTAACCCGGAATCCACGAGATGCTGCTTTAGTCCGTCTGACACTGCCAGTACCCGCGTTGCAAACCTCAAAACGAGACGATCAATGACATTGTATAGCCGCAGATTCCAAGTGTGAGAGAGGAAACCGTGAACAGTCGAGATGCTAGGCAATCCAATCAAGCGAGCCACCGGGATTCCAACGATGTCGGCAAAATACCCATTTGTGTGAAGAAGGTCAAAACCTCCATTCTTCAGCTGCCTCCATACAAGCTTGTAGCACCTCGCCACTCTTAGGTAGTCACCCGATTCCCGCATCGCCTCGGGAACCTCACAGCAGTCGTATCCGTCCTTTCTAAGTTCTCGAACAAACATGTTCTCGCGTTCCCACGGACGTGTTAGCAGGATCGGAACAACGTCAAATCGCTCGCGATTGATATTCTTTAGCAACGTCATACAAACCCGCTCCAACCCGCCAAATTCGACTGCTGTCAACATTACGGCAACCCGGATTTTCTTCTCCACGACAGATTCCTGTTGAGTACTATGCAAACATCAAATTTGCAATTCTGCCTGCTTCCAACCATCTGGCGCACCGCGGCCTGCCCTGCATGTATTCCAGTCGATTACTCTCGAAAACGCATGCTTTGCCGATGGTGTAGAAGCAAAGATTGATCGGTTCCAGCCGGTTCGTGTGACTACGGACGTATTCGACTGGGATCGGTCGGTGCGTCCGTCGACGACGGGGAACCAATACCTGCCTGAATCCGCCCAATTGCCGCGGCTAGAGCAAAGTAAAGCGTGGAGAAGATCGAATACCCTTGCGACAAAAAAAATCCCGCCACCGATAGGCCAGCGAAGCCAAGCAGCATGAGTCCCCCCAGAGCGCTCATCTCTTGGGTCTCGGTCGACTGCGGCTGCAACTGAATTCTGCTCACCCGCAAAAACGTAAGGAGACTTCGCAGGTTGATGAGCATAAATATGCCAAAACCGACTAATCCGACTTCGGCGGCGATCTGCAAATACGAATTATGAACGGTATGCCATCGAAGATACGGGTCCCCGGCGAGTTTTCGAGCAATGAAGTACGCAAAAGGGTAGCCATCGACACCAACGCCGGTAATAGGATTGGCAAGGCTGAGGTCAATTGCCGCTTGCCATAACTCGATCCTCCCGCCCCCCGAGGACACATTGTAGTCCGATGAGATATCGGCGAGCGTCAGATAGCGCTCGACGTCAATCCTGTCGCTCAGCAGCAGAAAAGTCGAAGCGAGCACCACGACGAAGAGTATCTTGTGGCCTATCCTGATGCCGCCCGTTTTCGTCAGTAGCAGGATCAGCAAGACAGTTCCAAGCCCCAGGATGCCGCCTCTCGATCCTGTTTTCAGGATTACCACAATCGCGCTGATAACCGCAGCACCCGCAACAAGCTTTTTCAACAGTCCCTCGTTGAAACGAACGAAATAGAGACACAGCGGGAAAAGCGACAAAAGCACGTACGCCGTGTCATTCGGGTCAAAGGCGTGTCCGAAAACATGGAAGCGCCCCTCGTCATCGCCCTGGAGAAGCGCCCCGAAAAAAGCGTACATCAGCGTGGACATACAAACGACCCATGCGAGACTCTTGAGTCTCTGCAACGAATTTACCTGGGAAACTAAAACGATGAAGAAGAGCACGTTTGCCGAATACCCCTGAAATACGCCATCAAAGGCGAGCCCTTTGTGAGACGCAAATGGGATGCCAACAATCATGATGAGATAGAAGAGGAAATAGCGCTTCCATTCCGGCGTCGAAAGCGCAGCTGAGAGTTCCTGTCGGCGATTACCGAAAACCAAGGCCGCCATTGCCAGGACAGTAAAAACGAGAGCCGGTCGCAATGGCTGCAAAAAGGTCAGAATATCTTGAGGTCTTGCGAGCAAAACGAAACTACACAAGAGAAATAGCCTATACGACATCGTCGGCAGCGTGGCGACGGGGCTTATCGTTTTGTCGGAAACCATGTGGTATAGGTCTCCCCTTGTAAATACTTAACCCACGCCAGCGCTATGGCCGCGTTCACTACCACGAAGGTCCTTGCCGCTTCGATCATCCGAGACAATAAACTTCCCTTGGGCACGAACGAAGCCGCGCTTGCCGCAACGTAGAAGATTCCTTGGGCTATGAGCGCCACCAGGAAGAAGCTTCCACGCTCCGCCAGTAGCAGGTTCGACACGAGCAGAGCGACCATGAAGAGCGGTACCAGGAATTTGCACACCTTGTGCGAGAAGAGCTCGAACGATAACAAGCCAAACCTGAAAGGGTTCAAAAGCTGGCGATAGTTCACGATCGCCCTGATCGTTCGGCTTGTGATCCGCACTTGTCGCTGGAACTCTCCCTTGGCGCCCCCAGCGTCCTTCTCGAAACAGATCGCTTCTCGCTGCAGGACTCCGAGGTAACCCCGTTGATTTATCGAGAGTGGAATGACGAAATCATTGATATCGTAGCCCTTGAGCGGCAAATACAGCTCTTTGCGAATTGCGAAGATCGCACCATCTGCGCCAATGCACGACCCCAAACGGCTCTCGAGCTCCTTCGTTATCAATTCGAGCCTCGAATAGAGACCGAGGGAATCCACGGCGGACATATCCTCGTCCGAACCGTATCTCGTCCAACCGGTGACAAAACCCACGGCATTGTCATGGAACGGACACAACAGCGCCCTGAGTGCGCCCTTCCCATAGGTGGAGTTCGCGTCAGAGAACACAATGATTCCGCCCACTGCCAACGGTAAAGCCTGGTTTAAACATTCCGTCTTTCCTATTCGCCCTTCGTAGTGTCTCAGCCCTACACCTTGATGTGCGAATTTCAGAACAATCTCGCAGGTTCGGTCTGTTGAACCATCCGAGACGATGACGATCTCCAGTAGTTCGCGCGGATAGTCGAGTGAAAGTGCGTTTTCTATCTTCTCGCCGATGACCTTACCCAGAAGGTGGTAGCTGTTCCTATCATTCACGCACCTCGACTGCTTTTTCTGAACATCATGATGGTGAGCCTCCCGATTGGGTCGGTAACCGGTCAAACAGCGTTGCAAGCTGCCTCGTAAGCTCTCGCCTTGAGAACTTTTCCGCGAATTTCGGATGAATCGCCGGACTTGCCCGCGAACAAGCTTCGTAGGCCCCTTCGACAGCATGACGAAGGTCTGCGCGCTTATTGGAAGTCACGACGTATCCGGCTGACGCGTAACTTTGGACAAGCTCGGCATTATCACCAGGCGGTACTTCGGCAAGAATTGGAAGTCCGGTCGCAAGGTACTCGTATGTTTTCGCCCCGACCGCAATATATTCCGACACGCCGGGTTCCCATCCCTGTTTAAGATAGAGAAGCGATGCCTCCTGCATCAACTCAAGCGCCCCCTCTCTTGGGAGAGGAGGAACTATCTTGATTCTCACGCTGTCCTTGAACCGCTCGTATGAGTCGAAGCTGCCACCCACCTGGACGAATACGATGTCATCCCTCCCCATCTCGGCGAGACATTCCAGGAGCGCGTCCGGAGTTCGCGACCCGTAGAACGATCCGACGTGCATGATTTGAAAATCACCCCCTGTCGTCCTTCGATCAACAGGGGTAAGCGCATCATATCCGTTTGGTATTGTGACGATCTTCTCACGGTACTCCGGATAGGCGGTGGCATATACCCGCGCCGCTCCATCCGTGTTCACTATCAGAGCGTCACAAGTGCTGAGAACGATACGTTCTAGCCAAGTGATGATCGCGCGATGAAGCGGACCAAAGCGAGCGTACGGATTGAGAGACCACGCGTCGCGGAAATCGACAACCAAGGGCCGCCCGGTGAGCCGCTTCGCGATGGCGCCGCTGACGGATGAACTGAACGGCGAACAGCTTACGTAGATTAGGTCACATTCGCGCGCTGACCTTCGTGCGGGGATCGTTGAGAACCAGGCTATCTGGGGATCCGGAATGCAGAGATACTCCCGGAAGAGATTATGCGTGAGACTCTTTCCAAAGAGTCGGGCAACACGACAGCAACAGCCGTGAAGGAAATCGGCAAGGCCCGCTAGATTCCATTCCAAAGTGCGCTCCACCCGAATCCCTTTCGGATCCGCGCCGAGGCTCGGCTCTACCCAGGGATCCTTGGAATGCGTGACCGTGAGAACCAGGGGTTCCCATCCAAAGCGCGGAAGGAGTTTCGCGAATTCAAAGCTACGGGTCACGCCTGACGTGACGATCGGTGGGAAGTAGTAGCAAATCATGAGGACTTTCTTCGTCATGAAAGAAACGCTTCGATATCGGCCATAATCCGTTCTGCCGCTCTTCCATCCCAGAAGGGCGGCACAGAACCCTTCTTGAACTTGCCTGCGGATATATTCTCGAGTTCCAATCCCAGCCGCTCAAGATCAGAGCCAATCAGAAGATTCGTACCGACCGAAATCGTCGACGGTCGCTCGCTATTCTCCCGCATCGTAAGGCACGGAACGCCAAGATAGGTGGTCTCCTCCTGAATCCCCCCGGAATCGGTGACCACTACCTTGCACTTTTCGACAAGACCAATAAAATCAAAGTAACCCATCGGCTCAACGAGTTGAAGACCGCGTGTCGCGGCGAGCAAGTCCAGGAATCCGAATCTGTCGAAGGACTCCTTTGCTCGGGGATGAATAGGAAGGACCACCGGAAAGAACCGTGTCACCAGGCGAAGAGCGTCGACCACCTTCGCGGCCGACTCTTTTGAGTCCACGTTGCTTGGACGGTGGAATGTCGCTACCGCGTACTTTCCGCCCTCAAGACCAAGGCGCGTGCGTATGTCCGAGCTTCTCGCTCGACCGAGGTTCGCGACCAGTGTATCGATCATGACGTTTCCGACTAGGATCGCCTTTCCGGGAATGCGCTCGTTACGGAGGTTCACGATCCCAGACTCCTCGGTGACGTAAAGGAGGTCAGAAAGTCTGTCCGTCTCGATCCGGTTGTGCTCCTCCGGCATGCCGAGATCGAAGCTTCTCAATCCCGCCTCTACATGAGCGACAGGAACTCCAAAGCGCCGGGCTACCCGCGCGCAAGCTACGGTCGAATTCACGTCACCGACCACGAGTACGAGGTTTGGCGCTTCTTGCTCCACGACGGGAGTGAAGCGTTCCTCGATGATCGCAATTTGCTCCAGGCGAGGGAGCGAACCGACCTCGAGCGAGATTTCCGGGCGCGGTATTCTTAGCTCCTCAAAAAAGACATCCGATAGGGTCGGGCTGTAGTGCTGACCGGTGTGCACGATCGTGCTGCGGAGCTTGGAGCTTCGTTGCATGGCATGTACGAGCGGGGCGATTTTCATGAAGTTCGGCCGCGCCCCGCAGATATTAAACACTCTCTTCATCGTTTTTTGCTCAAATGAGGCAGACCTTCAGGAATCTTCATCCTAATACGCGCGAGATAAGTCTGGTAAGTTCGGTTTCATCATCCTGAGTGAGATACCCATGCGTTGGTAATGTGACGAGTTCTCTCGCACAGCTCTCGGCAACCGGAAACGCTCCACCCTCGATCTTTCCCCTCAACTGCGGAATGGCGTTAATCGACGTGGGGTAGACCGGCATGATGCCTAGCCCCATCCGGGCACTTTCACGCAGCAGGGATTCTCTTTTCTTCTTGTCGCTGACCCTTATGGGAAAGCGCAGAAGCCCGAGCGATCGACCTCTGAGAAAATCTGACCCGCGAGTTCCGCTCGCTTCCAGGATGGTAATCCACCGATTCACTTTCTTCTTTCGAATACCCCGCAGTTTCTCGAGCCTTTCCCGCCAATTTCTTGCCAGCCCCGCCTGAAACGAAGACATCCTCAGGATGGGAAAATGCGGCTCAAAAAGCGTCTCCCCAAGTTTGAGGACCGGCACACTGCGCGGCACCCAAAAAACCCTCGGATGGATAAGCATCATCAGTGCCCCCGCTTTGAGGATTACGTTGAGCAGCGACAGCAGCCCGTAGCGGGGAAGGTGGTCCACGAAGCGATTTAGAGCTTCAGCAAGGTCGTCCCGATTGGTAAGGATGATTCCTCCCTCCACGACTGAAAGGGCTTTCCCTCGGCCAAGACTGAAGAAGCTGATATCGCCAAGGGTTCCAAGTTTCCTATCCTCTGTGCTTTCGCCCATGGCTTGAGCCGCATCCTCTACGATGATGACCTCCGGGTCTCGAATCAACTTCCGCAGTCTCGCCACATCGGCTGGGAAGCCGAACAGATGGGTTGGAACAACGGCCAGAACCTTTTTGATCGAGTCCCCGGAGCAGTCAGCGGAGTCACGCGTCTCGACCGGCGAATCGCCGACGCCCTTTCCGGGACGAGCATCCGTCCGTGAGGGCGGCGCCTCGGAAAGCATGGCGGAGAGTCGCGCGAAGTCAATATCAAGGCTGGCGAACTACGGACGAGGGAACCGAAAAACAGGTGAACGCGGGGATGAGGACTGCATCTCTATCGGGAGACAACTCCTTGAGAGCCTGAAGGATCAGAGTGAACGCCGCTTTTCCCGAAGAGACAAGAAAGCAGTGTTTGGCTCCAAAGTGCTCCTTCAGCTCCGACTGGAAACGATCGAGCTCCTTCCGGCCGTGAAAGATCCCGCAAACCCCCGACACAATTTCCCGGACCCCGATCGGAGTCGCCGCTGGCGGCAGAGTTCTTCCTATACGCATTTACGCATAACGGTGCATACGGTGAGGCAGCTCACAAGCTGATGTGTTTTCTGATGCTGGGTCCGATGACCCTGGTGACTACCAGCGGCAGCTTTTGCCAAAGACGCATGGCTGTCTCGAATCTCTCTTTCCTCGGGCTTTCCGGATTCGGCAATTTACCGTCGAGGGAGATGTAATGCCAATAGAGCGGCGTGGGTACGGCGCTCCATTGTTCCTTAAACTTATACGTTCCCTCACCTTCAGAGGAGCGCCCGAAGTCGAACACCTGGTAGCCGTTGTCGCAGGCATATTCGAGCACACGCAGATACAGGAGCATGTTCGGACTCAAGGATGCATATTTGCGAAGGGAGGAGGCCCAGGGATTTCGCAACACTTTCTCGAATCCGACCACCAATGCGGAAGCCACAGGTTCTTTAGCTTTGTAAATTACAACTATTTTTGAGCACTCCGAAAATTCGCCGAGGACATGTCGCATCAACTTCATCGAGTGAACCGGAGACCCCAAATCACGCATATTGACCAAAAAAACCTTGTAGAAGTCCTCCAACAGTTCCAGCCCACCTGTCCTCGAGGTCAATCCTTCCTTCAAGGGCTTTGTAATTTGACTTCTCAGCTTTGACTTGAAGGACTTCATAAGCATCTCGGAAGACTCGGGAAGGCTCAGAAGCATCCGAACCTTATCGGACCTCGTCGCGACCTGCAGCGGTTTTCGTGAACTCTCACTGTAAAAGCCGCCCATATCATTGCAGGATGCGAGCAGCCGCTCATGGCGCAATTCTATTTTGCTCGCACCGGTTGCCCGGCCGATTTTGACAGCCTCGGACAGTAGACTTTCTTCGGCCTCCCTGCAACTTGCAAGAATGCCTCCGCTGTCCACGAAGGGCAAAGAAACCAGGCAATTGCCGAAGATCCCGTGTTTAAGGTGAACCAGGGGAAGTACACCCAGAATGCTCTCCACGGAGTGTCTCGCCTCCTCTTTGCTCCGTGGGGCGGCATCCGGCTTCTTGTCGAACACCATGAGATAGTAGGTTGCGTGACCATAGGTCCTGTGAATGACTTCGCGCCACCCGAACCTGTGAAAGAGGCTGGAATCTGGATGATTCCGGACATAGGAGTCCCATATGTCCCTATCCAAGGTACTGGCACACCTGACCTCGTAAGCGGGTATAGCCAATTCGCGCCGCAATCGTTTTCAGTTCAAAAGTTTTTTTTCACCGCAGCAACTTCGATCAGCACAGGCGATCACCCGCCAATGATGCATTCGAATCCCTGATGTCGCTAGCCAGTCCGACAAAGACTTGCATACGACCGGTACGCACGCCCCCAGGTAAATTCGTCCAGGACTTTTCGCCGGAGGTTTTCCGCCATGGCCCGGGCTCGCTCCTTGTGTTCGAGCAACTCGCACATGGCTTCCGCCAGAGCCCCGGCATCTTCCAGGGCGACGAGCCGACCCGTCACACCGTCTTCGATAATTTCCGCCGCACCACAGGTGCGTGTCGTGACCACGGGTTTCCCCGCCACCGCCGCCTCCAGAATCGCCACGGGAAAACCTTCGCCCATTTTGCGGGGCACCCAACGCGACGAAAGCACGAACAAGTGCGCAGTTGCGAGCATTCCTGGAATCGCCGTATGCGGAAGGTCATTATAGAGCGTGACATGTTCTGCCAGTCCCGAATTGGTCACGGTCGCTTTCGTCTTCTCGATTTCCGGGCCCGTAGAGCCGACGATCAAGAGATGCGCGGCGGGCCGCTCTTCAAGAACGCGGGCAAACGCCCTCAATAACAAATCGTGCGCCTTTCTCAACTCGTACTTGCCGATATTAAGGATCAATTCCTTGTTTTCCAGCTGTGCCGGCAAGACCCTCGGCCCGGCCGTGCGCCCGAATCGGCCCTCATCGATTCCGTTGTAGATGACGCACGCGTTGACGCGCGGCTCCAGCGCTACCACTTCGCTCTGCAGGTCCTTCGAGCAGGATACAACCACATCGGCCTGACGCAGGAGATACCGGTACGCGAAACGCTCCCAGCCACGCAGACCGTGGGCGGTGCGAATGTCGCTGCCATGAAACGAAAGGATCACCTTGCCAGGAAACAAACGCAATTTCCGCAGCGCGATCCAGTTTAGTGCAGCGAGGGAGGGAAAATGGAAATTGATCGCGTCTATCCGATACTCTTTTGCGAGGCGCCGCAAGCTCCACAATGTAAACACCAGCGAAAGGAAAAAAACCAGCAGCGCGCTGACCCGTGTGTTGTCCAGGGTCCGGAGTCGCATTCGAATGTAAGTACATTCCGCGCGGCGCTCGACCACGGGCCTCGCGGAGGCCCAATGGTTCTCGATCAACACCGGGTGGAACTCCCCGGCCAAGCGGAATTCCTCAATCAGGTTCCTGACGACCTCATTTACCCCACCGGGAAGATCGAGCGACCAGGGCAGCACGAACGCATAGCTCTTGCGGATTTCCGTCATCGCCTTGCCGTCGCTGGCAAAAGGCGTAGGATAACGGTTGCGCCACCCGAGCGCCGAGGTTTCAAAGTATCCGAGACCATCGAAAGTATGCAGTAACGCTGTTCTTGAAGTTTAGGGAGGTCATCGTGTTCCGTCCCGATCGATCGCCGTACTTCGTCGAGCCAGTCAAGTAGTAAGGGTCGACAGATCCTCATGTCGCGCGCTAAATCCTTGCTGCTCGTTTCTGTGCTCACCCTGGTGGTGGCTGCCTGCGGCGGCGGCGGGGGTGATTCGGGCAGCCCCGGCGCAGATACGACGCCGCCCTCGACCCCCAGCGGTCTGGTGGCGACGGCGGCGGTCGGGACCGTGACGATCAATCTGTCATGGACTGCCTCCACCGACAACGTCGGGGTGACTGGGTATATCGTCAAACGCAATGGCGTGCAGGTAGCCACGCCGACTGCCACGAGCTATTCGGATACCGGACTGTCCGACGCAACGACGTACAGCTACACCGTGGCTGCGCGCGATGCGGCGAGCAACATCTCGCCCGAGTCGGCGATCGTGAGTGCAACGACGGCCGATGCGACACCGCCTTCGGTACCTGCCGGCCTGATTGCGACGGCGGCCGGGGCGACGGCGATCAACTTGACATGGACTGCATCCACCGACAACGTCGCGGTCACCGGCTATATCGTCAAACGCAATGGCGCTCAGGTCGGCCCGCCAACTGCAGCGACGAGTTATGCCGATACGGGTTTGACGGCTGCAACGACCTATACCTACACGGTGGCCGCGCGCGATGCGGCGGGCAACGTCTCGTCCGAATCGACGAGTGCCGGTGCGACTACTACCAACGCGGCAGATACGACGCCCCC
>WNGD01001684.1_pt1 | contig 34662 bp, 36 predicted proteins | sample 5400671 | NCBI WGS metagenome assembly WNGD01 (sample SAMN13153369, study PRJNA577476) | soil metagenome | isolation source: 40 cm soil or saprolite under grassland replicate 2 | place: USA:California | collected 2016-06-15 | reverse complement strand
GAAGTCATGACAGTTCTGATCAGTGCACGTTCGCCAGTCAAAGGAAATGATCTTGCCCCAAGCCTCCGAGAATTTCTCGGAACATTCAACGCCGAGGAGACCGTCGTAGCAGTTGAATTCAGAGACATGAAACCGCCAGCAGAAGCATTCGACATAATGAAAGAATCTGGAGCAGTCCATTGCGTAGATATCTCGAACAGTGAACCCGAGTTCGAAGGCAAGATCCTTTACAGTCGCTTGTTCGGAAAGGGAGAGGACAACGTCTATGAATTTGACGATAGAGAGCTGAGGGAGATCACGAGAAAAGCTTCGGAGCCCAAGTTCGAAAAGAGCATTCTCGCCTTCCATGGCGTTCGAATGTATCGGGATGCTGGTCGAGTCAAATCATTCCTGCAGAAAGGATTCTTTCCCAAAATCACCAGCGGGATCGGAATGGACTCGATTCGAGAAGTGCTCAGCGAAGACGCCCCTTTCCCCGCTTCAAAAGCATCCCTCGTAAGGGACCAGGGATGGAAAGTCTTCCAAGACACTGGAGAGGTGCGAAAGATTTCTACTGTACTGGAAAAGCTTCCTGATACGGAATACAGAAGTTTGGATGATCTGCTTGGGGAGCTTCGAAGTCATCAGAGGCTGTTTTCGTCAGAGTGAGTTGGCTCATCTTTCCACGGGAAGATTCCTTCGAGCAGACCATTCATGCCATGATCCGATGTAGTTCTTGACATTCGGGTATCCAAGTGATCGAAGGGCATAGAATGCGGCAGCTGCCCGGGCTCCGCGATGGCAGTAGGTGACCACTGGCTTCTGCCTGCTCAATTTCTTCTCTTTCAGAGCTCTGCTCATTTCCTGTACGGTTTTGAATCTCTCTCCGTCGTGAAGGAAGTTTGTCCACTCAAGCCACCGTGCATACGGGATTCTTCCTAGGCGTGCGTCGCAATCTCTACCTTCCTTGCCTACGAACTCTCCCTCGCTTCGCACGTCAAGGACAACTCCTGCTCGATTCGAGCGGACCTCGTCGGCCGTCGCAATAAGTCTTGAGACCGGTCTTACTCGAAAGATTTTTTGATCTGGATTCGCCACCCTCTCTTCAACGGGGTAGTGAAACCTGCGCCAGGCTTGGAATCCTCCTTCCAAGAGAAGTACCCTGTGCGCGCCCGCATATTCGAGCATCCATGCAACTCTGGCTGCGCGCATTCCGAATCCTGACTCATATACGATCACCGTCTCTTTGCCTGTTAGACCCATTCTGCCGAGTCGCAGAGCAAGCTCCGCCCGGAACTTTTGTAAGCCCTTCTTGTCGGTGCCAGGGACGAAATAGTGGAAGAGGTCCGCGTGTATTGCTCGGGGAATGTGTGATCTTCGGTAGGCGCCTCTTGATCTGGCGTCAAGTAAGGCCAGATTCCTTGAGGTTCGGTGGTTTCGCAGCCAGCCTGGAGTGACTGTTACTTTCAGTTGTTTCGCGTGTCCCCGGGCTATTCCGGCTGCAGGATCTGGACCTCGCAAGTTGCGAGCTGTTTGAACTTGTGCGCGTCTTGTTCGGAGCCGACGATCACTCCATAGTGCATCGGTATCACTAGCTTGGGCTCGACCATCTTCGCCGCTTGAGCGGCCTCCTCTGGGGTCATCACGTACGTTCCGCTCACAGGGAGCAGAGCAATGTCCGGTTTGAGACCTTTCATTTCTGGTACAGCGTCTGTGTCGCCAGCATGATAGATTCGCAATCCTTTCATCCCGATTATGAATCCAGCCTTTCCATCTTCCTTGGGATGGAAGACTTTGCCAGGTTCACGGAACTTGTTCAGATTGTAGGCTGGAACGAGCTCGATGGAAACATCGCCGATCTTGATCTTGTCGCCAGGCTTTCCCGCTTTGATCTCCTTAACCTTGAGGCTTGACAACTCTTTCTTTACCGCAGGTATCGTAATGATCGTCGTGTTCTCGTCGACCACCTTCTTGATATCGTCCAGAGAAAGATGGTCGAAGTGCTCATGAGAAATAAGAAGAATATCCGCCCTGCCAGGGCTAGAACGGAGTTTGAAGGGATCGATGATTATCGTCTTTCCGTTCTTAATACGGAAGGAGTCGTGGCCAAGCCAGCTTATCTTCAAACCGTGATAATCAAACATCTGATTGCCCACCGTCCAGAACGACCGGTTTTCGATAATTAAGTTTTGCAAAGGCTCAACAGTTGAGGTTACGGAAATCTCTGAGAATAGTCATAAATCGAGCCGGGAGACTATAGACTGTAATGAATCTCCATGACGTGATCATCATAGGCTCTGGGTCCGCTGGCTACACGGCCGCGATCTACGCCTGCCGAGCAGGAAGGAAGACACTGCTCCTCGCCGGTTCTGTTCCAGGCGGACAGTTGATGATCACATCCGATGTCGAGAACTACCCCGGCTTCCCCCAGGGGATACTGGGACCCGAGTTGATGGAGAATTTACGCAAGCAAGCTGAAAAGTTTGGACCCGAGATAGTCTATGATGACGTGTCGAAGAACGATTTTAGCTCGAGACCCTTCACAGTGACCGCCGGGATGCACACGTATCAGGGGAAGACCGTGATAATTGCGACCGGGGCCAATGCGAAATGGCTGGAGATTCCCTCTGAGGCAAAGTACAAGGGAAAAGGAGTATCCAGCTGCGCGACCTGCGACGGATTCTTCTTCAAAGGAAAGGAGGTCGCGGTCGTCGGCGGTGGTGACACCGCTATGGAGGAAGCCTCGTTTCTAGCAAACATCACAAGCAAGGTCACAGTCATCCACCGGAGGGATAAGCTGAGGGCTAGTCAGATCATGCAGGATCGCGCGAGGAGCAACCCCAAAATCCAGTTCGTGTGGGACTCTACTGTACAAGAGATTCTTGGAGATCAAAAGGTTACAGGGGTCCGTCTGGAGAACCTGAAGACGGGAAGAGAGACGTTTTTGAGTGCCGACGGTGTCTTCGTAGCCATCGGGTATGAACCGAACACGCAAGTGTTCAAGGGAGTTATCGATCTTGATCCGAAGGGGTATATTGTTACAAAGCATGAGACCGAAACCAACGTTCCCGGTGTCTTCGCGGCGGGCGACGTAAGAGACCATCGCTACAGACAGGCGATCACAGCTGCTGCGGACGGATGCAAGGCCGCGATGGACGCCGATCGATTTCTTGCTGATCACGACAAGAGCTAGGCCCTACTCGAATTGAAATGCCCCAAGTGCGACTTACAACTTGATTTCGAAGGACGGTATATTGTCCGAGAGGATTTCGAGGCCGGGGCTCCGGCCCAGATACGCGATATGGAGGTTTGGAAGTGCGATAAATGCGGAGCCTACTACGAGGCAAGCAGGAGTGGCCAGCCAGTTCCGATACGGTTCATGCAGAGCCTCTTCAAACGACTCGAATGAATTATTGCCGCACCGTAGAAGTATGTTCGACGAGGAAGAGCAGAGGAATTAGAAGGCCCAGGCTTAAGCCTGCACCGCTCAACCATGCAGCATAGTAGCCATAAGATCTCGCAAAGTAGGAAAACACGAGGGGAGGCCAGACTGATCCAGTTAGGGAAATACAGTTCACCCAGCCTATCGTGAGGCTCTCGTACTCTCTTTCAACTCCGGAGAGATCCCTGGCAGCGGCAAAAGCGACAGTAGAGGCGGGACCGACAGCTATTCCGCCCACGAAAGCCCCCAAGGAAGCCGCAACAATAGTAGGCACAGAGCAAATGATGAGTGCAACGACCATTCCCAGCCCAGAAGTCACGAGGATCATTCGCGGCTTCCTCAAACGATCATAGACTCTACCTCCCCATAAAGAAGTCAAGATCGGCAGAATTACCACGGCCGCCGCAACCAGTCCTGCAATTGCCGCGGCTTCGCCAAGCTGCGATTGAAGATAGAACACCATGAAGCTAGAGATTAGGACGCTGCCAAGGTTAGAGCCGAGCGCTCCCAAGCCCAATAAAACGAGATTTCTCCTTCCCAAGATTCCTTTCAGTTTCTTGCTGGAAAGGACGAACCGACTGTCTCTCTCATCTCTAGGAACAAACGCCATCACCAAGAGTCCAGAAAATAATCCGAGGCCTCCACTTAGAGCGAGACTGGGACGCCAGCCTGTAGCCGAGGCTATGAGTATCCAACCAAACAACCCGAGCAGCCCACCGACATCAAACGCGGAGTTAATCAGACCCGCGCCTATGCCTGACCGATTGCCTAGAAAGCGCGTTGCGAGAACTACGGTCGGCGCGAATACTAGGGCCATCCCGGAACCCACAATGAATCGCAGGATAGCAATTTCGGGAAGAGAGGATGAGATTGAGGTGACAAGTACAGCCGCGGAAGAGACGAGCATCCCAGTCGTCACTGTCCGTTTCGGACCCCACTTGGCTGCGAGAATACCGCCCGGGATCTGCATCGAGCCGACCCCGAGGTAGAAACTAGATGTCAGCGTGCCGAGACCTGAGACGCCGCTGTTAAGGTCGGCACTCATGAGATAGAAGAGGGCGCCGATGTTCAACCAATTTATTGCGTATGCAATTCGAGCAGTGATAAGGGACGCGAGTGCCCGTCGTTGAACTGGCTGAACAGACAAGCGTGTCCAGCACGAGTTTTTCCACTCTTTTGTAACGCTTTGGCTCTCGATTCCTAACGCGAGTTATGCTAAGTGTTGGAGGATTGCACGACTTTATCGAGTGGAGCTCGAGCTGATGACTTGTGACGATTAGATTTTCCGATTGCTGGGACACTTCTGAAGTACCGGAGGAATATGCCGATAAATGGCTGAGTTTAGCTAACTAGCCTGTTCGTCTCTCGCCCTGGCTTCTGGCGGAGACCGTGGGACTCCTCATACTTCGATGTCTTGTCGATATCGAGCTCCATCAGCTGCACCGTAGCCTTCTTGATGGTACCGAAAATCTCCTCTAATTCTCGCTGCTCGAAGTCTTTGAGAGATAGGTTGCCGATCCATTGCATCCATCCCTGCATGCTTTTCGCCAATGTAGAACAGCACAGGCCAATCCCATAGACAATGTCAAGCCTGTCCTTCGGATCTAGATCACTTATGCGTTTCACTCTGTTGCGAGCCTCTTCGACCCACGACTTAGGTTCATCCGCTAATTCCATATTTGTTTCTTTTTCTCCTGATATCGAACCATTGCTTATCACAGTTCCAGGAAGGCCGGTCTGAACTGTTCTGCTTTGGTTCTTGTGACGAGTCCACGCAAGAGTCAATATTAACGTTACTTGAACCAAGAGGGGCACAAAACGAGAACACCAATGGGCTAGATAGCCGCGTAACTGCTAGCTAGATCCGCTTAGTCTTTTTCCCCAGTCTTGGCCCCTCGATCTTTGTTTGCTGTGGCCGTGGGCGGCGGCCGGAACAGTTCCCTAGATACTTGTAACGCTGACGCTGTCTTTCCAAGGGGGACAAATTTGAGAACGTTAGCGAATCGGTTGTTCCAGTGGACGACAGGTCTTTCGCCCTCAACCTTTCTGAGGGTTGCCTTGATCACAATATCCTCCTTCTTCGGATTGTTCCAATCCGGGACTTCCGCTGTCCAGTGAATTCCTTGTGCACCAGCTTCTATGGCTTCTCCGCGAATATCCTGGACAGCAGCCGGGTAGAACCGTACGCGCTGGGGTTGCGCATTGGACATCTGAAAGAGGGCCACCCGCCTAAGCGTGGTCTTGCGTACACTGCCCCGCAGTTCCTAGATTATCGCCAGGCTCCGAAACTTGCCTTCTTCTTTCCAGATCTCGGAGCTTTCGAGACAGGACGGGTCTAGCGTCTGCTATTGCGGATTCTGTTACAATCCTTTTTACGAGCGGAAGGAGTAAATTGGAGAGCGGAGATTAGTTTCTCTCGATCATTGAACAGGTTGTCAAGAAACATTGGCAATGGTTCCTTGTAGTCTTCCTGATAGTTGTCGCTGTTGAGGCTCTGGTGATCGCTGTTCTCGTCGTCGCCTTCTACACGTCAGGACAGAGCCTGCCGGGGATCAGCTTCGAGCCAGAGATCGTTCCACGGTGCATGAGCCTCAGTGTGCTCCTCGTAGGTCCCAACTATACTGGGACCGGTGGGAATAGGACTGTCCAGTTCGGCTGCCTATTCCAGAAGAGTCCGGCCCTCCGCCGGGTCAACGGATTGGTAGGAGATTGGTTTTCAAATAATCCTCCGCTGATGAGTGCAGTCCCAACCTTCAACCTCCCGAAAGGCTATCTCGGGTTGTACTTGGCAGGCTTGAGCTGTGAGTTCCCAGATGTTCCGCTCGTGAGTGGGACCCCTGCAGTCTTTACCGATTATCACTGGGAATATTACTACTGTGCTGTCGTGAGCGACGATGTCGCCCTGACGGAACCCTTCACCGTCCACTGGTCCCAGAACAAGGCTCTCCCCCTCGTCACTCCCCCGGTAAAAGCAGTAGTTTCTTCCAACATTACGATTCCTGCCGGTCAGAATGGCACCACGACCATCATCGTCAAATGGCTCGGCACATTTAGGGGAAACGTATCAGTAGGCGTGGGCAACGCAGGGGGTCCTACGGGTACAACCTATCCCGACGAGACTCGTTACGGTGGACCCCTCACATGGAGCGTGAGCCCCACCTCGATTTCCCCAGACAGCTTTGGCAACGGATCCACGACCTTCTATGTTGCGACTCGCCACTGCACCGGGGATGGAATACTTGCCCTTTACTGTACCCCGCGAGGATCATACTACATCCTCGTCTTCATTAGTAGCGACGCACCATATTGCACACTCTGTCTTCATAGCAGTCTTATTCTGAAAGTCAACCTAAACGTCACCTGACTGACGATTAACGTTACCCGACTATTAACCGGGAGATTGCGGTAACGAGTCTGAACCGGTTTGTCATGTGACTGTCAACAGTCATAACCTACTGAATCTCATCGAAACACTGATCTCTTTGACACCTAGGTCTAATTTGGAATCTCGGTTAGGATCCGTTTTACGGGTCCTATTGCAAGTCGGTAAGCGATTCGTGAAAAGGTCAGCCCGACCAGACAGCTCGATAGCAGAGGCAATGCTTGGATCGGACCCAGCAATGCTTCGATCCCAATAAGCCGAATGCTCAGAATAATTGTAAGAACGAAGGCAACCACCATCAGACCCATGACGATGATTCCTAGGATGGACCCTATGATTGAACCCGTCATGGTAACGAACCTGGGTCTGGGTCCTTCGGAAAAATCGGCATATCTGCTGCCTACCGCTATCCCAAGACTGGATTCCGCTAAGACAACCGTTAGTCCGAGTCCGGAAAATATGATAGCATACAGTATGTACATGTGAAAGACCGCTACAGCCAGGGCTAGTCCAAGGATCAGTCCTATCATCGCGATGACGGAGGAGAACATGAGTTTGCTCTTCACAATCATTCTCTCCCCCACGGGTAACGATCCGAGGGTCCATAGTCTTCCTCCTTCCTGGCCTATTGAGGTTAGTCCGAGAAACAATGCTCCGAGGCCGACACCGAACAAGAGAGGTCCGGCCAAGAGTAATGGATTTACTGAAACTGGTGGGGCAGCGGTTGTGGAGGGTGCTGGCGAAAATACGACCGGGAAGAGAACCATTACCGGGAGAATCAATGGGATTGCCATTAGTCGAACCACTTCCTTTCGACGAGTTGCAGAACGAAGCTCACGCCTAAAGAGGGCTACAGAGAGATTGCTTAGACCGAACCATCGTAGCCTACTCGTTCCAGAAAAGGTTCCGGAGTTTGAGAAGTGGAGTGACGGTGGAGCGGTTATCCAGAAACGTGCCCGTAGAGAGAGTGCAATGTAAGCAAGTAGGAAGAAGAAGCCGAGGCTCAATGTTAGGTAGACTCCCGCGGCGAGAAGATCTGAACTTAGCAGACTTGTTATGCTCAAGGTTGGCCAGAAAACCGGGACAGCGACAGTTGCAGCAATGTCGCCAACGAGAGTACTGATGATCCTCACGACCAAGAACCCGCTGAACAATGCTTGCGTGAAGACTAGTATGAGGACTACTCCAAGTATACGCATAACCACCATTGTTTTTCCGCCGACCTTGCTGAAGGCAGATGATGCTCGCGCGAGCAGGCTTCGCAGAATCTCGACTCCAACTGAGCCGATGAACATCGCGACCAAGCTGACTCCGACGAGCAAGATGTACGCATCGGTGTAGCCGGTCAGGAGTCCAATGGGAAGAGCATAGCCGAGAGCGACTGCCAAGAGTGGAGAGTATGTGTAGCTGGTGGAGAGCATTGAAGCAAGCACGTACTCCGCTGGGGAAATCGGAAGCCAGTTGATAGCATCCGTGGTCTCCGACTCCGAAGAAGCGTTCAATTCCCACAGTAATCCCATCGAGAAGAAAAAGCCGATCAGAAAGATCGGGATTCCCCCAAAGATCGTAAAGACAATCTGGCCTATTGCTGACGGGCTGGTGCTTGAGGACGTCAGGATCGAAATGGTCGCCCATCCAAAGCCTAGACCCATCACAAACAATGCAACGCCGATCAGCCCGATAATTATGGGTCTGCTTGTGATGCTGTTTGTTACGAAAGAACGTCTCGTACCTCGCAGCCTTGAGACCAATAAGATTCTGGCAAACTTCAGCAGGACACTGGCTCTCATCTCATCAGTGCCTCAACGATATCCTCAACCCCCTTCGTCCCGGTAAGTTTGAGAAACACATCTTCCATTCCCGATCCAGGCAGGCCCGCCTTTTGTCGAAGCTCCTCGGCAGTTCCCTCGGCAAGAACACGCCCATTTTGGAGGATTGTGAGACGATCACAGATGGCCTCCGCAATTTCCAAGATGTGCGTGCTGAAGACGGTCGTGACGCCATCGCGGGCTAGACCGTGAACCAGCTCCTTGACTACACGAGCCGACTTTGGGTCGAGACCATTGAGAGGCTCGTCGAGCAGTAACACCCTGGGTCTGTGGAGAATGGCACCCATGAGCGCGACCTTCTGCTTCATTCCTTGAGAATAACCGCTGATCGTGTCGCCCTGCTTACCCTCCAGGTCGAGCGCTTGTATAAGTCGACTGATTCTTTCCTTTTTCTCTGCGAAAGATAGGCCTCTGACATCGGCGATGAAATCCAAATACTCGGTAGCAGTCAAGAACTCGTAGAGTCTAGGTGATTCCGGCACGTACCCGACGCAACGCCTAACCTCCATTGGAGATTTTTGCACATCTAGGCCGAGGACTCTGACAGAGCCAGATGTCGGGTGGATCAACCCGATGAGACTCTTCATCAATGTAGACTTTCCAGACCCATTCTGACCGAGAAGCCCTCTGACCTCTCCAGGGTTTACTGAAAGCGAGAGATCGCTGAGACCGACAACTGAGCCGTAGAACTTGGTTAGGTGTTCTGCTGCGACTGCCGTACCGTTGTGATCCATCTCTATTCGAGAACCCAGAGCCGCATGTGCAAGTTTAGCATGTTGTTTCTATGGTCAGAGAAAAAAGGGAAAGAAGAGAAGGATGTTCCCGAGCTTACTGGGCGGGACCGGAGGGTCCCATCGGACTCGGTGGCTGGCCGGGAATGGTGGTTGCGCCTATGGCGGTTGTGGTGCGTCGCCGTCTGAACAGAAACGCGAAGACTCCCCCGATGCCCGCTGCTACCGCCACTGCAATGAACAAGACTGTGAGCAGTCCGACGTAGTTGGAGGGCTGGTAGAATGCCTCGTACTCGGGATCGTTGACGATCTTGTACCCGCTCCACGTGGAATAGGATATGATGTAGAGATAGCTGGCGACCCTGAAGCTCGCCATGCCCGTTCTTGCTGCTTGGAAGAGTGTGGGGTCGACATGGTAGACGAAGAGTGGTAGGAAGTTCATGAAAACATTCTGGACCGCATAGACGGGATTGCCTCCCCAAGAAGGCCTATTTGCAGTTCGCGCAGTCACGTTATAGTTTGCCTGGGTACCGCTGGTCGAGTTGTAGAGCTGGTAGCTCGATTTGACGCCGAAGTTGGTCGTGAATACTTTCTCGTTATCGCTCGCGAGCGTGTTCACGCTTGTATGAGTTACGTCAGACTCGGTGTTGTTGTCAACGCTCGATCCGCTATTCGTTTTGTCGCTGGTCGAAGTGTTGGCAAGAATCGCCATGTGAGATTGTACAATCGAGAGCTTGTAGCCATTCTGAGCGAGGTACTGGTAGACTGTCTGTGGACCCCGTAGTACTCCGCTGAGGTCGTAGGTTCCTGTCGAGTTCAGGTGCAAGACTCGAGGAGTGGTGGTCAACAGATAGAGGTCCGTAACCTTTCCGACGGTGTAACTCGTCGTTAGGGTTGCCGTCTTAGCGTTGGGATCAATTGCGAGTGTGTAGGTGAATGAGAGTTGCGAGTACTGGGCGAATGCTCTCGGAGTTGACGAGTCCCAGAGTGGAGTTAAGGGATCCGGATAGATTCTCCACCAGATTGCGTTGAGATTGGTATAGTTAACTCCCCAGGTCCAATGGTTGCTGTCTTGTGAGGTCAATGGAATGATCTGAGCGTTCGCCACGTATGATGGGACTGGATGGGTCCCGAAGGCGGTGAGAGTGTAGCCGAGGCTGAACGACGCGAAGACCGTATCGTCTCGGTCCGGTGAGTTGGGGAATAGTGTAGTCGTGCCGTTTTCTCTGAAAGCGACAAGCGATAGGAATGAAGAGGCTGTTATGGCGTCTTTGCCGCCTGGGGTCTTGAAGTGTTCGAAGACCGTCTGGATGGGTATTGTGATGTTCATGTTGTTGTGAGTTGCGTTGAGGAGACCTGCATAGAATAGCTGGAACCCTCCGACGTTGATATATGTCGTGTAGATGTACGCGTGCTGATTCTGGATAGACGTGATGTTGTAGCCGTTGTTTTGGGCGTATGTCCTTACGTAGTCGTAATAGTCGACTGTTTTCGAGAAGCTCTGGGCCGTGAAATCATTTCCTTGAAGGGTTGTGCTGGCATACGTGTTCTTTGGGACGAAGACGAAGAGCATCATTACTCCAAGTGCGAGAAGAGACAGTGCTCTGAATTTTCGAAGTTGGAATTCGGTCATTTTTCATCCTGTATGAGACGCTCATGGTCCTCTGCGCGGTCATAGAATTCGCGTTACTGCTTCCAGTGCGGTCAGGAAACACCGTATGAGCCCTAGGAGGCACAGCTGGTTTGGGAATCGTTATGAATGGTGTTTGCTAGAGGGTCTTAGTTGTCCTCTGTTCCCTCGTCGCCGCCGAAGTCGTCGTCTTCGCCCCATTCATCTTCTCCGCCCCAGTCCTCGTCGTCGCCCCACTCTTCGTCGCTGACTACAAGCGGGAAGTCTCTTCTTAGCATGTTAAAACGCGTTGGAGCGCGAAAAGTGGCCGCTTAAAAGCCTTCCCAATCTGCCCTATTTAGAAACCCGTGCTCCTCTCATTTCTTCACCAGAAGCGGACAATGTTCTAAACGCCCAGCACAGATTCCGAGTGTTGTGGGCTACTCCGAATCGGCCTTTGCTGTCGAGGGTGAGGATTCCCATGCCCACGCCAACAGTCTTCGTGGCTAAGCGAATTACTTTTGTTGCGGCGGCTGGTCCGTTTTCCTTCAGCATGAAGTCGCATGCTGTCTTGGATATTACGAGCCTCATTGCCTGTTCTCCAATACCCGTTGCAGTTGCTGCCCCACAATGGTTGTTGGCGTAGAGACCTGCCCCAAGTATCGGACTGTCCCCTATTCTTCCAGGAAGCTTTAGCGGCACTCCTCCAGTCGAATCCGCTGCCGCGAGGTTTCCTCTAGCATCCATGGCGAGAGCGCCGACAGTATCGGACCGTCTTTCCGAGAAAAGCTCAGCAGCCTTCTTTGAGTAACGCTTGCGGTTTGACCGAAGCTGTTTCAATCCTTCTTTCCACGCTCGAACTCGTCTAGGAACTCTCAGGTCGCCTTTTTGGAGTCCGCTTTCGATTGCAAGCTTCTCGGCGGCACCTCCGGCAATCAATACATGGTCTGTTCGGTCCATTACGATTCGTGCGGCCTTGATCGGGTTTCGAATATTCCTGAGGAGTGCGACGGCTCCTCCGCGGAGGGTCCTTCCGTCCATTATGGCCGCGTCGGTTTCGATCTGGCCGAGTAGGTTTAGGGTCGAACCTGTTCCTGCGTTGAAGATGGGATTGTTCTCCATCGAGACCACTGCAGCTTCGACCGCGTCAAGCGCGGATCCGTTATCGCGAAAGACTTTGAATCCGAGATCGGCGGCTGTTCTAACCCCGGAGAGCGCAGGCTTGTGTAGTTTGAGACGCCAGTCTCCCGCCCCACCGTGAACGACGATTACGGGATTATGCAGCTTCAACGGCGGACCGGACGATAGTTGAATTGAATATAAGCGTCGACTACGATAAGACTCCATGAGCCAAACAACTGCCAAGCTCCTCCCAGTGAATGATACGAGCGTCGAACAAGCAGCGAAGCTAGTTCTCGCGGGAAGACTCGTCGCGTATCCCACTGATACGGTCTACGGTTTGGGCTGCAACCCTTTCGACCAAAATGCAGTTGATCGACTAGTCCGGGTAAAAGAGCGGCACAAGGGCGCACTACCGATTCTCGTGAACTCTATGACAGCTGCGAAGAGATTGGGAGAATTCAACAAAACCTCGTTAGCACTCGTTGGCAGATTCTGGCCAGGACCTCTCACGTTGATCGTCCCACTAAGGGAGAAACTACCCGCGCTTGTCACAGACGCATCTCCTTTCATCGGGCTACGGTTACCAAAGCATGCAACAGCGCTTGATCTGATCGAGAAATGTGGAGGGTGCATTATCGGCACAAGCGCCAACCTCTCAGGACATGCTTCTCCTAGGACCGCAGACGATGTGTTGAACGAAATAGGTGGACGGATAGACCTCATTCTAGACGGAGGCCCAACACCACTCGGCAGAGAATCAACCGTCGCAAAGGTGCTCGGTGGAAGCGCTGATGTCCTCAGGGAAGGCGCGGTCTCGCGAGATGAGATTCTTAAGGCTCTAAGAACTGGCTGAGCCAGCAACCCTGTCACGGCGCGATGCTTTGATGAAAGACTTCAACCTTCTACTGTCAAGCGCGCGCGGGACTGAAGGAGAGGCAAATCATGAGATTCGATACTTGCTTCGCGAACTTGGAGACCCGTCTCCTGCGACTGATTTCGCGCCGGTCAGCGGACTAACAGTCGCCAAGACAATACTCGACCCAATCAAGGTCATTTCCGGACTTCGAAGGATCCTCAAGCATCGCCCATGGCAGTTTCGCTACATTCTAAAAGTCAAACCTGTCGAGCAAGTGGTCTCATGCGAGATTACAGCGATTGGCGAAGCCGTGGTGAATAGGGCGAGCAAGGTTGCCGCAGACGAGACCTTCAGAGTCTCCGTAGAGAAGAGGCGAAGCCAAGTCTCCTCACGCGAAATCATAGACGCCGTCGCTTCAAAAATCCCTAGAAAAGTTGAGCTACGCAATCCCGACAAGATTGTTCTCATCGAAGTCATCGGCAACATCGCCGGAGTCTCAGTCATATCCCCCGAGAGCATCTTGGGAATAGAGAAGGAGAAGAGAAGTCTCTAATCTTCGAGATCCAGAAGCGCGGACCGTTCGACTATCAGACGCTTCAACACCTGCTCGTCTGACTCATCCTCGAACCGGGCAGCGTCCATTTCGCGCTTCGAGACGCCGTAAGCGCGTCTTATCGTAGCCAGTTTTCTCTCAGTGCCGATCTCGATTAGACTATCGTCAGGTTCCCCTAGGATCGACGTTGAGACTTTCCCCAATTCGTTTAGAGCATCTTTCGACTCGGACAACGCCGCCAGGACGACCCGATCATCGGTTGGCGCTACGCCCAAGAGGCCGATTGCCTTGGAGATCTGCCGTTGGCAGGATACGTAGAGGAGATACTCGACTGCCAAGCTTTTCGACCTGGGATTCTTCCCTCGGAATGAATGGAGAGCGTTTCTAGCAGCAAACCTCAGATGCTCGGGTCCCGCGATCAGCCCAGCCTTCAAGAGTTGCAGCTGGACCCTGTCGGTGGTGGAGCGGAGATAGCGTAGAGTTTTCTCTGGATCTCGGATTCCTGGGGTCCGAAAGCCGAGGACTAGAAGATACTGGTGGTCAATTTCCTCCATCATGGGAAACGATACTCCACAGCTCCTCAACGAGTCTCTTGCTTATCCCGCTGTGTTTGAGTTCCTTCGTGACTGAAGACAGTTTGGCTCTGTTCGAGTTGAACCGTCGTGCGATCAGACGCACGGCTTCGAGCCTCTCCCAGGGAAAGATTATCCACTTGCGAGTCTCCTTCACGTAGAAGTCAGGGCGGAAAACGCTCTGCGGCTTCATGTAGATGGTGCAGACCTTAAGCTCCTTGGCGCGCTTTCGCTTCAAGTGGTTGGCAACAACCTTCAGACTATGTCCGGAGTCCGCCACGTCGTCCACGACTAGAACCCGCTTTCCAGTCACTTCAGCAGTTACGGGTTGGGTGATCACAGGCTTCTTTGACCGAACTCCAATGTCTTTGTAGAATTCGACCTTCATGTTCGCAACATGCGAGTTCTCAAGCAGGTCACTCATGATCCTTGCGGGAGGCCATCCTCCCCTAGAGACACCGACAATTACGTCTGGAGTGTAGCCCGACATCTTGATCTTCTTGGCGAGAGAGAGAAGCATCTCGTAGATCTGATCCCATCCGGGAGCTTCGTACTTTGAATTGGACGTTGGGCTGACCCTGATCCGCTCGTCCTAGTTTCTGAACTCATTAAGTCTTTGGAAAAACCAGCCATCGGGATCAACTCAATATATTGGAAAATCCATCTCGTCTAGTGGCGTTCTAACGGACGCCTATGATGTGGACTGACCTGCACAGAGGGCTACCTCGCCCAGATGAAGAAATGCATCTCCACTGACTCTGCGGAACTTTGGACTTGCCGAGGCAGGGCCGAATGATAAGTCTCTCTCGTTATCAGAAAGCGCAGAAGTCTTGAGCATTCCCGATGAACGTATTGTCGGCGATATTGTTCTGGTCGACGGGTGAAGTTGAATCGGTTGTGATTCCGCATTTGTTATAGCCGATAAGATTATCGCTGATGGTGTTCCCGGTAGCAGAATTAGCTAGAAATATTCCGGTAAACTGATTGTTCGATATGGTGTTCGATGTAAGGGTTACGCGGTCTGAGCTGCCTATGGAGACTCCGACTCCGTCTATGCTTGGGGCCGAGGCGATGTTGTTTGAAATCATAACGTCCTCGCACCGACCAACAGATATTCCGGTATCGTGAGCAGTGGCATTGTTCCCGTCAATGGTCACGTCGCCACAGCTCGCCACGGCGATTGATACGTGCGCGCGAAGACTGTTCTGGCTGATCAACAGACTGGCGATGTTATCTAGGTCAATTCCATCCTCTGCACCTCCAGTGTTTCCTACAATGGTTGCGTCGCTCAAGTTGCAACCCTTGATTGCGAACGGGCCGCCCTCGAGGCTGTTGTTACTGACATCAAAGCTACTTGACATGCTGAGAAAGATCACCCCCTCGGAAAAGCATTCGGCACCTCCACTGTTCTGCCCACCACTACCATGGATATGGTTGGCCGTAATCTGGAAATTGTCTGAGTCGTCGACTCGTATTCCATTTCCTCCGGCAATGATATTTGAGTTGTCGATCAGGAAATTATTTGAAGTGTTGATTCGTATCCCGTCTCCTTGGACATTGATGTGTGTGCTTTGCACTTGACTGTTTTCTATCGAGAAGAGTAGGATGCCGTCGCCACAGTTGTTAACTCCGCATAGTATTTGGTCGTCGCTGATTATGAAGTATGCGGTGGTGTCGGTTATCTCTATGCCATAGCTCCCGACTTGAACGTTTAGGGCCCAGCCGCTGATTACGTAGGGATCGTCGCTGGTGCCAGTCCCGCCTGTGACCCCGTTGTCAGCCGTGAAACCATCGTTTCCGGCGATGAGTATTGGTGGACGGTTCGTGTAGGTCTCTGCAAACACAGGATGTGTGAGGCTCGTCACGATCGGAACTAAAACTATCATGAGTGCAAGCAGTATCAAACGCGCCATTTTGGCGATGCGAACAGTATTCACAATGATCAATGGGAAAAATATTCGGTAGACACGTGCAGATAAAAGCAAGGTACACATTCGATTACATTCGAATGCGAGGGGCTAGACATGCCATTTGTGGAGTATCGGATCACCGTTCTTTGGACGTTCCTAGCGAGTCTTGGAGCTTCTCCACTACGATGTTTCCGCATTCTTTGCAGAGGAAGCATCTTCCGCCCCAGCGGAAGTTTATGTTATGAGTAGTGACTTTGCAACAGTTCCAGCACCACACCTGGACCACGCGTGCGTGAAACTCGTAACGATCAGGGTCCATGAAATGGATTCAAGGATAGCTTCTTTATCTCGAATAGAGAGAAGTGAATTAACGAGAAGTCGAACTCGAATCAAACCAACTCAGCGGCTATTCCTCTCGGCTTCGAGGTTTCGACCATAATCTGGTTTTTCCTCTCTGGACTACAACTTTTCACAAGCACGAATGATTAGGCGTCTCGTATCACACAAACTCTCTTTGGATATCGCCAAGATGTTGCGGAGGAAAGTGAGGTAATTTAGTAATGCCAGTTGACTATTCTTTTATCCTGTCTAATGTTTGACCGTTAGTATTAGATACGTAATGGAACGTGATAAGAAACGTATCTACCGACCTCGACCTACATCGATACGGACTGCTAGAGACTCCCTGTTCGAGACAATCCTGGCTAACAGGATTCTTCTGATCTGGATACGCTAGACTAACGAGTCTCCGGGCGCTAATCCGGAGTTACGCCCCTTCTTTCCCGAGAGTGACCGAATTATCGGAGATAGGAACCGATTCGTGTTGAAATGAAATGGGTGTTGCTAATGGCCCTTCCAGAAGTTTGAGATGTCTGAGGAAATGCGTTTAGGCTAATGTGACCAGCGGGACATCGAGATGACCGGGATTACAGTGGAAGTGTTCTCTATGTTCGGAATGTTCTCAATTCGAGCGAGAAGGAACCAGTAGATGTTTTGAGCATCTGGTTCCAACAACTTCCTCTCGACCTCAGCTACAGCCAAGATGTCGTATTTGCCGGGGACGATGTGGACTTCCTTTATTTCCGGAACCTTCCAGAGATCCTCTGCGACGTTCTTCTCCTTGCCTAGCTTGGTGGAAAGATAGATGAAGGCTCGGACGTACCTCTTCATCTCCTCTTTCGGATGATAGTGCTCCACCGCGAACGACTTCGAAACGAAGACGCAAATTCACTACGTTATAAGCTCGCTAGACTGGTTCCACGTCTGCTGTGGTAGTAACGAGGGCCTACATGTACCGGTATCGCTCTCGTGATTAGCCGCTACCGGAGGCAAGCTCAATATAATATCAGACTAGGCGAAGTTGTTGGCCATCACTCAGCCAGAGAGACACTCGCGCTTTCAGCTTCCCAGCTCACTTCGGCTGTTACTTGCGCCTGGAATACGAGGGCATACTCTCCTATTCATCGGTGTACTCGTCATTCTGTTCGGAGCCGCTTACATTGGCGGGGCCCTGAATGTTTCAAGCACGTGGACATTTGTGTTTGGAATCGGGGCAAGTGCTTCAGCCAGCTATCTGGTCTTGTCCCTACTCGCGCTCTCTGAAAAGATCAGAAACAGCATTCTGTTCGCGAAAATGCGGCGCAGAACGATCCTCTTAGCGGCTGTTTATGGACCGATACTTGCCGGCTTCTTCTACTGGATCTATCAAGCGGGGTCAGTGGAGGCACTCCCCATACTGCCGTACTTCATTGGCATATTCTACGCTTGGATACTCTCTCAAGCCTACTTTATCGCTAATCCAATCACGCATGCTATGGTCAAGTTTGAGAATAGACTTGTCGGTCAAGGCTTCTTCAAGAGGATCGCGAGAACACTCGGAATCACCGTCCTCTTCCTGCCAATCGCTCCCCTCGGTTTCGGAGTTTACGAGATTTCAACCTGGGCGAAGCAGAATTATGCCAACATCAACGGTGCTGACACTTACATACTCGCATGGACGTTGATGGTTTCTCTGCTGCTTGTCGCAACGTTTTCTGTTATGATTATGTGGGGCTGGAAGAACATCAGGAACGGAAGGCCACAAGTAGCTGTCTTCGCAGGAGGAACCTTCCTCATAGTATGGGGCTATCTTCTCTATCGAGCAGCGACCACTCTGATGGCTGCCATCACGCAGAATCAACCATCACTTCCAATCGTCGACATAGGACTAATGATAATCTCTATTCTCGGTGCAATGCAGACTTTCGCCCGCAAAACGGTTAAAATGGCCGATAGGCGCTGGAGCCAGGCTCTCCCATTCCTCGTATTCTCATTCGGTTCCGTATATGCAGTAGCACAGTACTACTTCATCCTGCAAGGAGGATTAACGAGAGCCAGCCTCTCGGTCATCGTCAACGGCACTGTATTCGCCGTCGGAACCCTTACCCTCATGTTGCTTCTCAGATTTCACCTCAAGGTTCCAGGCGGCTCCTCGCCTGAGATGACAGAACCGCCTCACCAAATGCAACCGGTCTCCTCTCATGAGGCAGTAGAAGCGCCGAATCTGGGCTCTGAAAATGAAGCCTCTAGCATACAGGCCCCTAACACGATTCAAGACACAGAAGAAAACCAAGTCGATTCGAGAGCGCAAGCCGTCGACGAAGCCGAATCGGAACCGAGCGGCGCCTCCGATTCTGATACTTAGAAGGAGTCTCTGCTAGAAGATTCTTCTACTACTGACCGGCCATCCAGCACGTCATGTCTACTGTTCAGCTTGCACAAATTAAGACCGATTCAAAGACTAGCGCCATTCAGTCCGAACTGAGGATTGGACAGCTCAGAATTCCCCTACCGAATAGGTTTCCAATAAGCCCAGAACGCAACGCACTGAAACCCGCGGGCGTTAAAGACCCACTACCCGGCGAGGTGGCAGTGTTGGCGCGACTCGCGCCACCAGAGACGGTCAAGAAGATTCTCACACAAGAGGATGCGTTGAAGTCGATGGCCCGGTTTCTCTCAAAGGAGACAGCACCAGACGCTGTACGAATGCTTTATCTTGCGTTCAAGGGGGGAGCAGTCATCAACCAGACCCAGGACCTCAAGACCATTCTCGACCTTCAATATCTAGCCGGGCTCGACATCATCACAGTCCAGCACTCACTCGACATTTCTCTCGACGACTACGAGTCTCATCTACGCTTCGCGGAACGATGGGCCGACGAGCGAGGAGTGAATAAACCGATAATGCCCATCATCCAGGCCTCCGACAACAAGGAAACCTCCGCGAAACTGCTCGGCTTAGTCGAGAAGCATGAACCGTCGATGCTCGGATTCGACCTGCGAGGGGGCTTCTACTATCACGCTTTGCGTGGCATCGAGGAATTCAAGAAGCGAAAACCTGAGATCTGGATTCACGCGTTCCAGACCCCACCCAAGATTCGATTCGGCCGAGGATTAATGACATGCAGCGAGGGAATGGTTCTTCCAATGTTCGGAATAGACAGCTTCTCAAGGTGGATAGTTCCCCCACCGCCCACACCGCTCACTAAGGAGGTCATCAACGTCTTCGACCGCAAAGGCTGGGGCAGCCTCAAGAAGAAAGACTACGAAGCAATCCGCAAGAACACGACTAACTGCAACTGCGCAGTATGCCAAGGAAAAGACTTAGAACCGTTCTACGAAGGAAAAGTGCTGGACGTCCTCGCCAAAGCCAAGGTGCATGATCACCTAGCTCAAAGAAAAGAGTTGGAAACCGCTAGAGAGTCGATAAAGAAAGGCCAATTCCTATCCCTGCTAAACACGAAAGAGTACCCGCGAGAATTCCTCAAACAGATACCAAAGAGCGAGAACCCAGACAAATCCAAAGACTGAGGCATAGCCACGGAAACCCGTTCGGTGCCATTGCCCTATTCCTAGTATATGGATAGCGTGAAAGGAGAAATCGAGGGCTTGAATATCAGAAAGTTCAGAATGGAAGATTATTCCAGTGTCCTTGAGCTTTGGAAGTTGGCTGGACTCACAATTCGGCCGGGAGACGAAAGAGATGATGTCAGATTGAAACTTCAACGGGACCCCGAACTGTTCCTGGTTGCCGAGGAGAATGGCGAAATTGTTGGGACAGTTATGGGAGCCTGGGATGGAAGACGCGGATGGATCTATCATCTTGCTGTGAGACCCAACCAACAGAGGAAAAGGATCGGTACAACCCTCCTCGGAGAGGTTGAGAACCGGTTGATTGCAATAGGAGCAAAGAAGGTGAACGCGCAAGTCTACTCATCAAACCATCGGTCGCTTGATTTCTTCAAAGCAGCAGGTTACCAAGCTCAACCCGATTTAGTCATGATCGGAAAATATCTAAGAGGGACATAGAAACACCGAGAACCATCATCGAAGGAACGCTCGAATGTTCTGTATGAAATGCGGCGCCCAACTTCCAGATGATGCGGCCTTCTGTTTCAAATGCGGGACCCGAATGGGTCAATCAAGTCAAGGTGGAATGGTCCAGCCTCAGTCCGGCTTAACGTCGACTGCCCAAGTCCTAGCACCATCAACAGCGACCCCGCTGAAATGTCCCAGCTGCGGAGCACCGATAGCTCCCAAGTTCGGAGAGATGATAATCACTTGCGAGTATTGTGGCAGTAGCGTAACGCTCGGGAACAGTGGCTGGGCGAATATTCAGAAGCAGACAATGCTCCCTCTGAAGATTCAGAGCACTGACGACATATCCGCCCGGGTAAGATCTATGATGGATACAGGGCTACTTCACAGGCACCTTCAGGAGTCGTCGACTCTCGAAGAACTGACCCTCTCTGTTGTCCCCTATTGGCTTGTGGCTACTTCAGCAAGAACTTCGCTCATAGCCACGGATATGGTGGCAGAAGGCGCAACGATCGCTACTACGGCTGCTCTAGTCGGTGTTATGGGCGGGTTGGCCGGTGGGCGTAGAGGAGGATTCGGAGGACCGCTGGTTACCGGCGCGTTGCTTGGCTCGATGATGGGAGGCGGAATGGGCGGCGGGGGACAGAAGAAGGCGATTCAAATGGATGACAATTACAACTTCCCGATCGTCGCATTGAAAGCCTTAACCACGTACCAGCCGCATGACTACCAGTTCGCAATCCAGGATAGAACCCTCTTCGACATTTCGCAATATCCCAAGGGAATCAAGGTCCTTAACGGCGACATCAGCGAAGATTCAGCGAAATACCAGGCAAGAGCATTAGTTGACCAATTGCAGTCCCAAAAGGCTCACACCAAGTACCACATGATTCAGCAGATCCAGTCTCAGGTAGACGTCTCTGACACAGAGCTCCTCCACGTACCAATCTGGTTCGTGAGATACGATCACAAGGGAAACAAGATCGTTCTTGTTGTTGACGGTAATTCTGGGAACCCTATCAATAGTATCGGACTATAGGTTGACTGATCTCAGCTACGGTCGGCCGTGAAGTAACTCGCGACAGTGATGGCAGAGACCGAGCTCTCGATCCTTCTCGTTCTCCAATTCTGAGCCGCATCTCCGACACCTCTTTCCCTCGTGTTTCGAGTCCAATCGGTGATTAGGATGATAGAACCAAGGGGAGGCAAGGTATGCTGCCATTTGGTAACCGGGACCTGGAACAAAGTGGGCCGCGCATGGATTGGATGGAGGTGGGCATGGACAAGTGCAGACGACCATTTAGGTTCCTCGAATAATCTACAACGTCCACCACCAGGGTGATGATTGATAAGTTTGCGGGACGACAATTGCTCGCTGTTGGTGCGGCCGCCGGGATTCGAACCCGGGTTCCCGGCTGTCTCCTCGTTTGAATGGGAAGCCGGTGTCATAGACCAGGCTGTCCGCCAAGTCCCGAGACTAGCAGTCTGAGGAGCTGGCTCTGGACCACGGCCGCCGATTGGGTCCTTCCGCGAATGACTTGTAAGGCTTGCTTAGAAGCTTGCGAAATGCACCGAACTGGCCGGCCCGTAGGCAAGTGGCGCAAAGCCAGAACGAGTGCCTAGACCGCTTGCCGGCAGAGTTATCAAGAATATTCCGGCCCAAGCGCATGGTTCGACCGGTATCGTTGTCAATCCTAGGGTATCCAGACACAAACTAGCGCCGTGCTCCCGCAATGCCTATTACTCGAATCCGCTCCTCCTAGGGCGTTGGACTAGCCCTGCAGTTCATGGTAAAGCTCGCGTTCATCTTCGGGCCGTTTCTAATCCTCTTTCCTATATTGCTCCGAACCATTGACGCGGTTGATAACAGCTTTGCCTTCACGTTCATCGCAATTGGAATAGTTATCGTAATACTTGGCGAGCTCGACAGGGCCCGTTTCGAGGAGAGAAGCTTCTCGTCCTGAACTTGCTTCTCACAAAAGTGCGCAACACATAGCTTTCTCATGCATGGCTACCGCAACATCGAGATAGCCACGGATTGAACACTTGGAACTATGGGCAGACGACGCTGGAATCTATCCCCTACCGGGTTATGTTCGTCTTCATCTCCTTCTTCCTGACACTGACAGTCCTCATCTACGCTTCGCTGACGCCGTGGAAGATGGGCTGGGTCACCAGAACGGGACCAGACCAGCCAAAATCTCCAAAGGTCCTGCGGTAGTGGTCCCCTGTTGAGACTGTTCGAGCTTAGAACGCTTCTCGCGATTGGGGAGAGTCCAGGCTATTCAGCGAAATCAGAGGCCTTCGGCGGTTCCAAGGAAAGGCCTTTGCGCTTTCTTATTCCTTCCACGACACTCTGCAGCAATGACTGCGGGACAGGCGACCACCGAGCAAACTCTAATCCCCAGAACGCCCGACCCTGTGTCTGGCTCCTCATGACTTCTGAGAGGTCGAAGCTTTCAGCGGTAGGAATATCGCCGACCACCGACACCAAGTTTCCTTTCTGATCGACGGATACGATCTTGCCCCGCTTCTGTGTAATTACGCTAGTGACTGCGCCGAGGAAATCGTTCGGGACCCTCGTAGTGATCTTTTGCACGGGCTCTAACAGAGTCGGCTGAGCCTCTAGGAAGCCCGTGAACATCGCCCTTCGCGTCATGGGCATTATCTGGGCTGGGCCGCGGTGGACGGGGTCCTCGTGCAGTGCTACGTCGGTAATCTTGACCTTTAGTCCTCTGATCTGTTCGTAGGCGATCGGGCCCTCCTTTATGCCCCAGCGGTACCCTGCTAGAACGTGGTCTCGGACCTCTTGCATGTACTGGGCTCCTTTCGTCACGTCGAGTATCATATTGTAGGGCTCGTCGATGCTCCAGACCCCTCGCGCCTCCTCTGGCTCCCAGCCAACTGCTCGCAGCTGCTTGGCCATGTCTGCCTTGTCCATGTACTCGCTGATCTTGCCGCTCTTGATCAGCTCCATAACCTGCTCCTCGAGAGGCTCAACTTCGAGGTGGATCTTGTTGTGCCTGTTGGGCGATTTGCCCTCGATCGGGCCAGCCTTTCCGCGGATCGCTTCCCGGTAGATTACAATCGGCTTGGAGGTGACGATCTCCAGACCAGTCTTTGTTATGAGTGTCGTCGCGATCTCAAGATGGAGGGTTCCCATGCCCGAGATGAGATACTCTCCAGTCTCTTCGTTGATGCTGGTGACGAGGTTCGGATCCTCCAATGACAGCTTTCTGAGAGTCACAACGGGCTCAGTCACATAGTGGACTGCTTCGAACGGGATGACTTGTTTGACCGAGGAAATGGTCTCGCCTGCCTTTACGTTTTCCAGACCGAGGAGTGCGGGAATGTTCCCTGCGCTCAATCTTCCTACTATCTCTCTTTGCGGGCCCATGTAGATGGCGACCTGCTGGACTCGTCCTTGGGCGTGTGAGTTGATCATGTAGACGGGCTCTCCGTCGGTAACCGTCCCCGAGAACAACCTTCCCGTAGCGACGACGCCTGCTTGAGGGTCCACGACGATATTGACAACTGACATTAGCACTGGACCCTTGTCATCGCACTTGATCATCGCTTGGCCGAAGTCACTGGCCGGGTCTCCGTGCCATATCTTGGGAATTCGGTAGACCTGAGCTACGTGAGGCGGAGGCATAACCTCCACAGCCATGCCTAGGATCGCCTCGTGGATGGGAGCATTGGTCTTCAAGTCCTCAACCTTGTTGTTGAGATACGCGTCAACAACATCCGTGAACTTGATGCCCTTCTTCCGGGCTACGTCGAAGTTGAATCCCCATCGGTCCTTCGCGCTACCCATCGCGACTGTGTTGCTGGCGAAGCTTACCTTCCATTTCTCCTTGAACTCGGGCTCAGCATACAAGTCGAGCAGACCATTGAAGTCTTTGATGATTCGGGCGATTCTCTCTTGGATCTGCTCAGGGTTCAGCTTCAACTCTTTGATCAAACGGTCAATCTTGTTGATGTAAAGGACGGGCCGGACCCGTTCTTCCAGAGCTTGACGAGTGACTGTCTCGGTCTGAACCATAACTTCCTCGACGGAGTCAACGACGACAACCGCGCCGTCAATGGCTCGGAGAGATCTTGTGACCTTTCCGGAAAAGTCAACGTGCCCCGGAGTATCGATCAGATTAATGACGTAAGGCATAGAGCGATGCTCATAATAGAGACTGACGTTTGCTGCTTTGATCGTCATCTGACGCTTCTGTTCTTCTTCCATGAAGTCCATGGCTAGAGCAGTGCCGGCGAGAGAAGGAGACAACAGTCCAGCGCCTGCGAGGAGGCTGTCGGTCATCGTAGTTTTGCCGTGATCAACATGGGCAATGATTCCGATATTGCGGATCTGGTCTTTGTTGGAGATGATTTTGAGAATGTCTGCTGAGCTCTTAAATCGGGGCAACGGTTCTACCTATCTTCTTGAAGAGAATGGTCGAGTGCCCGGATTCTCTATTATATGTTTCCCGGAATCACTCGGAGAACTAATACCCGAGACCCGTATCATACTGGTTGACCGGAGAGTCTAGATGCAGTCGGAGGCTGATCATTGGAAATAGATCATTGCTTCTTCCCAGACGATCTACTTTACGATATTGAAAACAACACTTGGATGAGACTTGATTCAGACGATATCGTTACTGCCGGTGTGACAAGCGTCCTCTCTGCAGTTGCAGGGAGGCTTGTTCGAGCGACATTGAAGCCCGTTGGCACATCTGTGAGAAAGGGACAGAGCTTAGGGACATTGGAGAGCGAGAGATTTGTCGGCCCGATTCCTTCACCTGTATCTGGGAGGATTCTACAGACCAATCCAGACATTCTGGATTTGCCTAGAACGATCAACGTCTCCCCTTACGAGAAGGGTTGGGTTGCGAGACTGAAGCCAGAACAGCTGACAGCCGAAAAGGGTCTATTGTCTAAAGCCGATGAGTCCAGGATGTTGCTCGCCCAGAAGATTGCCCAGCTACATGTCCGCTGTTTCAAAGCGTTTCCAGATCGAGAAATGTACGAGATTGGCACAGAATGTTCGGCTGTACTTGTCCGCCTGAATGAGGCACTTACAACGATGACCCTTGGTGAAGTGGTTCACCTAGTCTCCGATGATCCAACCGCTTATGTTGAGATGGTCGCCTGGACCGATAGAACTGGTCAGAGCCTAGTCGACTGGCGTAAGGAAGAGAATCTTTTCCATTTCATTGTGAGAAAAGCTCATTGAGAAAAAATGGACCCGCCGAAGAAAGAAATGGCGAGATGAGATGTTTGGAATGTTTATGCGGTGACGGTCTGTGGGACGGCCGGTGCTGGTTTTTCGATGGGGTTGCGGACTAGGTTTCCCCATTCTGTCCAGCTGCCATCGTAGTTTCGGACTCTCGGGTAGCCGAGAAGGTATTTCAGTACGAACCATGTGAACGAGGATCGTTCTCCGATTCTGCAATATGCGACAATGTCTTTGTCCGCGCTGACTCCTTGGTTCTCGTAGAGTTTCTTGATCTCATCGTATGGCTTGAAGGTTCCGTCTGCGCTTACCGCCTGGCTCCATGGTATGTTGATCGCATTGGGTATGTGTCCTCCCCGCTGGGCATGCTCTGTTGGATATTCAGGAGGTGCGAGTATTTCGCCGCTGAATTCTTTGGGACTGCGTACGTCGACGAGTTTGACATTGGGCTTGTTGTAGAGGTCGAGGGCTTGTCGGAGGTAGACCCTGATGGTCTCGTCCGGGTTTGAGGCTCGGAAACTGGTTGCGGCGAATTGTGGGGCGTCCTTCGTGAGCGGTTTGTCCTCGTCTATCCATTTCTTCCGCCCACCGTTCATTAGGGTCGTGTTCTTGGCACCATAGTATTGGAGGTCCCAGAACGCGTAGGCTGCAAACCAGTTGTTGAAGTCGCCATAGAGCACTATTTTCGTGTCGTTGGATATTCCGTTGCGTCCGAAGAGTTCCTCTATCTGTTCCTTTGTTGGTATGTCGCGCTGTAAGGGATGGTTGAGATCTTTGCGCCAGTCAAAGAGTACCGCGCCTGGTATGTGTCCAAGCTGGTAGTTGGCCGTGGGGTCATAATCTACTTCCACGATTCGTATCTTTGGATCATTGAGGTGTTCATGCACCCATTCGGTGCTTACCAAGACTTCCGGATGCGTATATGACATATGTTATACCTGGAGGCTGGGCATAACGTATGTCATATTAAGCATTTTCGACCTGTCCGAGTCTGTAAAATATTCCTTTTGGACTCGTCCCGGTTTAGGATAGAAGCCCGCGCTTGTCAACGAGCTTTTGGAGAGACGTGGCGACCGATCCAGCATCCGGTCTCTTGTGCGGATCGCCTGCTAGCATTTGTTTCAAGATCGGGGTTATGGCGTTGAACTTCGGGTCGATTCTCGAGAAATCCGGATCAAACCCGTCCCATGCGGATTCAAGCTCTCTCATCGCCTTGTTTAGGTCGGAGCTGGTCGTTGAAACCTTGTTCATAGCCTCGATCAGCTTCGGCGAATGGACAGGGGTCCGAGTCAGCATTGTATATAGCGAAGATCCTAGAGCATACACGTCCATACTCGGCTCTGCGGGATCGCCGAGGACTTGTTCCCCAGGCGCGTACTCCGACGTGAATTGGATCACCTTTCCTCCCTTCTTCACCGCTGATCCGAGATCCGCGAGCTTTGGCAAGAGTTCTCCGGAAACAATTCGGTCCAGCATCTCTTGACCGGTAGTCGGTGGTTTTGTGTTGAAGAGAATATTCTGTGGCTTAACGTCAAGGTGTACGAAGCCTGCTTTGTGAATCATATCCAAGGCCACGGCTATCATCTGACCCACCAGAACTACCAGGCCTCCCCATTTCTCAGAATAGTAGAGAGACTCGTAGTCGGGATCCTCGATCAGTTTCTTCGCCGTACTTCCTTTCATGAACTCCATTACTATGGCAGGAGGGCTGCGGTAGTAGAGAGCTGTATCCCCTTTCAGAATTTCTTGTACGTTTAATCGATCCACGAGGATTCCTCGGATCTGCACAACATACTTCGATTGCCCTGATAGCTCCAGCAAACGTGTCGCTTCTGACATTGTTTCGTTGAGGGTCATTGTTCCAGCCGTAGGCTCGTTCGCGACCTGAGGACGAGTAGAAGGCTTCAAGATCGGAATCTTCAGAGCAACCTCTGTGCCTGCTTGCCCGAATGTAGCCCGTAGAACATATCCGCTGGCTCCCGTCGCAACATGCTCGACGACACGATAACCGTGCACGTCTTGGCCCACCCAGACCTTCGGGTCCCATGAGCTCAGTGTAAGGGCTGGGACACCTTGTCGGGTGTAGGTGATCGAGGCTGGCTTGGTGGTTGTGGGTTGTGAAGGTCTTGGAAGCGGTGGCAGAGGCTGTACGCGTGGTGGTGGAGGCGGGGGCAACGGGCGCTGATGACTTGAGGCAGGTTGCGGGCGTGGGGCTGGAGGAGGAGGCGGTGGTGCTTGGACACTGAAAGAGTATGATTCTTTGGAGACCTGACGTGTCTTGCTTGTTGCAACGATGTGAATATTGTAGTTGCCAGGTTTTGCTGTCTGATAGGACAGATTGTATTTTCCGGTTGATGTATGCGACAACCTGGCGGGTTCGCGTTTTCCGGATGGTGTCTGAATTACTGCGTTGATGCTTGCCATGTCTCTGGGTCCTCCGTCGCTTTCCGTGCTAATTCTGACGCTCTCGATCTGCCCCTGCTTGACAGAGTGATCGCCGGAGAACGATATTTTCGGAGGCTTCGACGGTGCGACAGGCGTCTTGGAGATTCCCGTACTCGGCCTCGTCGGGGCTTTCAGCATCTTGACAGCTATGCTGGAAGAGCCGATCGCCGCTGCGATCAAGAGAGGTAGGAATCCGAACGATGAGAAGAAGACATAACCTGTGGTGGAACTTGGAGATGTGAAGTATTCGTAGCCTACCATGGCATTGTAGGAGAAGAATGCGGTAGGGAGGACAGCCATAGAGTGCCGCTTGGTTTGCCAGAACTTGTCTAGGAAAAAGAGGAGGATCATCTGGACACAGTTTGCTCCAAGCCCGAGCAGAAGGAAAAGGGAGGATGAGACAAGATTGGATCCCACAAAGTTCGGGCTTGGACTCATAGAGGCACCGATGATTAGTCCGACCCCGGTCGAGATCGTGGCTAGAACATTCTGTTTCAGAATCCTGTAGCGTTGTGGATGCGAGAAAAGCATGGTTGAGAAGAAGACTCCTATCGCGGGGGGAAGTGCTACGAAGATTGATGCGAAGCCTGTTGAAGGAGCGATTCCCGGTGTCAGATTCGAGTTCTGGACGACATAGGACAGGGTTAGGAAGGTGACGCCGAACCCGAGGGCGGATCTGATTAATCCGGTCTTCAGATCGAGCGCCGTCAATAGTCCGAAAGCTGTTATGCTGATCACGTAGGATAACGGTGTTCCTTGAATTCCAAGCGCGAAAAGAAATCCGAGTGGTAACGAAACTACTGTCACTAGGGCAGGTGCGAAGAAGCCGGGCGTTACGGGGAGATTGTGGTGGGACTTAGGGGAGACAGAGGTCTGGGGCTGTTTTCCTCCCACTGAATCCACCATTAAACATGCGGAGCAATCTTTCAAGCGACTTTCTTTCTAGTCTCTCGACGAGAGTGGATTGTTCCCATGGAAATCTGAAATGTCTCTCGCGGGTCAGAGCCTTGGTACTGTCAGAGTTTAACCCGTGTGCGACATGTATGGTCCGGTTTCGTGTATGAAACTCCGTCACTCTAAACAATCTGATGATGAGATTGAGCCGGCAACTGGTAGTCCGAGCGCATCCGCCAGTACAAGCGCAGGCACTGGGACAAACTGGAAGTGTCCCTCGTGCGGCGCGGAAAACGAAGACTTTCGCAAATTCTGCGATGGCTGCGGGGACAAGAGACCCGGAGCCACTGTTGCCACGAAAGGCATTGCGATCGAGGATCTGCTCGGCACAGGGTCTTCCGACGACTCTTCGACCTTCGAGGATAACAGCAGCAAGAAAGCAAAGGGCAAGAAGGGTAAGAAGGGCAAGAAATCCGACGATGACGATGAAACTCTTGAGCCGGAAAGACTAGAACCTTCCAGTTCGGAACCGGCATCGTTCCAGCCCTCGAGCACCGCGGCTACAGGCGATTTCGAGTCGAAGACCAGGGACGACTTCGGATCCAAGCCTTCTGATGACTTCGGGTCCAAGCCATCGTTCGTTGTCACAGGTCCAGAGCCGTCTACTAGCAGCGATGACAGTTCGAGCCCCAAGAGCAGCTTCAGCTCGTTCGAACCAACCTCCTCCCCGAACACTCTGCCAAGCCCCTCCGATGGGAGCGGCTTCCCTTCGGGCCAGCGGTACTACATGGTCTTCGTTAACACTCCCGCCTCATCTCTCATCAAGACAAAGGTGTCGATAGAGTTCGGCGATTTCCCGACCGTCTCGATTGGGCGCAGCCCGGAGAACATAATCGTGATTCCCGACCCGGAGGTCTCCAGAAAGCATGCGTCGCTGACATTCGACGGCAACAGGATGGTCTTGAAGGACTTGGGCAGCTCCAACGGCAGCTTCATCTACAACGGCAAAGAGTTTGAACGAGTGAGCGATAGTGTCGAGGTTAGGCCGAATTCAGTCTTGAAATTCGGAACCGGCACTATCGTGAAGCTCGTGACTGAATGATCGACGCCGCGGAGGCGTTACGGTTGATCGGTGAAGCAGAGGAACAGCTCGCCGGACCCCTGCTAGATCGTAGAGAGGAGAATCGAGTGATATTCGTAGGAGACACACACGGCGCGGTAGACGTTACGGAAGCAGTGCTCGACAAGTTCTGGGACGACGCAGACCTAGTCGTCTTCCTGGGCGACTACGTCGACCGAAGCGACACCAGTCTCGAAAATCTTGGCACGATTGTTTCCAGCTTACTAGAAGATCCCCACCGAACAATAATGCTCCGCGGAAACCATGAGAGTCCTCTAACAAACCCATACTATGGCTTCAAGGACGAAGTTACCAAGAAACTGGGAGAAGGCACGTATGACAAGTTCACAGAATTCTTCCAGAAAATGCCATACGCGGTAGTCGTCAACGACTACCTCTGTCTCCACGGCGGAATAGCCAAGGGACTTGCGACCGTTGACCAGATCGCTGGGCTTCCCTGGCCAGATTTGAACCCTGACGATCCTATTGCTTTCCAGCTGTTGTGGAATGATCCTCGGGAGATGATCGAGGACTTCGTCCCGAGCGTGCGCGGGGAAGGAGCCTACTATTTTGGCGCCGATGCCACGAACGCCTTTCTTGATAGCAACGCCCTGAAAGGTATCATCAGGGGACACGAAGTTGTAGACGGTTTTAGGGACGATATGGCGGGCAGAGTAATCACCGTCTTTTCAAGCCGGTACCATCACAAGTCCGCCGGTGTGCTAGTCATGGATAGCGGTAAGATGGAGAGGATCACAGTTTGACAATATCTGTTAGAACCGAGATAAGTCATCCATACTCTTACGACTCGAAAATAGATGCCGTGTTCAAGATCACCCTGGTCGCCGAGAAACAGGTCACGGCGAAAGGGTTCCATCACATCATCGTGCTGGACACCAGCCACTCTATGGCAGGTCACAAGATAGAACTGGCCAAGAAGGGAGCTCAAGAATACTGGAGCAGAATACCGTCCGGGAACAAGATATCGTTCATAACATTCTCCGATTCGGTCCACACCTATCCGGACGCGAGCCTCGACAAAGTTCTTCCCCAAGTCAAAGCGACCGGGATGACAGCTCTGTTTACTGCCCTCACGTCCGCGTTTGACATCGCGTCCAAGGATGGAGGTCAAGGCTGGATCCTACTCTTGACCGACGGTCACCCCACCGATGTTACGAAACCAGAGCCATATTCAACGCTCAAGATTCCAGCCGGATTCAAGATGATAGAGTTCGGAATAGGCGACGACTACCGCGAGGACATTCTCAAAAGCCTCGCCGATGCGTCTGGAGGCCTACTCTATCACATAACGGACGCTTCTGAGCTGCCGGTACTGATGCAGGAAAACGCTGTCAGCCAGGTCTCAGCCCAGAACATAACCGTAGACTTTGGGACCCCTGACGTCAGGATCCTCAACTATGCTGGTCCGCCCGTCGTAATAAATGCGCTTGAGAAAATGGCGAAGATCTGGGGCGAAGTCAGCATTCCAGAAGGCTTCAAGGGAGACCCGTTGAACATCAAGATCTCATACGGCGATGCAGTAGACGGCGCGAAAAGAACGATAAACTCTCCGATCAACGTCCGGCCTGCCAAGAGCGATGAAGAGTACCAGAACGGGATAAGGAACAATCTCATATCCGAATTCCGATACTACCAAGGCTTAGACGAGTATTACAAGCAGCTGTCCACGGGACAGTGGAAGGAGGCGACGAAGACAATGGATCAATTGTCCGCGAACGCGGAACAGACACGGAGGGCAGACCTTATCGAGTCGACCAAACGCCTGTCAGAGCAGCACGAACAGACGCTCCGTCTAGGTGGAGCCAGCGAGAATACTAACAGGCTGATGAAAGAGGTAGCGAGCGAGTCTACCAAGAAGACGAGAGGAAAATAGCAGCTACCAGCGACAAGGCGGCAAGACTATTCTGAAAGCGTAGACAGAGCGTTCACCCACCTCTACCAGCATTAAGGTTGGCAAGAATCATTTTAGACCATGCGATGTTTTCGATGTGGCGTTGAGACGTGGTCTGTAAAGTATCGTGAGAGACACCGCCTCCATCTTTGCTCAGAATGCTCGGCTCACTACGACGAAACGGACCGAGTCTTATATCGGTCAATCCTCGGCATCAACTATCCCCCCATAGAAAAGTAACAGCGACTAGGAAGCTATGAGTGATGATTCTGTTGAGTGATTACGTTAGCCGAAGACGGCTTTCTTCGCGCACTCGTAGCACCGATAAGTAGTCTCTCTCTTCCAGTTTCCCGAGCTGTCGAGCACCAGTTTCTCGTCAGAGTTCAATTCGCTATTGTCGAAGGTCTCGCCGCACCGCTCACAGATGTGCTGAATCGTAAATCACCTAGACGGTTCTCGGCTACATTCCGCCCATCATGCCGGGCGGCATTCCACCCATCCCGCCCATGCCACCCATACCCGGCGGCATTCCTCCACCACCCGAGCCTGGTCCAGGGCCTGATGCTTTGCTGGCGATAACGTCGTCTACTCTGAGTAGCATGGTGACTGCCTCTACTGCGGATTTGATGACTTGTTTCTTGACTCGTAAGGGCTCTATCACGTTCATCTTCCACATGTCCGCAGTCTCGCCCGTGTAGACGTTTACCCCGTACCACTTGTTCTCGGGTGTGTTGTGTTTTTCCCGCAGTTCTACCAATATGTCGATAGGGTCTATTCCAGCGTTCTGGGCTAACGCGACCGGGATCGCCTCAAGAGCTTCTGCGAAAGCTTTGATCGCTAGCTGTTCTCTTCCCTCGACCTTGGTTGAGAAGCTGTCGAGTCTTCGGCTGAGCTCAGCCTCGGGCGCGCCTCCCCCAGCTACGACCTTGCCGTCCTCGACTGCGTTCCGGACGACGCAGAGGGCGTCGTGGAGGGCGCGTTCTGCCTCATCGATAACATGCTCCGAACCGCCTCGGATCATGATTGTGACCGCCTTAGGGTTCTTGGCCTCGCGAACGTAGACGTGCTTGCTGTCTCCAATCTTTACTTCCTCGACCTTTTTGGCTTGGCCGAGGCCTGTCTTCGGCAGATCTTTCAATGTTCCAGCGATGGTTCCGCCCGTCGCCTTGGCGAGCTTCTCCATGTCCTTGCTGCTGATGTTCTTGACTGTGAGAATTCCCTTCTTGGCGAGGACTGCCAGTGCCTCGTCGTCTGCGCCCTTCTCGGTGAAGAGCACGTTGGCACCCGTGGCCGCGACCTCGTCTGCCATCTCCTTGAGCATCCTCTCTTCCTCATCGAGAAACTGTTCTAGTTCTTCGGGCTTGCTGATTCTGATCTCGGCGCTCATCTCTGGCTTGTCGATCTCGAGCTTAGCGTTAAGCAGCGCGATCCTAGCATTTGTCACGCTCTTCGGCATCTGGCTGTGCGATACTTCTTTGTCAAGGATTATTCCGTTGACAAGTTCTGTCTCGTCTAGGCTCCTTCCGTGTTTCTTCATGACTTTGACGAGGTCGATGTCGGCTGTGATCTTCCCGTCGGTTTTCTCCATGACTTGGAGGATTGCTTTGACGGCTAGGTCTGCAAAGTGTTCTTGTGATCCGAAGATTCCTTTCGTGTTTAGGGAGGTAAGAGCGACGAGTTTCAATTGTTCCGTGTCTTCTGGTTTGATCGTTACTGCTATCTCGTCCAAGATCTCCTGTGCCTTGTCGGCCGCGTTTCTGTAGCCGTCGATGATTACGTTGGGATGAACATCCTTGTCGAGTAACGTCTCTGCCCCTGAGAGCAGTTCGCCGGCGAGGACGACTGCGGTGGTCGTTCCGTCTCCTACCTCGCTGTCTTGGGTCTTCGAGACCTCGACGAGCATCTTTGCGGCAGGGTTCTGGACGTCCATCTCCTTCATGATTGTCGCCCCGTCGTTGGTGATGACGATGTCGCCGATGGTTCCGACCATCATCTTGTCCATTCCGCGAGGTCCAAGAGTGGACCGGACGGTCTCAGCCAAGACCTTGGCTGCGGTTATGTTGCTCCGTTGAGCGTCTCTTCCTCTCGAACGGCTGGTTCCTTCCTTTAGAATTATGACGGGTATCTGTTGGGACGACGTTCTATACCACTTAGCTAACCAGCGTCTCTAGCCGTTTGATAAACGTATTCAGGGGACCGCCCGTAGCTTGAAATGGTCGAACAAACAGACACTGTGGACGGTTGGCGGGTCCAAGATGGGAGTCGCATCACTCATGAAGCTTGGAAAGATCGAACATGTGGCCGTGTCCGAGGAAGAGATGGAGTCGCTATACTTTGATGGCCGACCTGTCCGGCGCTATTGTTTACAGTGCCGCGGACCGAAATACATGGTTCCGTCGAAAAAGGCTCCCAGCTACCATGATAATCTGGCGGACATGAAGACCCCGGAGAAGTACCCGATCGTCTGCAAGACATGCGGCACGAAGTACACGGCGAAGCTGAGCCCGAGCGACTGAGCCCTGGGCCTCCGGTTCCCAGGTTTACTGGTTTTCTTTCGCCGCTGGGCTTTTTCCCACATGCGTTTCGAGAAACTTGGCGGCGCGCTTTATGGAGTCGATCTCATTCTCCTTCCGTACAAACTGGTGACCCTCGTTCTCGTAGATCTTCAGCTCGACCGTGACACCATTCTTCCTAGCAGCCTCGGCCATCTGCATCGTCTCCTC
>WNGD01001803.1_pt1 | contig 34703 bp, 34 predicted proteins | sample 5400671 | NCBI WGS metagenome assembly WNGD01 (sample SAMN13153369, study PRJNA577476) | soil metagenome | isolation source: 40 cm soil or saprolite under grassland replicate 2 | place: USA:California | collected 2016-06-15 | reverse complement strand
GAGCGTCTTGTAGGTGATCTGCTTCCGATGCACATCCAACGCCACTACGATCCCCATCGAGACCTCCTCGAGCTCCGTCACAACGACACCGCGTGACTACCACGCTTGAGCCGAGGAGGTCTCACTACATGTCATCTTTTCGGGTTCCTGGGGCGCCGCTGGCGGTGCCGGCCAGGGACCCGAAAAAGGGTCCGGCGCGGTGGCTCCTAAGAGCTACCGCGCCGGAATCCGCCCCTCCATTACGGAAAGACGCCGCCGGAAAAGAAAACTTGCGGCCCGCTCCTAGACCTCGAGCTTGTCGAGCACCGGGGTGACAGGGACGACGTGGCGCTTGAACTTCAGCTCCGACGCCGGGAGCCCGGCGGCGACGCCGACGAGCTGCGAGAGGTGCAGGATCGGCATGCGGAAATCCTTGCCCGTGGCCTTGCGCAGCTTCGACTGCCAGGCGTCGAGAGAGAGGTGGCAGAGCGGGCACGGAGTCACCATCGCGTCCGCGCCTGCTTCCTTCGCCTGCTCGATCGGCTGGATCAGCTCGCCGAGAGCCGTCTCCTCGCGTGCCTGGATGATTGGGAACCCGCAGCACTTGATCTTGGCCGGGTAATCGATCGCCTCACCGCCGCAGGCCTCGATGATCCGCTCGAGCGACCAGGGCCGATCGGGATCCTCGAAGCCGAGGATCTTCGAGGGACGCAGGATCTGGCAGCCGTAGAACGGCGCGACCTTCAGCCCCTTCAGGCCCCGATGGGCCGCCTGCTTGAGCAGCTCGTACCCTTCGCCCTCGGCGATCTCCCAGAGGAAGTGCCGCACCTCGACGTTGCCGCTGTACGGCGGGACTCCGACCGATTCGAGGTTCCGGTTCACGCGCTCGCGAAGCGCCTCGTCGATCCGCAGCTGCCAGTTCGCCTGGCGCAGGTTGAGCGTGCAGACGTTGCAGATCGTCATCAGCGTGCCCGACCCCGTCGCCTCGGCGTAGGCGAGGATGCGCGCGTTCAGGTGCAGGTAGTAGTCCGGCTCGGCCTCGTGGATGTCGCCCGCGCCGCAGCATGTGACCGACTCGAGGTCGATCAGCTCGAGACCGACCTTGGGCGCGAGCGCCTGAGTCGAGGAGTCGAGCTCCTTCGCCGACAGCGACGCGAGACAGCCCTTGAAGTACGCGACCTGCTTCATCAGCCCTCCGCGGGGGGCGGCTCGACCCCCGGTTGGATCTCCGGCGCGGTCACCCGCGCCCCGTGCTCTTCGGCGAACTCGATCCTGGCGAGCGCGTGCTCGCCCTGGACGATCCCGAGCGCGCCGTCGCGGCCCTGCGTCTTGACGAGGTCGTAGAGCGCGCGCGACTCCTTGACCCGGTCGGCGACGTGGGGCGGGAACGGCGGCGGCACCTTCCCCTTGCGAGCCAGCCCGATCGCGAAGCCGGTCTGCTTGATCGCGGAGACGATCCCCTGGGTCTTCGGCACGAGCTCGGTCTCCCGCAGCCAGCCGGTCGTCTTCGCCGAGGTGACGAACCACTTCGCGTGCTTCGCGCCCATGTCGCGGTCGATCCCGAGCCGGATCGACTCGGCGCCGAGCTTGGCGATCGCGTCCCGCGGATCCACCCCCTTCGGACAACGCTCGTTGCAGAAGTAGCACCGCGTGCAGTCCCAGATCCCGTGCTCCGAGTTGTACGACTCGAGCCGCTCGACCACGTGCCCGTCCCGGGGATCGCCGACGAAGCGCATGCCCTTGGCGAGCGCCTGCGGGCCGAAGAACTCGGGGTCGGACTCCATCGCGTTGCACTCCGAGACGCAGCAGCCGCAGTTGATGCAGAGCGACTCCTTGTGGATGACGTTCATGCGCTCCTGCGAGATCCGGTACTCCTTGCCGTCCTCGGGCCGGTCGTAGCCAGGCTGGAGCCAGGGTCCCATCGCGCGGAACTTCGACCAGAACGGCACCATGTCGACGACGAGGTCCTTGACGATCGGGAGGTTGCCCATCGCCGAGATCGTCGGCACGCGACCGGCCTCGACGACGTCGACCATGCGCGTCTTGCACGCGAGCACCGCGGCGCCGTCCATGCGCATCCCGCAGGAGCCGCAGATCATCATCCGGCAGCTCTTGCGGTACGCGAGCGTGCCGTCGACGCGGTCCTTGATCAGGTCGAGCACGTCGAGCAGGGTGGCCCACTCCGGTGCCTCGACCTCGTACTCCTTCAGCTCCCGGTCGCCGCTTCCGGAGTCGTAGCGCCAGATCTTCAGGCGCACCTCCATCGTCGGCGAGTCGGTGTAGAGGATCGACTCGGTCACTGTCACTAGTACTTCCTCTCGGTGGGCTGCCAGTTCGTCATCGTCACCGGCTTCCAGTCGAGCGCGAGCCGGCCGTCCCGCCAGCGGACGAGCGTGTGCTTCAGGAAGTTCTCGTCGTCGCGGTTCGGGTGGTCGTGCGGCCGCGCGTGGGCCCCGCGGCTCTCCTTGCGGGCGATCCCGCAGACGATCATGCACTCCGCGAGCTCGAGCAGGAAGCCGAGCTCGAGCGCCTGGGTGAGGTCGCTGTTGAACAGCTGTCCCTTGTCCTCGACGACGACGCGGCCGTAGCGTTCGCGCAGGCGCGCGACGATGTCGCCCTGGTGCTGCATCTGGTCCTCGCGGCGGAAGACCCCGAAGTTCTCGTGCATCGTCGCGGCGAGCTCGTCGCGGATCCTCCATGGCCGCTCGCCCTCGCTGCGGTCGAGCAGCTCCTTCAGCTCGCGCTCCGCGTCGCGCTCGGCCGACTCGGGAACAGCGACCGTCGTATGGGACAGCGCCCACTCGGCTGCGTGATTTCCCGAGCGCTTGCCGAAGGTGATCGTCTCCATCAGCGCGTTACCGCCGAGCCGGTTTGCGCCGTGGACGGAGACGCACGCGACCTCGCCCGCGGCGTAGAGCCCCTCGAGCTCGGTCTGGCCCCAGACGTCGGTATCGACCCCGCCCATGTGGTAGTGCGCCCCCGGCCGAACCGGGATCGGCTCGTAGATCGGGTCGACGCCCGCGAACGTCATCGAGAGCTCGCGCGTCCCGTGCAGCCGCTCGAGGATCCGCTCCGCGCCGAGGTGGCGCAGGTCGAGCAGCACGTTGCCGTCGATGCCTCGGCCCTCGTCGATCTCCGTCTGCTCGGCCCGGGAGATCACGTCGCGGGAGGCGAGCTCCATCGCGTTCGGGGCGTACCGCTTGAGGAAACGCTCGCCCTCGGCGTTCAACAGGTAGGCGCCCTCGCCGCGGGAGCCCTCGGTGATCAGCACTCCGGTCGGCGCGAGCGTCGTCGGATGGAACTGCATCATCTCCATGTCCTTGAGCGGCACGCCGACGGTGAGCGCCATCGCCATCCCGTCGCCCGTGCACGCGTAGGCGTTCGTCGTGCCGACGTACAGCCGGCCGGCGCCGCCGGTGGCGAGGATCACCGTCTTGGCGCCGAGCGTCTTCAGGCCGCCGTCGAGCAGATCCCAGCAGATGACGCCCTGGCAGCGGCCGTCGTCGACGACGAGCCGCCAGGCGAAGAACTCCTCGTAGACCTTGAGCTCCCGGCGGCAGAGCTGTTCGTAGAGGACCTGGACGAGGACGTGGCCGGTGATGTCGGCCGCGTACGCCGTGCGCGGCGCGCCGGCCGCGCCGAACGGTCGCTGCGCGATTCGCCCGTCCTCGGTGCGCGAGAAGACCGCGCCCCAGTGCTCGAGCTGGTAGACGTCGCCGGGAGCTTCCTGGCAGAGGATCTCGATCGCGTCCTGGTCGCCGAGGTAGTCGGAGCCCTTGACGGTGTCGAAGGCGTGCGACTCGGGATCGTCCTCGGAGGCGTTTCCGAGCGCCGCGTTGATTCCACCCTCGGCGGCGCCGGAGTGGCTGCGCGTCGGGTGGATCTTCGAGACGAGCGCGACGTCCGCTCCGGCGTCGTGAGCCTCGATCGCGGCGCGCATCCCTGCGCAGCCTGCGCCGATCACGAGCACGTCGTGCGTCGCTTCCACGTTCTCGGACGCTATCGAAAGAGCGCCGGCCGCTGCGTCGTTACGGACGCTGCGAGCGGCGTCCGGCTAGCCCGGCAGGCCGAGGCGGCGGCGAATCTCCTCGCGCGTGAGACCGTCCCGCGTGAGCCGACGCTCGATCAGCTGCTCGAGCCGCTCCTGATTCGCGCGCTGGCGAGCCCACTCCTCAGGAGTCGTCTTCCGGTAACCCTTCTTCGCCATCGATCTGTTCCTCGAGCAATTGGAGGATCCGCGCAATATTGACGTTCATGTCGCTGAGCGTGAAAAGCATAGCCGTCACCTCCTGCCGGTAGATGAGCGGCTCCTCGTCCACCTCGAGATCGTGCGGCGGCCGGGCCCGACTGCGCAGGACGCCCTTTCAGACGGGTCAGCCGCGCGGGCCGGCCGCGACGATCGCTTCGCCTGCTTCCTCGAACTTCTTGAAGTTGTCGCGGAACATCGCCGCGAGCTCGCTCGCCCTGCGGTCGTACGCCTCCCGGTCGGCCCACGTCGAGCGAGGATCGAGTAGCTTCGACTCGACGCCGGGCACCTCGACCGGTACCTCGAAGCCGAACACAGGGTCGGTGCGGTACTCGACGCCGTCGAGCTCGCCCGACAGGGCGGCCCGCAGCAGCGCCCGCGTCGCCTCGATCGGCATCCGCTCGCCCTCGCCGAACGGCCCGCCCGTCCAGCCGGTGTTGACGAGCCAGACCGCGGCGCCGTGCCGGTCGAGCTTCTCGCCCAGCATCCGGGCGTACACGGACGGAGGCTGCGGCAGGAACGGCGCGCCGAAGCAGGTCGAGAAGGTCGGCTGCGGCTCGGTGACGCCGATCTCGGTTCCGGCGAGCTTCGACGTGAAGCCCGAGAGGAAGTAGAACAGCGCCTGCTCCCGCGTCAGGCGCGCGATCGGCGGCAAGATCCCGAAGGCGTCCGCGGTGAGGAAGACGACCGAGCTCGGGTGGCCCGCCCGCTTCTCGGGCAGCGCGTTCGCGATCTGCTCGAGCTTGTAGGCCGAGCGGGTGTTCTCGGTCTTCGAATCGTCGTCGAGATCGAGAATGCCCCGCTCATCGACGATCACGTTCTCCAGGATCGTGCCGAACGTGCGCGTCGTCTTGTAGATCTCGGGCTCGGCCGTCGGCGAGAGGTGGATCACCTTCGCGTAGCAGCCGCCCTCGATGTTGAAGACGCCGTTGTCGCCCCAGCCGTGCTCGTCGTCGCCGATCAGCGTCCGCGACGGATCGGCCGAGAGCGTCGTCTTGCCCGTTCCTGAGAGACCGAAGAAGACGGCGACGCGGCCGTCGTCGCCGACGTTGGCGGAGCAGTGCATCGGCAGCACGCCCTCGAGCGGCAGCCGGTCGTTCATGACCGTGAAGATCGACTTCTTGATCTCGCCCGCGTAGAACGTGCCGCCGATCAGCACCTCGGTGCGCGTCGGATGGAGGACGACGAACGTGCCCGTGCGGGTGCCGTCCTCGGCGGGTACGGCCTCGACCTCGGGCGCATGGAGGACGAGCGCCCGCGGCACGAAGTCGCGCAGCGCCTCGTCGGTCGGATCGATGAAGAGCGTCTTCGCGAAGAGCGCGTGGTACGGGTGGTCAGTGATGACCCGGACGGCGATCCGGTGCGCCGGGTCCGCGCCCGCGAAGGCGTCGACGACGTAGACGTCGTGCTGCTCGAGGTGGGAGACGATCTTCTCCCGGAGGCCTTCGAAGTGCTCCTCGGAGATCGGGTGGTTGACGTCCCCCCACCAGATCCGGCCGGCCGACTCCGGCTCGCGCACGACGAACTTGTCCTTCGGCGAGCGCCCGGTGTGGCGGCCCGTGTCGACGACCATCGGCCCGCCCTCGGCGAGCACGGCCTCGTTCCGGGCGAGAGCGTGCGTGTACAGCATCGAGGTCGTCGGGTTCCGGTACACGCGGCCGGCGACCTGGATCCCGTGCTCCGAGAGATCCACGCGGCCCGGTAGCTCGGTCGTGGTCATTCGGAGCTCCTCCTCACTGGGCGCATGAACAGACTAGAGCTGGGCATATCCTATGCGCGCGTGGCCCCCGGCCCCGCGGTTCCCGTGACTCCTCAGCTCTCCGACGGGCTCGTGCTGCTGCGGCCCTGGCGCTCGGAGGACGTGCCCGAGCTCGTGGAGTGCTGCGTCGACGACGAGATCGCGCGCTGGCTCGACTCGGTGCCGCAGCCGTACACCGACGCCGACGCTGCGGAGTACGTCGGCCGGTCGGTCCAGTGGTGGCGGGAGGGCTCGTTCTGGTCCTTCGCGGTCACCGACGCAGCCGACGGCCGGCTCGTCGGCGCGATGGGTCTCGGCTGGACCGACGAGCGGACGCGCGTCGCCGAGGTCGGCTACTGGACGAGGCGTGACGCTCGCGGCCGCGGTGTCGCGGCCCGCGCGCTGCGCCTCGTCGCCGGCTGGGCCTTCGCGGAGGTCGGCGTGCAGCGGCTGCAGCTGCGCGCGGAGCTCGGGAACGATGCGTCGCAGCGCGTGGCGCAGAAGGCGGGCTTCACGCGCGAGGGCGTGCTGCGCTCGTCCGGATGGAGCGAGCGGCGCGGTCAGCGGCTGGACTTCGTCGTCTACTCGCTGCTGCCGGACGAGCTCGCGTGATCCCCGTCGTCGACGGGCACAACGACGTCCTGCTGCGGCTCTGGCTCTCCGGCCGGCCCGAGTCGTTCTTCGAGCGCTCGGACGAGGGGCACGTCGACCTGCCGCGGGCCCGGGAGGGTGGGCTCGCCGCCGGCTTCTTCGCCGTCTTCGTCCGCGAGGAGGATGCGGAGGTCGACGTCGAGGCGCGCCGCTACGAGCTCGGCCTCTCTCCGCCGGTCGAGCACGCGTACGCGGCGCGCGTGGCCGCGGAGCAGATCGAGCTCCTGCACAGGCTCGCCGCGGGCGGGGAGCTCGCGGTCGCCCGCACCGTCGCCGACGTCGAGCGCGCCGTCGCAGGCGGGCCGCTTGCGGCGATCCTCCACCTCGAGGGCGCCGAGCCGATCGACCCGAAGCTCCGCGCGCTCGACCCGCTCGTCGAATCGGGCCTGCGCTCGCTGGGGATCGTCTGGAGCCGCCCGAACGCGTTCGGCGTCGGCGTCCCCTTCGCCTTTCCGGGTCATCCGGACGTCGGCCCCGGCCTCACCCCCGCCGGCCGAACCCTCGTAACACGTTGCAACGAGATCGGTGTGATGGTCGACGTCTCGCACCTGAACGGGGCCGGGTTCGACGACGTCGCGCGTCTCTCGAGCACGCCTCTGGTGGCCACCCACTCGAACGCGCACGCGCTCTGCCCGATCCCGCGGAACCTGACCGACCGTCAGCTCGACGCGATCCGCGACTCGGGCGGCGTCGTCGGCGTCGTCCCCGACGTGATGATGTCGCGGCCCGACGCCGCGAACGAGCTCGAGACGCCGATCGACGTGATCGTCGCGCACATCGAGCATCTCGCGGAGCGCATGGGCGTCGAGCACGTCGCGATCGGCTCCGACTTCGACGGCTGCACGCCGCCGGCGGTCCTGCGCGATGTGTCCCGGCTGCAGCTGCTGCTCGACGCACTCGCCTGGAGCGACGCCGAGCTGCGCAAGCTCGCGCACGAGAACTGGCTGCGCGTCCTGCGCGCTACCTGGTGTTGATCGCCGCCCAGACGCGCGCAGGCGTGAAGGGCGGATCGAGGTGGCGCACGCCGTACGGCGCAAGCACGTCGGCGACGGCGTTCGCGATCGCGGCCGGTGCGCCGATCGAGCCGCCCTCGCCGACTCCCTTCGCGCCCAGTGGGTTGAGCGGCGACGGCGTCTCGCGCAGCTCGCTCACGATCGCCGGCACCGACCGCGCCGTCGGCAGGTGGTACTCGTACAGGTTGACCGCGAGCGGCTGGCCGTCCTCGTCGTAGCCCACCTGCTCGAAGAAGCACTCGCCGAGAGCCTGCGCGGTCGCGCCGCGGATCTGTCCCTCGGCGAGGAGGGGGTTGATGACCCGGCCGCAGTCGTCGACGGCGACGATCCGGCGGAGGTCGATCTCGCCCGTCTCGGGCTCGAGCTCGACGACGGCGACGTAGCAGCCGAACGAGAACGCAGGCCCGGGCAGCTCGAAGCGCGCCTCGGCCTCGACGGGCGCGGTCTCTCCGCGGTCGAGCCGCTCCTTCGCCTCGCGCGCCGCGAGCAGGAGCGCCGAGCCGCCGACGGTGACCGAGCGGCTGGCGAACGTGCCCATCCCCGCGGGGATCTCGGCGCTGTCGCCCCAGCGCACCTCGACCGCCTCGGGCTCGACGCCGAGCTCGTCGGCGACGATCTGGGCGAAGGTCGTCTCGTGACCCTGGCCGTGCGGCGACGAGCCCGTGTGGCAGACGACGCGGCCGTCCTCCTCGACGCGGACGGCGCCGGTCTCCCAGCCGGGGCCGACCCGCTCGACGTACATCGCGATGCCGACCCCGGTGTTCTCGTCGCGCGCGCCGGCCAGCTCGAGCGCCCGCCCGAGCGCGCCCGCGTAGTCGCCCGAGTCATAGGTGAAGCCGAGCGGCGTGCGGTACGGGAAGGCCTCCGGCGGAACGAAGTTGCGCCGCCGCAGCTCGGCGGGGTCGAGACGGAGCTCGCGCGCGGCGAGATCGACGAGGCGCTCGATCACGAGCGCCGCCTCGGGGCGGCCGGCGCCGCGGTACGGGCCGGTCGGCACCTTCGTCGTCGCGGCACCGACGACCTCGACCTCGGCAGCGGGGATCGCGTAGCAGCCGGTCAGCAGCTTGCCGCCCGTCAGAGGCGGCACCGCGGTGGTCGGGTAGAGGTAGGCGCCGAGGTCGCCGACGTAGCGGGCGCGGATCGCGAGCATGCGGCCGTCGGCGGCGAGCGCGAGCTCGCCTTCCACGTCTGCTCCGCGGCCCTGGTAGGAGGCGAGCGCATTCTCGGTGCGCGTCTCGATCCACTTGACCGGACGCTCGAGCGCGAGTGCACAGAGTCCGATCGCGGCCGTCTCGGGCGCGGCGACGCCCTTGCTGCCGAAGGCGCCGCCGACGTCGGGGACGACGATCCGCAGGCGCTCGGGCGGGCGCCTCAACACGGCCGAGAGGCCGGAGAGCTGCCGGTGAGTGTCCTGCGCCGAGATCCAGATCGTCAGCAGGTCGCCGGCGGCGTCGTAGGCGGCGACCGCGCCGCGCGGCTCGAGCGGTGAGGCGATCAGGCGCGGCATCCGGATCCGCTGGCGGACGATCGTCTCTGCCGCCGCGAAGGCTCCGTCCACGTCGCCCTCGACCCGGCGCCAGCGGACGAGCACGTTGTCCGCCGCCTCGTCGTGGAGGGCGGTCGACGCGTCGCCGGGCTCGAGCACGGGCGGCAGCTCGTCGTAGTCGACAGACACCCACTCCACGGCGTCGGCAGCCAGCTCGGGCGTGTCGGCGACGATGACCGCGACCGGATCGCCGACGTAGCGGACGCGCTCGCCGGCCAGGACGGGATGCATGACGCGGACGATCTCGGCGTCGGGCGCAGGGCTGATCGGGAACGCGCCGACGCGGTCCGCAAGCTCGCCGCCGGTGAGCACGAGCCGGACGCCCGGGCGCGAGCGCGCCGCCTCCGCGTCGACTCCGTTCACGCGCGCGTGCGCGTACGGGCTGCGCACGAACGCCGCGTGCAGCATCCCGGGCAGGCGCAGGTCGTCAACGAAGCGCGCCTCGCCGCGCGTGAAGCGCTCGTCCTCGAGACGCGGCAGCGCCCGGCCGATCCACGGCCGCGAGGGAGCGTCGACGCTCATCCTGCGACCAGCGGCTCGAATGGGACGCCGTGCAGGCACTCGGCGCCGTCGTCGCGGACGACGGTGAGCGCGCCGAGCTGCAGCCCCATCCGCTCGTCGGGCGTGATCGGGTTCGGCTGGATCACGATCGCCATGTTCCGCTCGATCGTGCGGCCGGGCGGCGGCTCGGCGCCGTCGCGCCAGTAGGCGACGCAGGAGCGGTCGACGAGCGGCGGATGGATGTCCGTGCCGTAGCCATGGATCAGGTCGTCGTAGATCTCGTAGCCGGCCTCGCCGATCACGGCCGCGTTACGAATCGCGTCGCCCTCGGTCGACCCGGCGCGCATCCCGGCCGAGATCCGCTCGTATGCCTGCTTCGCCACGTCGAACATCCGCGCCCAGTCCGCCGTCGGCTCGGCGCCGACGAACACCGGCCGGTGGATCTGGCCCGAGTAGCCATCGAGCGAAGCGCTGAGCTCCGTGATGATCGCGTCGCCGCGCTCGAGCCGCCGCGCGGATGGATTCTGCGAGGGCAGGCAACCGTTCGGCGCGTCCATCGGCATCGAGCGCAGGAAGGTGATGCGGACGGTGCCGCCGCGGCGGCGGTACGCATCCTCGACGATCGCGACGAGCTCGACCTCGGAGCGGCCGGGACGCGCCTCCCGCTGTAGGGTCAGGATCGCCAGGTCGGTCAGCTCAGCCGCGCCGCGCAGGCGCTCGATCTCCTCCTCGGAGGAGACGGCGCGAAGACGTGCGTACTCGGCGGTGACGTCCACCGGCTCGATTCCCGGCAAGAGCTCGCGCAGCGTCGCGTAGTGCTGCCACGGCATCCCCATCGTCCACGTGTGGTTGACGCCGACGAGCCCGACGCGGCCGCGCTCGACCTCGGCAGCGGCGAGCCGCTTTGCCACCGTCTCACCCGCGTCGTAGCCGCCCCACTCGACGACGGGGACGTCGCTCAGCTCGCGCGCGTTCGGCACGTGATTGGTCAGGCCGACGAGCAGCGCAGGCTCGGCCTCGCGCGGCACGACGAGGTAGCAATGGTGCATGTCGAGGTACTGCGAGAGCCAGAACGCGTTGACGTTGTTATGCCGGTTCATGCCCGAGTTGCCGAAGATGACGAGCGCCTCGAGCTCGAGCCGCTCCATCAGGCCGCGCGCGAGGCCATAGCGACGCCTCATCTCGTCCGGCGAAAACCTCACGCCCCTGGTCGCCTTCCGCTCCCGCCCGGCGGAGCCGGGCTCCGCGGCAGGCTCGCCCCGCTGCCGGCACGATGCTCTCCGGGCCCGTGCTCGCATGCACTGTGCCCTCCGGCCTCGCACCGGCAGCGGGGCGCCAGGAACGTGAGGAACCTCACGCCGCGAGCTGCACCTTGAGCCAGTCCGCGACGAGCGGCCGGTACTTGTACGGGATGTTGTTGCAGACGTGGTTGCCCTCCTCGTAGAGCACCCACGTCGCGTTCGGAGCCGCGTCCGCGATCTTCTTCGACTCGTCCCAGCCGACGAGCCGGTCGCGCTTGCCGGTGACGACGAGGAGCGGCTGCTCCACCCGCTCGGCGACGCCCTCCAGCGAGAGCTCGAACGCCTTCTCCCGCGCCTCCTCGGGGCTCGACGCACCAGAGTGGTGCTGGAAGGTCTCCTTCGTCAGCGACGGCCGGGCGTCCCACACCTCGCCGAAGTTGAACGGCCCGCTGACCCCGGCGGCCGCACGCACGCGCGGCTCGAACGCGGCGGCGCGCGGCGCGTAGTAGCCGCCGAGCGAGACGCCGGCGAGGCCGACCGGGCCGTCCCAGTCCAGCGCATCGAGCGCGGCCGCGACGGCGACCTCGTAGTTCGGATGGATGTGCGTCGTGTACCCGGTCTCGCCCTGCCCCGGGCCGTCGAGCGAGAACGTCGCGAGGCCGCGGTGGAGGAACACGTTCTCCCACGAGAAGAACTCCTCCTTCGTCGAGTCGAGCCCGGGCAGAAGCAGGACGAGCGGCGGCCGCTCGGCGCCGGCGGGGCGTCGCAGGTTGCCAACCATCTTCGTGCCCTCGAACGGGATCTCGACGCGCTCGGCGAGCGGGTCGAGCAGCCGGTACGCCTCGCGCAGCGCCGCGACGGACCTGTCCGCGGCCTCGCGGTAGCGCTCCATGTCGACCATCGTGCGGCGCGATTCCACGCCTCGCCGGCGGTGAGCGTGTTGCCCGCCTCCTCGGCCTCGCGCGCGAGACCCGCGTGCATGTCGCCGTTGGCGACCCAGGCCGGCAGCCATTGCGGCCACGTCTCGACCGTCGCCGTGACGCGCTGGAAGTCGTTGAAGTCGACACCCTGCGAGACGAACCGCGGCGCCCAGTTCGCGATCGCCGCCTGCACCCGCTCATCGGGCACGCGCAACCACCTCCTCGATCGACGTTCCGAAGTCCTTCAGCATCACCATCGCCGCGTTGCGGCCCGGGCCCGCCGAGACCGACGCGCCCGGGTGCGTCGTCGAGCCGGTCTGGTAGAGCCCGGCGATCGGCAGCCGGTGCTCCGACCACCCCGGGACCGGCCGCAGCGCCCCGGTCTGCGAGCTCGACATCTCGCCGCCGTGGCACGAGCCGTGCCAGTTGTGGATGTTCAGCTCCTCGAGGTCGACCGGGCTCTTGACGAGCGTGGCGAGGATCGTCTCGTCCGCGAGGTTCGGGGCGTACCGGCGCAGGTGCGCGAGGTTCGCCGCCGAGACCTCGTCCTTCACCTCGGCCCAGCGCTCGGCGCCGCCGTCGGCGAGGTCGTACGGATGAAAGCCCACGATCTTGAGCGTGTGTCGCCCCTCCGGCGCGCGCTCCGGGTCGGCGACCGTGGGGCAGATCACGAGCAGCGGCGGGTCGTCGGTCGCCACGGCGCCGCGGCGGACGTCCCAGCCGATCCGCAGGAGCCGGTCGACGGAGTGGGCCGTCCCGGACGCGACGGCCTCGAGCCCGCCGTCGAAGCGCGGCGGCTCCGTCGTCGCGTAGTGCGTGACGAACATCGACACGCCCGGCTTCCACTCGTCGACCCCGGCGAGGAAGTCGTCGCCCCACTCCTCGGCCGGCGCGAGCTCCGGAAGATGCTTGAGGTGGACCGAGGAGAGCACCGCGCGGCGGGCGGCGAAGCGTTCGCCGTCGTGCGTCTCGACGCCCGTGCAGCGCCCGCCCTCGACGACGAAGGCGGTCACGCGCCGCCCGGGCAGGATCGTGCCGCCGCCCTCCTCGATCAGACGGCAGAGCGCAGCCGGGAGTGCGCCCGAGCCGCCGCGCGGGATCGTCCACGAGTGCTCGCGGCGGCCGTACGCGAGCGAGTAGGCGAGCGGGCCGGTGCCCGCGTTCTCGCCCGGCTGCAGCGTCATGAAGGCCATCCAGAGCATGAAGGCGCGGGTGTGCCAGTCCTCGAACTCGCGCCGGATCACGTCCCACGCGCTCTCGGCGGCGCGGCGCAGCCAGCGGTGCCCGTCCGGGAGCGCGGCGAGCCGCTCCTGCAGCGACGGGCCCCAGCCGATCGGCGTGTGCCGGTAGCCCCCGAACGCCCCCTTCGCCGCGTCGTAGTCGTCCATCATGCGGCGGAACGCCTCCGCGTCGCGGCGCGAGAACCGGGCGAACTCCTCGCACGTGCGGTCGAAGTCGCGCCACTGCGTCAGCGAGGTGCCGTCCGGGAACGGGATGTGGACGACGGGGTCCGGCCTGAGGTACTCGAGCCCGTACTCGCCGAGCCGCAGCTCGTCGTCGCGCAGCAGCGGGTTTGCCTGGATCAGATTGTGCGCGGTCGAGCACGTGTCGTGCCTGAAGCCCGGGAGGGTCAGCTCCTCGGTCGCCGTGTCGCCGCCCATGACCGGCCGCGCGTCGAGGACGCAGCACTCGAGGCCCGCCTTCGTGAGATATGCCGCTGCGACGAGCGAGTTGTGGCCGCCTCCGGCGACGACGACGTCGAAGGCCTCGCTCATTGGCTAGCCTCCGGGCCGTGGCACGGATCAGCTACGTCGACCCTGCCTCGATCGTCGATCCCGAGCTCGCGGCCGACATGGAGCACTCGCGTCTCCACGGGACGCCGCGGCCTGAGACCCAGGCGATTCGCTTCCACGTCCCGGCGGTCGCCAAGGCGTTCATGCGCCCCTGGAAGACCATCTTCCGCGAGGGGCTCGTCGAGCACGCTCTCAAGGAGCTCTGCCGCGTCTACGTCTCGAAGACGATCGACTGTCACTACTGAGGATCGCAACGGTCTCTCCAGGGCGGAGAGCAGGGCCTGACCGAGGATGACTACAAGGAGCTGCTCGAGTTCGAGCGCTCCGAGCGGTTCACCGAGCGCCAGAAGGCGGCGCTCCTGTACACGAGCATGCTCGTCTGGAATCCCGAGGGCGCCGACGAGGGCGTCTGGGCGCGCCTGCGCGAGCATTTCACCGACGAGCAGATCGTCGAGCTCGGCTCCTTCGTCTGCCTCACGTACGGGCAGCAGCGGGTGATCAAGACCTGGGACGTCGGACACGGTGAGCTCCTCGCCGACACGGCCGGCGGCCTGGCGCAGGAGGAGGTGGAGGCGTAGGTGGCCCGGCTGCCCGGGAGCGCCTACGAGATCCGCGCCCGCGTCCCCGCCGTGCTCGAGGCGTGGGAGTTCATGCGCGGCAACGTGATCGAGCGCGGGCCCGCCGACCGGCGGCTGAAGGAGCTCGCGTTCCGCTACCTCGCCGAGGACCCCGAGGTGATGGACTTCGACCGCTTCGAGGGCCGCGACCGGCTGGCGCTCGAGTGGGCGCACGCGATCGCCTGGGACTCCGACGCGGCCGGCGACGAGCTCTGGGAGCGCCTCCACGCCGAGTTCACCGAGCCCGAGCTCGTCGACCTCGGCTGCTCGATCGGCTTCGTGCTCGGACAGCAGCACTGGGAGCGAACCCTCGGCCTCGCCCCGCAGGCCGGACTCAGCGCCCGCTGACCGTACCGCTCCCTCCAACCCCAAATAACAACGTGTTACTTGGAACGGATTCGGCACGGAGTCGGGACGGTCACGTGACGGCTTAGCAGCGACAGTTGCGGGGTGGTCCCGCTCGCGCCGCGAATCTCGCCCCGCCTCGTCGCCGAGGTCGAGCGCCTGGCCGACGGCAGACACTCGATCGCGGAGATCTGCCGGCGCGTGGGGTCTGCAGCCGACCGGCTCGGCCTGGCGCGTCCGAGCTACGAACGGATCCGCGTGCTTGTCCACGCCCACCGCCGGCGCCGCGCCGGCCCCGACACGGTCGACGTGCTCGTGGACGTGATGTCGCGGGGCCGGCCGCCGCACGCCTTGCTCGACCACATCGCGGGCGTCGGCGTGCCGAAGCGCTGATCCCGACACCTCTACCCCTTGTAACAATGTGTTATTTGGGGTTGAGAGGATCACGCGGGTACCGGGCGGGCCAGGAGGCGCAGCGCGTTGCCCGCGAGCACGGCCGTCTCCTGCTCGGGGGGCAGGCCGAGTGCCCGCACGATCTCCGCGGGCCGCTCGACGCCCATGTCGAACGGATAGTCGGAGCCGCAGAGCACCCGCTCGGGGCCGGCGAACTCGACGAGCGCGCGCAGGACGTCGACGTCGTGCGTGACGGTGTCGTAGTGGAAGCGGCGCAGCGCGGCGCGGACGTCGCGCCCCGGCGGGTGGAACGACTGCTCGTGCGCGAGGCGCCCACGCAGGGCGGGCAGGGCGCCGCCGCCGTGGGCGAGCAGCACGTTCAGGCCCGGATGCTCGTCGAGCACCCCGGCCATGACCATGTGCGCCGCGGTGATCGTCGTCTCGAGCGGGTTCCCGACCGTATTCCAGAGGTAGTGCTCGTCCATCGCCGGCAGCGCGAAGCCGCGCGTCGTCGGATGGACGAAGACGAGCGCGCCGCTCTCCTCGGCCGCCTCCCAGAACGCGCGGAAGCGCTCGTGACCGAGATAGTCGCAGTCGACCGAGGCCGCGACCTCGACGCCGGCGAGGCGCCCGTCGCGCATCAGCTCGACGAGCTCGTCCGGACGCTCGAGGTCGACCGTGCCGAGCGCCGCGACCCGCTCGCCGACCATCGCCGCGAGCGCCTCGTTCTGCCGCCCGGTCTCGCGCCCAAGGAGCGGCACCCACGGGCAGAGGACAACGAGGTCGACACCTGCGCGATCCTGCTCCTCGAGAATGCGCCCGAGATCGACGAACTCGCGCACCGCCGAGCGAATCTCGCGGCCGCCGAGCGAGACGACCTGCGCCCCGTCCACCCACGAGACCTCCGCACCGAGCCCGGGCACGATCACGTGCGCGTGGACGTCGACGACGGCGGCCGTCATACGGACGGCGGCTGCGGCGTGGCCGGTGCGGGTGCATGGCCGTTGCCGTTCGCGCTGCGCGAGACGTGACCGCCGAGATAGAGGTCGGCGATCTCGGGATGGTCGAGGATCTCGCGCGACGAGCCGGCGAGGCGGACGCGGCCGCCCTCCATCACGACGCCGTGCGTGGCCGCGCCGAGCCCGATGCGGACGTTCTGCTCGACGAGCAAGATCGTCTTGCCGGCGTCGTTCATCAGCCGGACGTTGTCGAAGACGGCCTTCAGCGCCTTCGGGTCGAGACCGAGCGACGGCTCGTCGAGCAACACGAGCTTCGGGTCCATCATCAGCGAGCGGGCGAATTCGACCATGCGCCGCTGCCCGCCCGAGAGGTTGCCGGCCCGCTCGGGCCCGCGCTCGCGGACGATCGGGAAGAGCGCCTCGACCTCGGCGTAGCGCCGGCGCAGCAGCGCGCGGTCGCGGCGCACTGGATACGCACCCATGAGCACGTTCTCGCGCACGGTCATGTGCGGGAAGATCCCGTTCGACTGCGGCACCTGCACGATCCCGAGCTCGAGCACCTCGCGCGGGCGCGCGCGCGTGATCTCGGTCCCCTCGAGCTCGATCCGGCCGAGCCGGGGCCGGAGCAGTCCGCTGACCGCGCGGAGCACGGTCGACTTTCCGGCGCCGTTCGGCCCGACGATGCAGGTGATCGAGCCGCGCTCGACCTCGAGGTCGAGCCCCTGCAGCACGTCGCCGCCGCCGTAGCCGCAGACGACGTCCTGGAGCGCGAGGATCATGCCGTCACCGCCTCTTCGACGGTCCAGCCCTCGCCGAGGTAGGCGTCGAGGACAAGTGGGTCGCGCTGGATCTCGAGCGCCGGACCGGCTGCGATCCGCGTCCCCCGCGCGAGCACGATCACGGGGTCGCAGAGGTCGGCCACGAGCGGCATGTTGTGCTCGACAACCAGGAACGTCTTCCCCATCGCGTTCAGCTCGCGGATCTTCTCGACGAGGCGCTCGATCAGCGTCGGATTGATTCCGCCGGCGGGCTCGTCCAGCAGGATCAGCTTCGGGTCGAGCATCAGCACCTGCGCGAGCTCGACGAGCTTCTGCTGGCCGAACGAGAGCGCCGCCGCGGGCGTATGCGCGAAGCGGAGCATGCCGACGAAGTCGAGGAGCTCCTCTGCGCGCTGGACCTCGTGCCCGCCGACCGCGCCCGCCGCGAGCTGCCGCACCGAGAAGCTCCGTAGCGGCGCGACGACGTTCTCGAGCACCGTCATCTGCCGGAACAGGCGCGTGATCTGGAACGTTCGGGCGAGGCCGAGGTGCGCCCGGCTCCAGGGCGCCAGCCTGTCGATCCGCCGGCCGTCGAGCCAGACCTCGCCGCCGTCCGGACGCATCATCCCGTCGATCAGGTTGAACGCCGTCGTCTTGCCCGACCCATTCGGCCCGATCAGGCCGGTGATCGTGCCCTCGCGGACGTAGAGCGAGAGATCGTCCACGGCGCGCACGCCGCCGAACCGCTTCCGCAGACCCTTGACCTCCAGCAGCACCTTCTCCGCCGGCGACGAAGACGCCGCCGCGCGCATCGGGAGCGCACCGGATGGGCGGAGATCGATCGCGGCCTCCGCGACCCCGGGAACGAGCCGCGCGCTCCGCGTCGCGATCCAGCCGCCGATCGTCGGCAGGATCCCCCGCGGCAGGAAGAGCACGACCGCTGCCATCAGCGCGCCGAAGATGGCGATGTTGAGCGGCGTCGCGCCGAAGTGGACGTTCGTCTCCTCGCGCAGCAGCTCGATCACGAACGCGCCGAGCACCGGCCCCCAGATCGTCGCCCGGCCGCCGAGCAGCACGGCGAGCACCGCGTAGACGCTGTAGAGGATGTTGAACATTCCGCTCGGGTCGATGAAGGTCAAGAAGTAGGCGTACGTCCCCCCGGCGGCGCCGATCAGCAGCGCGCTCGCGACGAAGCCGAGCACCTTGTAGACGGGCGTGTTGATCCCGACGGCGCGGGCCTTGTCCTCGTCTTCACGGATCGCGATCAGGCCGGTGCCGAACTTCGTCCGCCGGATCGCCCACGTCATCAGCACGGAGAGCAGGACGAGCCCTAGCATCACGTAGTAGAAGGGCGTGTACAGCCATTCGCGCGGGTACGGGGTCAGCGGGAGCGTCGTTCCGGTCGAACCGCCGGTGAGCGCATTCCAGTTCAGCGCGGTGAGCTGCAGGATCAGCAGGAACGCGATCGTGATGATCACGAACGAGTGCCCGCGCGTCCGCATGATCACGACGCCGACGAGCGCGGCGACGAGGCCGGCGACAGCCGCCGAGATCGGCAGCGTCCACCACGGGTTGATGTGCGCGCGCGTCGCGACGATCCCTGTCGTGTAGCCGCCGAGGCCGACGAACGCGCTCTGCCCGAGCGAGACGTAGCCCGCGTAGCCGGAGATGATGTTCCACCCGCTCGCCGTCACGGCGAACAGGAACGCGATGAAGAAGACGGTCTGCCAGTACTGGTTGTGCGAGTAGAGCGGATACGCGATCAGCCAGCCGAAGAACGCGGCGAGCGCGACGCCGAAGAGGAGCCGCTCCGGCGCGACACGCGTCATACCGGCACGACGTCCTCGCGCGTGCGGGCGCCGAGCAGGCCGCGCGGCCGCAGGAGCAGCACGACGAAGATCACGACGTACGGCACCGCGGTCACCCAGCGAACCGAGATGTAGGTCGAGGTGAGGTTCTCGGCGACGCCCATCATCAGCGCGCCGAGCACGGCGCCAGGCAGGCTGCCCATCCCCCCGAGCACGATGATCCCGAGCAGCCGCGAGATCCACTGGTAGTGCGACGCGGGGAAGAACGGGTAGAGGACGCTGATCAGCGATCCGCCCGCGCCTGTCGTGGCGACGCCGATCGCAAACGTGAGCGCGGCGACCGAGCCTACGTCGATCCCCATCAGCATCGCGCCCTGCGCGTTCTGCGACGCTGCGCGGATCGCGCGGCCGGCCCATGTTCGCGTCAGCAGCAGCCAGAGCAGGACGAGGATCACCGCGGCCGCGAGGCAGGCGTACAGGCGCGCCGTCGGGACGTAGATCGAACCGACCTTGAACGACTCGTTGAAGTAACTGGGCGTGACCGAGCGGTAGACGCCCTTCCAGATCCGGCCGATGACGCCCTCGATGATCAACGCGATCGCGAACGTGAGGAGCACCGACATCGAGGGAGGCGCGTTGCGGATCCGGTGGATCGTCGTCTGGTAGAGCACCCAACCGAGCGCGAACATCACGGGAGTCGTGATCAGCGCCGAGACGATCGGGTCGATCCCGGTGTGCGTCCAGATCGCGAACGTGAAGTACGCGGCGAGGATGAGCAGCGCGCCGTGCGCGACGTTGATGATGTTCATGACGCCGAAGACGAGCGTCAGCCCGGAGGCGGCGAGCGCGTAGACGCCGCCGAGCAGCAGGCCGAGCACGATCGTCTGGATCGCATGCGTCATGGGCTCCGCACCTTCTCCTCCTTCGGCTCGGAGCGGCCTGCGACGGCTCCAGCCGCCGCAGGCCGCCGGGTCCGGCCTACCCGCGCCAGGCGGGCTTCGGGTTGACGACCTTCTTGCTCGTCGCCGCGAGCTTCGGCAGCACGATCTCGGACTTGCCGTTCTGCCACTGGGCGATCAGGAACGTCTGGCGCGGCGCGCCGGTCGCGTCCCAGCTCAGGCCGCCCAGGATCGTGTGGACGACGTGGGCGTGCAGGTAGTCCCTGATCGCGTCCTGGTCGATCTTGCCGACCTTGCGGACCGCCGTCTCGAGCACCTGCGCGGCCGCGAAGGCGTCCGCTGCGTCCTCCGCCGGGATCTGGGCCTTGTACTTCGCCTTGTACGCCGCGAGGAACTGCTGGTTCAGCGGGAACGCCTTGCCCTTGGACGACGGACTCCAGCTGACCGTGTAGAAGATCCCCTCCGTGTTCTTGATCCCGATCGCCTTCGAGAAGAGCGTCGACTCCGACGGCGCCGAGGTCTCGAACAGGATCTTCGGGTTGTAGCCGAGCTTCTGCATCGAGCGGATCAGGCCGACGCCGTCGTCGAAGACCGCGCCCTCGACGACGAGATCGGCGCCGCTCGCCTTGATCGCCGAGGCGATCGAGTCGAAGTCGGTCGTCTCGGGCGGGTAGATCTTCGAGTAGACCGTCTTGATCCCGCCCGCCTCGAGCTTCTTCTGGATGCCCTGGATCACGGGCTTCGTGAACGGGTCGTCCTGCGTCGGGTACGCCGCGGTCTGCGGCTTCTTGTTCGCGGGCAGGGTCAGGATCCAGTGCGCGAACAGGTCGCCCTGGTGCGGAGCCGTCGCCTGCTGGGCGAAGAACAGGTACTGGAACCCGCGGCTGAACATCGCGGGCGAGCCGCCTGCCGGCTCGACGTAGACCATCTTGTACTTCTCCGCCACCGCCGAGGCCGGCAGGTTGAGGAGCGACGAGAACGTCCCGAGCAGCAGGTCGACCTTGTCCTCCGTGATCAGACGGTTGTAGTCGGCGACGATCGTGTTCTGGTCGCTCTGGTCGTCGCGGATGACGAGCTGCACCTTCTTGCCCAGCAGCCCGCCGCGCTTGTTGATCAGTTGCTGCCAGATCTGGTAGCCGCGCATCGCGGCCGTGCCGGGCTCGGAGAAGCGGCCCGTGATCGGAAGCGAGATCCCGATCTTGATCGTGCCTGCCGTCGCGCTGCCGACGGCGTCGGGGCGCGCCGAAACCTGGCTTGCGGCCACGAGCGTCGCCGCAATGAGCGCCAGGAGCAGCCCCCAACGAAGCCTGCGCATCAACCTCTCCCTCCTTGTTCGGTTGAACCCGTCCCCTGTTGTTGAAGGTCACGCCGGAGCTCGCCGCGGGAAGCAGCGTCGATCGCCTGCGTGCCATCGGTGAAAGACCCCAGACCCACGACCGGTGCGAGAACCTCGTCCCATGAGACGCGCATCTCCTCGCGAAGGTTGGCCATCTCAGCTCACCAGCCCCGCGGGCTCCTCGACGAGCCCGGCCAATGTGTCGAGGAACTCGGCGCCCCGCGCGCCGTCGACGACGCGGTGGTCGAAGGAGACGCTCAGCTCGAGCACAGGCCTGACGGCCGGCCGGCCGTCGACCGGGACGATGCGCTCGACGATCCGGCCGACGGCGAGGATCGCCGCCTGCGGTGCGTTGACGATCGCGTCGAACGAGTCGACGCCGTACATGCCGAGGTTCGAGATCGTGAAGGTGCCGCCGGCGACGTCGTCCGGCCGAAGCCGACCCGCCCGCGCAGCGGCGACGACCTCGCGCCGGCGCGCAGCGATCGCGGGCAGGTCGAGCCGGTCGGCGTCGTGGATGACCGGCGCGACGAGGCCGTCGTCGGTCGCGACCGCGATCGCGACGTTGACGCGCTCGCCGGCGACGATCGTCCCCTCGCGCCAGGATGCGTTCACGCGGGTATGCCGCCGCAGCGCCTCGGCCGCAACCTTGACGAGCAGGTCGGTGTGGCTCAGCGTCTCGCCGCCCGGTTTCGCGCGCGCGACCGCGCGCCAGCTCTCCAGGCGGCTCGCGTCGCAGGCCCGGCGCAGATAGAAGTGCGGGACGCTCTGCCAGCTCTGGGTCGTCCGCTCGGCCATGACGCGCCAGACCGACCCCACCTCGAGCCCCTCGCCCCGATCTCCAAGTAACAGACTGTTGCTTGGAACGGCCGCGCTCTCGACGTCGGCCGCGAGCACGGCGCCGTTCGGGCCGCTGCCCGCGAGCGCGTCGATGTCGATCCCCCGCGAGGCCGCGATCCGGCGCGCCTTCGGGGAGGCGAGCCGCCGCCGCGTCTCCCTTCGCGCTCCAAGTAACACTGTGTTGCTTGGATGAACGGCCTCGGGCTCGACCGGGACCGGGGACGGAGCCGCGGCGATGGTCTCGTCCGCAGCGAGGGCCTCGCCCTCGGCGAGGACGACGGCGATCGAGCGGCCGACCGGGACCTCCTCGCCTTCGGCCGCCGAGATGCCCGCGAGGGTCCCGTCCGCCGGGGACTCGAGCTCGATCGTGACCTTGTCCGTCTCGATCTCGAGCAGCGGCTCGCCCTTCGTGACCGACTCGCCCTCGGCCTTGAGCCAGCGCAGCACCTTGCCGGTCTCCTGCGCCATCCCGAGAGCGGGCATGATCACGTCGGCGGGCATCAGTCGACGTGCGCTCCCTCGTAGCGCGCCGACTCGACCACCGCGTTGTTCAAGTTCGAGGTCACCTCGCGGATCCCGGGCAGCGCGCCGCCGACGGTGTAGTGGCCGCCGCCTGCGACGAGCAGCTCCTCGGCCGGGAAGCGGGTGATCACCTCGCAGCCGTCCTTCGTCACGACCAGCTGCTCCTCGATGCGCGCCGCCTGCCAGCCGTCGGAGGCCGGCCAGAACGTCTCGAGCGCGAATACCATCCCCTCCTCGATCACCTCGGGGTAGTCGAAGGAGACGAGCCGCGAGAAGATCGGCTTCTCCCAGATCGAGAGCCCGACGCCGTGCCCGTACTGCAGCGCGAACGCGGCCTCCTCGTCGGGGAAGCCGAACTCGTGCGCCTCGGGCCAGACCGAGACGACGTCCGCGGTCGTCACCCCCGGCCGGATCAGCGAGATCGCGTGGTCGAGGATGTCGCGCGCGCGCTTGTACGCGTCCACGAGCGCGGGCGAGCCGCTGCCCACCGCGAACGTGCGGTAGTAGCACGTGCGGTAGCCGTTGTAGGCGTGGAGGATGTCGAAGTAGGCCGGATCGCCGGGGCGCAGCATCCGGTCGGTGAAGACGTGCGGGTGCGGGCTGCAGCGCTCGCCGGAGATCGCGTTGACGCCCTCGACGTGCTCCGAGCCGAGGTCGTACAGAACCTTGCTGACGAGGCCGACGCACTCGTTCTCGCGCATGCCCGGCCGCATCGCCCGGAAGAGCTCGTCGTAGGCGGCGTCGACCATCGCGCACGCCGTGTTCAGGAGCGTGATCTCGTCGCCCGTCTTGATCTTGCGGACGTCCTGCATCAGCGCCTGGCAGTCGACGACGCGGATGCCCTCGGCCTGCAGCGCCTCGAGCACGGGCAGCTCGATCACGTCCACACCGAGCGGCTCGCCGAGCAGGCCCCGCTGCTCGAGCTCGACGCGGATCTTCTGCGCCACCGACTCGGCGCGTCCCTTGACCGACCCGCGCAGCGTCGAGATCCCGGCGCGCGAGCGCTCCTCGCCGAGCCACGGGTTGTAGAGCTTGTGATGTCGCGCCGCCGAGCCGAAGTCCCACATGATCGGCTCGTCGCCCTGCGGCAGGAGCGTGAAGCGGACGAGCTTGTCGATCGCCCACGTCCCGATGTGGGTCGCGGTGATGTAGCGGATGTTGTTCATGTCGAAGCAGAGCAGGGCGCCGAGCTCCGACTCGGCCAGCGCGGCCTTCGTGCGCGCGAGCCGCTCGCGGCGAAGCCGGTCGAAGTCGACCCGCTCCTCCCAGTCGACCCCCATCACGCCGTACGTGCGCAGTCCCATGGATCAGCCTCCTCGAATCAACTCAAGCGCCGTCTGCGCGACCGTCTCGGGTGTCGGAACCGTCACGTCCTCGAGCGGCGGCGAGAACGGGACGGGGACGTCCATCGCGCCGAGGCGGCGGACGGGCGCGTCCAGGTGGTAGAAGGCGCGCTCGGCGATCAACGAGGCGATCTCCGCCGTCACGCCGTAGCGGCGGTGGCCCTCGTCGACGACGATCGCGCGGCCCGTCTTCTCCGCCGACCGGACGATCGTCTCCTCGTCGAGCGGCGTCGTCGTGCGCGGATCGATCACCTCGGCCGAGATCCCGTCGGCCTCGAGCAGGTCGGCGGCCGCGAGGGATACCTGCACCATCGAGCTCGTGGCGACGATCGTCACGTCCTCGCCCGGCCGCTTCACGTCTGCGACGCCGAGCGGAACCGTGTAGTCGCCGTCGGGCACCTCGCCCTTGAGCGTGTACTGCAGCTTGTCCTCGATGAAGACGACCGGGTTGTCGTCGCGGATCGCGCTCTTCAGCAGCCCCTTCGCGTCGGCAGGCGTCGAGGGGATGGCGACCTTCAGTCCGGGGATGTGGCTGACCCAGGCCTGCAGGCTCTGGCTGTGCTGCGCGGCCGAGCGGCGCGTCGCGCCGAGCGTCGTGCGCACGACGAGCGGAACGCTCAGAGCGCCACCCGACATGTAGTGGACCTTCGCCGCCTGGTTGACGAGCTGGTCCATCACGAGCGTGAGGAAGTCGCCGAACATGATGTCCACGACCGGGCGCATCCCGGTCATCGCGGCGCCGACGCCGAGGCCGGTGATCCCCGCCTCCGAGATCGGCGAGTCGATCACCCGCTCCGGGCCGAACTCCTCGACGAGGCCGGAGAGCACTTTGAACGGCGTGCCTGCCTCGGCGACGTCCTCGCCGACGACGAAGACGGCGTCGTCGCGCCGGAGCTCCTCGGCGAGGGCCTGGTTGACGGCCTGGCCGAAGGTCAGCTCAGGCATACACGTCCTCCGTCACCTCGCTCGCATCCGGGAACGGCGCGTCGAGCGCGAAGCGGACGCCACGCTCAACCTCCTCGCGCGCCTCATCCTCGATTCGCTTCAGCTCGTCGGCGCCCGCGACGCCGTGCTCCAGCAGCCACGAGCCGAGCCGGGCGAGCGGGTCGCGCTCGCTCCGCCAGAGCTCCTCCTCGTCCTTCGAGCGATAGTAGGCGCGGTCGACGTCGCCGACGTGGTGGCCGTGGTAGCGGTACGTGTTGCAGAGCAGGAAGCCCGGTCCCTCGCCGCGGCGCGCGCGCTCGACGAGCCCGGTCGTGACGGCGTAGACCGCGCGCGCGTCCTGGCCGTCGACGTCGACGGCGTGAATCCCGAACGCGCGCGGCCGGTCGAGGATCTCGCCCGCGGTCGACTCGAGGTAGTGCGTGTACTCGTTGTAGAGGTTGTTCTCGCAGACGTAGATCACGGGCAGCCGCCAGAGCGCGGCCATGTTCATGACCTCGTAGAGCACGCCCTGGCCGAGCGCCCCCTCGCCGAAGAAGCAGACGGCAACCTGGTCGGTGCCGCGTCGCCTGGCCGAGAATGCAGCACCGGTCGCGATCCCCGTCGAGCCGCCGACGATCGCGTTCGCGCCGAGATTGCCGTTGGCGTGGTCGGCGATGTGCATCGAGCCGCCCTTGCCTCTGCAGTAGCCGGCCTCCTTGCCGAGCAGCTCGGCGAACATCCGGTCGACGTCCGCGCCCTTGGCGAGACAGTGTCCGTGGCCGCGGTGCGTCGAGGTGATGTAGTCGTCCTGCCGCAGCGCCGAGCAGACCCCGACGGCGACGCCCTCCTCGCCGATGTAGAGGTGCGCGAGGCCGGGCATCTTCGCGCCGCGGTAGAGCTCGTTGACCTGCTCCTCGAACAGGCGGATCGTCGTCATCCGCCGGTACATCGCGAGCCAGGGGCCGTCGACGAGGAGCTCGGGACTCAGCGCGGCGGTCTCGGTCACGAGCGCACCCCGGTCTCGATTCCGGACAGCGAGGCGAGCACGTCGAAGACGACGGCGAAGTCCTTGTGGTCGAGTCCCATCCCCCGCGCCGCCGTCAGCAGCTCGTTCGTTATCGCCGTCGTCGGCAGCGGCACGTCGACCTCGCGCCCGAGCTCGAGGGCGAGGTTCATGTCCTTCTGCATCATGTTGCAGTCGAACCACGCCTCCTCGGGCTGCTCGAGCACGAACGGGCCGCGGTAGGCGACCATCGGCGAGGCGATCACGCTCGCGAGCATCACCTCGACCGCGGTCTCGCGGGGGATGCCGCTGCGCTCCGCGAGCAGCACGCCCTCGCTGAACGCGACCATCTGGACCTGCAGCTGGAGGTTGATCGCGATCTTCATCGTCACCGCGGAGCCGCTCGGGCCGATGTGGAAGACCTTCGGGCCGATCGCCTCGAGCACCGGCTTGACGCGCGCGAAGACCTCCTCGTCGCCGCCGATCATCACCGAGAGCTTCCCCTGCTCGAGCGTGATCACCGAGCCGGAGACGGGAGCGTCGAGCATGTGCGCGCCCATCTCCGCGACCCGGGCCGCAAGCGCGCGCGTGTTCGCCGGGCTCGCCGTCGACATGTCGACGTAGACCTTCCCGGGCGCGAGCCCGGCGAGGATCCCGTCCGGCCCCTCGGTGACGGCCTGCACCGCGGCCGTGTTCGTGACCATGGTGAAGATGATCTCGCTGCGCTCCGCGACCTCGCGCGGGCTCTCGCCCCACTCCGCGCCGGCGTCGAGCAGCGACTGCGCCTTCTCCCGCGTGCGGTTCCACACGGTCACGGAATGGCCGGCGTCGAGGAGGCGCTTCGCCACACCGCCGCCCATCACGCCCAGGCCGACGAAGCCCAGCTCAGCCACCGGCGACACCCTGGGCGACGATGTGGTGGACGTCGGCCTCGACACGGACGAGGTGCGCGCGCATCTCCTCGCGCGCGCGCTCCGCGTCACCGTCGGCGATCGCCGCGCGGATCGCCCGGTGCTGCTCGAGCGAGCGCTCGGGGCTCGACGGAATCAGATAGATCGACATCAGCGCCCGGCGGATCAGGTCGCGCAGCGCGTGCATGCTGTGGACGACGAGCCGGTTGCCCGCCGCCTCGGCAATCGCCAGGTGGAAGCGCAGATCGGCGTCGATGTAGAGCTCGGGCGCCGACTCGTCGAGGCCGCGCTGCATGTCCTCGATCGCCCCGTCCATCGGCTCCAGGTGCGCCTCAGTGCGGCGCGCGGCGGCGAGGGCGGCGGCCTCGCACTCGAGGATGCGGCGCAGCTCGTAGATCTCGCGCATGTTCGCCTCGTCCAGGCTCAACAGGAGCCGGAGCGAGGTGTTCAGCGGGTTGCGGAAGTGAGCGACCGCGAAGGAGCCGTTGCCGGCGGACGTGATGAGACCACGCGACTCGAGCATTCGCAGCGCCTCGCGGACCGACGAGCGCCCGGCCCGGTAGAGCTGCGTCAGCTCCCGCTCCGGCGGCAGGACGTCACCCGGCTTCAGGCGCCTTCCCGCGATCTCGGCGATCAGCTGCTCGGCGATGAGCTCGTAGACCTTGCGGCGCTCGATGGGTTGGTAGTTCACGCGGCCCGATAGCTCCTGTCTGACAAGCAGACGAGGCGGCACAATACCGTCCAAAAGGCTCGTGAGCAAGTGAAATCTCCGGCTTGCGTCGGAGCACGAGCCGTGTTTCAATGCCGCGGTCTGATCGTCTGACTACGAAGGATCGAGGGCGGGCAAAAGGAGGTTCGGTCGTGTACCGGATCCGCTCGACGCTCGCCGTCACACTCGGCCTCGCCCTCGCTGCAGCTGCGGCGACAGGCACGGCGCAAGGCAGGCACGCCGGCCCGGGCACCATCAAGATCGGGATCTCGCTCTCGCTCTCGGGCGACTTCTCCGACTCCGGCAAGGCCGCGATGCGCGGGTACAAGCTCTGGGCCGGGGTGGTCAACGCCCACGGCGGCATCCAGGGCCACAAGGTCCAGCTGAAGATCGTCGACGACACGAGCAGCCCGAACCAGGTTGTGACGAACTACCAGAATCTGATTACGAAGGACAAGGTCGCGTTCGTCTTCGGGCCGTTCTCGACGCTCCTCAGCGCTCCGGCGGCGACGGTCGCGAACCGCTACCACTACGCCTTCATCGAGCCGGCCGGCGGCGGTCCCGCCGTCTTCGGCGAGAAGCTGCACAACGTCTTCTTCACGCAGCCGGCGCCGATCGTGGACAGCGCAGACGTCTTCGCGCACTACATCCTCTCGCTGCCGAAGGCGATGCGGCCGAAGACCGCCGCGTACCCGTCGCTCGACGATCCGTTCGCCTCGCCGATCGCCGACCGCGTGCGCCAGCTGCTCGAGAAGGCCGGCGTCAAGACGGTGTACAAGACGGTCTATCCGTCCGAGACGACCGACATGACGCCGATCGTCTCCAAGTATGCGGCGAAGAAGCCCGACCTCGTCGTCGGCGGCACGCAGAACAACGACGCCTACGCGCAGGTGAAGGCGATGGTGCAGCTGAAGTTCAGCCCGAGGTTCGTCTTCCTCTCGAACGGACCGAACGACCCGGCGGAGTTCCCGAGCAAGGTCGGCGCGAAGAACGTCAACGGGATCTTCAGCGCGGGCGACTGGTTCCCGGACTCGAAGGCCCCCGGCAACAAGGCCTTCGTCGCGGCCTACGTCAAGCGCTACGGCGGCTCGAAGGACTCGATCGACCCGACCTCGGCCGAGGCCTACGCGACCGGCCAGGTGCTCCAGCTCGGCACGGCGAAGAGCCATTCGCTCGACAACGGCAAGCTCATCGACGCACTGCACAAGGGCAGCTGGCCGACCGTTGAGGGCGTGCTGCGCTGGAACTCGATCGGCGAGCCGCAGGGGAGCGACCTGCTCGTGGAATGGGTGAACGGCAGGCTGCTGCCGGTCTATCCGAAGTCGGTCGCGCTGCATGCGCCGCTCGCCCCGAAGCCGCCGTGGGGCGGCTAGAGCGTGGGTCGCTTACCAAGCGTGTCGACCGGTCGTTTCAGACCGATGCGCGGGCAGTGCCCGCACATCCTGGAGGCGGCGCCGGCAAGCGGCGCCTAGTGCACTAGTGCACATCGTCGTTCAGGCGTGCATCCTCGGCCTGCTCACGGGAGGGGTCTACGCGCTGATGGCGAGCGGGCTCACGCTCGTCTTCGGCGTCATGCGCGTGATCAACGTCGCCCAGGGCGCGCTCGTGATCCTGAGCGCCTACCTGAGCTACGCGCTCTTCCGCCACCTGCACGTCGACCCGTTCCTCTCGGTGCTGATCGTCGCGCCGCTCATGTTCGCGCTCGGGGTCGGCGTCCAGCTCGTGTTCATCCGCTCGCTGCGCAGCGAGCAGGCCGAGGAGCTGTCGCTGCTGATCACGTGGGCGCTCGCGCTCGGAATCGAGGGTGTGCTCGGCGCGATCTACCAGACGACCTACCGGGCGACCGACCCGAGCTACGCGAACTCGTCGTGGACCGTCTTCGGCTACCAGGTCTCGGAGGTGCGGGCCTTCGCGTTCGCGCTGTCGGTCGCCATCCTCGTCCTGCTCTACCTGCTGCTCGCACGGACGCGCTTCGGACGGTCCGTGCGGGCGACGGTGCAGAATCCGAGCTCGGCGCGGCTGCTCGGCGTCGACGCCGACCGGGTGCGCGCGCTCGCGTTCGGCGTCGGCGTGAGCACGGCGGCGGCGGCCGGCGCGGTCTACGGCGTCCTCTATCCGTTCAACCCGGGCAGCCACTACGACCTGATCTCGCGGCTGCTCTCGATCGTCGTCCTCGGCGGCCTCGGCAGCGTCGGCGGGGCCGTCGTCTCGGCGCTGCTGATGGGCGTCGTCGAGGCGGTCGTCGCCGTCGAGATCTCGCCGGTCTGGGCGTCGTTCTCGTTCTTCGTCGTCCTGATCGCAATCCTGCTCGTCCGTCCGCAGGGCTTCTTCGGCGCCGAGGAACGGACGCTGTGAGCCGGATCACGCCGCACGGGCTCGCGCGCGCGGCCGTCGTCTTCGGGCTCCTCGCCGCATACCCGTTCGTCGTCCACGCCGACTGGCTCGTGAACATCGGCGTGTTCACGCTCATGTACGCCGGCCTCGCCAGCGCCTGGAACCTCTTCTCCGGGTACACGGGCTACATCTCGCTCGGCCAGGCCGCGTTCTTCGGCATCGGCGCCTACACGCTCGGGATCACGTTTAACCACGTCTCGATCGGCTCGGGCTACCGGCCCTTCTACGTGCTGCCGCTGATCGGCGTCGCCGTCGCGATCGTGTCCGTGCCGATCGCCTGGATCGCGCTGCGGACGCGGGCGATGACGTTCGCGATCGTGACGCTGATGCTGCTGTTCATCGTCCAGCAGCTCGCGTTCAACCTGCGCTCGCTGACGCACGGCTCGCAGGGCATCGCCGTGCCGCAGCCGAGCTTCTCGTCGAACTTCGACCGGCCGTACTACCTCGCGATGCTCGGCGTCCTCGCGCTCGCGATGCTCGCCTGCTGGTATGTGCGCAGCAGCAAGCTCGGGCTGATGCTCCTGTCGGTGCGCGAGGACGAGGAGAAGGCCCGGGGCGTCGGCGTCCGCGTCACGGGCGCCAAGCTGATCGCCTTTGCGCTCAGCGTCGCCCTGACGGCGATGCTCGGCGGCGTCTGGGGCTACTACCTCTTCTACATCTACCCGGAGTCGGCGATCGATCCGCTCGTGATGATCGGCGCCGTGCTGATGACGTTCCTCGGCGGCAAGGGCACGCTCTGGGGGCCGATGATCGGCGCGTTCGTGCTCGTACCGGCGCAGCAGTGGACGCTGACGACCTACGGCGCGACCCGGCTCTACCTGATCGCCTACGCCGCGGTGTTCGTCGTCGTGCTCGTCCTCCTGCCGCGGGGAATCCTCCCGTCGCTCGGCGAGCTCGTCGAGAGTCGGCGCTTCCGCGCGCCGGCGCGGCCGGACGTGACGCCGCGGCCGAAGCGGGCGGTCTCGTGAGCGCGCTGCTCGTCGCCGAAGGGCTGACGAAGCGGTTCGGCGGCGTCGCAGCTGTCGCGGATTGCAGCTTCGCCGTCGACGAGGGCTCGATCACTGCGCTCGTGGGGCCGAACGGCTCCGGCAAGACGACCCTGTTCAACCTCCTGACCGGCTACCTCACGGCCGACCGGGGCAGCGTGTCCTTCGCCGGGCGCCGCGTCCGCCGGCCGGACCCGACCCGTCTCTACCGGGCCGGGCTGACGCGGACGTTCCAGCAGGCGCGCGTCTTCCCGCAGCTGACGCTCGTGGAGAACCTCGTGGTCGCGATCCAGCAGCCCTGGCGCGCGATCGGCCGGCGGGCGCTCGGACGGGCGGACGGGGAGCGCGCGCACCGGCTCCTGGAGGAGTTCGGCCTCGCCGCGCTCGCGGGCGACCGGGCCGGGTCGCTCTCGTACGGGCAGAAGAAGCTCCTCGGGTTCGCGACCGTGCTCATGGGCGAGCCTCGGCTCGTGCTCCTCGACGAGCCGGCCGCGGGCGTGAACCCGGTGATGATCGAGACGATCGAACGTCACGTGCGCGAACTCCACGCGCGCGGGCTGACGTTCCTGATCGTCGAGCACAACATGAACCTCGTCATGCGGCTCTGCGATCCGGTGATCGTGCTCGACCACGGCACCAAGCTCGCGGCGGGGCCGCCGTCCGAGGTGCAGTCCGACCCGCGCGTGCTCGACGCGTACCTGGGCTCGTGAGCCTGCTTCGCTTCGAGGACGTCGTCGCCGGCTACGGGCGCGCGGACATCCTCTGCGGCTTCGACCTGACCGTGGCGGAAGGAGAGGTGACCTGTCTCGTCGGTCCGAACGGCGCGGGCAAGTCGACGGTGCTGAAGACGCTCAGCGGGCTGCTGAAGCCGCGCGGCGGGCGCATCGTCTTCGAGGGTGAGGAGATCGGCGGACTCTCCCCGGCCCGGGTGCTCGCGCGCGGCATCGTGCACGTCCCGCAGGAGCGCAGCCTCTTCCCGCTGATGACGGTCTGGGACAACCTGCTGATGGGCGGGCACTCGCTCCGCGACCGGGCTCTCGTCCGGCGCCGCGCCGAGGAGGTTGTCGAGCGCTTTCCGCTCGTGGCCGAGCGGCGGCGCGACCGAGCCGGCGCCCTCTCCGGCGGCCAGCAGAAGCTGGTGGAGATCGCGCGGGCCTTGATGCTGCGGCCGAAGCTGATCCTGCTCGACGAGCCGACGATGGGGCTCGAGCCGAAGGCACGCCACCTGATCTTCGAGACGGTCGCGCAGCTCAACGAGGACGGCCACACCGTCCTCCTCGTCGAGCAAAACGCGCGGGCCGGGCTGGCGAGCGCCGATCGCGGCGCCGTCCTGGACGGAGGCCGCGTCGCGCTTACGGGGACCGGCTCGGAGCTGCTCGAGGATCCTCGAATGGCGGACCTATACCTGGGGGGCGCCCCCTCGGTCGACCGCAGCGACCGCTGACCGGCGGCGGCAGGAGCGCGGCCCGGTGCGGCGAAGCGCGCCCGAGTGGACCCGGACGCAGCCACCGAGCGCTTCCTCGCCAGTCCCGGCCTGAGCGAGTCGACGCGGCACGCCTACCGCTTCGACGTGCGGCCGTTCGCGGCCTGGCTCGCTGCCCGCGGGCTGACCCTGGAAGACGTCGACGCGCGCACGCTCGCCGACTACACGGCCGAGCTCGGACGGCGGCGCCCGAAGCTCGCGCCGGCCACGATCGGCCGCAAGCTCGCCGCGATCCGCTCGCTGCTCCGCTTCGCGCTCGGGCCCTCGCGCGTCCCGGACGCGACCCTCGCGCCGCGCCGCCGCCGACGGCTGCCGAACGCCCCGAAGGCCTCGGAGGTCGACGCGGTGCTCGCCATGCTCGGGGAGGACGGCCCGCTCGGCCTGCGGAACCGCGCACTCGTCGAGCTCGTCTACTCGGCCGGCCTGCGCAGCCGCGAGGCCGTCGACCTCAATCTCGCCGACGTCGACTTCGAGCAGGAGGCCGTGCACGTGCGGGGCAAGGGCGGCAAGGAGCGCGTCGTCCCCCTCGGCGAGGAGGCGGCACTCTGGCTCGCGCGCTATCTCCGCGAGGCGAGACCGCAGCTCGCGGCGGGGGCCGAGGACGCGATCTTCCTGTCGGTGCGCGGCCGCCGCCTCGACACGAGCACGCTGCGGCGGCTCGTTCCGAATCCGCATCGCCTGCGGCACGCGTTCGCGACCCATCTGCTCGAGGGCGGCGCCGACCTCCGCACGATCCAGGAGCTGCTCGGCCACAGCTCGCTCTCGACGACGCAGATCTACAGCCACGTCGACGCCCGGCGGCTGCGACGGGTCTACGACCGGGCCCATCCCCGCTCCTGACCACCCAAGTAACACTCTGTTACTTGGGATTTCGGGCGGTGGAGAAAATCGAGCGCAAGGTTCGCCCTCGGTCGAGGTCTATCTCAGTGGAAGGGCGGACAGAACGGCGCGGGAAACCGCGCCGTTGCCGTTGCCAGGCCCCTCCCCTCCACCCAAATAACACTCTGTTACTTGGGTTCCGGAGGTGGAGAAGTCCCGTGCAAGTTCGGCGGCAGGACGAGGTCTATTCGGGTGGAGGGGCTGAATCGGCGGCGCGGGAAACCGCGCCGCCGCCCTATTCGGGGGCAGGCGAAGGGCGGCGGGCCGCGAAAGCGAGCGCGTGCAGGCGCGCGATCCCGCAGTCGAGTCGTTTCTCGCCGTCGCGGCAGCGCGGCTCGCGCCGCGCACCGTCGAGTCCTACCGGCGCGACCTCACGCACTTTGCCGACTGGTTTCGGAACGGCCCGGCGGACGCGGACGTCGAGACGCTCGAGCGCTACCTCGCCCAGCTACGGGCGGACGGGCTCAGCCCGGCCACGATCGCCAGGCGCACGGCCGCGCTGCGCTCCTTCTACCGCCACGAGGTCCTCGTCGGCCGGCGCGCCGACAACCCCGCGGCCGAGCTCGAGCTGCCGCGGAGCCGGCGCAAGCTCCCACGGACGCTGTCTGCCGGCGAGGCCGAGCGGCTGATCGAGGCCGCCCGCGGAACGACCCCGCGCTCGCTCCGCGACCGTGCGCTCGTCGAGCTGCTCTATGGCGCCGGTCTCCGTGTCAGCGAAGCCGTCGGGCTCGAGCGCGCCGGCGTCGACCTCGACCGCCGCCTCGTCCGCTGTATCGGCAAGGGCGACAAGGAGCGGATCGTCCCGGTCGGCCGCCAGGCCGCGGACGCGTTGCGCCGCTACCTCGCCCGCGGCCGCCCGTACCTCGATCGCCGCCACCGCCCCGAGCTCTTTCTCAACGCCCAGGGCGGACCGCTGACGCGCGCCGGCGCGTTCCTGATCCTGCGCAAGCTCGCGGCGGCCGCGGGCCTCGAGCCGGAGCGGATCCACCCGCACCTTCTCCGCCATTCCTTCGCCACGCACCTGCTCGAGGGCGGAGCTGATCTGCGCTCCGTCCAGGAGATGCTCGGCCACGCGGATCTCGCCACCACCGAGCTCTACACCCACGTAACCGATCGCCGCCGTCGCGAGTTGTATTTCCAAGCGCACCCGCACGCTCGCCGGAGGACGTTTAGATCCGGCCCGGGTCGCAATACGAAGGAAGATCGATGATGCTCGAACCCCATATCGCAGTTGTCGTGGTGACCACGCTGGCCGTCGGCTACATGATGGCCCTGGCCGGGGTACAGAAGAGCGCGCTCGAATGGCGGCGGCGCCGCCGTACGTGCCCGTCTTGCGGGCGGCAGATCGACGCGCGGGTCTGTCCCAGCTGCGGCGGCACTTAGGTGCTAGTCCCCTCCAGCGGCACTAGCCGCGCGGCCCTGATCGCCTTCGCAGCAACGTCGCGACCTTCGCGGCCGACTGGCGCAGGTCCGGCTCGAGCTCGTCGTCGTCGCCGAGGCCCTGCAGCAGCACGATCGTGTCGCGCTGCGGCGAGCCGTTCTTGAGGCAGAGGATGGCGAGCCGGCGGACCGCCTGGTTCGGATCGGTCGTCGCCATCGTGTGGAGCATCGAGCGGACGCTGTTGACGGTGCTCGGATGGTCGCGCGAGAGCAGCTCGAGCGAGATGAGCGCCGAGCCGCGGCAGGCCGGGCTCTCGTCGTCGAGCCCGCGCCGCAGCAGCTCCTCCTTCTGGCGCCAGCGAAACTGGCCGATGGCGCGGTACGCGACAGCGCGCTCGCGATAGTCCTGGCTACGCGCCGCGCCCTCGAGCTCGTCGCCCCATTCCTTGCGCAGGTTCGCCAGCTCCCGCTCGGAGCCCTCCTGCGCCAGCTCGTCGGCCCGCGCCGCGGCTTCCTGGAGGGTCACGCGCGGACGGGGAACTCGCGGCGAGGCTCGCCGACGTAGTCCGCCGACGGCCGGATGATC
>WNGD01000826.1_pt1 | contig 34711 bp, 38 predicted proteins | sample 5400671 | NCBI WGS metagenome assembly WNGD01 (sample SAMN13153369, study PRJNA577476) | soil metagenome | isolation source: 40 cm soil or saprolite under grassland replicate 2 | place: USA:California | collected 2016-06-15 | reverse complement strand
GCTCCTCATCGCTGAGCACCACCTCTACACGCTGCGCCATCACCGCCCCCAATCGTCGTCGATGAGGACACCGTTCGCCGCCAACCCGCGGGTCCCTGCGAACTAAAGACTCAGGTCACTAGGCGCCGCTTGCCGGCGCCGCCCTCAGGACGCGCGTAGCTACGGGCCGGGGTTCGTCTCCTCGGCCGGAGCCGCAATCGGGATCGGCTCCCCGCCGAGCAGTGCGGCCGGGTCGAGGTGGACGCTCAGGACCTCGCGCCGCAGCGGCCCGAAGGCGAGCGGCGGGCGGGCGACCGCGACGACCGCGGCGATACCGCCGACCACCACGAACGCGGCCGAGTCGTTGACGACGAGCGACGCTCCGATCGCCGAGAGGATCGAGACGAGCACGGCACGACGGCCCGGTGGATGCGAGCCGCGCAGCGCTGCGGCCGCCGCGGCGAGGAGCACGAGGCCGAACGGCAGGAGCAGGTACCACTGGTGCAGCGCCGGCTTGTACGCCAGCGGAACGCGGTTGGCCACCACCGCCAGCAGCCCTTCGGGGCCGTGCGTGAGGGCGCTGCGCAGGTGATTGGGGCCCGGCCGCTGCAGGTCGTACCAGACGAGCCCGGCGATCGCCAGGCCGCTCAGGCCGAACATCCCGAGCGTGCCGCGGGCGCCGAGCCGGGCGAGACGGCTCACGAGGATCGCGAAGCCGACCCCGAGCACGACGCTGCCGCCGCCGTCGGCGCCGAAGCTGTTGTCGACGAGCGTGACGAGGCTCAGGAGCACGAAGGCGCCGAGCCCGTAGCCGCCGAAGCGCTTTCCCGCGAGCGCAGCGCCGGCGATCCCGGGCACGAGCAGGAGCGTCTCGAGCTGGTTGCCGACGCCGAAGAAGCGAGAGTTCTGCGTCGGCCCGAGCGGGCTGACGGCCACCCACGTCGGCTCGTAGGCCATCCCGAGCAGATAGGCGAAGAGCACGAACGCGCAGAGGGCGAGCAGGCCGCTCTCGGACGCGCACAGCCGGGCGAGCGCGATGCCGCCGAGCGACGTGCCGATCGTCATCCAGACGAGCAGGCCCGCGGTCGTCGAGACCCCGATCGCGCCGAGCGCCATGTTCGTGAGCAGGGCCGCCGAGACGCCGCAGAACGCAGCCGACGGCGAGACGAGCACGAACAGCAGAACGACGAGGCTCGCGACGAAGATCAGCGACGCGAGCTTGACCGTGTCGTTGCCGGCGATCTGCCGGTCGAGCCGCTGGACGGCCCTCGCCGGGTGAGAGGACTCCTCGGCCGAGAGGCCGCCGCGGATCCGGCCGAGGGCGGTCGGGGCGACGTCGAGCACCGAGACGAGGCCGGGGATGCGCGTCGTCGGCGAGACGAGGATCCCGTGGAACCCGCGGCCGACGACGGCGATCGGATAGCGGCGGTCGTTGCGGACGAGGCCGCCCTTGGGCGGCAGCGAGAGGATGATCTCGTCGCGGCCGGAGGGGATCCCGGTTGCCGCGTCCGTGCTGATCAGCACCCGGCCCGCCGGCACGCCGCCGAGGCGCGCGTTCTCGACCACTCCCCGAACGAGCGCCGCAAGCGCGCGGCGGCGATTCGTGGTCGGGCCTACACCCGGCACGAGCAGCCCGACCGCCCCGCGCGGCTCGAGGTGGTGGAGATCCGCGACCGTCATGTTCGAGACGATCAGGACGCGGAGGACCTGCGGCGCCGGCACGGTATGCGCCGCGGCAGGCCGGGCCGCGAGGCAGGCACCGAGGGCGCACAGGGAGAGAGCGAGAGCAGGGCGCCTCGGCATCGGGCTCTACCCTGCCAAGCCGCCGGGGGTTCGTGTCGGGCGAACCGCCCGCCGGTCCTCGGTCAGAGCGGACGACGGGGTTCGAACCCGCGACCCTCAGCTTGGGAAGCTGATGCTCTACCAACTGAGCTACGTCCGCGTATCCCCCATTCTAGCGTGCAAGTTTCGAGGGCCCCCGCGTCTTGGATCCTCAATGGGGATGAACGGCGAGACCAGGTCGAGCGGTCTCTGCGGTCGCTCGAAGCTGACCAAGGGGCGCTAGCGAGATCGTGGCATCAGCCATCCAGACGAGAAGAGGGGCGGCCGCCGCAGCGTCGCCCCTCGGCCCGCCATCTTACGACGGATATCGTCTGTCGACTAGTGTCATTTCTCGGTCCGTCCCGGTCGGGGATAATTCCCCGCACGCGAGACCGAGAGGAGTGGAGATGGACGACCTGGCCGCAACCGCGCAGGCGCTCGTCGCCGAGGGGAAGGGCATCCTCGCCGCGGACGAGAGCGACAGCACGATCAAGAAGCGCTTCGACTCGATCGGGGTCGAATCGACTGAGGAGAACCGCCGCGCCTACCGCGAGATGCTCTTTACGACCGAGGGCGTCGAGGAGTACATCAGCGGCGTCATCCTGTTCGACGAGACGATCCGACAGAGCGCATCGGACGGGATGCCGTTCGCGAAGCTGCTCCAGTCGAAGGGGATCATTCCGGGGATCAAGGTCGACAAGGGCGCGAAGCCGCTCGCGAATGCGCCGGGCGAGACGATCACCGAGGGTCTCGACGGGCTCCGCGACCGACTCGAGGAGTACCGCGGCCTCGGCGCCCGCTTCGCCAAGTGGCGCGCGACCTACTCGATCAGCGACGAGCTTCCCAGCCTGTACTGCATCTGGACGAACGCGCACGCGCTCGCCCGCTACGCCGGTCTCTGCCAGGAGGCCGGGCTCGTGCCGATCGTCGAGCCGGAGGTGCTGCAGGACGGCACGCACACGATCGAGCGGAGCTTCGACGTGACGAGCAAGGTGCTCGAGGCGGTCTTCATCGAGCTCCACGACCAGCGCGTCCACCTCGAGGGGATCCTGCTCAAGCCGAACATGGTGCTCTCCGGCTACGACGCACCCCAGCGGGCGGGCGTCGAGGAGGTCGCCCAGATAACGGTCAAGTGCTTCAAGCGGCACGTTCCGGCCGCCGTGCCCGGGATCGTCTTCCTGTCGGGCGGCCAGTCGGACGAGGACGCGACCGCGCACCTGAACGCGATGAACGCCCTCGGCCCGCACCCCTGGCAGCTCTCCTTCTCGTACGGGCGCGCTCTGCAGGCGCCGGCGCTCAAGGCCTGGGGCGGCAAGCCGGAGAACGTCGAGGCCGGCCAACGTGCGTACTACCACCGGGCGAAGATGAACAGCGCCGCCCGGACCGGCGTCTATGCGCCGGAGATGGAGCGCGAGGCCGCCGCGGTCTGATCTAGGCGCCGCTTGTCGGCGCCGCCATCAGGCCGCGCGCTTTGCGCGCGGCCGTCTGAAATGACCGGTCGACACGTCACGATAGCGGCCCACGCTCCTACGCCCGCACCACGAACCAGCCGTCGACGCCGTTGCAGAGGATCTTCGTCGGCGTGTCCTCGTTGAACGTGTAGAGCGGCCGCCCGTTCAGGGTGAGCTGCGTCTTGCCGCCGGGGCGCTTGATCGTCCCGAAGCGGCCCATCAGACCCGGCAGATGAGCGGCGACGCCCTTCGCGACGAGCACGGGCGGCCACGCTCTCGCGCACGCGCCGGTGCAGTGCACCTTCTTGTCCTTCTCCTTGTTCCAGGTGTAGACGGCGAGGTGGCCCCTCGTCGCAACGATCGCGCCGAGCTGCTTGGTCTGGAGCTTGACCACCGGCGAGGATGCGTGTGCGGCCATTGCGACCGGCGCGAGCAGCGCGGCGGCGAGGGCGCCGAGAACGAGCATGCGGGTCACGGAGTCTCCTTTCGAGCGAGTGCCTCCGGTTGTAGCCGCCCGCAGGACGCCCGGGATAGGGCGCGGCGGCGCGGTTAAGGAAGAGTTCAGCTCAGCGGTACTCGAGCCCGGAGAGCGTCGAGAGCTTCTCGAAGCTGTGCGTCGCCTCGATGCGGCGGACGGTGCCCGACCGGGAGCGCATCACAATCGAGTCGGTGATGGCGCCGCCCGCCGTGTAACGGACACCGCGCAGCAGCGCACCAGTCGTGACGCCCGTCGCCGCGACGAAGACGTCGTCGCCGGCGACGAGGTCGTCGGTGCGCAGTACGCGCTCCGGATCGAGGCCGGCGTCGAGCAGCTTCTGGCGCTCCTCGTCGCTGCGGGGCCAAAGACGTGCCTGGATTCCGCCGCCCACGCACTTGAGCGCGGCGGCCGAGATCACGCCCTCGGGCGTGCCGCCGATCCCGTAGAGCATGTCGACGCCGGTTCCGGGCTGGGCGGCCGCGATCGAGGGGGCGACGTCTCCGTCGCGGATGAGGTGGACGCGTGCGCTCGCCTCGCGCAGCTCGGCGATCAGCGCCTCGTGGCGGTCGCGCTCGAGCACGACGACGTGGACGTCGCGCGGCGTCTTGTCGAGCGCCTCGGCGACGCGGCGGACGTTCTCGGTCGGGCTTTTCGTGATGTCGACCGCGTCGATCGCCCGCGGGCCGACGGCGATCTTCTCCATGTAGACCGCCGCCCCCGGAAAGAACATCGTGCCTCGCTCGGCGAGCGCGATCACGGCGATCGCGTTGGGTTGGCCGAGGGCAGTCAGGCGCGTCCCCTCGAGCGGGTCGACCGCGACGTCGACCTCCGGCCCCTGGCCGGCCCCGACGTCCTCACCGTTGAAGAGCATCGGCGCCTTGTCCTTCTCGCCCTCGCCGATGACGACGACGCCGCGCATCTGCACCGTGTCGAGAATCCCCCGCATCGCGTCGACCGCGGCCTGGTCCGCGGACTCTTTGTCGCCGCGGCCGATCCAGCGCGCCGCCGCCATCGCCGCCGCCTCGGTGACGCGCACGAGCTCGAGCGCGATGTTCCGATCCGGAGGCGCCACGAGGCGGGATCCTAACCGCCCCCGGAGGCCGATTCATGCCGACTTGAACAGGAACAGTACGGCTTTCCCTACCCGAAGGTGCCTGCGACCCGTATATCGCGGACGGCCGCGCCGTGCGAGCCTGCAGCCATGACTCCCGTGCCCGCCTTCTGCCTCTCGTGCGGCGGCCGCCTGACTCCCGGGCTCCACTTCACCGCCTCGCTCCGCTGCGACGACTGCCGCGACGGGCACGCCCCGCTCCGGGCCGACGTCGTCGCGCGCGCCCGCCTGCCCAAGGCTGCCTAGGCCGCTTGCCGGCGCCGCCCTCAGGACGCGCGGCTCTGCCGCGCGTCCGTCCGCTACGGCTTCGCTTGCGAAGCCGTAAGGAGGCTGTGCCGGCTTCGCCGGTGCAGCCGTCTGCAGTGCCGGTCGACACGCGCGAATAGAGACCCGCGCTCCTAGCACGTTCGCGGGGCCGGCGAGGCCTCGTTGACGCGCGCCGGGCGGCAGGCTTATCGTCGCCTCCAGGTCGAGGACGGCGTCGCCTCGAGGAACGTCCGACATGGAGGACGCGATGCCGCCTGACCACACCCCTGAGACCCCCGCCGCCACGCTCACCCGGCGGACATTCGTGCGGCGCGCGGGAGCCGCCGGCACAGCCGTCCTGGGCGGGACGCTCTGGGCGACCGCGCCCGCGGCCGCGCGCGCGCGCCGCGCGGCCCGCCGCAGCCAGCCGATCCAGCACGTGATCGTCTCCTGCCAGGAGAACCGCTCGCTCGACCACTACTTCGGCTACGCGCCCTGGATCGGCCCCTACGGCCCGCCGCCCGGCTACTCGCAGCCGGACGGACAGGGCGGAAGCGTCGCGCCGTTCGAGTTCACGAGCCTCTCGACGCCCGACATCCCGCACTCCTGGACAGCCGTGCACAAGCAGTGGGACAACGGCGCGATGGACGGCTTCTACACGACCGACGGCCTCAACGGGATGGGCTACTACACGGCCGCCGAGCTCCCCTTCTACTACAGCCTCCACGACGAATTCACGCTCTGCGTCAACTACTTCTGCTCGCTGCTCGGGCCGACGTGGCCGAACCGCTTCTACTTCGCCGCGGGCACGTCGGGCGGGATCACCACGAACGGGATCTGGGGCTACGGCGTCTTCGACTACCCGATCATCCTCGACCTGCTCGACGCCGCCGGGATCACGTGGAAGGTCTACAACCTCGGCTGGGACAGCGTCCCCTACGGCAACACCGACAACGTCTTCGTCTTCTGGAAGCGCTACGCCAAGGACAACCGCACGCGCGGGAGCAAGGGTCAGTACCTGAACGACCTGCAGCGCGGCGAGCTCCCGCAGGTGTCGTGGCTGATCCCAAGCTACGCGAGAGGCTGGGACGAGCACCCGCCGGCGGACGTCTCCGTCGGGATGGCCCTCCAGCAGGAGGTCATCACCGCGCTCCGCCAGTCGTCCGCGTGGCAGAGCTCGGCCTTCTTCCTCACCTATGACGAGCACGGCGGCTACTTCGACCACGTGACGCCGCCGCCGCTCGACGCCTACGGCGCCGGGGTCCGCGTGCCGATGTGGGTGATCTCACCGCACGCCAAGAAGGCGCACCTCGAGCCGACGGCGTACGAGCACACCTCGACGCTGAAGTTCATCGAGCGCCTGTTCGTCCTGCCGACGCTCGCGTCGGTCAACCACCTGTTCGACCGCGGGACGCCCACGGGCTCGGACTACCAGGCGAACGGCGCGCCTGCGCCGCCTCGCGATGCCAGGCACGACATCGGCGACCTGTTCGAGTGCTTCGACCTGTAGAACTCGATTCAACGAAGCCTTGAGTCGCCTTGAACCGAGTTTCTAGCCCGACAGGATCGGGTGCGAGAGGAACCAGGCCAGAGCGAGATTGACGAGGAGCAGGAAGACCGCGGTCGCGATCCCGCCCCAGATCGCGCCGCGGACTTTTCGCACGCTCGTCGCCACGCAGAGTGCGATCAGGCCGCCGATCACGAGCACGGCGACGGCGACCGTCCCACCGCCGGTCAGCGCGGCGACGAGGGCGAGGACAATCGACGGCCCGTAGGCGGCGCCGAGCTTCTCCCAGAAGAGGACGAGTCGCTCGCGCCGGCTGAGCAGCAGTCCGTCGGCCATCGCCTTACATCTTGTCGGGGGCTCCCACTCCGATCAACTGCAGCGAGCCCGCGATCACGCTCTGGGCCGCCTCGACGAGGCCGAGCCGGAAGGCCTGCTGATCGCTCTCGAGCACGCGGTGCTCGTGGTAGAACCGGTGGAAGTCGTCCGCGACCCGGATCGCGTACACCGGGATCGCGTGCGGGCTGCGCCGCGCGGCAGCCTCGGCGGCGAGGGCGGGGAACTCGGCGAGCCGCTTGATCAGGTCGCGCTCCTCCGGGGCGAGCGGCCCTACCGGCTCGGCCGAGACCTCCGCGTCGCCGGCGTTGCGGAGGATCCCGGCGATCCGCGCGTGGGCGTACTGGACGTAGTAGACGGGGTTCTTCTGGGTCTTCTCCGCGGCGAGGTCGACGTCGATCTCGATCGCCTGGTCGGGACTGCGGTTGACGAGGTACCAGCGGGCCGCGTCGACGCCGATCTCGTCCATGAACTCGTCGAGGGTGACGATGTCGCCGCGCCGCTTCGACATCTTCGTCTGCTCGCCGCCGCGCGTGAGGTGGACGAGCTGGTAGAGCAGGACCTCGACGCGATCGGGGTCGTAGCCGAGCATCCGCGCGACCGCCGCGTACCAGTTCCGGGTGCCGTGGTGGTCGGCTCCGAGGACGTAGATCGCCCGGTCGAAGCCGCGCTCGAGCTTGTCCTCGAGATACGCGACGTCGGCGGCACGGTAGGTCGGAGTGCCGCCCTGCTCCGGCGAGCGGATCAGGACACGGTCGTCGTCGTCGCCGTAGGCCGAGGAGCGCGCCCAGAGCGCGCCGTCCTTCTCGTACGTATCGAGGCGAGGCAGCAGTGCGGGCAGCCGCGCCGCGAGCTCGCTCTGGAGCTCCCAGGAGTCGAAGTGGATGCGGAACCGCTCGAGCGTGGCCTCGATCCGCTCCAGCATGTGCTCGACGGGATCGCCCTCGAGCGCCGCGAGCTCGCGGATGTAGTCGCCGTGGTAGCCGTCCTCGGGCGGCTCCTCGCCGCGGCGCACGGCCTCGACCGAGACGCGGAAGCGGTCCATCTGGCCGCCCTGGTCGTTGTAGTAGTACTCGCGCTCGACTCGGTGGCCTGCGAACTCGAGCAGGCGCGCGGCGCTGTCGCCGTAGGCGCCGTTGCGCCCGTGCGCGACGTGGATCGGCCCGGTCGGGTTGGCGGAGACGAGCTCCACCTGGATCTTCTCGGGCACGGCCGCGGAGCCGGCGCCATATGCGGCGCCCGCCTCCAGGATCTCCGCGAGCGCAGCGGCGAACCAGGCGTCGCCGAGGAACAGGTTGACGAAGCCGGGCCCGGCCACCTCGGCGCGGTCGACGACGCGGAGCGCGCGGGCGCGCTCGGCCAGCTCCTCGGCGAGCTCGCGCGGTAGGCGCCGCTGGACGCCCGCGGCCCGCAGCGCCGCGTTCGTCGCGTAGTCGCCGTGCGCCGGGTCGCTCGGCCGCTCGAGCGCCACTGCGACGCCCGTTGCCTCGCCGAGCTCGTCCGCGAGCCGGTCGACCGCGTTAGCCGGCAACGGCCTCCTGCGGGGCGAAGAGATCCTCGAGCCGGCGGATCTCGTCCGGGGTGCCGACGCCGATCAGCACGTCTCCCGCCTCGATCGTCGCCTCCGGCTCCGGTGTCGTGTCGAAGGTGCCGTCGCGCTTGCGCAGCGCGACGATGATCGCGCCGGTCTCGCGCCGCACGTGCAGGTCGCGGATCGTCCGGCCGGCCGCCGCGCAGGTCCGCCGCACCTCGATCTCGGCGAGCTGCAGGTCGGGCCCCGTCGCCGTCGTGACGACGTCGAGGAACGCGGCGACCTGGGGCTTCAGCACGAGGTTCGCCATCACGCGCCCGGCGCTCGCGTACGGGAGCACGACCCGGTCGGCGCCCGCGAGCTTGAGCTTCTTCTCCGCGTCCTCGTCGGAGGCGCGCGCCACGATCGTCAAGTCCGGCCGCGCCGCGCGGGCCGACAGGGCGATGTAGAGATTGTCGGCGTCCGAGTCGGCGGCGGCGACGAGGCCGCGGGCACGCTCGAGCCCGGCGCGCTCCAGATCCTCGTCCTCGGTGCCGTTGCCCTCGATGAAGAGGATGCTCTCGTGCTTCGCCGCCTCGACAGCCTCCTCGCTGAAGTCGAGCACGACGTACGGCACGCCGGCGGCGCGGAACTCGGCGGCTACGCGGTGGCCGACGCGTCCGTAGCCGCAGATGATGAAGTGATCCTCGAGCCGCTCGATGCTCCGTCTCCTCCTGCGTTCGGCCAGCGCGCCGGTGACGACGCCTCCGGCGATCGCCTCGACGATAACTGCCGCGATGTACCCGAAGATGCTGATCCCGCAGAGCACGAGCACGATCGTCAGGATCCGGGCGCCGTCGTTCGAGGGGACGGTGTCGATCCCTGTCAGCGACGCCGTGACGACGGAGCGGTAGAACGCCTGCATCCAGCTCTCGTCGAGCGTGAGCCGGAACCCGATCGTGCCGCCGAAGAGGACGAGGATCGTCGCAACCAGCATTACCTCGGCCTGGCGCAGTCGGATGCGGCTCGTCACGGCCGTAGTATCGTGGAGCCGTGGAAGGGGAAGGCGAAACCCCCCAGGAGCGCCAGCTCAACATCCAGCTCGACCCGCAGATGGCCGGCGGCTATGCCAACTTCGGCCACATCAGCTTCTCGCAGTACGAGTTCACGCTCGACTTCTTCCGGATCGAGCACGAGGTCGAGACGGGCGAGATCCCGGGTGTGCTCGTCGCGCGGATCAACGTCTCGCACCGCTTCATGCGCGAGCTGATCGACGCGATGCAGGACTCGTGGTCGAAGTGGGAGACCCGCGAAGGGATCAGGAACCTTCCGGAGACGCCGGGCGACTGAAGCTCCGCCAGGCCGCGGCGAGCTCGACGCGCTGCAGCAGCGTCGGGTGGGTCTCGAGCCACGCGTCGTCCCAGCCGGGCGGGTCGGGATCCTCCAGGCCGGTACGCGCGAAGTCGACGAAGAGCGCGCGGGCCGCGGCAGGATCGCGCGTTGCCCGCAGACCCTGCCAGTCGGCCTCGGCCTCGTAGCGCCGCGAGATCGCGTTCTCGAGCGGGAGCAGCGCGAGCTGCGCGACCGAGAGGACAAGCAGTGCGAGCGGCACCGCGCCCGGTCGCCGCAGGTCGACTGCGTACGCGAGCAACGCGGTCACCGGCAGCGCCAGGAGCGCGAACCAGGCGACGCCCTTCCAGAGGTGGCGGCGCCGGTGGTGCGTGAGCTCGTGCGCGAGCACGAAGCGCACCTCGCGCGGGCTGAACGGCCGTTGCAGCAGCGTCCGCCAGAGCACGATTCGCCTGCTCGGGCCGATCCCGATCGCGCCGGCGTTCGCGGCGCGGCTGCCGCCCGGCGCAGGGGTCACGCGTAGCGGGGGCGGGCTCACGCCTTCCCGCGCGGCGAGCACCCGCTCCTCGGCGCGAAGCGCCGGCCGGGCGGGATCGCCGCCGCTGAGGTACCCGGCGGCGAAGGTGAACGCGAGCGCGGCGGCAGCCGCGAGCGGCGCGCCCGCAAGCCACCAGCGCCGCCCGAGCACGGCTGCGAGCGCGAGCGCGACCGTCACGGCGAGGAGCGCCGCGGCCGCCGTCGCGAGCAGCTCCGTCAACCGGCCCGCGAGAAAGGACGCGTAGGTCTCGTGGACGATTCCGTGCCGCCGCCTCCACCAGAGCGCCGTGAGTTCGAACGGCAGCGCCCCGCTCCAGGCGGCCGTGACGGCGAGAGCGGTGAGCACGACACCGGAGCCGACGCGGCCGAGCCCGAGCCGCAGCCGTCGCGCGCGTACGGCTACGGCCGCGAGCGCGCCGAGCTGCGCCGCGACGAGCAGCACCCAGTCGACCCGAAAGAAGCCCTCGTAGTGCCCGGCTCGCCGTACGAGCTCCGCGCCGAAGACGGCGCGAGCATCGAGACGCGGCAGCTCCACGTGAGGAACGCTCGTCCGCCACAGGAGCGTCGCGGCCCACATCCAGAGGGCGGCGGCCGCCAGTAACGTTGCGCCGCGCGCCATGCGAGTCGCCGTCATCTCCGACATTCACGCAAATCTGCACGCGCTCGAGGCCGTCCTGGCGGCGATCGACGCGGAGACCGTCGACACGCTCTGGTGCCTCGGCGACACCGTCGGCTACGGGCCGCGGCCGAACGAGTGCTGTGCGACCGTCGTCGCGCGCGCCGCGCTTTCCCTCGCCGGCAACCACGACCTCGTCGTCCTCGGCCGGCTCGACCTCGACGACTTCTCCGGCGACGCGGCCGCCGCCGCATCGTGGACGCGCACCGTGCTCTCCGACGAGGGGCGGTCGTTCCTCGAAGGCCTCCACCCGCAGGAGCAGCGCGACGGCGTCGACCTCTTCCACGGCAGTCCCCGCGACCCCGTCTGGGACTACGTCCTCAGCGAGCACGTCGCCTGGCTCAGCTTCCGCATGACCTCGGCGCCGCTCGTGCTCGTCGGACACAGCCACGTCGCGCTCGCGCTGGAGGACGAGGACGACGCGGGCGTGGCCGGCGGACTCGCGCCCGAGGGCACCGAGCTCGAGCTCGGAGACGGGCGCTGGCTGCTCAACCCGGGCTCTGTCGGCCAGCCGCGCGACGGTGACCCGCGCGCCGCGTGGCTCCTGCTGGACCTCGGCGCGCGCCGCGCGTCGTTCCGCCGCGTCGACTACGACGTCGCGCGGACGCAGGCCGAGATGCGCGAGGAGGCGCTCCCCGAGGCGCTCGCGTTGCGTTTGGCACGCGGGGAATAACGGGCCGCGATGCGCCGGCTGATCCCGATCGTCTGCGGGTGCGTGCTCGCCGCCGGCTGCGGGTCCGAGCGCGCCGCGGCCCCGCAGCAGCCGAAGCTCCCGCGCCAGCTGGCGCAGCGGCTCGCGCGCGAGAGCGACGCGGTCTCCGCGGCGCTGGCGCGCGGCGACGCCTGCCGTGCAGCCTCGCTCGCCGCGCGCCTACGGGGCGACGCGACCGCCTCGATCGGACAGGTGCCGCCGCGGCTCCAGGAGCCGCTCTCCAGCGGCGTCAACGCCGTCGTCGCACGGATTCCCGCCTGCACGCCGCCGGCGGCCCCGCCGCAGGCACGGCCGCACGACAAGGGCAAGCACAAGGGCCGCGACAAGCACGGCAAGGGGGGAGACGACTGAGCACGTCGACGCTCCTGGCCGGCCGCTACCGGCTCGAGCGCTCGCTCGGGCACGGCGGCATGGCCGTCGTCGAGCTGGCGCAGGACACCGAGCTCGGCCGCACCGTCGCCGTCAAGCTGCTCGCCGACAACCTCGCCCGCGACCGGGCGTTGCGCGAGCGCTTCCTGCGCGAGGCGCGCCTCGCCGCCGGCCTCGCGCATCCGAACGTCGTCCGCGTCTTCGACGCCGGCGAGGACGACGGCCGTCCCTTCATCGTGATGGAGTACGTCGACGGCCAGACCGTCGACGAGCTCCTCCGCAGCGAGGGCCGACTGTCCCCGAACGCCGCCGTCGAGGTTGCGATCCAGGTGTGTGCGGGACTCGAGGCGGCGCACGCCGCCGGGCTCGTGCACCGCGACATCAAGCCGCAGAACCTGCTCGTGCGCGCCGACGGCGTGCTGAAGATCGCCGACTTCGGGATCGCGCGGATGGACGACGGCACGCGCCTGACGGCAACAGGCACCGTTCTCGGAACGGCGGCCTATCTCGCGCCGGAGCAGGCCTCCGGAGAGGACGTGACCGCTGCGGCAGACATCTACGCCCTCGGCGCCGTCCTCTACGAGCTCCTGACCGGCCGGCCCCCGCGCCGGGTCGAGACGCTCGCGGCGCTCGTCCCGAGCCTCGACGAGCCGATCGCACCGGTGCGCGAGCTCGCCCCCGAGATCCCATCGGAGCTCGAGCTCGTCGTCATGCGCTGCCTCGCGCGCCACCCGCAGTACCGGCCGCCCTCGGCCGCCGAGCTGGCCGCCGAGCTCGCCGGCGCGTGCCCGGAGGCGCCGACGCAGCCGCTGCCCGCTCCGACGGGCGTGCGCGCGACCGAGGTGCTGCCGCGGCGCCACCGCTCGGAGGGCCGCCGCTACGTGCTGGTCTTCCTGGCCGCGGCGCTCGTCGCCGGGCTCGCAAGCCTGCTCGGGCTCGCACTCGTCTCCGGCGGCGGCTCGCCGAAGCCGGCCCCGCTGCCGCGGCTCGGCCTTGTGCAGCCTGCGTCGGATCCGGCCGAGCAGGCGCGGAACCTCTCGACCTGGCTGCGCGAGAACTCTCGCTAGGCGCCGCTTGCCGGCACCGCCTCAGGACGCGCGGCTCTGCCGTGCGTCCGTCTGAAAACGACCGGTCGACACGCCCGAATAGCGACCCACGCTCCTAGTTCTAAAGCGCGGCGTTCGTCGTCGCCTCGGCGCCGCCGAACGTGATGCCCTCGCGGGCGAGCGAGAGCTGGACTTCCTCGCGTGCCTTGTAGATTCGCCATTTGACCGTGGCGAGCGTGATCTCGAGCGAGTCGGCGATCTCGGTGTACGAGAGGCCGACGATGTCGCGGAGCAGCAGCGCCATCTTCAAGTCGACGTTCAGGTGCTCGACGGCTCGCCAGACGGCGTCGATCGTCTCGAGCCGCTCGAACGGCGCGTCGACGACCTCGAGCGGCGGCGCGTCGTCGATGTCCACCACGGCCCGCGGCCGTCGCTCGACCGCGCGCAGCTCGTCCAGCACCCGGTTCTTCGTCACCTGGAACAGCCAGGTCGTGAACTTCGAGCGGAGCGAGAAGCGCGGCAGACCCTGGAAGACGCGCAGGAAGACTTCCTGCGTCAGATCCTCGGCGAGAGCACGGTCGCCGACGAGGCGGAGGACATAGTTGAAGACGGGTACCTGGTAGGCGCGGACGATCAACGAGAACGCCCGTTCGTCTCCTCGCTGTGCCTTCCGCAGGACCCCGAGATCAGGTTGCGCGAGTGACAAGCCGGCGGAGTATAGCCCCTAGACCAGGCTCGAACCGGTCATCAGGGAGGGTTTACAAAAGCCGAGCAAATCGAGCGCAGTGGGGATCAGATCGGACAGCTCGCCGCCGTCTCGCAGCGGCACGTCCCGGGCCGTCAGGATCAGCGGCACGGCGTTGGTCGTGTGCGCCGTCTGCGGGCTTGTGCCGTCTGCCTCGAGCATCTCCTCGGCGTTCCCATGGTCGGCCGTGATCAGGCAGGCGCCGCCGGCCGCGTCGACGGCCTCGACGACCCGGCCGAGGCACGCGTCGGTCGTCTCGACCGCCTCGACGACGGCCGGGATCTTGCCGGTGTGGCCGACCATGTCCGGGTTCGCGAAGTTGAGCACCGCGAAGGCGTAGCCCGTGCCGATCTCCTCGACGAAGCGGTCGGTGACCTCGACCGCCGACATCTCCGGCTTGAAGTCGTAGCTCGGCACGTCGCGCGGACTCGGGACGAGGATGCGCGTCTCACCGGGGAACTCGTCCTCCCTGCCCCCGTTGAAGAAGTAGGTCACGTGGGCGTACTTCTCCGTCTCGGCGACGTGGAGCTGGCGGACGCCGTGCTCCGCGAGGACCTCGGCCATCACCTCCCGGACCTCCTGCTCGGGGAAGGCGACCGGACAGTCGAAGTCGTCGCGGTAGCGCGTCATCGTCGTGATATCGACGCCGAGCTCGAGGAGCTTCATCACCAGTTGGCGGGCTCTGTCGGGCCGGAAGTTGAAGAAGACGGCGCTGTCCCGCGCCGGGTCGAGTCGCGGCCGGCCGTCGATGACCGTGGGGACGATGAACTCGTCGGTGACGCCTGCTTCGTAGCTACGGCGAACGGCCTCGATCGGATCTGCCGCGTGCACGCCCTCGCCGCGCAGGATCGCGTCGAGCGCGAGCTGCGTCCGCTCCCAGCGCTGGTCGCGGTCCATTGCGTAGTACCGCCCGGCCACGGTCGCGATCTGCTCGACGGGAAGCTCCGCGAGGTCGTGGACGGCGCTCGTCGGGGAGACGTCGCGGCCGTCGGTGAAGGCGTGGATCCACGTCTTCTCGGGCGCGAAGCGGAGGAGCGCCTTGACGTGGTCGATGTGCGAGTGGACGCCGCCGTGGGAGACGAGGCCGAGCAGGTGGACGCGCTCGCCGCGCTCGAAGGCGTTGCGGAGGGCCGGATTCTCGTAGAACGAGCCGTCCTCGACCGCCTTGTTCACCCGCATCAGATCCTGGAAGAGGATCCGGCCGGAGCCGATCGTCAGGTGGCCGACCTCCGAATTGCCCATCTGCCCCGGTGGCAGGCCGACGGCTTGCCCGGAGGCCGCGAGCGTCGTGCGCGGATACGTCGCCCAGAGCCGGTCGAAGACGGGCGTCTCGGCGAGCTCGACGGCGTTTCCCGGGCCGGGCGGCGCGCAGCCCCAGCCGTCGAGGATGACGAGCGCTACCAAGGGATACCTGCTCATCCCGGGTCTCGCATTACATCGCCATGGAGCTCAGGCGCCTAGCGCTGCGCGGCAAATCGCTGCGAACGAGTCGGGGTCGAGGGAGGCGCCGCCGACGAGGGCGCCGTCGACGTCCCGCTGCCCGAGCAGCTCGGCCGCGTTCTCGGGCTTGACCGAGCCGCCGTAGAGCACCCGCACGTCGAGGAGGGACTTGACGAACGCGTGGGCGTCCTGCGCGAGCTCGGGCGTCGCGGTCTTGCCCGTGCCGATCGCCCACACCGGCTCGTAGGCGATCACGAGGCCGTCGTGCGCACCGGCGGCGTCGCCGATCGCCTCCACCTGGAGCCGGAGGACGAGCTCGGTCTGGCCGGACTCGCGCTCCTCCCCGGACTCGCCGACGCAGGCGATCACGCCGAGGCCCGCCTCGAGTGCGGCGACCGTACGGCGGGCGACGGTCTCGTCGGTCTCGCCGAAGTACTGGCGCCGCTCGGAATGCCCCACGATCGCGCCGGCGACGCCCAGCTCCAGCAGCATCGGCGCCGAGACCTCGCCGGTGAAGGGGCCTTCGGCGGCCCAGTGGACGTTCTGCGCGTACACCGTGAACTCGCTCTTCAGCGCCTCGGCGAGCGAGACGTACGGCGGGCAGAGGATGACGTCGACGCCGTTCGGCGGATCGAATGCGGCGCAGAAGTCACGCGTCGCACGCGGGCCCTTGTACATCTTCCAGTTGCCGGCGATCAGCATCAGGAGCGGATCCTACGGTTAGGACCGTTCCGATGAGCGGCGAGCGACGGACAGTGCTGACGGCCCTCGCGGCGAACGCGGTCATCGCCGTCGCCAAGGGCGTCGGCGGCCTCACGACCGGCTCCTCGGCGATGCTCGCCGAGGCCGCTCACTCGGTCGCCGACACGGCGAACCAGGTCTTCATGCTCGTCTCGCTCAGGCTCAGCGAGCGCCCGCCCGACGAGCAGCACCCGTTCGGTCACGGGAAGGATCGCTTCTTCTGGACGTTCCTCGCGCCTGCGTCCAGATCTTCATCGCCGGAGCCGTCTTCTCGATCGGCGAGGGCGTCCTACGGATGCTCCGAAGCGCGGAGTCGCCGGGCAGCTTCGCCGTCAACTACGCGATCCTCGGGATCGCGTTCGTGGCCGAGGGGATCTCGCTGATCCGCGCCGTCCGCCAGACGCGCGCGGGCCCGCGCGAGGCCGGGCTCGGCTTCGTCGAGTTCGTCCGCACGAGCAGGGAGCCGGCGACGAAGGTCGTCGTCGCGGAGGACACCGTCGCCGTCGTGGGCCTCGTCGTGGCCTTCGCCGGGATCGCGCTCGAGCAGTTGACCGAAACCATCGTTTCGACGCCGCCGCGGCGATCGTCGTGGGCTGCCTCCTCGCCTACGTTGCCTACATGCTCGGGCGGCACGTCAGGGATCTCCTGATCGGCGTCGGCGCCCGGCCCGACGAGCGCGAGCGGATCCGGCAGACGATCGAGCGCCGTCCCGAGATCGAGCGCGTGCTCGACCTGCGGACGATGTATGTCGGCCCGCACTCGCTGCTCGTCGCGGCGCGGCCCGGCGAAAGTCCTAGCGCGACGATCGCCACGGGAAGGCGCCACGTGATCACGCTGCCCCTATCGCCAGCGTCTGCCCGCGTGGTTTATCCCTCGGGTATCGCGGCCACGCCCGGGAGCTTTTTGCCCTCGAGCAGCTCGAGCGATGCGCCGCCGCCCGTCGAGACCCACGAGACACGGTCGGCGAGCCCGAGCTCGTTCAGCGCACGCACCGAGTCGGCGCCGCCGACGACGGAGAACGCGTCGGCGGCCGCGACCGCTTCGGCGACGGCCTTCGTCCCCGCTGCGAACCTCGGCCACTCGAAGACGCCCATCGGCCCGTTCCAGAAGATCGTCCGCGCGCGCGCGATCTCGGCGGCGAACCGCTCGCGCGTCTCCGGCCCGATGTCGAGGCCGAGCCACCCGTCCGGTACGGCGTCGGCGGCGATCACTCTGTTCTCGGCGTCCGCAGCAAACGCATCAGCCGCTACCACGTCCACCGGCAGGACGATGTTCACACCCTCTAGCGGAGATCGCGAAGCGAGCTCCGCTGCCATCTTGCCGCCGACGAGGACCGTGTCGGCCTTACCGCCGAGGTTGCGGAGCACGCCGAGCTTGTCCTCGACCTTGGCGCCTCCCGAGATGAGCACGAACGGCCGCTCGACGTCGCCGAGCAGCCTTCCGAGCTGCTCGAGCTCCTGCTCCAGGAGCAAGCCCGCATAGGCGGGCAGCAGGTGCGCGACCGCCTCGGTCGAGGCGTGCGCCCGGTGTGCGGAGCCGAAGGCGTCGTTCACGTAGAGATCGCATCCCTCCGCGAGCTTGCGCGCGAACCCGACGTCGTTCTTCGTCTCGCCCGGGTCGAAGCGCGTGTTCTCGAGCACGTGGATCCGCTCGTCCGGCAGCAGCTCGCGCAATCGCTGCGTCACGGGCGCCATCCGAAAGGCCGGATCCTCGCCCTTCGGCCGGTCGAGGTGGGAGCAAACGCGCACGTCCTTCGCCGCTCGCTCCAGGAGCAGCTCGAGCGTCGGCAGCGATGCCCGGATGCGCATGTCGTCGGCGACCTTCCCGTCCTCGAGCGGAACGTTGAGGTCGGCGCGGACGAGCACGACCTTGCCCTCGACGTCCGCGTCGCGAACCGAGCGCGGCTTCTTCAGAGCAGCTTCCCGATCAGGTCGACGAGCCGGCACGAGTACCCCCACTCGTTGTCGTACCAGCCGAAGACCTTGACGAGAGCGCCGTTCGCCATCGTCAGCTCGCTGTCGTAGACGCACGAATAGGACGAGCCGACGACGTCCGTCGAGACGAGCGGCTCGTCCGAGAACTGAAGGATGCCCTCGTAGGCGTCCTTGTCGGCGACGGCGCGGTACGTCTCGACGACGTCGTCGACGGTCACGTCGCGGCCGAGCCTGACGACGAGGTCGACGATCGACCCGACCGGCACCGGCGCACGTACCGAGATGCCGTCGACCTTGCCCTTGAGGTCCGGCATGACGACGCCGATCGCGCGCGCGGCGCCCGTGGAGGTCGGGATCAGATTGATCGCGGCCGCGCGCGCCCGGCGCAGGTCGCCGTGGGGGAGGTCGAGGATCCGCTGGTCGTTCGTGTACGCGTGGATCGTCGTCATGAAGCCCTGCTCGATCGTGAACGCGTCGTGCAGCACCTTCGCGAGCGGCGCGACGCAGTTGGTCGTGCACGAGGCGTTGGAGACGATGTTGTGCTGCTCCGGGTCATAGTCGCCGTCGTTGACGCCGATCACGATCGTGATGTCCGGGTTTGTCGCGGGCGCCGAGATCAGCACCTTCTTCGCGCCCGAGTCGAGGTGCACCTGAGCCTGCTCGCGCTTTGTGAACAGGCCCGTCGACTCGAGCACGACGTCGACGCCGAGGTCGCGCCACGGCAGCGCCGCCGGGTCGCGCTCGGCGAGCATCTTCAGCTCGTTGCCGTCGACCGAGATCGCGCCGTCGGAGGCCTCGACGTCCGCGTCGAGCGGGCCGAGCACGGAGTCGTGCTTGAGCAGGTGCGCCATGGTCTTCGCGTCGCCGAGGTCGTTCAGCGCCGCGATCTCGAAGTCCCCCCCGCGCTGCAGATGCGCCCGCAAGAAGTTGCGCCCGATCCGCCCGAACCCGTTGATCCCGACCTTGATCTTTGCCATCCCTCTCCCTTCCCGACGCGCGCTTGCGCGCGACTCTAACGAAGCCAACATTCGCCGCGAGGCCGGGCTTTGCCCAGCCTCGCCCACAGCGGCCCGGCTCGAGACACGAAACCCCGCGAAGTCATCATGGCCGCGCGCAGCGCGGCCGGACTTTCCGGGGTGAGGCGGGCCGGAAGAGGGGCTCCGAGGACGACCCCCTCTTCCGGTTGAACCACGCTCAGGACCGTGGCGACGGACGGGGTCTGAATCCGTCACCGGACGAGCACGGACCCGCCTCATTGAGTATGACGGACGATGGAGCGAAGCCGCTAGACGTTTTTCAATCTGGAAACATCGCCTACCGGTCGGCCAGCTGCTGCACCTTCCGCAGGCGGCGGTACGCGGAGGCCTTCGTCGCGGGCGGATCGCACTTGCGGGCGAGCTCGCGGAGCGACAGCGTCGGGTGGCGCACGCGAAGCGCGGCGAGCTCGCGGAGGAGCGGCGGCAGCTGTTCGAAGCGCCCGTCCGCCTGCAGGCGCTTGACCGCCTGGATCTGCGCGTGCGCAGCGCGGCTCGCCCGGACGAGGTTCGCGTGGTCCGCGTTCGCGAGCCGGTTCGCCGCGGCGCGCGTCGCGGCCACGACCGACCGCTCCTCGAGTGCGAGCACCACGTCGCCTGCGCCTGCGGCGCCGAGCACGTCGACGATCGTCTCGGTTCCCTTCGTGTAGGCGACCGCGTGCCGCCCGCGGTCGGCGACGGCGAGCCGCGCGCCCGCCTGGGCCGCGACTGCGGCGACGAACGCCGCTCCATCGGGTCCGGCCGTACGGATCTCGAGATGCGGATTGCGCGGCCCGCTCAGCGAGCCGCCGCCGAGCAGCGCGCCGCGGAGGTAGGCGCCGCGGCAGCAGCTCCGGCCGACAACCCGTTTCGGCGGGCGCTCGAGCGGACGGTGCCGTGCGTCGAGGACGCCCGCTTCGTGGAGCACGCGCAACGACTTCGGCCTGCCCCGCACATGTAGCTGGAACCGGGTCGCGCGGTCGAACGCGGGTCGCCGGTAGGTGCGGATCTCGGAGTCGATCCCGAGCGCCCGCAGCAGGCTGAACGCGCGCCGCGCCACAGCCGAGCTCGCGAGGTCGAGGTGGACCGAGACCTCGCCGCGACCGCGGAGGTGGATCGAGCCGGCCGCGTGGAAGAGCCCGGAGAGCTCCGCGAGCCGGTCGCAGTCCCGCGTCGGCGCGATCGCGGCGAGCTCATCGCGCAGCTCATCGGACAGAGGCACCTTCGAGCTCCAGCAGGCGGCGCTTGTAGTCGAGCCCCAGCGTGGGGTACGAGCCGAGCCCGCCGGCCGCGACGACGCGGTGGCACGGCACGAACAGAGCGAGCCGGTTGCGGGCGCAGAAGCTTCCCGCAGCGCGCGCGGCACCGGGGGCACCGGCGAGCGCGGCGAGCTCGCCGTAGGTGACGACCTCGCCCCGCGGCACCGCCCGCAGCGCGTGGGCGCACCGCTCGAGGAACGGCGTCTCGTATTCGAGGTCGACCTCGATGTCGTCGAACGAGACCGCCTCGCCGCCGAAGTAGCGCTGCAGCCGCCCCACCACCTCTTCCACGAACCCCAAATAACACTGTGTTACTTGGAGACCGGGTCTCGGGAGCTCGTGCCACAGGACGCGCTCGTTCTCGACCCACAGCTCCCCCACGCCCCAGCCCTCGGCCTCGTAGGCGACCCGCGTCACGGCCACCCGCCGACTCTAGCGCCCTCCACTACACTCGACCGTGATGAGCAGTCACGCCATCTCCCGCCCTCCCGAGCCGTACAACGAGCCCGTCAAGAGCTACGCGCCGGGGTCGCCGGAGCGCGAGGAGCTGCGCGTCCGCCTTGCGGAGATGGAGTCGCAGCCGCTCGAGATCCCGCTCGTGATCGGCGGCGAGGAGGTGCGCACCGGCGACACGTTCGACGCCGTGATGCCGCACCGCCGCAGCCACGTGCTCGCGACAGTGCACAAGGGGGGCGCCGACGAGGTCGACCGCGCCGCGACCGCCGCCGCGGAGGCATGGCAGGACTGGTCACGGACGCCGTGGGAGGAGCGCGCCGCGATCTTCCTTCGCGCGGCGGAGCTGCTCGCGGGCCCGTGGCGGCCGACGCTGAACGCGGCGACGATGCTCGGCCAGTCGAAGACGGCGCACCAGGCGGAGATCGACGCGGCCTGCGAGCTGATCGACTTCCTCCGCTTCAACGTCAAGTTCATGACTCGGATCTACGAGGAGCAGCCGATCTCCTCGCCGGGCGTGTGGAACCGGCTCGAGTACCGGCCGCTCGAGGGCTTCGTCTTCGCCGTCACGCCGTTCAACTTCACGGCGATCGCCGGCAACCTCCCGAGCTCGGCGGCGCTGATGGGCAACACCGTGATCTGGAAGCCCGCGTCGACGGCGGCCTACTCAGCGTGGTTCCTGATGAAGCTCTTCGAGGCGGCCGGCCTGCCGCCGGGCGTGATCAACCTCGTGTACGGCGACGGCGCCGCGGTCGGCGATCCCGCGCTCGCGCATCCCGATCTCGCAGGCGTCCACTTCACCGGCTCGACACCCGTCTTCCAGTCGATGTGGAAGACGATCGGCGACAACATCGCGCGCTATCGCAACTATCCGCGGATCGTCGGCGAGACCGGCGGCAAGGACTTCATCGTCGCCCACTCCACCGCCGACGTCGACTCGCTCGCGACGGCGATCGTGCGCGGCTCGTTCGAGTACCAGGGCCAGAAGTGCTCGGCCGCCTCGCGCGTCTTCGCTCCTTCGAACCTGTGGCCCGAGCTGCGCGAGCGGCTCGCCGAGCAGGTCGCGTCGCTGAAGATGGGCGACGTCGCCGACTTCCAGAACTTCATGGGAGCTGTGATCGACGGCAAGTCGTTCCAGACCCAGAAACAGGCGATCGAGGAGGCGCAGAACCGCGACGGCAGGGCGAGCGTGCTCGTCGGCGGCGAGGTCGACGACCACGACGGCTGGTTCGTCCGGCCGACGGTGATCGAGACGAGCGACCCGGACTTCCGGACGATGAAGGAGGAGCTGTTCGGGCCGGTCGTGACCGCGTTCGTCTACGAGCCGGACCGCTACGAGGAGACGCTCGACCTCATCGACCGCGGTGCGCCGTACGGGCTCACGGGCGCTGTGTTCGCCCGCGACCGCGGCGCGGTCGAGCGCGCCGAGGAGCGGCTCCGGTACGCGGCCGGCAACTTCTACGTCAACGACAAGCCGACCGGCGCGGTCGTCGGTCAGCAGCCGTTCGGCGGCGCCCGCGCGTCGGGGACGAACGACAAGGCCGGCTCGATGTGGAACCTGATCCGCTGGGTCAGCCCGCGCGCGATCAAGGAGACCTTCGTGCCGCCCACGGACTACCGCTACCCCTCCATGGCTCCCGAGGCCGACGCGGGCGGGTAGGCCGCCGCTCCACCCGGCGCCGTGCACGCCGTCATCCATGCGATCGGCGTGTTCTTCCACCACCTGGCGGCCGTGCACTGGCAGCCGCTCGGGATCGCCGTCGGCTGCCACGTCACGAAGCTGCTCGTCGTCAGCCGCGCTTGGCGGAACGTCGTCGCCGCTGCGTACCCCGGGGCGCGCGTGTCATGGCCGCGGATGTTCGGCGCGTACGTCGCGGGCACCGGCGTGAACGCGGTCGTCCCCGCACGCGGCGGCGACGCAGTCAAGCTCTACATCGCCAAGCGAAGCGTCGAGGGCAGCACGTACACGACGCTCGCGTCGACGATCGTGTTGATGACGCTCCTTGACATGGTGATCGCCGGCGCCTTCGTCGCGTGGGCGCTCACGCTCGGCGTCCTCCCCGGCCGGAACATCCTCCCCAACCTGCCGTCCTTCGACTTCGGCTGGTTTGTCCGCCACCCACGCGCCGCGCTGGCGATCGTGGCCGGCGTCGTGCTGTTGCTGCTGCTCGTCGGGGTCTGGGCGGCCCGCAAGGTCGAGGAGTTCAAGCAGCGCGTCAAGCAGGGCTTCGCGATCATCCGCGACCGGGCGCGCTACCTGCGCAGCGTCGTCTTCCTGCAGCTGGTCGACTGGAGCCTCCGGCTGACGACCGTGTTCTTCATGCTGCGAGCGTTCTCGATCGACGCGACCGTCCGCAACGCGCTGCTCGTGCAGGTCAGCCAGAGCCTCTCGACGATCTTCCCGTTCAGCCCGTCCGGGATCGGAACCGAGCAGGCGCTCCTGCTCTACATCTTTCGCGGCAGGGCGGCGCGGACCGTGCTGCTCAGCTTCAGCGTCGGCATGCGCGTGACGCTGACGGTGGTGAACGTCGTGCTCGGGTTCGGCGCGATCCTGATCATGCTGCGGACGTTCCGCTTCCGCCGCGCGATCGAGGCGGACGTCGCCGCGGGATAGGCCGGGCGCGGTGTTTACGCGGCCGTCTCGCCGAGGAACTCGGCGAACGCGGCCCAGCGCGCGAGATACGCCTCGACGTCCGCAAGCGTCTGCGCGATGAGCTCGACGAACCACGCGCTGCCGGCGAGATCGTCTTCGATCGAGTGGATGCTCATGCGGCGAATCTACGCCGCAGCTGTTAGGAAACCTGCAGAAACCTGTTAGACCTTGAGTGTGTCAGCGCGACGGCGACGGCCGCGCCCGCGAGCGCAGGCAGCGCGAGCACGACGCCCGCGACGCGCACTCCCGCGGCCTGCGCGATCGCGCCGTCCGCGAGGCTCGCGAGCGGGCGGAGCCCGAGGAACGCGACGCTCCACAACGCCATGATCCGGCCGCGCTGGTTCTCCGCCACCTCGAGCTGGAGGCGGCTCGTCGCCGAGGTGTTCGAGGCGAGATAGCCGAGGCCGGCGGCGAACAGGAAGATGTAGCCCAGGCTCAGCCAGGGCGAGATCGAGAAGGCGACGATCCCGCACCCGAGGAGGGCGAGCGTGATCCCCGTCCGGCGGCGCGAGCCGGCGACCCGACCCGCGACGAGAAACGCCGCGGCGACCGCGCCCACACCGAACGCGCCGATGATGTAGCCCGCCTCGGTGTCCGGCCGCCCGAACGCGTGGGCGAACGCCGGCGCCTCCGTGTTCACGGGATCGGAGGCGAAGCCGACGGCGGTCACGATCAGCAGGAATGCCAGGAGACGTGGCTGCCGTACGACGAGCCGCAGGCTCTCGCGCAGCCGGGACTCCTCCCGCGAGGCCCGCTGCTGCGGCCGCGGCCGGACGGCGAGCAGCGCGAGCGCCAGCAGGACGTACGACGCGGAGTTGATCGCGAACGAGGCCGGAATCCCGAGCGTGCGCACGGAGACGGCAGCGAGGGCAGGGCCGACCGCTCGCGCGAGGTTGAACGTCATCGAGTTGAGCGCGACGGCCGACGCGAGCTCGGCCGGCGGCACCAGGCCGCTGATCAGCGCCTGCGAGGCGGGCACCGAGTACGCGCTCGTAACCCCGAGGCCGAGCGCGAACAGGATCACGACCCAGGCGGCGGCGATTCCGCCCCAGTCGAGCACGGCCAGCGCGGCGCTGAGCGCGGTTGCGACGACCTGGGTGATGAACAGCAACCGCCGCCGGTCGAAGCGGTCGGCCGCGCTGCCGGCCCAGGGCGCGAGCAGGAGCACCGGCACGAACTGACAGAAGTTGAGCACGCCGAGGAGCAGCGTCGAGTGCGTCAGCCGGTAGACGAGAAGCGCGCCGGCGAGGTTCTGGAACCACGTCCCGCTGGCCGAGAGCGCGTTGCCGAAGAAGTACGGGCCGAATTCGCGGCTGCGCATCAGGCGCAGCGCGGCCGCCGGGCCCGCGCTCGGCCGGACCCCGTCCTCGCCCGCCATCAGCGGACGGTGAAGACCCAGGCGCTCGCGGAGGCGCCGCCGTCGGTCGAGGCGAAGGCGACGAGGACGTGCACACCGCGGCCGACGTGCCTGGGCGGCACGCCGTAGGCGGTGATGTTCGACGGGCCCGTCCCGCCCGCCTGGAGCGGGAAGCCGACGCCGTCGAGCCACATGCCGACCTTCTGGATCGGCGGCCCGGAGCGCACGCCGACCGCGAGCTGGGCAGGCGCGTGCGAGACAGCGCCGAGCTCGTTGTTCCCGACCGGGGTCAGCCGCACCGTGCCGCCGAGCTCGACGCGCCAGCCGCCGTGTGTCCGCCGAAGCGCGACGCCGTAGGCGGCGTACCTGGCCTTGCGCGTGCCGGCCACGGCGGCAACTCCCCACGTCCCGTCGACCCGCTCGTCCACGACGACGCGCAGGCCCTTCGCGTGCGCGAAGCCTCCAACCGCGGCTGCGAGCGCGAGCGCGGCGCGTCCGCGGAACACCGCGTACGTCGGCCCGAGCCGCTTCTGCGATGGCGCCGAGAGCGATCGCCACAGGGCAAGCGAGTCGCCGCGACCGGCCGCGGCGACGAACGACTGCAGCGCCTTCCCCGGCGACGCGAGCGCGGCGTCGGGGAGCACAAGCGCCGTCGCCGCGACGAGCGCCGCGGCGCCGCTACGCACGACCCGCTTTGTGTAGCTGCGCGTAGATGCGGCGGGCGGTCTTCGCGGGGACGCCGGGGACGCCCTCGAGCTCCTCCTGCGTCGCCGCGAGCACGTTCTCCGCGGAGCCGAAGTGCCGCAGCAGCGCGCGCCGGCGCGCGGGCCCGACGCCCTCGAGCTCGTCGAAGATCGACGCGAAGCCGCGCGTCTCGCGCCGCTGCCGGTGGAAGCCGACCGCGAAGCGGTGCGCCTCGTCGCGGAGCCGCTGCAACAGTTGCAGTCCTGGACTGTGCGGATCGAGCACGATCGGGTCGGCCCGTCCCGGCACGAACACCTCCTCGATCCGCTTGGCCAGCGCGATCACCGCCACGCGCGGCAGATCGTACGCCTGCATCGCCGCGATCGCCGCGGAGAGCTGCCCCTTACCGCCGTCGATCACGACGAGGTTCGGCGTCGCGGCGAAGCTCTCGTCGTAGTCCTCTCCCGTTCCGTCCGAGAGACGCGCGAACCGCCGCGAGATCACCTCGGCCATCGCCGCGAAGTCGTCCATCCCGTCCTGGCCGCGGAGGGCGAACTTGCGGTAGTGCGCCTTCTTCGCGTGGGCGTCCTGGAAGACGACCATCGAGCCGACGGTGTCCTGCCCCATCGCCGTCGAGATGTCGTAGCACTCGATCCGGATCGGCAGCGACTCGAGGTTCAGCGCCTCCCGCAGCTCCTCGAGCGCCTCGATCCGCCGAAGCCGCTTCTGCTCCGACTGCGCGGCCTCCGACGCCAGCGCGAGCTGCGCGTTCTGGGTCGCGAGCTCCTGTAGGCGCCGCTTCTCGCCGCGCTCGGCCGCCCGGATCTCGACGCGGGCGCCTCGCCGCTCACCGAGCACCTCCGCGAGCGCGGAGAGATCGCCGGCCGCGCGCGGGACGATGATCTGCGGCGGCACGCTCGGCGAGGAGCCGTAGTACTCGAGGCCGAACGCCTCGAGGATCGTTGTCAGGTCCTGGCCGCCGACGTTCTCGAGGTGGAAGCTGTGCCGGTCGACCATCTTGCCGCCGCGCAGCGGGAAGATCTGGACGACGGCGCGGTCGCCCTCCTGCGCGACGCCGATCACATCGACGGTGCCGACCGACTGGCGCTCGACCGCTTGGCGCTCGGCGAGTCCCTGGATCGCGAACAGCCGGTTCCGGTAGCGCGCCGCGTCCTCGAAGCGCTCGTCCGCGGCCGCCTCCTTCATCCTGCGTTCGAGATCGCGCTGGATCGGCCGCGTGTTTCCCTCGAGGAACTCGATCACCTGGTCGATGATCGCGCGGTAGTCCTCCTTCGACACGTAGCCCACGCACGGCGCCAGGCAGCGGTCGATGTGGTAGTCGAGGCATGGGATGCCGCTGTGCCGCCCCGGCTTGGGTCCCTCGCAGGGCCGGTACGGGAAGACGCGGTTCAGCACGTCGAGCGTCTCGCGCACCTTCTTCGCGTTCGCGTACGGGCCGAAGTACCAGACTCCGGGCCGGTGCCGCTCGCGCGTGAACATGACCCGCGGATACTCGTCCTCGACGGTGACGGCGATGTACGGGAACGACTTGTCGTCGCGGAGCCGGACGTTGAAGGGCGGCCGGTGCCGCTTGACGAGGTTCTGCTCCAGGTGGAGGGCCTCGACCTCGCTGCCCGTGACGATCACCTCGATGTCGGCGACCCGCTCGGGCAACTGGCGGATCTGGGCGCGGCCGTCGCCGCCCTGCTGGAAGTACGAGCGCACGCGGGAGCGCAGCGACTTCGCCTTGCCGACATAGAGCACGTCGTCGCGCTCGTCCCTGAACAGGTAGACGCCCGGCTCGGCCGGCAGCGCCTTCAGCTTCTCCTCGAGCCGGTTCCTCGGCACTCGTCCAGCCTAGCCGGGCCCTCCGGGCCCGGCCGTTCTTCACGAGTCCCGAACAGACAGGCGGTACGGTGCTCGCATGCGCAGAGGGGTCTTCGCGCTGCTCGTCGCGCTCGCGCTCGCGCCCGCCGCGCACGCGGGCGGGCCGCGCATGCTCCTGGGGGCGACGGAGGACAACGTGCGGCAGCCGACGCTGGTCGCGGCGAAGGCGAACGTCGACCTGCTCCGGCTCGCGGGGTTCACGGCCGTCCGCACCACCCAGGTCTGGGCGCCCGGCCAGACGTCCCTCTCGGAGGCCGACCTCGGCCCGCTGCGCAACGCCGTCGACGCGGCCAAGCTGGACGGCGTCGAGGTCGTCGTCAGCGTGACGCAGTTCGGTAGCCGCACGACGCCGCTCACCGAGCAGCAGCAGGCCGACTTCGCCTCGTTCTCCGCATGGCTCGCGAAGCAGCTCCCGTCGGTGCGCCGCTTCATCGTCGGCAACGAGCCGAACCTGAACCGCTACTGGCTGCCGCAGTTCAACGACGACGGCTCGGACGCGGCCGCGCCGGCGTACGAGCGGCTACTGGCGCTGACCTACGACGCGCTGAAGGCCGTCGACCCGCAGCTCGAGGTCCTCGGCGGCGCGATCTCGCCGCGCGGCGGCGACGTCCCCGGGACGGGCCGCGACACCCACTCGCCCACCGTCTTCATCCGCGACCTCGGCGCCGCCTACCGCTCGAGCGGCCGCACGGAGCCGATCATGGACGCGCTCGCCTTCCACCCGTACGAGGACAACTCGAGCGTCGCGCCGATCGACGGCACACATCCGAACACAACGTCGATCGCACTCGCCGACTACCCGAAGCTCGTCGCGCTGCTGCAGGAGGCCTTCGACGGCACGGCGCAGCTCGGCGCGACGCTCCCGATCGTCTACGACGAGTTCGGCGTCGAGACGCAGATCCCCGACGTGAAGGCGTCGCTCTACACCGGCAGGGAGCCGGCGACGATTCACCCGGTGGACGAGGCGACGCAGGCGCTCTACTACCGCCAGGCGATCCAGCTCGCGTTCTGCCAGCCGACCGTGGAAGGCATGTTCCTCTTTCACTCGGTCGACGAGAGCGATTTCGACCGCTGGCAGTCGGGTGTCTACTACGCCGACGGGACGCCCAAGGCGAGCCTCGTTCCCACCCGCGCCGCGATCGGGGAGTCGAGGCGCGGGATCGTGGCGCATTGTCCCGGCCTGAAGCTGACGGTGCGGCCAACGATCCGCGCCGCCGGCGGCACGGTCGTCGTCGGCTGCGACATCGACTGCGCCGGCGATGCGCGCCTCCTCAGGCGGACGAAGACCGTGGGGCGAAAGCCCGTCCACGCGATCGGCGGCCGCACGGTCACGATTCGCTTCCGCGTGAAGCCGGGCCGCTACCGCGTCGTCGTCCGCGTGAACGCGGCGGTCAACCCGGGGGTGCCGGCCGTGCGCAGCGCGCCGATCACCATTGCACGATCCGGGGCGAGTTGAGAGGCTTGAGCGCGGATGCTCAACTTCCCGGCGCTCGACGTCGCGCTCGGCCTGATCCTCATCTACTTCCTGCTGAGCGTGATCTGCTCGACGATCAACGAGGCGATCGCGAGCAAGCTCAAGTGGCGCGCGAAGGATCTCGAGCGCGCGCTGAAGCAGCTGCTCGGAGATCACGAGCCGGCCTTCCGTGAGCACCCGCTGATCAAGACCATGCTCGACCCGAAGCGGGTGGCGCAGGTCGAGCAGGAGATCGCCGGGCGAATCGCGGAGCTGAAGAGGCGAACGCCCGGCATCTCGGATGCCGAAGCGGAGGCGCAGGCGCAGGCGAGACCGACCAAGACCCCGCGCTACCCCTCCTACATTCCTTCGCGGACATTTACCGCCGCGCTCCTCGGGGACGGCTACCACGAGCTGCACGCTGCGATCGCGAACCCCCGCAAGATCGAGGAGACGATCGACGCGATCCCGAACGCGGAGCTGAAGAACGCCCTCGTCGCCCTCTACCACCATGCGCAGGGCGACGCCGTCGCGTTCAGGCGAGGCGTCGAGCGGTGGTACGACGACACGATGGAGCGCGTGTCCGGCTGGTACCGCCGCCGCGTCCAGCTCGTCATCCTCGCGCTCGCGATCGGCACGGCTCTCGTCCTGAACGCGGACACCTTGCAGATGGCGAAGCACCTGTGGACGAACCCGTCCGCGCGCGCTGCAGTCGTGAACGAGGCGCGCAACGAGAAGCCCGATTCCTCGGGCGGCAAGGGGGCGCTGACGAGCCTCGACCATCTCCCGCTCCCGCTCGGCTGGCACCTCGCTTCCGCGCGCCACGATCCGCAGGGCTTCCCGATCTACGAGAAGTGGAGCATGGTCTGGGCGCTCCTCGCGAAGCTCGTCGGCCTCACGCTGACGGCAGCTGCCCTGCTGCTCGGCGCACCGTTCTGGTTCGACGTGCTCAGCAAGATCGCGCGGCTCCGGAACAGCGGCGCCCCGCCCCCGGCGAGCGACGCGGTCCGGCACGGCGAGGGCGAGGAGACGCGCGGCGGCCCGAGCACGGTTCTCGCCCAGGCTGCACCCGGCGGGACCACGGTCGCCGAGGGGTAGCATCAGCGGCGTGAGCGGCCAGTACGTCGCGTACACCTTCTACCGGGTCGATCCCGCGTGGCGCCGCCTTCCCGTCGAGGAGCGCGCTGCCGCCAAGGAGGCGTTCGCCGAGGTCGTCGAGGACTTCACCGGGCGGATGGACTCGCTTCGCGTCTACACCGTGACCGGCGTCCGCCCGGACGCCGACTTCTTCCTCTGGAAGATCACGCAGCGCTACGAGGACCTCGGCGAGCTCGGCGCCGCGCTCAACGGGACGCCGCTCGCCGGCTGGCTCGAGACGCCCTACTCGTACCTCGCGACGACGAAGCCGTCGCAGTACACGAGCGCGCGCAAGGCCCGCAAGATCGTCCCGCGCGGGCACCCCTATCTCGTCGTCTACCCGTTCGTGAAGATCCGGCCCTGGTACGCGCTCCCGCCGGAGCGGCGGCAGGCCGCGATGGACGAGCACATTCGCATCGGCGGCGAGTACCCGTCAATCCAGAACCACACGACATACTCGTTCGGGATCGACGACCAGGAGTTCATGACCGCGTTCGAGTGCGAGGAGCCCTCGGACTTCATGCACCTGATGCTGACGCTGCGCGACACCGAGGCGTCGGCCTACACCGAGCGCGACACGCCGATCTTCGTCGGCCAGCACGTCGTGGTCCGCGAGGCCCTCGACGCCCTCGACGGCGCCTCGGCCCGCGTCGAAGCCTAAAAACCCTCCTCCCAAGTAACAGAGTGTTACTTGGTGCGGATTCGTGCAGATACCTTGACAGCGTGCGCTATCAACTTCATCATCGCTGTCATGCCTGACGAAGACGAGCCGTTCACCCTCCCGCTTCCGCCGCCGCCCTTCGTGCCCGGCGACCGCGACGTCGTCTTCTTCCGCCACCGCGTCGAGGGCGAGGCGCCCGAGCGCGAGGACGAGGACATCATGCTCCGCCGCGTCCCGCGCCCCACCGCGCAGAAGTTCCGCGCCGCCGCCGGCGGCCGGGCAATGACGCACGCGCAGTACCTCTCGGCGCTCGTCGAGCTGCACGAGTCGATGCGGAAGCGCGCGGACGGAGGCGACGCCGACCTCGCCGCCGAGCTCGAGCGGCTCGGCCTCACCACGGTCAGCGTTTAGAGACCGTACGTGCGCTGGTCGCGCCAGACGCGCCACATCGCGAACCCGCACAGGACGATCACGGCGAGGAACGCGAGTAGCTCGAGGCCCGGGGAGCCGTACCACCAGCGGACGCCGAGATCGACCACGATCAGCAGCGCGGCGCCGTAGAACGTGATCCGCGCGCGCGCCGACCAGGTCGCGATGTCCGCGCGGTGCTCGCGCCAGACGAGGTAGACGAAGAACGCGATCGCCAGGGCGAACGCGATGCTGAGCAGCGCCGAGACCACCGACAGCGTCGCCTGCAGCTGGAGCACGACGACGACGAGCGCGATCAGCGCCACGATCGCAAGGCCGCGAACTGTCGGGTTGATTTGCGAGAAGAAGCGTCTCATCCCACTCCGGTCAGGTACGCCCGCACGGCGAGCGCGCCCGCGACCAGAGTAGCGCCGGCGAACCACGCGAGCCGGGCGCGAGGCTCCCGCGGCGCGTACAGCCAGGGAGCCAGAACCGCAGCGAGCGAGAGCGTCCCGTACAGGTAGTGCAACTGGTGCGCGGCGCGCCGGTGGTCGGACAGGAGCAGCAGCCCGAGGCCGACCTGCGCGACGAGCAGCGTCTGCGCGAGCGCGAGCAGATGCGTGACGATCCCGCGCGGCTCGCTCCGCCGGTAGTACGTCCAGCCGGCGAGCGCGGCGGCGCCGAACGTCGCGGCCAGGACGAGGAATGCATTGACGTGGTGCGCCGTTACCATCCGCGGCATGATCGCCGAAGGAAGTCCGGCACCCGACTTCGAGCTGACGAGCGACAGCGGCGAGCGCGTCCGACTCTCGTCGCTGCGCGGCAACCCCGTCGTGCTCTACTTCTATCCCAAGGACGACACGCCCGGCTGCACGACCGAAGCGTGCGAGTTTCGCGACGCCTACGACGAGTTCCGGCGCCGCGGACTCGAGATCCTCGGCGTCAGCCCCGACACCGAGGCGTCGCACCTGAAGTTCAAGACGAAGCACGAGCTCCCGTTCACGCTGCTCGCCGATCCGGACCACGAGGTCGCGGAGCGCTACGGCGTCTGGATCGAGAAGACGATGTACGGGAAGAAGCGGATGGGGATCAAGCGCTCGACGTTCGTGATCGACGCCGAGGGCAATGTGGCGAAGGCGATGCTCGGCATCCGCCCCGCCGGCCACGCGGCGCAGGTCCTCGAATCGGTGGCTGGCTGATGGTTCGAGAGGGCACCCAGGCGCCCGAGTTCGAGGCGCAGACGGATGACGGCCGCACGATCAGGCTGGCCGACCTGCGCGGCAGGCCCGTCGTGCTCTACTTCTATCCGAGGGACGACACGCCGGGCTGCACGGTTCAGGCGTGCGGGATCCGCGACGCGTACGGAGAGTTCCGCGCGCGCGGCGCCGAGGTCTTCGGGGTCAGCGTGGACGACGCCGAGGCCCATCGGGCCTTCCGGGAGCGCTACGAGCTCCCCTTCCCACTGCTCGTCGACGACGACCGGACGCTCGGGCAGGCGTTCGGCGTCGAGCTGGCGGGCGGAGACAGTCCGTTTTACAAGCGCTCGACGATCGTGATCGACGCCGAGGGGAAGGTCGCGAAGGCGCTGGAGAACGTCGATCCCGCCACGCATGCGGACGACGTCCTCGCGGCACTCTCGTAGGGGTCGCTTCGAGATAAGTTCGGGCGGGTCGACCGGTCATTTCAGACGGTCGCACGGGCAAAGCCCGTACGACCTGAGGGCGGCACCGCAAGCGGTGCGTTGGAGACAAAGATCACCCCTTCGAGGGAGGGGCCTACCCCGTTTGGGGGAGCCCGTTCGGGTGACTGCGGTGGGATGCTGGCGGCAACGGTCCCCCTCGGTCCATGCAGCTGCTCCTCCGCGACCCGGCCTACACGGACCGTCTGGCGGCCTTCCTGCGGAGCCTCGGCCAGACGGCGTTGGTGAGCGGGCCGGACCATGTCGAGCTCGTCGGCCCCGACACCGAGGTGTCGCGGGCCGAGATGCAGATCTACCTCCGTGTCTGGCGCGTGCTCTACCCCGAAGCTGACGTCGAGGTGGAGCCGGATTAACAGCGGAGGTGGGCCCGGCGCGTGGGGGCAGGCGGGCCGCCGTCCTGCCCCCCGCGCGCCGCGAGCAGCCGCCTGTAGACCGTCATGTCCGCGTGCGTCCAGTCGCCGTGCGTCTGGCAGCGCCAGGGGCGGTAGTGCTCGCGGCGGTACGGGCTCGTGAGGCTCTCGTTGTGGCCGATCACGTCGAGGAGCGGGATGCGGTAGCGCTGCATCAGCCAGAGCGTCAGCCGCAGCGACGCGTCGAGCTGGCGCCGGTTGTGCAGCACCGACGCGTCGCTGAGTGCGACGTGCTCGATCCCGATCGCCGTCCAGTTGAGGCCTACCGTGTGGCGGCACATCGTGTCGAGCCGGACGAGCTGGTAGATCGTCCCGTTCGAGTCGACGACGAAGTGGGCGCAGGTGCCAGGCCGCTCGCCGAGCTCGGGATCCGGCGCGTTCGACGCGAACGCGTTCCACGTCGACGCGAACGACGTGTTCTCCGTGACGTGCTCGACGATCACGTGCGGACCCTGGAGCCGCCAGGTGTCGATCCCGTAGTGGCGGCGCGCGTACTGGGCAGTCTCCGCACGACGTCCTGGCGGGAACGGAATCGGCTTCCAGACGATGGCCGGCTTGACGACGACGGCGGCGAGGATGACGGCCGCGAGCACTATGCGGATGAGAGGACTTGAACCTCCACGGGGTTGCCCCCACACGGACCTGAACCGTGCGCGTCTACCGACGTACCATGAGCGACCTGAAGCGGGTCTTCCTTTTCGTGGCTGCGGCGCTCGGCGTCTGCCTGCTCGCCGGTGCCGGCACGACGGCAGGCAGCCGCGCGCCGTCCGGCCCGGGCCCGTCGGTCGAGGTCGTCATCACGCTCCCGCAGCCGGCGCTCGCCGAGGCGGTCGCGCGCGACCGGGGGCTGGCGGCCGTCGCCACGCGCCGGCGCCGGCTCGAGCTGCGGGCGCCCGCGAGCGTCGCGTACCTGCGCACGCTCGCCTCCGCGCAGCGGCGCCTGCAGGCGCGCATCGAGCGGACGATTCCCTCGGCGCAGGTGCGCTGGCGCTACGGCGTCGTCCTCGACGGGCTCGCCGTCGTCGTGCCGGGCTCTGAGCTCGCACGGCTGAAGGCCCTGCCGGGAATCCGCGTCTGGCCGTCGCTCCGGTACCACGCGCTGCTCGATCGCTCGCCGAAGCTGATCGGCGCGACGGCGCTCTGGGGAACCGGACTCGTGAGCGCGGGCAACGGGATCAAGATCGGGATCATCGACGATGGGATCGATCAGGCCCATCCGTTCTTCAATCCGACGGGCTTCTCGTACCCGCCCGGCTTTCCCAAGGGCCAGACCGCGTTCACGACGCCCAAGGTGATCGTGGCGCGCGCGTTCGCGGCGGCCTCGAACCACTGGCGCTACGCGCGGCGGCCCTTCGACCCGAAGCTGTCCGATCACGCGACCCACGTCGCCGGCATCGCCGCAGGCGACTTCGGCACGCCCACGACGGGCAAGGCGGTCGTCTCGGGCGTGGCGCCGAAGGCATACCTCGGCAACTACAAGGTGCTGACCGTACCGACGAGCAACTTCGGCCTCGACGGCAACTCCCCCGAGATCGCGGCCGCGATCGAGGCCGCGGTACGCGACGGGATGGACGTGATCAATCTCTCGCTCGGCGAGCCCGAGATCGATCCGGCCCGCGACATCGTCGTCAAGGCGATCGACGCCGCCGCC
>WNGD01000781.1_pt1 | contig 34742 bp, 29 predicted proteins | sample 5400671 | NCBI WGS metagenome assembly WNGD01 (sample SAMN13153369, study PRJNA577476) | soil metagenome | isolation source: 40 cm soil or saprolite under grassland replicate 2 | place: USA:California | collected 2016-06-15 | reverse complement strand
TGTGAAAAGAAATGCTAACCAAGCAGTTGCTCCATCTGCGACAGGTGCGACTCAAAGAGTTGCAATGCCTGGCGTACAGGCTCTGGCGATGTCATATCGACGCCCGCCTTCTTCAGCAAGTTGATGCTGTAGTCGGAGGAGCCGGAACTGAGGAACTTCAGATAACGCTTGACTGCTGGCTCTCCCTCGTGCAAGATCTGCTGCACCAGGGCGGCTGCGGCGGAGATGCCTGTGGCGTACTGGTACACGTAGAAGTTGTAGTAGAAATGGGGGATGCGCGCCCATTCGATGCCGATCAGGTCGTCGATGATGGTCTCAGCTCCGTAATACTTTTCATTGATCGCTGTGTATAGTGCTGTGAGCCTGTCGGCTGTCAGTGGCTCGCCATGTTCCGCTTGCTGGTGAATTTGTTGCTCGAACTCTGCAAACATAGTCTGACGGAAGAATGTGCCGCGGATATCTTCCAGCGAATGGTTAAGAATGGCGATACGTACCGCTGGATCGCTGGTGTTCTTCAACAGATACTCGGTCAGCAGACCTTCGTTCAGCGTAGATGCGACCTCAGCTACAAAGATGGTGTAGTCGCCGTACTGGAAAGGCTGGTTGGTGCGTGTGTAGAAGGAGTGCATCGAGTGACCCAGCTCATGCGCGAGCGTGTACAGGCTGTCACGCTTGTTCTGGAAGTTGAGTAGTATAAATGGACGTGTGCGATAGGCCCCACCGCTATAGGCCCCACCACGCTTGCCCGGTGTCTCGTAGACATCGATCCAATGCTGCGTAAAGGCCCGCCTGAGATCATGAATGTACTGTTCGCCTAGAGGAGCCAGCGCTGTGAGTACCGTATCTTTCGCCTGCTCATAGCTGATCTCGTCGGTCGTTTCTTCCACGATAGGAACGTAGAGATCATACATGTGTAGCTCGTCAAGCTGGAGGATGCGTTTGCGCAATTTCATATAGCGATTGAGCAGCGAGAGATGTTCGCTGACCGTCTCGACCAGGTTGTCATAAACACTGACCGGGATATTGTAGCGCGCCAGGGCTCGTTCACGACTGGATGTATAGTTGCGCTGCCGGGTGTAGAAGATATCTGTCTTCACCTGGGCCGCCAGGGTTGCGGCAATCGTGTTGCGCTGTTTCAAAAAGGCTTCGTGCAGGCCATCAAATGCCTCTTTGCGCACGCGCTGATCTGTGCTGCGAATAAAGATCAGGTAGTTGCCTTTCGTGAGCTCAACCTCTTCGCCTGCTTCATTTCTGATGGTGGGTAATTTGAGGTCGGCATTATCGATCATGGAGAAGATCGCGTCAGGGGCATCGGTGATCTCGCCGGCTGCGGCCAGTACGGCCTCAACCTCGGCGGAGCGTACGTGCGGACGCTTGCGATTTAAGTCGTGTAACTGCTGACCGTAGAGTGCCAGGTCAGGAGTCTCTTGTATAAATCGATCGAGTGTTTCTTGTGAGAGGGCAAGGATTTCGGGTTCGATATACGCGGCGGCTGTCGATATCCGGACCATCAGTTGCATGATACGATCGGCCATCCCCTGATAGAGCCCATTGGTTGTGTCCTCGTCTCTGCGCATGGAGGCGTAGACATAGAGGGTCTCAGCCTCCTCATAGAGTTCATCACGTTTGCGCAAAACTGCTAATAATGCCTCACCACTTAGAGCGAGCGTGCCCTGTAGAGTTTCGAGTTCTGGTACACGACTCTGTAGCGCTTGAAAGTCACGCTCCCAAACCTCATTTTGAGAAAAAATGCTTTCGAGATCCCATCTAAATTCTGTGGGGATGTCTTCTCGCTTTTTGAATGTCTGCAATGTTGGTACAGCCTTTCGTATTTGACATCCTCCCCATGGTCCAGGCCAGGGGATTCCAAATCTGCTCTATTTTTTGTGCATTGGCGCCTTCTATGCTCATGCTTGAATGCAGGTGGGTACGGTGCACCTGGATAATGGCGATAGGTGGCACTTGAGTGTATCAATATGATACCACAGGGATGGCATGCTTTAACAGCATCTCATCCGCAATCTTTTGTATGTCGCCGGGCAACGGGAAATACGTGACAACTGGCAAGCACTATCTCGCCCTTCTTGAAACTGTCTTGTTGTCGATTCCTGGAGTCGCCCTGCAAGCTTAGGAATGTTTTGAGCCATCAGGCATAATAGTACCTGCCAGCGACTTTGCTTTTGCCAGCTGGTCCGGGGTCGTGCCCACCACATCTTTCAGATTGGCCCCACCGAGATCAGCACCGATCAGATCAACATTATGCATATCGGAGCCATGCAGATCAGCGCCGCGCAGGTTAGTCCCGCTCAGATCGACAAACACGAGCGTGGCAAAGCTCAGATTAGCGCCGCTCAGATCGGAGCCATGCAGATTGACGCCTGATAGATAGGTATCACGCAGGTCCATATTGTGTAAATGGGCGTTTGTGATATCGGCTGAGCGCAAGCTGATGATATGAAAATCATTGTTGATGAGATTTGTATCATACAGGAAGTCCATTAGCGTGGCTTTGTGATCCGGGTCCAGTTGTCGCAAGACGGTCAAAGTGCGTACCTGCGCAACCTGTCTCACCGGACTGATTGATTGAGCGGTGAGCAGGTTATCGTGAAGCATCATATCCGAGATACTATCTATGTAGTTCGACACGAGCGCATCCTGCTGCTGCCCATAAGCGACCTTTGCAGCAGTATCACGTTGTTGCTGCATCAATTGGAGGTTTGCCTGATTCTGCTGGACGGTAAACCAGAGTATGCCCACAAGCAATACTACAGGGACCAGGAGCAACTGTAACCAGTCCCAGAGCGTTTTTGAGCCCTGCAACCTGGTTGTCTGCACAAATCCTTTCTCCTGTTTTACAGGGGTCTCTGCCATAACATGCCTCCTGAGATCCACCCAAATGCAATTGACACATCAAAGTTCCGGCTTTAACCTAAACATAGCATAAGCGAGTACCCTTTGAGAAGAGTACCCGCTTTATTGCATATGCAGAACAATCTTTTAGTTCTTTTTGGGATGGTCAATAAAAAAGCGCATCATTGCGACAGAGGCATCAGGCCCTTTGGAGTCAGTAAAGGAGCCGTTGGAATTTCCCCCTGACCAGGCATGACCTGCTTGATGGATGACCCACTTTTCGGCGATGGTACGACCAGTGGTATTTACGTAAATAGCACGCGTGTAATCATGCCCACCGGCCACCTGTCCGGGTTCCACGATAATTTCACGCACAGATCTGTTACTGGAGCGATCCCCGGCACTGGTCGTCTGGAGCCACTGGTCGAGTATGCGATCTGCGTTGTTTGGAGCAACGGTCGTATCGCTATCGCCATGAAATACGATAAGAGGGATTGCTGTAGGTAGCGGTCGCGTCTGCCTGGGAGCGCCCTGTTTCATCGCCTTGAGCGCGGAAGGCAGATCCTGCACAGATCCATGAGCGACACCGGAGTGTACGCCGACAGCAGCATAGAGATCGGGATAGGTTGCAGCCATCGTCGCAGCCATGGCTCCGCCAGATGAGAGGCCGGCGATATAGACCCGACTGGCATCGACAGGATAGTTGCTCATAATCTGTTGCGTAATGCCAGCTATGAGGGATGGCTCACCAGCGCCGCGCTGTTGATGGGCAGCCTGGAACCAGTTCCAACACTTCGAGCCATTGGCCGAAGATGCCTGCGCGGGATAAGCGACCAGGAACAGTTCTTTTTCCGCCAGCACGTTCATACGCGTGCCCGTGGCGAAATCAACGGGCGTCTGAGTACAACCGTGAAGCATGATAAGTAAGGGAAGTGCCTGACCAGTGAAACGGCTGGGGATATAGAGTTTGTAAGTTCGCGTCCCGGCAGAGTCTGTATAGACGCCATCAATAAACTTCCCAGGCGCGTGGAGAGTTTCATCCGCTGTGACGGTGCGCGTATGGTCACCAGGAGCGTCTCGGTTACCGGGTCGTTGCCATATGCCGGGAAAAGGTATCCCTGAGGGCATAGCTGGACGAACACGCGCTTGAAGTGGAGGGATAGGGGTATCCATCCAGGAAGTGGGGTTCTCTGTGGATGTTGTTGTCGAAGGTGGAGTATCATCCACAACACGAAATTCCGCGTCAATGGGATCTGTAGGGTTCTCAGGTGTAACAGTAGTTCTATAGGTAGGAGTGGTTCCATACGTGGGGAGTGCATCCTGGAGAGTTTGTTGAATTAATGCAGTCGCTTCAAGGATGCGCCCGGCACGTGTAAGACGAGTAGCTTCAGCCATTCTCTCCTGCATGCGATCATTCATCATTTGCAATCTCTCTTTCTCGTTAGCGTCCGTAGAGGCATGCCTTGCGTGTGCCGTGCGTCCATGCGTGTGCCGAGCGTCCATGTGTGCCGATCCGACCAATACATGGACAACCATGACCCGATGGACGCTCGGCACACGCAAGGCATGCCTCTACGGGAACAATCAGCGGATACGCCCCGCCAGAGCGGCCTTCACAGCTGGACTTGCGCGGAACGCTCCAAGCACTACAATGGTGTCGATGGTAGCCAGCGCCAGTTCTGGAGAAACATCATCGGCAATGCTTGCCAGGCCCAGCACGTTGATCTGCAATTTTTCACCGGATGCACGCACCAGTTCCAGGTCACGGCGGCTGTAGTACTGCACACCCAGCACCAGTGTTTTTCGAGCAACTGTACGTTTGACTTCCTCAGCATGAGTTGTGAGTTGATTACGAATCGCCGTACGGATAAAGTCTGTGCGGTTGGAGTAAAAACCCTCCTGCACCAACAAATCAATCTGTCCTAAATCTACAGGCCCCAGGTTGATCGTAATCTTCTCCGTCTTCTCTACTTCAGTCATAACACCATCTCCTCACCATCTATATGGATGGTACACGGAAGGCCAGTGTTTTGTCAAGGGGATCAGAGCATCTGGAACATACTTGTATGTGTTCCAAGTGCTTCGGGAAGGAATCATTTTGCGCGCCGCAGTGCTACGATAGGATCGAGACGTGAGGCCCGTATTGCTGGATAAAGGCCAAATACGATGCCTATGGCCGCTGTGACCGCGAATGGTAGTATAAGCGTAGTCGGGGTGATGACTAGCGGAACTGTTGCGCCCACGCTACTACCAACTATCGCTGCTATGATCACTCTGATCGTCAGCCAACCAATGAATATACCAAACAGCATACCAATGAAGCCTCCCATCAGACATAAGAAGAGTGCCTCGGTCAGAAACTGGTTACGGATATCGCGTCTTCGCGCACCTATGGAGATGCGAATACCGATCTCGCGCGTGCGTTCCGTCACGGAGACGAGCATGATATTCATAATACCGATGCCACCAACGGTCAGCGAAATGGCTGCCAGGCCCGATAAAAGCAACGAAATAGTTTGCGTTATCTGATTTGACTGCTGTAGGAGTTGGGCGGAGGTCTGGATCTGGAAGTCATCAGGAGTGCCGCGGGGAATATGGTGGTTTAATTCCAGGTCTAGAGTGAGTGCCTGCACAACCTGGTCAACGTTCTGTGCGTCATCGACCTCGATATTAATCTGGCCGAAATAGTTACTGTTCGTCAGGCGCTCCTGCACGGTCCGGTAAGGGATGAAGATAGCGTCATCTTGCCCGGGACCCTTAGGAGCCAGTACGCCCACCACGCGGAACAACTGATTGCCTATGCGAATCTGCTTCCCAACCGGCTCGGCTCCTGAAGCATCGAAAAGGTTGTGCATCACCGTATCACCAAGTACTGCCACTGGCTGTGCACCTACATCCTGGGATGTAGTAAACCAGAGTCCGTCCACCAGTTGCCAGTCCTGAATAGTCTGGAAATCCGTGCTCACACCCTGTATGCCCGAAGTGCGCCAGTTCTGGTTACCATACACAACCTGTCCACCGGTGCGTAGCACGGGACTGAGCGCAACCACATGTTGAAGGCTCTGCATATTCTGCAGATCGCGTAGAGTGAGCGATGGATGCGTCTGGCGCAAGCGCGTCACTCTATTGGTAGCTGGAGTGCCGCTAATAAAAACCGTATTGGCTCCCTGGCTGGCTATAAGGTTTTGGAAGAATCCGCCGACTCCTTGCGCCAGCGTGAGCGCGCCAATAACGGCTGCCACGCCAATGATGATGCCCAGGAGCGTCAGGAATGAGCGAGTGCGATTGGCCCAGATAGCTTCCCAGGCACTGCTGAAATTGGTGCCGGTGAAGCTTTTCCGGTCACCTCCTTTCACCCGCAATTCCTGCAACAGACTTTCTACAGAAGATCCCTGTGTGGAAAGCATGGTAAGGGCCGGCGGAGGCTCCACAGGAGCAGGCATTTTTTCTATGCGTGTTGTTCCTGGAAATTTTGATCGACTCATCCTGGTTTCCTCCTTCTCATTCCTCGGTGCGTAGTGCTACGATGGGATCGAGATACGAAGCCCGTATTGCTGGATAGAGGCCAAAAACGATAGCTATTCCTGCTGAGACTGCAAATGGCAATAGGAGCGTGATCGGCGTCACCACAAACGGTATTTGACTGGCCTGCGTTACCCACCATCCAATGAGCAAACCGAGCAATAAGCCGATCACTCCACCAATGATACATAACATAAGCGCCTCGATCAAAAACTGGTTGCGGATATCGCGCCGACGAGCCCCTATGGCCATGCGAATGCCAATTTCCCAGGTGCGTTCTACTACCGAGACGAGCATGATATTCATAATGCCGATGCCACCAACGGTCAGCGAAATGGCCGCAATACCCACGAGCAGAACCGTTAAAATCTGGGTGCTTGCTCCCGCCCGCTGCAAAAATTGTGTGAAGGTCAACACCGTGAAGTCATCGCTGCTGGCCTTGTTGATATGGTGGTTCTGGCGCAGAATGGCGGTAATTTCCTGTGCAGACTGGTCAACATTGCTCGTCGCATCCGCCTGGACCTGTATTTGATCAACCGTGGTAACATTCTTCAAGCGGATCTGGGCCGTTTTGAGAGGGACATAGATTACGTCGTCCTGGGTGAAGCCGCTCCCCTGAGGAACCACTGTACCCTCCACGCGAAAGAGATCGCTGCCAATGCGAATCGTCTGTCCAATCGGGTTGATTCCAGAAGCATCAAAGAGATTATGCATCACAGTATCACCCAGGACCGCAACGCGCATCCCACTGTTGTCTTCGGCAGAAGTAAACCAGGTGCCCTGTGCCAGTTGCAGGTTCTGGATCGTCTGATAATCTGCGTTTACGCCCTCGATCTGGGTCGTCCAGTTCTGATTGCCGTATACTGTCTGGGCGCTGACTGTGATAATGGGGCTGACGGCTATGATATGAGGGAGGCTCTTTAAGAACTGGGCATCACGTGGTGTGAGAGTGCTGAGTGTGCCTGTCCCCTGGGAAATACCACCTCTGTTTGAATTGCCGGAGTAAATGATAATCGAACTCCCCAGTTGCGCTAACTGGTTAGTGACATACGCATTCACTCCTTGCGTCAGGACGAGGGCCGCAATCACGGCAGCCACGCCGATAAAGATGCCCAGCGCAGTCAAAAACGAGCGTGTGCGGTTTGCCCACAGCGCTTCTAAAGCACTTCCCATATTGGCACTGAACTCGCTCCCCGGTACGGATTGGCGCCGACGCAACTCTTTAAGTAAGCTTTGCAATGACTGTACAGGGGCGTCTGGAGTCGTCGGTGGGCCAGCCTCAATAAAGGGTGATGTTGGATGGTTTAGCAGCGGCGGGGGGTTTCTCATGAGCTTCCCTCCTTCAGCGCCGTGCTTTCAACAGCAGATTGAGCTGTAAGCTTTTCCCATTCTGCCTGTGCTGAACGTGGTGTAGTGACAGGCTCATCACGCACGATGCGACCATCAAGAAACGCTACCTGGCGTTTCGCATACTGTGCAATATTAATATCGTGCGTCACAAGGACGATGGTTAATCCTTGCTCATTCAATGCCTGTAATACGCCCATGATCTCTACACTGGTATGGCTATCCAGGTTTCCCGTAGGCTCATCTGCCAGCAGCAGTGCGGGGCCATTGATGAGCGCTCTGGCGATGGCAACGCGCTGTTGTTGACCACCGGAGAGTTCCGCTGGTTTGTGGTTGACACGTCCGCCCAGCCCGACGAGTTCCAGCACTTTGCGCGCACGACTCTCTCGTTCGCGCCTGGAAAGTCCCGCATATATCATGGGCAGGGTCACGTTACGTAATGCGGTCGCACGCCCGAGCAGGTTGAAGCCCTGAAACACAAAGCCAATCAGTTGATTGCGCATGCTGGCAAGCCTGTCACTCGATAAGCGACTCACCAGATTACCCGCCAGCCAGTACTCACCCGAGGTTGGGCGATCCAGGCAACCAAGGAGATTCATAAAGGTCGATTTGCCAGAACCCGAAGGTCCCATGATCGCTACAAACTCACCCGGGTAGACCTCTAGTGTCACTCCACGCAGGGCGGGAACGCTCGTTTTCCCGCCCAGAATGTATGTCTTCGTCAGGTCGCGTACAGCAATCACCGCTGCCGGGACGGAAACCGCATTGTGCTTCCCGGTTGCAGCAAGCGATATATCATCCTCAGTTGTCGGCCTGGAACTCTTCATTTGCTCCTCGGTTATGGCAAACGCCATGCCGTTCTCCTCCGGGTCTCTATTCGCCATATTCAGATCTCTCAATCATAGATCTCTCGTGCATATTCCACGAGACAACACGCACAACGAAGCTCAATCCTTTATCGCACCACTCGTATTACCAGCGCCACCCGGGGCAGTACGCTGTCCAGGGCTGGCGACGCCAACGATGATCACATCATTGGTTGTGAGACCATCCAGTACTTCATATTGTGTCCCATCGGTCAGACCCAACACAACGGGCTTCGCGATAATTTGATTGTTTACACGCTCGAGCACAAAAGCTGGCATTGGACCCTGTGCGAGAATCTCTTGTTGATTCTGCAGTGTATTGATCATCTGGCGCGCCTGGCTTAAAGCTGCATTTGCCTGCTGCGGCGTGATGGCCTGCGGAACATTCGCCGTCGTGCTTCCACTGCTTGCCAGCCGTGCAAAGTTTACTGCATTCACCGGAATCACTATAACGCCAGTATGCTGAACGGTGGTGATCGTCACATTGGCTGTCATGTTAGATAACAGCGTCGCGCCTTTCAAACTGTTAGTGTCAATATCTATGTACACCGGATATGTAACGACGTTCGATGTCGTCTGGCCGTTGGGCGAGATCGAGTCCACGGTTCCTTGAAATTGCTGGTTGCCGTAGGCATTGACCGTAAACTGCACAGGTTCTCCAGGTTTGACATTAGCGGTGTCTGTTTCATTGACATTGGCCACAACCTGCAATGTTGATGAATCAATGAGTTGAATGAAAGTACTGGCACCGGTCGCGGACGTGGTACCGCTACTGCCATTTATCGGTACTCCTGGTGATCCACCTACGCTGCCATTAATGACAGAGATAACGCCATTGTGTGGCGCGGTAAGCGTCGCATTGTCCAGATTGTGCTGATCGGCTGCGAGCAGCAACTGCGCGTTTCTGAGATTGGCTTGATCCGTAGTGACTGTTATTTGCGATGTACCATTGTTTAACGTGGAGCTAGCATTGGTAGTAGTCAATGCTTTCTGATCGGCAGCAATCTTTGCCTGTGCCTGCTGAATGGCTGTATTCGCGTTCGCTTGCGCGGTGAGCAATGCCTTCTGATCGGCGGCGACCTTGGCCTGCGCCTGCCCAATAGTCGTGTTTGCGGTTGCCTGGGCGGTGTTGAGCGCACTCTGGTCGGCATTGACCTTGGCCTGCGCATTGTTTGCGTTTGCGGTTGCCTGGGCGGTGTTGAGCGCACTCTGGTCAGCAGTGACCTTGGCCTGCGCCTGTGCATTGTTTGCGTTTGCGGTTGCCTGGGCGGTGTTGAGCGCACTCTGGTCGGCAGTGACCTTGGCCCGCGCCATCGCGACGCTCTGGTTTGCCTGTGCGACAGCCTGGTTATAGGTATTAATGGCAATTTGCCGACAATTGCTGCTGGATGTAGGAGTGGGAGTAAGGCTGCAGTTGGCGAGCGCTTGCTGCTCCGTAGCAAGGGCTGTTTGTATCTGGGCATTCGCTACAGTCTGCGCATTGTTCAGAGCGGTCTGATCACTATTGAGGGTTGTCTGCGCAGCATTAACGGGAGCCTGCGATGTCGCCCGCGTATTATTCAGAGCGGTCTGATCACTATTGAGGGTTGTCTGCGCAGCATTAACGGACGCCTGCGATGTCGCCCGCGTATTATTCAGAGCGGTCTGATCACCATTGAGGGTTTGTTGGGCCTGGGCGATAGTAGCTTGCTGTTGCGCCCGCGTATTGTTGAGCGCGGTTTGATCACTGGTGAGTGTTTGTTGGTTCTCAGCGATAGTTGCCTGTTGTTGCGACTTCGTAGTGTTCAGGGCAGCCTGATCATTCGACAGCGTCGTCTGGGCGGAACTAAAGTTTGCACCCCCTAATGACTGCTGATTCGCCAGGTTATTTTGTGCATCAGCGAGAGATTGCTGTGCAGCCTGCACTACTGCTTGCTGCTGGTTATAGGCGTCCTGCAACGAAGTTTTATCGAGCTGAGCCAGAACCTGTCCCTTGACGACACTTTGCCCTACTTTGACATCAATTGCAGAAATCTTACCACCAGTGCCCGTAAATACGAGATTATATATTGCACTTTGCAATGGACCAGTTGCACTGACTGTAACAGATAGATCTCCTGTCATCACTGGCTGAAAATTATAGTTCACTCCTGATCTGCGATTCAGCAGTATCGGTATGAGTATCGCACCCAAAACAATGATTAGTAGGACAACAACGGCCCCTATTATCACTCCACGTCTCCTCCACCAGGGTGGGGAGGCGGCAATCATTCCAGCAGCGTAAAAGGTATTTCTCGTAGCCATGAGGCCGCGTAATCGTTCCGCTATACTTTGTTGTAACATACAAAGAGATTCTCCTATTCTTGAGACATAAGAAAATTGGCATATAGAGCAAAATCGATATATTTAGAATCTGGTAGCCACTAAAGGAGCAGGCGCGTAAGCTTTTCCCCCTTTCGCATCATGACCTGCATTGTATCTTCGTCATTCCCTCTAGTTTGCTATTATAGCCTTCTTCTATATAAGATACAATCATCAGGCCGATTTGACCAGTGCGATTCAATCGTCCCCGTAGAGGCAGGCCTTGCGTCTGCCTGCTGGGTGGACAGAGTGCATGGCAGGCCAGGAGGCAGACGCAAGGCCTGCCTCTACGGGTCCACCCGGCAACTTTTCAATAGCCCTGCGATTTGACAGGTGCATTTAAACGTCTCAACTGTGCTTTCAATCTAATTGTACTATAGACAGGCATTTCATGTCTTCATAAATCTCAAAAGAAGTGCCTGAACGTATTTCATACAAGCTTAGCGTGCGAATACATTGACCGCATGGGGGGAAAGCACTGAGTTTTGACCTTTTCATCAACGAAGTACAGCAAACGTACGAGCGGATGCAGGCCACATGCTCTTCTGAGGCTTTTGTCCAGGTGAAAGGCCAATGATGCCCTTTTCCATCCGAGGGGGTTAGAAAAATGGACCTTTTTAAGGGAGAACGGTTGGCATGCCACTCAGAGGCAGTGTCACATGGAAGGTCGATCCCTGCCCAACAGCACTTTCGACCCATACACGACCACCATGCATCTCACAGATCTGTTGGACGATTGCCAGCCCGAGTCCTGTGCCCTTGATATAGCGGGTATTTGTTGTATCAATGCGACTATAGGCCGTAAACAACTTTGCTACGTCTTCTGAAGAAATGCCTATGCCATGATCCTGCACACTGATATGAGCAAAGTCCTTTTCCAGAGTACTCCTCATCAGAATATCTCCGCCAGCGGGAGAATACTTCATGGCATTCGACAGCAGATTGAGGATGATCTGTGTGAGCTTATCGCGATCACCATTTAACGGAGGTAACGCCTGATCAAGCTGAAGATGAATGACATGTTTCGAGGAAGTGGTCAAACGCATTTTTGTAACCATCTCCGTCACAAGAGCGTTGAGATCGACGCTTTCCATGTGCATTGACATCTTTCCTGCTTTCATCCGCTCCAGATCGAGGAGATCGGTAATCATACGGCTCAGTCGCCTGGCATCCGTATAAATATCGGATGCATAGTCCTTCATCTCTTCAACACTCAACTCCTGGGATTGTAGCAGTTCGCTAAATCCCTGAATCCCCGTCAGGGTGGTACGGAACTCGTGGCTCACGAGAGAGACAAAGTCTTTCTGAAGGGTGTTCATCTGTGTTAACTGATCGTTGGTGATCTCAAGCTCATGCTTGCGCACGATCACTTCATTCGTCAGGGAGACGATATCCTGGCTCTGACTTGCCAATTCCTGCTGAAGGATCTCACGTGCCTGTTTCATCGCCAAAAGGTTTGCAACTCTTGCATGCAGTTCCTCCGGCAAGAACGGCTTCATGAGATAGTCCTGCGCCCCTTCCTGGAGTAACCGTATACGCAGTTGGTCGTCGGTGCGTGCGGAGAGCATCAGAACTGGTATGGTATTCAGTTCTGGATGCGTACGCAACTCCTTGACGAATTGATCGCCGCCCATCACTGGCATCATGATATCGCAGAGGACAAGGTCTGGTTTCAACTCGCGCACCTTTGTCAGTCCCTCCAGTCCGTCGAACGCGGTGATCGTCTGATATATTGCTGAAAGGAGGTTCACAAGGGAGTGGGACATCTCAGGATTGTCCTCGATGATCAGGATGCGTGGGCCTGTACCCTGGATCTTCTGCGTACCTGCTGCTGAAGGGTGTGCACCCTGTAGCTCAGACCATGGCTCGCTGGGGATCTGAGCGATCTCTTCTGCTCGTGGAGACACGGCACTCGTGTTGTCAGCGAGAGAGATACCTGATGGTGCAAGCAAGGGGAGCTCTATGGTGAAGCATGCCCCTCCGCCCGGGCTTTCACTGACAGCGATCGTGCCAGAGTGTAGCGCAACAAATTCTTTGACGATGGCAAGCCCCAGTCCGGTGCCTCCAAAACTGCGAGGACTCTTCCCACTCTGTCTGAATGGTTCAAAGATCGTCTGCTGGAGTTCTGAGGGAATACCCGGGCCGTTGTCCTGGATGCGAAAAATGGCACACTCGCGCTCTCGATTGAGGATGCAGTGTATGTTCCCATCGGGGGGAGTAAACTTAAATGCATTGGAAAGCATGTTCAGGAAGATGCGCTGGAGTTTCTCAAGATCTGCCTCGATGAGCAGAGATGGGGGCGCGTCCACGATCACCGCGATCCGACGTTTTCGGGCCAATGCTTCAAAATGATCGATGCTCTCCCGTAACAGTTGTACGATGTCCACCTGGCTGTAGCTGATGGTTGCCTTGCCCGCCTCCATTTTCGCAAAATCAAGCAGATCATTGATCTGTTTCAGCAAGGTGGACGCGTTGCGTTGTATTACTTCAAGGTCAGGGTGGGATTGTTCAGCGACGAGCGTGCTCACGGAACTGAGAATGAGCGTGAGAGGGGTACGTAATTCATGACTGACGTTGGCAAAGAACTGTGTCTTGAGCTGATCAAGCTCTTGTGCCTTCTCATAGAGCTTCTCAAGCTCAGCATGTGCATTTTCCAGTTGTTGTTTGCGTTCTTCAGATGCTCTGGCATTCACGATCAGGACACGTACCTTCGGCAATAAAGGCGGCAGAGTGATTGCCGTTGATAGCGATGCGATGGCCGTAATCAGTTTGACGGTCCCTGATAACCAGTACGTTGCATACCAGAGGGTCCAGACATCGAGAAAATGGGTGACGCCGCATGCAATGATAAAGCCACCGAAGGCAACGAAGATCCAGCGAAACGGCAGATCGTGGTAGATCGTACGCACAAAGTAGATCAGCATCCCTGAAATGAAGACATAGGCGAGTCCGATCAAAGAATCAGAGGTCACATGCAGTATCACCAGATGCGTATTCCAGAGGAAACAGTAGCCATGCGGTGCCAGTCCATACGCATCAAAAATATTACGGGACCACGTCGTCCAGAAAAGGAGTAGGATGAGTATGCTTGTGAGTGCCAGACTTACGTGCGCTGAACGTGTCAGAGCATCGTTCCGTCGCTCTCTCGTGTGGGGAAAGTGCAGCATGTGTCACCTCGCTGGTCTTGCGTTTGTTCTCCCTGGCATAAAAAATAAGCTTCTTCCTTGAGTATAGGAAGAAAATCAAGCTCTACCATTCGCAACCAGGGCGATTGAAAAGTCGCCGCATTGACCCGTAGAGGCAGGCCTTGCGTCTGCCTTGTAGCTCGCCATGCTCCGGTCCACCACCCGGCAGACGCAAGGCCTGCCTCTACGGGGACGTTTGAAGGACCCTGATTCGCAATCAGTTGTTATTGTCATGGGTACCATCCTGAGGTAAAATACTGGTACAATAATATCGGTCATCGTACCTTTATTCATGGACCATGGGAGGATGGAATGGGTCATGCACAAGCGATTGTCATCAATCCTGATACACATATTTGGAAGAAGCTGCCGACCCACGCTGCGATGGACTCGCGCTCGGCTGGTAGCATCTGTGGAGCTCCGACGATGCATGCTGACTGCTAAGTGGGCATATAGTCGTAGGGGCGGCGCGTCCATAGTCTGAGGCCAGGGGTTAACAGGCAAAGATGCGCTCAACAAGTCCTCTACAGAGATCTATTCCCACCATCTATCAATGCATCGACGTGTCTTCATGGAAAAACAGGCATTTGTGGATAGAGTTAAGAAACGTAGCAAGGAAGGATAAAAGAGTATGGCTACCCGTCCCTATCGCCCAGGCATCCCGGCAGACATTCTGGCCCTCTCTCACGAACGAGATCTCATGCGCCGACGTGGTCAATATGAGCGTGCAGATGAATTGAAACGACAGATCGAGGACGCTGGCTACGTCGTCAAAGATAATCCTCATGGAGCGCACCTGGTTATTCTGCCCAGTATCGAGGTTGGTGGCAAAGTCTACCGCACGGCGCGCCAACTGCCATCGCTGCTTGACGAGCCTGATACCTGCACCTTCTCGGTCGTTATCCAGGCACAGAACAACTATGACCAGGCGCGTCGTTGCGTAGAGAGCGTCTTGCGTTTCTGCGACGAGAGCGAGATCGAGCTGGTCCTGGTTGATAATGCCTCGAAGGATAGCATCGATCTATGGGCAGAAGCGCTCACATACCAGGAGCCACGTCTGCGCTTCCTGCGTGTCACGCGTACAATGGGAGTTGCGGAAGCGTATAACGTAGGGCTCAAACAGAGCCGCGGACGGTATATTCTGCTCCTTAATACCAGTGTTGAGCTAACGGGCGACATCTTTACGCCCTTGGAGCAGACATTGGCAAACGGCGAGGTAGGCATTACAGGACTATACGGACTACACACCGATGATCTGCGCCACTTCACGGAGAGTCAGCAGGCAGAGGTTGAAGTCATTGACGGTCAATGCATGGCTTTCAGGCGTAAGTTGCTCAAGAAGGCTGGTCTGTTTGACGAGCGTTATCGCCATCCACCGTACATGGATGTCGATTTCAATTTTGCCATGCGCGACCAGGGTGCGCAGGTCATCGTGACGCCAGACCTGCCCGTAACCTGCCATCACGATGCACAGGATACAGGTATCTCCGACACCGAACGCGTGCGCCTGGCAAAGCGCAACTTCTACCGCTTCCTGGAGAAGTGGGGTGACCGCGACGACCTGCTCCTGGATGAAATAGACGACGAAGAATAGCTCTGACTACTTGTGACCCGCCTTTTCATAGAAGGCGGGTCATTTAGGAGTATTCCACAGGTGGATTGTAGCATATGCACGCCAGGGACGCCATGCCTCAGCACGCATCATTATATTTTTAGGGTCGGCGGCAACGCCGTACCGTTCAAGGGCACGACGTAAACCCAGATCGCTGACGGGCAATGCGTCCGGGTCACCCAGCGCGCGCATTGCTATGTAAGATGCGGTCCACGGTCCTACTCCAGGGAGCGTGAGCAGCCGTGCCAGGGTCTGCTCGCGGTCAGCGTCACGGTCGAGCACGAGTCCTTCTTCAGCTACGGCGCGAGCGAGTGCTTGCAAGGCGTTTACGCGCGCCTGAGTGAGTCCCAATCCTTGCAGGTCTGCTTGTACGATCTGTTGTGGAGTGGGAAAGAAATGCCTAAGCGCGCCTCGCGGTTCAGTGAGCGGCTCTCCATGCGCTTTTACCAGACGCCCGAGCACAGTTCTCGCTCCGCTTACAGAGACCTGTTGGCCCACAATTGCACGCACCGCGAGTTCAAACCCATTGATTGCACCAGGAATGCGCAGTCCTGGACGAGCTTCTACCAATGGCGCAAGAACAGGATCGGTAGACAACACGGAAGCAACCGCCGCTGGATCGGCGTCCAGATCGAACAGGTGCCGGCAGCGCTGGACGAGCAGGCTGAGATCTCCCAGGTCATTGAGTTGGAGATGAATGAATACGGCATGCATGCGAGCAATCGGCTCGATTTCGATAATTCCCTTCGAGCGCGGGAATGCAACTGTACGCCGGTATCGTCCGGCACTGACTTCTTCAACTCCGGGTAGTGCACGCTGCCCGAGAAATGTGAGCAGAGCTTCCGCGTCGAACGGGGGGCGATATTGCAGGCGCAAGGTGAGCCGTCCATCGCCTGCGCCTCCTGGTTGTACACGACGGCGCAATGCCGAAGGAGCACAGCCGAATGCTTCCTGCATACTCTCATTAAACTGGCGAATACTGGCAAAGCCTGCCGTAAATGCGATCTCGGTCAACGAAAGATTTGTTTGATCAATAAGCAGGCGGGCGGTCTGGGTACGACGGCTACGAGCTAGAGCTAGTGGACCAGCACCTACCTCTGCCATCAGTTCGCGATGTAGATGCCGCTCACTGACAGCAAGACGATGCGCCAGGCCACTGACACCCTCGCTATCTACGATGCCCTCAGCAATCAAGCGCAGCGCCTGCGCCACCAGGTCGGCCCGTACATTCCAATCTGGTGAGCCAGGGCTGGCCTCGGGATGGCAACGGCGGCAGGCGCGAAATCCGGCAGCCTCAGCCGCCGCCGCGCAGGGATAAAAGCGCACATGAGGTGCCTGCGGCGTTGGTGCCGGACAAATGGGTCGACAATAAATGCCCGTCGAAGTGACTGCCGTAAAGAACCGTCCATCGAAGCGCGCATCGCGACTGCAAATTGCTCGATAACAAAGATCAAAATCTGTGTGGATGTTTGCTGTCTTTTCCATATGTTTATGATACACAACAATTCTCTCAATAACTGGCGGTTTTCGGACATTATCATGTTATATCCTTTACAACAAATACAACAAAAATGCAGACCTTCACGATGGTCATGTCCGAAAACCGCCAGACAGTGTGCAACTGATAGTATATCATATGCATGTGAACAGGCGAACATGTTCAGAAAGGAACTCGTGATGAAAGAACTACAGTTTGATCGTATAGACTCTCCTGTTGGGACCATTTTGATTGTTGTGGATAGTGGGCAGTTATGTTCGCTGGACTTTGCAGATTATGAGCAGCGGATGATGACCTTGCTTGAGCGGCGCTATGGCCCGGTTCATTTGACGCCAACAGCAGATCCCTGCGGCTTCAGTAGTCGTATTCGTGACTACTTTGCGGGTGACTACCATGCTCTGGACGATATTCCAGTCAACACTGGAGGGACCGCCTTTCAGCAGCAAGCCTGGTCCACATTACGCTCGATTCCAGTAGGGACGACGATGACATATGGAGAACTTGCAGCCACGCTTGGAAAACCGACGGCCTATCGTGCTGTGGGAGGAACCAATGCTCTCAACCCGGTAGCGATTGTGCTTCCTTGCCATCGCGTTGTTGGTACAAACGCATCTCTCACCGGCTATGCAGGAGGGTTGGAGCGCAAGCAATGGTTATTGAAGCACGAAGGGCATGTATTAGAACATTCGAAGTAACTATTCAAGTTTATGTGGGTGGCGAAGTTTGCGGCTCCGGGCCGCAAACTTCGCCACCCACATATTTATTCAGCCCTTTTTTTGCTGCCGTTCAGCCAGCTCTTTGACGCGCTGCACCTGATCTTTATGGCAGATCACTGTGGTATTGTCCATCTCAACCACAATCAGATCCTCCAGGCCGATCGTGAAAATCTGCCGCTGTGTGTTGTTGTACACTACGAGGTTCTGGCTACCCAGTCCTTCGTGAGGCCCGACGCCTCTCACACCCTGCTCATCAGGTGGGAAGAGCGCCCCGTACTGTTCCCAGTTGCCCACGTCGTTCCAGCCCAGGTCGGCGGGAATGACCACAAGGTTCTTCGTCTTTTCCAGGATGCCATAATCGATAGAAATGGCCTGTATCGTTGGCCAGAGTTCGTCAAGGGCGCTCTGCTCCTGGGGAGTACCTGTAGCATCGACGATTGCATTGATCTTACGGGCCACTTCGGGCAGGTGCTCGCGCAATTCTGCCAGGATCGTCTCCACTTTCCAGATGAAGATGCCTGCATTCCAGACGTAGTGGCCATCGCGTAGATAGCTCTGCGCCGTCGCCAGATCTGGCTTCTCTACGAAACGTTCTGCCGCAAAAGCCTGGTGTCCATGTCCTTCACTGACCTCATCGGCAAAGCGGATGTAACCGTAGCCGGTCTCTGGTGAGGTAGGTTTAATGCCTATCGTAACAAGATGTCCCCGTTCAGCCAGCTCGTATGCCAGGTAGAGTGTCTGACGCAGACCTTCAACATTGGTAATCACAGCATCGGCGCTGAATGTTGCCATCACCGCGTCTGGATCTCGGCGTGCGATCGTCGCTGCTGCCCAGGCAATCGCAGGCGCTGAATTGCGTCCAAACGGTTCGCGTAGAATATGGTCATCCGGTACCGATGGCAGGTGTTCGTGCACTAAATCCGCCATCTTGCGTCCGGTCACTACCCAGGACTGTGCGGGCGTAGTCAGCGGTGCGACACGTGCCAGTGTCTCTTGAATCATACTCTTACCATTGGGCAAAGGAAGAAATTGTTTTGGAAAATTTGGAGTGCTGAGCGGCCATAGACGTGTCCCACTGCCACCCGCCAGAATAACGGCATTGAGATGTTTCATTTTAAGATATTTACTCCTCACAAGATGCATAATGTTGTGTCTTGCTTTGTTCACAATGTGAAGATCCTCTCTGGTCTCCACGCATTGATGTGGGGATTGTATAAGCCTTTGCCCTTTGTGTCAATTGCAAACATTGTCGTACTAGCCATAATTGTATGAGTATGGTATGCTGAACTAACAGAACTGTATAATCTACACAGGGATGTTATCGGGAAAAATTTACGCTTATTGCATATATTTTATAATCATATTTAGAGAAAAACGTGGGAAACGAAGGACAGCAGCCTCCTCCAGGCGGGCAGGAGGCACCAGGACAACAAGGATATTATGGCTGGCAGTATGACCAGGATAGTGCAGATGAGGGCGCGCCTCAGCAACCTCCTGGCGTATCACCAGTATGGTCATATGAACAGCAGTCGCCTCAGCCACCACAACCCCCTCCTGTGCAGCCTCCTGCCTATCCGCAGCAGGCGAATGGTCAGGGGGTGCGCCAGCCTCCTCTACGACCTCAGTACCAGGAACCTATTCAGGATATGGGGACTTCGCTGGGCTACGGACAGGGGATGGAGTACCGGTATTTTGATACTCCTCAACCATCACAACCAATAGCTCAGCTACGGCAGGAGCGCCTTCAACAATTGCGTGAGGAGCGTATGCGCCGTCAACAGCGGCGTATCGGGCCCGATATTACAGGTCTGATTCCCTGGGGGACAAAAAAAACAAAACAGCCTCCTTTGAATGCTATCGTGCGTCCTTCAGCACCACCATGGAGGCCGGGCGCGCCTCCACCTGTTATGCCGCCGCAGCCCCCACAACAGTTCTCACCCGGCGTAGAGCCTGTGCGATCGTCAACTCTGCCCCCGGCACAAATGCAGCCGTTACCAAAAGGTGATGGCCTCCAGTCAGCAGTCGCACCCGCGCAAGATACAGGCATGCTGCAGAAGGCCCGCATTGGAAGGGCGACCATGATCCTGACGCTGGCCTTTATAGCAAGCCGCGTCCTGGGCTTAGTGCGTACCTCGATGTTTGCCTTTGTGTTTGGTACAAGCGTGACCTCTGATGCCTATTTACAGGCTTTCCTTATTCCCGATCTTATCTTCAATATTGTAGCTGGTGGCGCTCTCAGTTCGGCGTTTATTCCAGTCTTCACCAAATATATGATGGGTGATAAGGATGAGAACACGGCCTGGCACATCGCCAGTTCTGCCCTGAATCTTGCGATTGGGGTGATGATGTTCCTCGCGCTGATGGCAATCATTTTTGCACGCCAGCTCGTCCCTCTCTATAATCCAGGTCTGCACGATCCGGTTGAACTTGATCTTATCGCTTCTCTGACCCGTATCATGCTCTTGCAATCGATTGCTCTGGGGGCTGGTGTGATTGTGACGGCTGTGCTCAATGCGCGCCAGGATTTCCGCCTGCCTGCGATTGGTACTGTGGTGTATAACGTGGGCCTGATCCTGGGACTGTTGCCTGGACTATGGTTGGCATTCCGTGGCGGTCGCAACGATACATTGGCGGTCTATGCAGCGACGTGGGGTGTCGTGATTGGAGCTTTGTTACAGGTAGGTGTGCAGATACCCGGCCTATGGAAGGTTGGTATGCACTATGATTACAAGTCGTTCGACTGGCGCCATCCGGGTGTGATCCAGATCGGACGCCAGATGGTGCCGCGTATCGTGAATGCTGCGATGCTGTATTTCTCGACGTTTGTGGATCGGGGGCTGATTCAACTCCTGGTGGTCGTAGTGGGCCTGGCTGGCATTGCTGGCTTGATTACGCAGTATTATCAGGCGCTGCAACTGGTGTTGCTCCCACTTGGTATCTTCGGTATGGCTATCTCTACGGCTGCTTTCCCGACGCTGGCCGAAAATGTAGCAAAGGGTCGCATGGACCGGGTACGCAATACGATTTTGGAGACGTTGCGCAGCATTATCTTTATGTCGGTTCCTTCCGGTATGGGCTTGATTGTGGTGGGCCTGCCCGTTATCCAGGTGTTACTGCAACATGGTCGCTTTAGCCTGAGTATGGCACAATCTACAGCGGTTCCTCTGGCGTTTTTTGCATTGGGATTGCCTGGCCTATCGGCAGTTGAAATTCTGACACGCTCTTTTTACGCCTTGCGCGATAGTAAGACGCCTGTCATTGTGAGCGTTGCCCAGTTTATACTCAAGATCGCACTGAGCCTGGTGCTCATTGACGTTGCTGTGTGGGGGGCACAATGGGGTATGGGCGCTCTCGCCTTCTCTACGTCTATCGCTGCGTTGCTGGAAGCCGCTGTACTGTACTGGCTGCTGCACCAGCGCATTGAATTGCCTATACGCGAGATCGGCGTCTTTATTGGACGCGTCTTACTTGCTACGCTTGCTATGGGCCTGGCAGTGCTGATTGTACGCTTTATCCTGGACCATATCCTTGATACGACGCAAACTCCGTCTCTGGGTCTGCCCGGTACGCTTGCCGTTATATTCAAACTGGCGATAGAATTGTTCGTTGCCCTGTTCGTTTATATTCGTGGTTCACGTCTGCTCGGCATCGAGGAACTGGGACCGGTCAAACGCGTCCTGGATCGTTTTAAATTATCGTGGATATAGGGTGTAATTATGAAACAGCTTCGTCTCTCTGTCATTGGTTTTGGCGTTGTGGGCCAGGGGTTTGTAGAACTGCTGGCGACAAGACACAATTTGTTGCGCGATCATTTTGGCTTCGAGACGAAGCTTGTGAGTGTCGCGAACTCCCGACATGGCTTTATTTACCATGCAGATGGGCTGGATATTCCTACGCTATTGGGGCTGGCGGCTAAAGGTGAAGCGCTTACTCACCATCCAGGCGTTCAGCATTGGGACAATGCGTTGGAGGGCCTGCACGCCACTGGTGGGGATGTGCTGGCCGAGGCGACGGGGACCAATTTGCGCGATGCTGAACCCGGCTTAAGTCATATTCGTACTGCGCTTGAGCAAGGTATGCATGTCATTACGGCCAATAAAGGACCGGGAGCGCTGGCAGCCCTCGAACTTTTAACTCTGGCCCGTCAGCATAATGTCCATCTGCGTATGGAATCTACCGTTATGGCTGGTACGCCTGTGCTGAGTTCTATCCTTGAGGGGATGGCGGGCACCAGGGTGCGTGCTATCCGCGGTATCCTCAATGGCACCACCAATTATATCCTCACCGCTATGGCAAACGGTCGCGCTTATAGCGATGTGCTCAAGGAAGCTCAGGCTCAGGGATACGCGGAAGCCGATCCCACCGCCGACGTTGAGGGCTATGATGCGGTAGCCAAGACGCTGATTCTGGCGGCTCTGGTGTTCGGCCATTCTATTACTCCCGACCAGGTCGTACGGCAGGGTATCACCGCTATTACGAAAGAGCAAATACACAAAGCCCACAACGAGGGGAAACGTATCAAGTTGATTGCCTCGCTGCATGCTGTTGCGGATATGGGCGAATGTCCCCTGGATGTGCGCGTCGAGCCATTAGCACTGCCCATGAGTGATCCCCTGGCTCGCGTAGATGGCGTGACAAACGCGATCACTTTCCAGACCGATACGCTCTCTGATGTAACCATTATTGGTCCTGGCGCTGGACGGCTGGAAACAGGCCAGGGTTTACTTGCCGATCTCATCGCAATTGCGAAGACACGCAGCTAACTTACCACTTGTCTTTCTTGATCTCAGGTAGTTTGCCCATGCCAGGTATCCCGAAACGCATGCGAACACTGCCGAAGTGCACCACATCTCCATGCTGTATCAATTCGGGCTTCAATGGGTCCAACGGCAGTTCGCCCAGGCGCGTCTTATTGCGACTCTTGAGGTCCTCAATATAGAAAAAGGTCTCCTCAAAGTGAAGGCGTGCGTGCTGCCGTGATACAGTCTTTCTTGGATCAAGCAGGCTTAGATCGATGTCAGGAATGAAACTACGCTTGGGATCGCTACGCCCAACGATGACGCTTTTCTGCGTCATTACCATGCGTTGTAGTTCTGCTCCGTCCTGTTCATAACTGAGATAGGCATAGACCTCTGCTTCCGCCTTTTCCGCTGCCGCCGTCTGTATAAATTCTTTGGCAAGGCTCTTTAAATCGTCTGTATCTAATTGTGACATCTCATTGGTAGCAGCTATCGTTGGATGCTTGCCACTCTGTTGCAAGGCCTGGCGTTGCACGGGTGATGGTGGCAATTGAACGCTCTCTAATGCGCTCAGTAAGGCCCCTGCGTCAGGAAAGCGCTGGCTGTGATCCTTGGCCAGGGCGTGTTCTACTATTTGCTGGAGTACCTCGGGCGTCTCATGATAGAACTGGCTCATACGAGGTACTGGACTATTCGCCTGCATCACGCCTGTTTCGGCCTGGTTACGCCCAACGAAAGGAGGCCGTCCGGTGATCAGGGTGAATAAGAGCAGGCCCAACTGATAGACATCGCTCCAGGAGCCGATCTGATTGCCCTGAATATATTCTGGCGCTGCATAACGTGGGTCGAGATATCCTATGTCGTCAGCCTGCTGACTGCTGGCATAGCCACAGGTACTTAACAACGCACGCAGCCCGATATCATCAATCTGTATACGATCATCTATACCAACAGTATCTACCGTAATAAGCTGCGGGCGCAGGTCCAATTCTATGATACCCTGCTCGTGGAAAGTCTTCAGGCCTGTTACCAGTTGTTTCGTCAGATCAAGAGCACGATAGATGCCGATGTTCTCGCTATCCATGACCTGCTGCAAGGTGATGCCACGTGGTGGATCGGTTGCTATATAGATACGCGTACCATCAATCCCATAATCATGGATGCGTAGCACGTGAGGAGATTGGAGTGCGCGACGACGCTCTAGAGGTTGAATAAGTTGTTGCGCTTCCTGCTGCTGCATGTTAAACGGGAGCTCCAGCACATAAAGTCCTACAACGTCATTTGTGTTGCGGTTGTAAGCCGTATAAATGCTGAGTGGATTCCCAGCCTTGATCACCTGGCCGATAAGGTAAATGTCACCGACCTGTCTGTGCACATCTGGCATTCTATCTGGCATCTGCTCCGTTCCCCATTAAAACGCTCGATTTTGCCATATTGTAATTTCTGGTAAGTACGCATGTCTAGTGTAGCCCTTCTATCTCCTGGCGTCAATGCCTCACGTGACACCGGGTGGCCGTCACTTTTTTGCGCCGAACAGATACCTATCATGACGTCACCACTGATCAACCGATCGATGTAGGGGCGCGATTTATAAGCCCGTGACGCTCCCCAGGTCGATGCACGGGCTTATAAATCGCGCCCCTACATCGATCGGTTATTTTTTTTTACTGCAAAAATTGACGCACACCCCGTGACACTGGGCAGGGTGCCCCGTAGAGGCATGCCTTGCGTGTGCCGAGTGGCCCGCGAGGCACTCTGTTCACGCACTCGGCACACGCAAGGCATGCCTCTACGGTCTGCGGCGACTTTTGAATCGCCCCGTGTCACTGTGTTTGAACGCTCTGGATTCTTGCTGCATAGCCTGTTTTAGGAAGGAGGATTGCTCTATAGCTTTTCGTCAGAAGCGCACCAATAGGCCAATTCTATGATATACTTGTGCCAGGAACATATGTCTCACGATGTCGAGAGGAGAGTTTCCATGGACTGGCAACGCGATGACATCAGGCAGGTGCCTGATTCGAAGAGTATCAACAGACAGCAAATCACTCATAGACGGGAGGTACCCTCTCCGCAAGAGATTCCAGGCAGAGAGGTCTTTCTTGAGAGAGCAGATGTTCCTGCAAGGTCCCATCTGCCCTTAACACAGTCCTTCTCTACGGAATGGGTCCACACCCGTCAGGGCTTCATCCAGCCGCGCAAGAACCTCTTTCGGCGCTTTCTTAACCGCTTTTTCCAGTCAACGTAGCCGTTTTCTCCAGGCTGCATCGCATTAGTTGTATAACCGCTGATTGATGTACTGCGGGATCAGACCCCAATCTCCACCCCTGGGCTGCAAAATGTATCCGCCATCAGCAGACGTGGCATCCTGTAACACATTCCCATTGGTCAGACCGATGTGGGGCGTGTTTGGGTTATTCAGATCCATTGCCAGCACAAAGCGTGCTAAATCGGACAGGGATAGGTTTGTATAGATGGTTTTTTGCAAGGCGTTCAATGCGTTGAAGAAACTGGGCCACGTGGACATCTGTTTGACTTTCGCGAGTGCAGCTTTCATGATATCCTGCTGGCGCTGCGAACGAGCGAAGTCCGTCAATTGTGCCTGATTCTCAGATGTGCCCATGCCACACACTTCGAGTGGCTCGCGTGCACGTGCATAGCGAATGGCCGTCTCACCATTCATATGCTGCACGCCCTTATTGAACTGAACCTTGATCCAGGATGCGTCGACATTCGCGTCATCGTTCTTTGGATAGCAGGCGTTAAATGGCTGCGTAACATTGACATCGACACCGCCAATTGAGTTAATCAGGTCGCGAAAACCATTGAAGTTGATTGTCATCCAATATTTGACGTTCAACCCTGTGACGAGGGATACCTTGGTGGCTACTGCATCACCGCCTGCTACAGGTTGTGCATTGCTATTGGATGCAATTGTGTAGATGGAATTGATCTTGGTGTACTGTCCCGAATTGGGCGGATACTGTACCGACAGGTCACGTGGAATGGAGACCAGCGAGGTATGATGGCTCTGCGGCAGCAGACTGATCACAACCTCTGAGTCGGTCAGGTATGAACCATCATGACCTGTGCCACCGTAACCCATGATAAGCAGATTGGTGCGGTCATTTGCGCCTGTATTGATCTGCGAACTGAGCGGTGATTGCGGCGAAATGGCGGAACCAAAGGCCAGTACACGCTGGGCAGTGACTATACCTGTGATAAGTAGTGCCACGACCAGTATGATAAGCACGGCACTGGTGATCAGGCAACCTCTGCCACGCCTGCGCTTCTTTGTTGGCAGCCCTGGCTGGTTTCCCATTTGTCCGGGCTGTGGATAATTTGCATATTGCTGATATCTCTTGTCATTGGGACGAGAAATTGGTGGTGGTACCTGCTGCGGTGCCGCCTGATTTTGTGGATATGCTGGTCCAGGCTGCTGGTATGGCTGTCCCTGTGGATAGCGCGATCCGGCGGATGGCTGCACTGGCGGCTGTTGTATTGGATTTTGATAGGGTCGTCTTTGAGAAGATTTTTGTTGATCCTGAAAGTTGCCAAGTACGAGTTTGCCCTGATCCGGCTGACCCGGACGACTGGAATCTGGGCGTATTGGCTCCGTCGGATCATACTCATTATAAAATTGATCTGACATTGAGTATCCTTTTCTGAAAAAGTGCTTTCAATGAAAAAGAGGCTGACACTCTTTATACACTTGCTACCCTGTTGCCCTTTATGCGATAACTAAATCAGTAGTCCTTAATATAAAACGAATAAGAGGACTGGAAGTTACAACCTCTACTTTTTGGTCCAATCGTGCAGAGCCGTTTCATTCTTGCCGTGACGAGTCGCGACGATCTCTGCCATGATTGCCAGGGCCATCTCTTCGGGCGTATCTGCTCCTATATTCAGTCCAATGGGTCCATGAATACGCTGAAGTTGTTCGTCTGTCAGTCCCTGTTTTTTGAGCCGCTCCGCACGTTCTTCGCCTGTTTTGCGGCTGCCGATTGCTCCAACATAGCCCACCTGTCGCGCTAGAACGACTGTGAGCGTGGGTTCATCGAACTTTGGATCATGCGTTAATACTGCCACTGAGGTAGACGGATTGAGGTCCATCTTCTCCAATACTTCGTCTGGCCATGCAACAATAAGCTCATCGGCATGCGGGAAACGTTCGCGAGTGGCAAAGGCGGCGCGCGCATCAATCACTACTACACGATAGTTGAGTGTTTTAGCAAAGGTAGTCAGCGGAATAGCGATGTGTCCGGCTCCAACAATGATAAGTTCAGGTGGGGGAGGGAAGCCCTCGATGAAAATGTCATATGGCTGTGTCCCGGTCGCTGCTGCAATGGTATAGGTGTGCGTATTAGCGTCACCACTCCAGATAGCATGTTCTGCATCTACACGCACCATCTCATCAAGCTCCACAAGGCCAAGCGTGCCGTGCGTAGTCTTACCGGAAAAGACAAGGAGTTTTTTGCCCACATGCTCCGGCCCACGCACAACAGTTGCCATCGCAACTCCTTTTTCCTTGCCCAACAGGTCCTTGAGTTCTTCGTATAATCCACTCATCGTTGCGTACCTCTTTATATAAAACTACCGATTACCTTGTTTTACCCGTAGCGGCATGCCTTGCGTGTGCCGTGCGTCCGTGGGTGATGAGATAGACGCCACATGTACGGACGCACGAGCGCACGGCACACGCAAGGCATGCCGCTACGGGTACTCTTACCAGTCAAGGCGCTCCACGAAGACATGGATGGTGCCGCCGCAGGCCAGGCCGATCTGCTCGATATTCTGTTCTTCGCTGATGCCAAATTCGAGCATCTGTGGCTTCCCACTTTTCATAACTTCCATGGCTGCATGCACGACTGCCGGTTCAACGCACCCGCCGCTGACTGAGCCTGAAAGCTCACCTTTTTCGCTCACCGCCAGTTTCGCACCTGGTCTGCGCGGTGCCGAACCCGCCATGCTTACAACCGTCGCAAGCGCGACCTTTTCTCCGCTGGCACGCCATTTTTCTATATCAGGTAATACGTCACGCATGCGTTTCCGTCCCTTCTCAATAGTGAGGATATGCTATTTTGAGTATACAGCTTGCGCTACAGTTTCCTCTTTGTCCATGCTTCTACTGCCTTACGTCGAGCCGCGGGACTGCGTTCTGGCCTGCTATCATCAATGCTGGAGAGCAGATTGCCCAGGTTGATCAGGCTGTCCAGGTTATGTGCGGGCAGGAAGTTGTCAATAAACGGGAGAGCCGTTTTCATACCAATGGTCAATGGCCGATAATCGGGCGAACCCAAAAGAGGATTAAGCCAGATAAGGCGGTGACAGCTGTGCTGTAAACGGTCCATTTCAGTGCTCAACACATTGGCATCTCCACGGTCCCAGCCGTCGCTGATGACCAGGACCACCGCGCCACGACCCAGGACACGTTTCGCCCAGCGATGGTTGAAGAAGTGCAGCGCATCACCAATACGCGTGCCGCCCGACCAGTCCTGGACCGACCTGGAAACATCGCGTACTGCATCATCCACATCGCGCTTTTTCAATTGTCTAGTGATACGTGTGAGTCGGGTGCCGAAAACAAAGGCTTCGACGTTCATCAATCCATTGGAGACGGTGTGAACGAAGTGCAGCAGCAGCCGCGAATAGAGGCTCATGGAGCCACTGATGTCGCAAATGATAACCAGGGGCCGTGGTTTAAACCTTGTTTCGCGCCATGTCAGTTCGATCAATTCCGCCCCATATTTCAGGTTGCGACGCACGATACGACGCATGTCAGGATACGATCCTTTTTTTGCGGGAGCCTTACGTCTCGTGGGTCGCATACCCAGGTGCCAGCGCATCTCGGCCATCAGTCTCTTAGCTTCCTGCACTTCCTCCCAGGTAAAGTCCTCGAAATCCTTCTTCCTCAGATACTCGATGGTGCTATAGGCGGTTCCCTGCGGCTTGCCTACGTCATCATAATTATCGTCCTCTTTAAGGTTACGACGATCATTCTGCCGCAACTCGCTGCGGAAGTCCCTTTTCTGCTCATTGTTGTTCATATGCTCGGCCAGTCGTTTGCGCTCGGATGGTGGCAGACGTATCTGGCGTTCCTGTCGTCGAGTTGTTCCCTTTTTCTCGTCTTTCTTCTTGTCCTGTTTGTCGCGTATAAACCAGTAGTAGTCGAACATCTGGTTGAAGATAGTTTCTTGCTCATGTTTCGTGAGCAGACAACATTTGAGTGTAGTATAGAAATCATCCCTGTTCGTCAGATCAATATAGTTCAATGTCTCTGCGAGGTCCAGCATCTGGCCTGGTCCAACGTTGATGCCTACTTCCCACAGGATGCGCCCAAATTCGGTGAGACGATAGAGCAATCTCTCCCCTCGTTCTATATCGATTGGCCGCATCTCTAACGGGGCTTTGTATTGGCCATTGTCCTGTGGCTGTGCACTCATCTAAGACGCCCCCCGCGCTTTCTGAATCAGCTTGCCCAGCTCGTTTCCGCCCACTCTCAGCACATCGTCCTGGTATTTCAGCAACGCACCAAGCGTATCGCGTACCGAGCCTTCAACCAGGTCCAGTTGTCTGAGTGCCAGCAGCGAACTGATCCAATCCAGCGTCTCCGCTACGCCGGGCGCTTTGTAGAGATCGATACTGCGCAACTCACGCACAAATGTGCAGACCTGCTTCGCCAATCGCTCAGGCACCCCCGGCATACGCGCCAGGACGATCGAATATTCTTTCTCCAGGGTGGGGAAATCGATCCAGTGGTAGAGGCAGCGCCGTCTCAACGCATCGTGGATTTCGCGTGTGCGGTTGGACGTAATAATTACAAACGGTGGTTCCTGGCTGCGGATCGTCCCAATCTCTGGAATCGTAATCTGAAAATCCGAGAGTAATTCGAGCAGATACGCCTCAAATTCCTCGTCGCTGCGATCCAGCTCATCGATCAACAGCACAGGTGGCCTGTCATCCTTGTGATCGATGGCCTGCAATAATGGACGCTGAATGAGGAAATCACTGCCAAAAATCTCTTTCAATTCCTCCTGCCGACTGGTGCCGCCAGCTTCCATCATGCGAATGTGCAGCATCTGGCGTGTATAGTTCCATTCGTAAACCGCCGTATTGATGTCAATACCTTCATAGCACTGCAGGCGGATCAAGCGTGTACCCATCATCGCCGCCAGCACCTTGGCGACCTCTGTTTTGCCAACCCCTGGCTCTCCCTCCAGAAGAAGCGGCTTGCGTCGTTTCAGTGCCAGGAAGATCGTCGTTGCCAGGCTACGGTCTGCGATATAATCCTGAACAAACATAGCCCGCTGTACATCTTCAATAGTCTCAAATGTAGTTACCTGTTCTTGCTCCAACGCAAGCCTCCCGGAGAAAACTAATATCGTTTCGTTTCAACTTTGTAGTATCTTTATTCTAAGCTATAGAAAGGGAAGTTAGCAAGCTAAACCGCCAATTTAAAAGTCGCGCGTGGAGCCGTAGAGGCATGCCTTGCGTGTGCCGGGTCGCGGGGCGTGAACTTCCCTCCCGCTCAACTGTGTTGCTGACCACGCGGCACACGCAAGGCCGTGCCTCTACGGGGATGTTTGAAGCGCTCTGTCTATACGATCAACTTCCCATTTTTCAAGAAGAGTGTATCATCAACCCACACCTCGCCCTTCTGCCGCAGGTCGCAGATCATATCCCAGTGCAATGCTGAATGGTTCAATCCCCCGGTTTCGGGATAGCTATTCCCCAATGCCAGGTGGACAGTACCGCCCATCTTCTCGTCAAAAAGGATATTCCTGGTGCCACGATTGATGCGCATATTGTTCCCAAATGCGAACTCACCGAGATAGCGTGCACCCTCGTCCAGTTCTAGCATCTGCAAAAGGTACTCCTGCCCCTGGCGCGCACTGGCCTTAGTGACCTTACCATCGCGAAATACCAGCCGTATTCCATCAACGGCACGCCCATCATATGTCGAAGGAATATCATACTGAATCACGCCATTCGCACTATTCTCGACCGGACCGGTAAAAAACTCGCCGCTGGGGAAATTGCGCTTCCCATCGCTATTAATAAAAATGCGGTTCTCAATCGAGAGCATCAGGTCAGTCCCCTCGCCCAGAATGTGTACCTGCTTATGTCCCACCAGCCAGTCAACAAGCCTCTGCTGCTGTGCAGATAACTCACGCCAGCGTGCAACCGGATCAGGATCGTTGAGTAAGCAAACATCAAACACAAACTCCTCAAATTCATGTAGAGACATATTGCTATCCTGGGCATAACCAGCGGTAGGATAAAGCGTCAGGCTCCAGCGGAAACTGCCTTCCTGCTCTCTTTGCTGGAAGCTTTGCCACGCGTTACGTCCTGCCTGCCGCCGTAGCGCTCCTCGCGCTGGATCGATGCTACTGAATGCTTTCGTATTACTGCTCGACAAAATACTGAGCCGGGCATTTACCAACTCTGCCAGCACATTTTGTGTAGGTGGGGTCCATAGTAATTGTGCGTCGTTGCCTTCGCGTAAGAGAATCTCTTCCAGATTTTCCAGACTGATCTGTGGCAGCGGATAGGCTCCTACGCGCAAAACCTCGCGATATACAGCTTCAACCAGCGGTGCAGCCTCAGGCGTGGCATGGATCGCAACGATTTCTCCCGGTTTGATATAAAGAGAGTATTCCACTAGCGTTTTTGCCCAACGCTCTATACGAATATCCTGCATAAACCTTTATCCTTTTCGGTTGGAGTTGGTGAGGTAAGTTATACTGGATTCTAGCTGATTCTGTGAAGGATGTCGACCCTGAGGATGGGCAATTATTATACTGTCTGAGCTAATGGCCTGTCAGGTCCGCGTGTGCGTTTTACAACGCCAGAGATCCAGAAATGAAGGGGAACGCTACTTTGTTCCCCTTCATTTCTGGATCTCTGAGTCTTTCTACAGGCCTGTTGAATCGTCTCTTACGGTGCATCGGCTGTTTCGGGACGAGAGGGCTCTGGTTGATCAAGCTCGGCAAGTAGACGTGCGAGATCTAATGGCTTGTGTTGAAAAGGCAGTTGCCCTTCTTCCAGAGGGGCTTGCCAGTACAGTTCGACTCCATTGCCATCAGGATCTGAGCAATAGAGTGACTGGTTGATCCCGTAATCGGTAGCTTCCGTCAGTGTGATTCCGCAATCGCGGAGCTGCCGATAGGCACGCGCCAACTCACGCTGGCTCGGATAGCGAAAAGCAACATGATCGAGCCCGGTACAGTTTGGAGGAGGTGGAGAGCCTCCCTGGTTGGGAAGGGAAGTCAGGGCGAGATTCAGACTTCTCCCCCCGGCTCCTAGAACAACCATGACCCCACCTCTTGGAAGTGAGGGGCGCGCACGCACTAGAAATCCCAGGGCGTCACAGTAGAAGGACAGGGCGCGGTCCATATTGGCAACCTTCAGGTTGATATGGCCGATGTGCGCAGCAGGGTGAATAGTGTAATTGTCCATCATTTCTTTCCTTTCTTTCAAACAAAAGAGAGTCGGCGTCTCATTTTGGACTACTGGACAACAATCGTCAGGTTCATGCCCTGGTGGATTGTACAGTAGAGGTGAAAGACACCAGCCGTGGGAAACGGCCCGATTTGAGCGGAGCCACCTTTGAGATCCAGCGGATGTACGACCGGTGCTCCAGGCTCCTCCTGTGGATGCGGCATGCCGCTCTGCGTCCATGATCCATTTTGGATGATGTGTTCGACCGCGTCGTCGTCCACCAGCAGCACTTTCTCCCCTTTGGGAACCAGTACTACATTGGTCAGAAACGTGTTGCCCGCCATATGCACGGTGGGTATGCCGCTGGTCGCTATGCTTGCGGAGCCGCTTTGAGGATTGGCAGCGACGATTGAGGCGACGATGATCATACCTGCAACGACGCCTATCAGACTCGTCAGCGCGTATCCCCCCCAGCGGGGAGCACGCCGCTCTCCACTGCGATAGTTCTGGATTGTCGCCATCGCTCCAGCCATTATCACGACAAGTATACAGGCAAACAGGATGACAATTTCAATAAACCGCTCTACATTACTGCCAGGATGCAGCAAGGTAGAGGTTGCTAACGGGACAGTAAGAAAGAGGACTGCGGCCACAAGAGCAACGAGAACGCCTGCTATTGGGGCCCAGCGTACTCCAGTAGCGATGAAACCGGCAACCAGCCCTGCAACGAGAGCCAGGATGAGGATGGGTAACACAACCACATGACCGGCCAGCCAGACGACCAGGAACAAGGACGTGCAGACCAGTTCAATGCCAAGCAGGGCCAGAGCAGTGGTTCGGCCCAGTGCTGTGAGCGTGCGGCGCGCTGCGGGTGCGCCAGAGCTCTCTTGCGGGGTCATATCTTTTATGTGACGCATGGATCTTTCTCCTTCCAGTGAGTCATTTTTGGCTCTTCCGTAAGCTTGCTAATGCGGAAAAACCCGATTCATACTTCTGAGATAGTGCTACACTATTTAGTAAAACTAAAGACAATCTTTGATGAGAGAGCAGATCAGCACCGGCCTGGTTAATGAAACGAGTTCGTGGATAGTCCCGTTGCCTGCTGGTGATGAGAGGCCACTCCCTGAAGAAACAGTCGGACGAGTGCCGCGATCTGCTCAGGTAGAGGAGCCTGTGGGAGAGTATCAGTCCCTAAAAGCCCATTGCCCAGGACATAGGTGAGTAAGGAACCAGCTAACAGACGGATGGCTGGCTCAAGATTATCCACCACAATCACGCCATGCTGACGCGCACTCTCCAGGAGCGCCTTAAGGAAGGCCCCTCCCTGTTGAGGCACCGCCTGAGCAAAGAGCACACCTAAGTAGGGAAAACGGGGCAGTTCTGCAATGAGCAGACGCACGAGTCCGACATAGGTAGGGTGCAGGATGTTCTTGATCGTCTCCTGTGCCCACATGGTCAGCGCCTGCTCCAGGGTGTCCAGACTGTCCATCGGCCTCTCCTGCAAAAGAGACAGGGCGTTCTCTGACAAATGGTGCAGAGCCAGTTGCTCTAAGACGGCGATAAACAGGGCTTCTTTGCTCTGGTAATAGCGATATAAAGTGGCCTTTGAGACGTTGGCAGCCTCAGCAATCGCGTCCATACTCGTTGCTTCAAACCCTTGCTGCATGAACAAGGTTTGAGCCGCCTGGTGAATGCGCTCACGCTTGGCCCGAGCGCGTGGGGTGAGATCTGCTGCTAACATGATGCCGCTCCTTTGAAACTACACCGTTTAGTTTCATTATAAGGTATCTTTTCTCCTCTGTCAAGTGGGGAGAGAGTAAGCTCAGGGCTTTTGCGTTTACTCTTTTCCTCAGAATCGCACCGATAGACCTACTGACTCTCTCTCAAAGGTGGCGGTTCGAGCGAGGCGAAGTACTCAAGCAGCAGGCGGTGTATAAAAATGTAACCGCCCCCGACTTTGCGCAGTAGCACACGCCTGGCGGCGTAGTCCAGAAAGCGAGAATAGTTCCAGGGCAGAGACCCGTTCCGCCAGAGGAACCAGCGCAGCACAAAGTGTTGTATACAGGCAAGGCCGCCCGCACGCAGTCCGCTGACGAGCCCGATGAGCGGGCCAAAGATGAGTGCATAGACGAGAAACAGCATGGGGGCGAATTCTCCAACAATCGGCAGTGTGAGCAATCCGCCTACAAGTCCACCGATCAGGGTGCCTGTTATCCCGATAATTACTCCGTGACGAGCAGAGCGGCGTATGCCTTGATTTGGCATAATGAGGTTGCTCTTATCAAGGGTCTCATTCGATAAGCCACCCGTGAGTCCGCCAAGGAGTGCAGCCAACGGCGCGAGGATCAGCGCGGAGATCCACAATGAGGGCAAGAACTGCGATGCCAGGTCACTCAGGATATTCTTCGTTTCGCCAATCCACCAGTGATATATCCCGGAGCACAGCCCGAATACTAAGGCAATGAGCGATGCCGCCAACACACCTGCGAGGAAAAATTTTATAAGTTTGCGTCCCATCTTTATCCAGGACCAGGTAAAGACCTCCACCGGGCGGATCTCTGTCGTTTGTATGCCAAGTAAGCTATCGATTAACAGAAACACCAGCCCACCCAGTATACCAATAATTGCG
>WNGD01000779.1_pt1 | contig 34784 bp, 30 predicted proteins | sample 5400671 | NCBI WGS metagenome assembly WNGD01 (sample SAMN13153369, study PRJNA577476) | soil metagenome | isolation source: 40 cm soil or saprolite under grassland replicate 2 | place: USA:California | collected 2016-06-15 | reverse complement strand
CGGCAACGTATTCCGCCCCAGTGGGGCGTTGGGAGCTTAGCAGGGGTGAGCGCTTTTTGCGAACCCCTGGAGCAGCGCCTACCTGACCAACGCGCCCCGGCAGGGGCAGCCGGACTTGTTCACTCAAGATTTGAACAAGAACTCCAGTCCTTCCGCCCCTCCAGGGCGGGGTTGTTGTGGTGCCGTCTCCAGGGGTTCGCAAAAAGCGCTCACCCCTGGCTAATTTCCTCTCACCCCTTCGGGGTGGAAGAGTTTCGACCCATAGTTGGGGCTTGAATGAGTGGCCGTATTTATGGCCGTGTGTACTTCGGGTCGCCCCTCCTGCCGGAAGGGGGGACCGTCTGGAGTTCAGTTTTCAGGCTCTGTCGGGCAAGCTAAAGCTTGAACTCCAAACCTGCCCGGACGATGTTTGTTAAGAAGGGTCTTGCTTCCGAGTACTGGGCAGGGAGTTGGCTACGTAAGGAGCCAGGATGCGACCCAGATCGAGGAGCTCCGTGGTTTCATCCTCGGTAAAGACCCTGTCTCCCTGGCATCCGATTCCCAGCGCCCCGACCACCTTGTCACCAAGGAAAAGAGGCACGCACAGCGCGCCGTGGGCGCCAGTCGCTCTGGCGCCGGGCCGTGCGACTCCGCTGTCGTCAGTCTGAAGGTTACAAAGCGAAACGGGTTTGCGCTGTAGGGCCGATGCGCCAGCAATGCCTTTGCCCAGCGGAATGCGCCGGCTGGCGGCGAGTACCGGTTCCGGAATGCCGTCCGTGGCGCCCAGAAGATAGAGGTGTCCGTCTCCTTCGGCGAGACCATGGATGGTTCCCATATGGGCTTGGAAGTGTTTCACGATGACTCTCAGGACAGCCGAAAACCCGGAGTCCCGGGCTGTAGTGTCCAGGATGTCTTGGATCTCTTGTCTGATCTGCATCAAACGTCCTTCCATTATTGTCTCTCCAGCAAGCGAATCATAACGAGCGAGCCTCACACCGCCAAGTTCATTCAGGCGCGAGACGGAACTTCGTGGCATCGCGGTCCGGGCCCTGCCGGAGGTTAGTCGCCTCTCACGGGCGGGACGCCCGTGCCACAGCCTCACACGATTCTTGCATTTCTGAGAGGCTCTTCATTATATAGAATGGGGAAAAACTAACTGACACGGTCTGGGGCGCGCGGCCCCTCAGATCCGTAGAAAGCGGAGCACCGTATGGAACGCAGAGAATTTGTGTGCAAACTGGGAAGCTCTCTCGCCGGAACGGCGGCATTATCCGTATCGGAAGCAGCGCCGCCAGGAACCGAACGTTCCGCCTCGGAGCGGGAGGTTCAGAGCGAACACCAATCGGGTGTAAGAACGCGGCGCGCGGCGCTCATGAAAGTTGGGACACAGCATGGTTCCACAAACGAGATTCTTCGAATACTGGCCGCCTTTGGGGTGAACAACATCTGCAGTTCGCTGCCGTCGATGCGGCTCGATGAAAACTGGTCCGTGGAAGGGTTGATCCGTTTGAGGGAGAGGGTCGAGTCTTTCGGGATCAGCCTGGACATGGTCCCCTTGCCGCTCAGCTCTCACTATATAACGAAAGCCGAGATGCCTCACATTATGCTCGGCAAGAGCCCGGAACGCGACCGCGAGATCGACGCCATCTGCCAGATGGTCCGGAACGCCGCGCGCGCGGGCATTCCCGCTTTGAAGTACAACATGAGCATTCTGGGCGTGGTGCGGACGGGACCTACACCGGGCAGGGGAGGCGCCAGCTACAGCACGTTTGCATACGAAAAGGCGAAGCAGGATCCTGCACTGACCGAGGCCGGGCCGGTTAGTGCAGAGGAATACTGGGAGCGTATTACGTACTTCTTGAAGCGCGTCATTCCTGTCGCGGAGGAATACAAAGTCCGTATGGCCTGCCATCCTCACGATCCCGGAATGCCCCGCAACAAGGGATTTCGCGGAGTCCAGACCGTTTTGGGGAGCGTGCAGGGTCTCAAGCGTTTCATTGAGATCACGCCGAGCAAATACCACGGGATCAATTTCTGCCAGGGGACGATCTCGGAGATGCTTCAGAAACCTGGGGAAGAGATCTTCGACGTCATTCGGTATTTCGGCAGCCGGGGCAAGATTTTTAATGTCCACTTTCGAAACATTCGCGGGCGGTTCCTCAGCTTCGAGGAAACGTTCATCGACGACGGTGACGTGGACATGTTGAAGGCCATGAGAGTTTACAAAGAGATCGGCTACGATGGAATGATGATGCCGGACCACGTGCCCAAGATTCCAGGCGATGCCGACGGCTATCAAGCCTTTGCCTTCACATTCGGGTACATCAAAGCGCTGATCGCAGCTGTGGACTTGGAGTAGGGAAGTCGGGGCTGGTACCGATCCTCGAGAAGATGACAGGATGGACAGCATGACAGGATAACCAGGATGGACAGGATAGGATTTCTGATCTTGTCCTGTTTAGCCTGCGTGCTTGGGACTATGCTGGAAGCAGGTTAAGGCCTGGGCTCCGAACGCGCACAAAAGAGGGACAGGATAACAGGATGGACAGGATTTGGAGTAGGGAAGCGAGGACGATTACCCGATGAAACCCTTCGCCTTTTCGGAACTCCTCGCACACATGTCCTCGATACGCCAACCGTCTGCGATGGCCTGCTCGCTCGCTCTTCCAATGGGAGCAGCCTTGCTGTCGGCGGCGTGGCTGTTCCTTGCCCGGGCGCAGGAGACGAACGAGCATGGACTGGCCGCCTTGCTTGACGGCAGTGGATTCGTGCGCATACCGGCGGGCGAGTTCATGATGGGATCCAGGAACGGAAAGCCAGACGAACAGCCCGTGCATCGCGTGGTCATCAGCAAGGGTCTTGAGATGGGAAAGTTCGAGGTGACGCAGACACAATGGGAAGCGGTGATGCGCCGCGCGCACGCGAGAGTCGCGCCAGGGGAAGCGGCGGAGGTGAGTGCTCCGAGCCATTTCAAAGGCCCAAGCCTGCCGGTGGAGAATGTTTCCTGGCACGAAGTTCAGCAATTCCTCCGGATGCTCAACGCACGCGATGACAGGTTCGAGTACCGGCTGCCGACCGAGGCGGAGTGGGAGTATGCCTGCAGGGCTGGAAGCACGGGAGACTATGCTGGAACGCTGGATGCGATGGCGTGGTATGAGTCGAACTCGGGCGGTCAGACGCGGCCGGTGGGCCGGAAGGAGCCGAATGCGTGGGGCCTTTACGACATGCATGGGAACGTGTGGGAGTGGGTGCAGGATTGGTACGCCCACGACTACGGCGAGGAGAGGCCAGCGGCAGGGCCCGCATCCGGCTCGTACAAGGTGTATCGGGGCGGAGGTTGGTTTTCATCCCCGGCGGATTGCCGGTCGGCGGTTCGCGGCTTCAACTTTCCAATCGATCGCTACGACTCGGTCGGCTTTCGCCTGGTGAGGACGCCGAAATAGCGCGTGAAAACAAACCAACCGCAAAGACGCCCAGAATCATTCTGGACTCTTCTCTGCTTTTTTCTGCTGCTGCGCCGTGCGCGCCGTCAGTTGTCTCAACAGGTCGATCGTGGGCTTGGGCGCCTCAAACTCGGCTTCTTCCAGAGGCGTCCGGCCAAAGCGGTCCTTCGCACTCAGATCGGCGCCATTTTCGACCAAGTACTGAATGATGTCATTCGCTCCGAAGCGCGTGGCCGTGTGCAACGCGGTGCCGCCGCTACGGCGCGCTTCGTTTACATCGGCGCCTAGCTCAACCATCAGCTTCACAGCCTCGAGCTTGCGGCTGGCAGCCGCCAGCAGAAGACCTCCGGCGCCATCCGGGGTCTTCGCCTTGGGGTCCGCTCCCAGCGCGATCAGCTCGCGCATCATGGCGACGTCGCCGGTCTCGGCCGCCGTCAGGAAAGGAGTCATACCGCCGGTGCGGAACGCGTTCGGTGGGTCAGGCGGCGTCTCTGTGCGAGCGTCCAGATCGGCGCCACGAGCCACCAGGTCGCGTACCAGGTCGATCTTGCCTTGCCGAACCGCCTCGTGCAGGGGAGTGCCGCCGCTACGGTCGCGCGAATTCACTTCGGCGCCGTGCTCGAGCATCAAACGCGCGACCGCCTCGTGTCCGCGGCCCAGCGCGATGAGGAACGCTGTGTTGCCATCCGGTGCCTTGAATCGCGGGTCTACCTTCGCTGCCAACAGCAACTTCACGCTGTTGATGTCCCCCTGCTGTGCGGCGAACAACAGTGTGTTGTACCCGTTTTTTGAGACGGTGTTCACGTTCGCGCCTCGTTCGATGAGCAACCGCGCAATCTCCGAGCGCCCATCGGCCGCCGCCCACATAAGCGCCGTCTGGCCCCCCCGGGATTCGGCGACATTGACTACGGCGCCATGGTCGAGCAGCAGCCTAACCAGCTCGACATCGCCCGAGTTAACGGCGCACATCAGAGGAGTATCGCCGCTCCAGCGCGTAGCGTTGGGATTTGCCTTCGCCTCCAGCAGCATCCGGGTGATGGCCAGATTGCCACTGGTGCAGGCCAGCGTGAGCGGAGTTTCCCCGTTCTCGTCGGCGGCATTGACATTCGCGCCCGCCCGAACCAGAGCGGCGACAATCTCGGAGTCTTCCCGGCTTGCGGCCCACGCCAGCGGTGTGGATCCGTCGGCCCTGGCTGCATTCACGTCGGCGCCGCTTTTAAGCAGCGTTAGCACGGCCTTGAGATCACGCTTCTGAACGGCTTCCAGAAGCCGGAGGTCGGCGGCGGAAACCAGTTGCATGGCCAGGACCAGCAAACTCAGCGAAATCAAACCAAACCGGATAATCATTGGCACACCTCGGAGAAACAAATATATTATCATTGGCGTACTTGGTAATGGTATTTTGCAATAGGATAGAGGTGTAATCAGAAGTGCGAGTCAATTCATGGGGCTTTTAACTTTCTCAGAAACTGTGGAGAACGTGATTCGTCTTAATTCGTGGAATTCGTGGCGTTTTTTGCTGGCCACGAATTCCACGAAAACAATCACTGCGATTTGGATGCCATCGGTTCGAAATACAAATTTTCAGGGTCTCACGGCCGGGCTATTCACACGCACCTGACGGTGACGCCTAAAAATTTGACTCGCACTTCTGATTGCATCCATAGCATACGGGTGTAATTAGAAGTGCGACTCGCTTCAGGTGCCGCTTTGATGAGATGCAGATCAGCAATCACGGCTTTTTGGGAGTGCGGTGACTTGCCGACTTGCCGCCGCTATGGCCCCGGCGCTTTCGCCCCTCCGGGGTGGAATACGTAGCATGCCGACAGCGACGGGGAAACACTTGCTTACAGCTACTCTCCTCAATGCTCTATGCACTCTACTGGCGGCAGCAGGCTTGCATGGGCAAAGCCCTTCTGCCGCGCCGGCCGCGCCGCAGGCCCTGGTGAACCGTTACTGCCGGAATTGCCATAACGAAGATCTGAAGCCTGGCGGGGTCTCGCTGGACGGTGTGCGTGCTACGGGCGTCGGCGCCAACGCGGACACCTGGGAAAAAGTCTTCCGCAAGGTAAGGACCGGCGAAATGCCTCCCTTGGGTATGCCCAGGCCCGACGCGTCTGTGATGACTTCCTTCGTGACGTGGCTCGAAACTGAGCTGGATCGCGCCGCTCTCGGCAGGCCCAATCCTGGGACGCCATCCATTCATCGGCTCAACAGGGCAGAGTACGGCAACGCAGTCCGCGATTTGCTGGACCTGGACCTCGATCACTCTTCAAGCCTGCCCGCGGACGATTCCGGATATGGCTTTGACAATATCGGCGCGGTGCTTACGGTTTCTCCGCTTCATATGGAGAAGTACATGGCGACGGCGCGCCGCGTCAGCCGGCTCGCGGTCGGAACGGTCAAACTCAGCCCGGCGATTGAGAAGTTCACCGCCGGCCGCGGCGCCGCCAGCGAAACGAGCGACGATTTGCCGCTCAGCGTCCGTGGCGGGATCCTGTTCCGCCGTCATTTTCCGCTCGACGCGGAATACTCGATCCTCGTGCGGGTCCGTGGAAACCCAGACCCCAACCTGCCTCCTGCCAAGCTCGACCTGCGCCTTGATGGTAACCGTGTCAAGCTGTTCGACGCAAACATCAGTCCCGCCGAAGAAGCGCAGTACACCCGGAACTACGAGGTCCGCCTGCCGCTGAAGGCGGGCATGCACGTGATGGGCGCCGGGATCCTCGGTGAATCCACGAAATCCGAAGGCGGCGGAGGAGAGCGCCGTGGTGTCGGCCCTCCCTCTGTAACGCCGGTCGCGGTCGATTATGTCCTTGTCGGCGGCCCCTTCGATCCGACGGGTCCAGGCGACACCGAAAGCCGAAAGCGCATTTTCGTGTGCCGTCCGGCCGCGGGCCAGCCTGAGGAGCCCTGCGCGAAAAAGATCCTGACTTCTCTCGCGCGTCAAGCCTACCGCCGTCCCGCCGGTGAGGCCGACATCGAACCGCTGATGCGGTTGTTCGCCTCAGGCCGGAAAGACGGCGGGAGCTTCGACTCGGGGATCGAGACGGCCCTTCGCGCAATCCTCGTTTCTCCGAGTTTCCTGTTCCGCGTCGAGCGCAGCCCGCGCGGCAGCGCCCCCGGTGCCGTCCGTCGGGTTACCGACCTTGAGCTGGCCTCGCGGCTCTCGTTCTTCCTTTGGAGCAGTATTCCCGACGAAGAGCTTCTGAGGTTGGCCGAGCAAGGCAAGCTGCGGCCGGTCCTAAAGGAGCAAGTCCGCCGGATGCTCGCCGACCCGAAGTCCAAGGCCTTGGTCGACAACTTCGCCGGGCAGTGGCTCCATTTGAGAAACGTCGCCAGGTGGCGCCCGGATCCCGACAAATACCGGGAGTTCGACGAGTCGCTGCGCAACGACCTGCAGCGCGAGACCGAGATATTCTTCGAGCACATCGTGCGCGAGGACTGCAGCGTGCTTGAGTTCCTCAATGCCGGCTACTCGTTTCTCAATGAGCGTCTCGCGCGCCACTACGGAATACCCGGCGTGCGCGGCGGCTATTATCGCCGTGTCTCCTTCACCGGAGACGAGAGAGGCGGTATTCTGACGCACGGCAGCATCCTCATGGTTACCTCTTATCCGACCCGTACCTCGCCGGTGCTGCGCGGCAAATGGATTCTCGAGAACGTGCTGGCCGCCCCGCCGCCGCCTCCGCCGCCGGATGTGCCCGCCCTCGACGACAGCTCCACGTTTTCGGCAAAGGACCTGCGCACGGCCCTGGAGAAACACCGCGCCAGTGCCGCCTGCGCTTCCTGTCATGCGCGGCTGGATCCGCTCGGATTTGCGCTGGAAAACTATGACGCCGTCGGCAAGTTCCGGACCAGCGAAGGGGGCGCCGAGATCGACGCCTCCGGCTCGCTTCCCGGTGGAACCATTGTCCGCGGGCCGGGCGGCCTGAAGAAAGTTTTAATGGACCGGCACGACGAGTTCGTCGAGTGCCTTGCCCAGAAGCTCCTTACCTATGCATTGGGCCGGGGTCTGGAGTATTACGACCTGCCCTCAGTCCGTCAAATCCGGCGCGAGGCCGCTCGCAACGACTACCGGTTTTCATCCCTGGCCCTGGCAATCGTCAATAGCGTGCCATTTCAAATGAGGAGGATCCCCGAGCGATGATCATCACGAAGAAGTACCTGCCGCGGCGCACGTTTCTTCGAGGACTCGGCACTGCAGTGGCGCTTCCATTCCTGGACGCCATGGTGCCCGCGCTTGCCGCCCTGAACCGGCCGGGCGCCAAGCCGGTCCTCCGGATGGCGTTCCTGTATGTGCCAAACGGCATCATCATGAAGGACTGGTCGCTACAGGCCGAGGGCGCCGGCTTCGAGTTTCCGCGCACACTGAAGCCGGTGGAGCCGTTCCGCGACCGCCTGCTGGTTCTGTCGGGTCTGGACCATTACAATGGACAGTCGCTTGGGGACGGGCCTGGAGACCATGCTCGTGCGGGCGCCACCTGGCTCACGGGCGTGCATCCCAAGAAAACGCAAGGTGCCGACATCCAGGCCGGCATTTCGGCGGACCAGGTAGCGGCCAAGGAGATAGGCAACCAGACCATGCTGCCATCGCTGGAGCTGGGGCTGGAGGACAATCGCATGGTCGGGGGGTGCGACTCCGGCTACAGCTGCGCATACAGCAACACGGTTTCCTGGAGCTCGCAGACCACGCCCCTGCCGCCCGAGATGAATCCGCGCGCCGTATTCGAACGCTTGTTCGGCGAGGGCGAGACGACCGACCCGGCGGTGCAAGCGATGCTCGCGCGGCAGGACCGCAGCATTCTGGACTTTGTCCGCGAAGATGCGGCCCGGCTCGGCATGGGGCTCGGCACCGGCGACCGCCGGAAGTTGAGCGAATATCTCGACGCGGTGCGAGAGATCGAGCGGCGTATTCAGAGAGCAGAACAGCAGGATCCAGCCGCCGCCGCGCTGCCCTCCATCGACCGTCCGGCCGGCATTCCGCCGACCTTCGAGGAGCATGTCAAACTGATGTTTGACCTCATGGCGGTGGCCTTTCAGGCGGACCTGACCCGGGTCATCACCTTCATGATCGGCCGAGAAGGAGGCAACAGGACCTACCGTTCCATCGGCGTGCCAGACGCGCACCATGGCCTGTCGCACCATTTCAACGACCCCGCCAAGATCGAGCGGCTTCAGAAGATCGACCAGCACCACGTCGACATGCTGAGCTATTTCCTAGCCAGAATGCAGGAGGCCAAGGACGGCGAGGGCACGCTGCTGGATCACTCGATGATCGTGTATGGCAGCAGCCTGAGCGATGGCAACCGCCACCAGCACAGCGACCTGCCCACGTTGTTTGCCGGCGGCGCAGCGGGCAAGATCCGGGGCGGGCGCCACATCCGCTACAAGCAGGGAACCCCGATGACGAACCTCTTCCTGAGCATGCTCGAAATGGCGGGAGTTCATCCGGAGAAAATCGGCGACAGCACGGGCAAGCTCGAGCAGTTGTCCGATCTATAAGGATCGGAGCCCAGGAGGCACAGACCCAGCTTTCCTCCACCACATAGACACGGAGTACATGGAGAAGCTACAGTAATTCCTCTGTGAATTTCCGTGTCCTCCGTGATCTCCTATACTATGAAGCCTGAATTTCTTGCCGCGCTGGAAAGAATTTTTCCGGCGCCGTTTTTTCTCCGCGGGATCATGGAAACTCTGTGGTGAAAACGGTGTCTTCTTTGTCGAGCAACACACCCATAACAGAGGCATTACCTCCGTACCCCTTTTCATTTCCAGAATCGCTTCCGCGTCATTTAGAATAAATCCGTGCGCCTGTAGCTCAGGTGGATAGAGCAGCGGTTTCCTAAACCGCGGGCCGGGTGTTCGAGTCACCCCAGGCGCACCATTGTCGTCAGTTCCTTTCCCGGAGTTCCTCCCGAGACTCATCAGGTCACCCCGGGTGTAATTAAAAGCGGGAGTCGCCTCGGGTGCCGGTTCGGTCAACCGCAGACGTCAATCACAGCTCTTTTCGAGTGCGGCGAATCGTCGCCGCTATGGCCCGGGCGTCAGAAGGAAAGCCGCGACAAGTCGCCGGACACTACGGCGGACAGAATGTTTGTCGCGGGTGCGCGTCTGTGGTAACCTATTCCTTTTGGCGAGAGCCGGAAGGTTGGAACTGTGGGCACGACTAAACTGACCCGAAAAGAGATACTGGGCGACGATCCGGTACATGACGTGATGGTAAGCGCCATCGAGGGCGTGCGCCATCGGGGAAAACATGTCGCCTTCGGCGCTGCCGTCATACTGCTCCTGGGTTCCGGTATTTATCTGGCCCTGGAGTATCTCGAAAAACGGGATATGGAATCACAGCAGATTCTGTCGCGAGGAATCGACTTCTATCACGCACAGGTGGATTCCGCGGCGCCGGATGACCCTTACGGAAAAGGGCCGGACCCGGTTTTTCGAACAGAAGAGGCCAAATACCAGGCTGCCAGCAAGGAGTTTTCCTCCGTGATCTCCCGATTCGGCTCCTCCAGGGTTGCGGTTATAGCGAGATACTATCTTGGGCTCTGTCAGGTCCGGTTCGGGCAGAAGGAAGAGGCGATAAAGACATTGGAAGCAGTGCGCGACAATACGAAAGACCGGTCCGTAGGCTATCTGGGAAAGCGGGTCCTGGCAAAACTTTACGCAGAAACCGGGAACTATAAGGCGGCCCAGGAGCTGCTCGAAAACATGATCAAGGATCCGCAGTGCGAAATCCCGAAGGAAGAACTAAAGCTCCAACTGTCCCGAAACTACCTGGCCATGGGCAAGCGAGAAGATGCCGTCAAAGCCCTCCGCGAAGCCAAAGAGAATTCCGGCAAAAGCATGTTTCAGTCTCTTCTGATGCAGGAACTGGGCCGTCTGGAAGAGAATCCCCCTCTTTCGCTAAAAGATCTGAAGCAAACCGCTGTTCGACCGTAATAACCCTAACAATTTGCCGATCCTAATCTTAGGGAAGCACAAACCCCCGGCTGAGGGACGGTCAAAACCATCCGTAAGTGCTTGTAATCTCGGGTATTTATCCTTGACAAGGGCCGCATCGCTTAGTATAAGTTCCGCATTAAGGAATTGACTCAAGGAAGAAAGCCCGTGTTCATTGAAATTGAAGATCTCCAGGAAGATCCCCTGCATGTCCAGCACGTCTTTCGACCTGCGGATCTGCCGTTTGAGCATCGGGATGCGACGCTGGAAGAGCCGGTGTCTCTCGATCTCTTCCTGACCCATAAGGATCGTGATTTGCGGCTCGGGGGTACGGTGGAAACGGTTTTGCGCTGCAGGTGTTGTCGATGTCTGAGAGAGTTCTCTCGCAGAGTGAGCAGTAGTTTTGACCTCCTTTATCTGCCGCAGCCTGAAAAATCTACTCCCGACATGGAGATTGAGCTCAAGTACGATGACATGGATGTCGGCTTCTATGACGGCGTCTGTCTGGATGTGGATCTCGTGGCGGTCGAGCAGATTGAGCTCTCTCTTCCGATGCGCTTCATATGCCGGGAGGAGTGCAGGGGGCTCTGCTACAGGTGTGGCGCGAATTTGAACGAGGAAGCGTGTCTCTGTGCGAAGGAAGAGACCGACTCTCGAATGGCCGCGCTCCTCGAGTTTCGCAAGCGGATGCGGCAATGACGGCGCTCGCGGATTCTGACGCCTTGCGACTGAGAATATGCCTCTCAATCTGTGGAGACCCTGAGGACGAGGATGGCCGCGACGGATTTGAATCCGCGCTAATCCGCGTCCTCTTTTACGTGCCTTTCTCAAACATGGGAGAATTTCGAATTCATGCCAAATCCCAAGCGCAGACATTCCAAGTCCCGGCGCGGTAAACGCCGGGCGCATGACTTCTTGCAGGCTGTGACGCCGGGCATATGCCCGCAGTGCCTCGAGCCCAAACTTCCGCATCAGGCCTGTCCCAAGTGTGGTTATTACAAGGGCAGGCAGGTAGTGGAAGGAGAGGAAGAAATTTAACCTCGTACCAACAACAACCCCGAAAAAGAAAAGCGAGCCGCATGATCACGATTGCCGTGGATGCGATGGGGAGCGACAACTCTCCTAACAGTGAGGTGGAAGGCGCCGTACAGGCGGCCCGAGCCTATGGTGTGCGCGTCCTACTGGTGGGCAGGGAAGCGATGCTCGCTCCGATGTTGAAAGAAAGGGGGGCAGCGAGTTTGCCCATCGAGATTCGCAACGCAAGCCAGACAATCGCGATGGACGAACAGCCGGTTGCGGCGTTCCGCAAGAAGCGAGACTCTTCGATCCGCGTGGGGGCGGAGCTGGTTCGAGACGGCGTCGCGAGCGGCCTTGTCAGCGCCGGAAACACCGGGGCCGTGATGGCCATTTCCAAGGTGGTCATCGGGGTCGTGGAAGGTGTGGACCGTCCGGGGCTGGCCGCGGTCGTACCTACCCTGACCGGACACGCCGTTCTGCTGGACGTGGGAGCCAATGTGGCGTGCAAGCCCCAACATCTCGTGCAGTTTGCGATCATGGGAAATCTCTTCAGCAAGCAGATAGTCGGAGTTCCTTCTCCGCGGGTAGGCTTGATGTCGGTGGGAGAAGAGGAGAGTAAAGGCAACGACCTCACAAGGGAAGTTCACAAGATGCTCAAGAAGGCCTCGCTCAACTTCATCGGCAATGTGGAAGGCCGGGACATTTACAACGGCCGCGCGGACGTCATCGTTTGTGATGGCTTTACCGGGAATGTGGCTCTGAAGACGAGCGAGGGGCTGATCGAAGCGGTCTTGAAGCTGTTAAGAGACGAGCTTTCCAGCAATGTGCAGGCAAAAATCGGCGCGTTACTCAGCCAACAATCCTTCAAGCGTTTGAAGAAACGACTGGACTACTCAGAGTACGGCGGGGCGCCGCTTATCGGTATCAGAGGGGTCACCATCATCTGTCATGGCAGGTCCAGCAGCAATGCAATCAAGAACGCCATCCGGGTTGCGAAGGGGTTCGCCGAAAACCAGGTAAACGCGAAACTCGAGGAAGCATTGAGTCGTGTGGACAGCTACGCGGGGCTTGGCAAACGAGCCCTGGTCTAGGGTCTGTCACGAGATAATATGAGCACTTTGCTCCTAGCCCCCAGGCCCGCTGGCAAGGCGCGAGCGACGAGGAATACCCGGGGTCGGCATGTGAGGAGCGAGCAACGAAGTCAGCCGGCCTGTCCCGCTCTGCGGGACAAGCGCGCGTCCCGAGCGAAGCTCGGGATCCTCGACGATGTCCGACGTCGCCTTCGTCGCGGCGCCCCGCACCTGGCGCCGGGCGCTTTGACCAGAGCGCTCATATTATCTCGAGACAGACCCTTGGCAAGATGATGGGAAAAGTCGCATTCATATTCCCCGGGCAGGGCTCCCAATACACAGGCATGGGCAAGGACGTACATGCGGCCTTCGCGTGCGCACGGGAGACATTTGCGGAGGCGGATCGAGCCCTGGCCTTTCCTCTCAGCGAGTTGTGCTTCCAAGGCCCAGACGAGGATCTCAAGCTCACACACAATACGCAACCTGCAATCCTGACGGTCAGCATTGCGACCCTGCGCGTCCTTGAGGAAAAAGGACTTCACCCGGATTATGTTGCAGGCCACAGCCTTGGTGAATACTCGGCTCTGGTCTGCGCAAAAGCGATCACAATGGAGCAGGCGCTACGAGTGGTGCGGGATCGGGGGAGGTACATGCAGGAAGCCGTTCCGGTGGGAAGCGGTTCGATGGCCGCTGTCCTGGGACTGGATGGCGGGACCGTGCTCGAGATATGCAATGTGTGTTTGAAATACGGCCTGGTTTCACCGGCCAACTTCAATTCTCCAGATCAGACCGTGATTGCCGGGGAAACCGATGCTGTAGACAAGGCGTCGGACCTGGCGAGGAAGCGAGGGGCCAAAAGGGTGCTTCCTCTTCCGGTGAGCGCGCCATTCCATTGCGAGTTGATGGCTCCGGCGAAAGACCGGCTCGCCGCGGACCTGGCCCGCATGCGGTTTTCGGATCTGCAGTTTCCGCTGATTACCAATGTGGACGCGCAGGAAGTGCGCGCCGGGGCCGCCGCGAAGGATGCTCTGGTGCGCCAGGTTTGCGCGCCAGTGCATTGGGTCGAGAGCATCCGGTTCCTGGCAAAATCAGGCGTCGATCGATTCATTGAAGTAGGCCCGGGCAAAGTGCTATGCGCGTTGGTCAGGAAGATTGCTCCTGGAGTCCAGACCTATAGCGTGGATGGAGTCCGCGGAATTGACGCGCTTGCTTCTGTCGAATTGGGTGCTAGAATGTGAGTTTTTCTGAGCCCGGCAAGATCTCAATTTAAAAGCACAACTTGGTAAAGGAGAGAGAACCCATGGCGTCTGTGGAAGAGAAGGTGAAATCCATTATCGTGGATCAATTGGGCGTGAATGAAGGCGAGGTCACGGCGGCCGCATCCTTCGTTGACGACCTCGGTGCCGATTCCCTGGACACCATAGAGTTGGTGATGGCGTTTGAAGAGGCGTTCGGCATTGAGATCCCCGACGAGGACGCCGAGAAAATCAAGACGGTGAAGGATGCCATCGAGTATATCGAGTCCCACGTCAATTAGGTCCAGAAAGAGAGCCGAATTGTGAAACGGCGCGTTGTTATTACAGGTGTGGGTCTGGTCACGGCCGTGGGGGTTGGAACCAGGGAGACTTGGAGTTGTCTGGTTAAGGGCAAGTCCGGCGTTGGCCCCATCACCCGGTTTGACACCAGCGATTTTCCCGCCAGGATCGCCGCAGAGGTCAAGAGTTTTGACCCTGCCGTTTTCGTGGAGAAGAAGGATGTCAAGAAGATGGATACCTTCATCCACTATGCCATGGCGGCGGCGGAGTTTGCGATGAAGGACTCAGAATTGAAGATCGAGGGCTCTGAGGGAGAGAAAGTCGGGGTCATCATCGGGTCGGGAATTGGAGGATTCGGCACCATCGAGCGTGAGCACGAGGTCCTTCTTAAGGAAGGGCCACGCCGTATTTCGCCTTTCTTTATCCCATCGAGCATCGTGAACCTTGCGGCAGGCCAGGTATCGATACGCTATGGCGCCCGGGGTCCGAATTCGGCCCCGTGCACCGCCTGTTCCGCAGGCACTCATGCGGTGGGCGACTCGTTCAAGATCATCCAGCGCAGTGATGCGGATGTCATGATAGCGGGAGGAAGCGAGGCGGCCATCACCCCGATGGGAGTGGGAGGGTTTGCAGCTCTTAAGGCGCTCTCAACGCGCAATGAGGAACCCACAAAAGCCAGCCGCCCGTTCGATCGCGAGCGCGATGGCTTCGTCGTGGGGGAAGGCGCCGGCGTGCTCATCCTGGAAGAGTTGGAGCATGCCCTCAGAAGAGGGGCCTCCATTCACGCGGAGATTGTCGGATACGGGATGTCCGGCGACGCCTATCACATCACCGCGCCTTGCACCGACGGCGATGGCGCAGTGAGGGTCATGAGAAGAACGCTCGCCGACGCTGCTGTTGCTCCCGACGAGGTCAATTACATCAACGCCCATGGAACATCCACTCCCCCCAACGACCGGATCGAAACTATGGCGATCCGAAGCGTCTTTGGAGAACACGCCTCTAAACTGGCGATAAGCTCGACCAAGTCCATGATCGGTCATCTCTTGGGTGCCGCTGGCGCGGTCGAGGCGGGGGTCACCGCCCTGACCATTCGCGACCAGATTATTCACCCTACCATCAACCAGGAAGTTCCGGACCCGGAGTGCGACCTGGACTATGTCCCCAATGTGGCCCGCCGCGCTGCCATTCGTTACGCGCTTTCCAACAGCTTCGGCTTCGGCGGCACAAATGCCAGCATCCTTTTAAAACGCTTCGAAGAGTAAAGCGGCATTCTGTTCACGGCCTTGTCATGAGAATCGTGGTTTGTGTCAAGTACGTCCCGGATACGGCGATCAAGGTCAAGATTACTCCGGACCGCAAAGCCGTGGATTGGACGGAGGTTGCATTTGTGGTGAATCCGTACGATGAATTTGCGGTCGAAGAAGCCTTGCAAATCAAAGAGCGCTCCGGCGGCGAGGTCATTGTGGTCGGAGCTGGAGGCGAACGGGCGGCAGGAGGTCTCCGCACGTGCCTGGCGATGGGCGCAGATTCAGCCGTTCTCATCCGCGACGATTCCCTCGAGAACGCAGATTCGTTCACAATAGGTTCGGCCCTCGCCCGTGCGTGCCGCGAGTTGCAGGCCGATCTTATCCTTTTCGGCAAGCATTCCATTGGGGTGGACAACGGACAGGTTCCCTCGGTCGTAGCCGATCAGCTGGATCTTCCCCAGGTCTCGGTCGTGGTCAAGCTTGAAATTCAGAACGGCAGATTCCGAGCCGAACGCGAAATTGAAGGGGCGCATGAGATCGTCGAAGGCGGACTTCCCGCTGTCTTCACCGCCCAGAAGGGTCTGAACGTTCCCCGATACGCATCGCTGAAAGGGATCATGGGCGCGAAGAAAAAGGAGATCCGGGTCCGGACGCTGGATTCGCTGGGCTTGACCCGGGAAGATCTCGAACCGAGGATAGTGGTTGAGGAAGTTTCACTCCCGCCCCCGAGGCCGCCAGGGAAGATCCTGAAGGGCGATGTCTCCGAAACAGTACCCTTGCTCGTGAAGCTGCTCCACGAAGAGGCAAAGGTGATTTAGAAGAGTTTGAAATTTCACATGATTTCAGATGACGGATTATGACGGATGGCAGATGAAAAATCACAAAATGGGAAACCCTTCCCTCCTTTCTCGATTGTCAGTGGTGATTTGTCATTTCCGCTGCCGCTCCGATTCGAAGAGCCGATGAAACGCAATGACACATGACAAATGACCGATGAAAAATGACAAATGGGAAGTGTTGCCTCCCTCATTGGTCATTTTTCATTTCAAGGAGGCTAAATGTCCGAGGGGATTCTGGTATTTGTCGAAGAGAGACAGAGCGTGATAAAGAAGCCGTCGCTCGAGGCGCTTTCTGCCGCGCGCGGGCTGGCGGACACGTTGTCGGAACCCGTAACCGCGCTCTACATCGGCAGCGACAGCCCCTCGGTAGATCTGGCGCATTACGGCGCCGACAAGATTGTTCACGCGCAACATGAACTGCTCAGTTCCTATTCGGCTGAGGGCTTTGCGGCCACTGTGACCCAGATGGCAACACGGCTGGAGCCCCGCCTGATCCTTGGCGCCGCAACGGCAATGGGGCGAGACTTTCTGCCTCGCGTGGCGGCGCGTCTCCGCGTAGGTTTGGCGCAGGATTGCACGGAGGCCCGCATGGTGGGGGAGAAGCAGCTGGAATGCGTTCGGCCCATCTACGCCGGAAAGGCGTTTGCGCGGGTGCGGCCGGCTCGTCTCCCCGCAATGGCAACTTTGCGTCCCAATGTTTTTCCCCTCGCTTCTCCCGACACCCTGCGCGGCGCGGAGGTGGTCAGATTTGCACCGGAGCTTTCCCCCGAACAGATACGAGCGCGGGTCACGGCCATCCAGGCCGCCGGCGGCCAGAAACTGGAGCTCACGGAAGCGAGCATCATCGTTTCCGGGGGGAGGGGGCTTAAAGGTCCCGAGAATTTCGCCATTATCGAGGACCTTGCCGATGCCCTGGGCGGCGCGGTAGGGGCCTCACGGGCGGCCGTGGATGCCGGGTGGATTGAGCACCAGCACCAGGTAGGTCAAACAGGCAAGACTGTATCACCGACGCTGTACGTTGCGTGCGGCATCAGTGGGGCCATCCAGCACCTCGCTGGAATGTCTTCTTCGAAGTATGTCGTTGCCATTAACAAAGACCCGGAAGCTCCGATTTTCAAGCTGGCAGATTACGGTATCGTAGGGGACTTGTTCACGGTTGTGCCGGCCCTGGCGAAAGAAGTCCGGAAGCTCAAGTCCCATTAAAACCGGGAGCGCAGGGCTGGGAATCGGAGGGATAGGGATGACAAGAGGTTCTGAGTTCGGAGTTCAGGCTTTAGCCTGCGTGCGTTGTAGGACTACTCAGCGCAGCCCGAAGGCTGAACTCCAAACCAAACCCCTCAATCCCCGGGCCCCAATCCTGTGATATACTGACTGTTTATGCCCACTGTATCGAAGTTCGGAAAGCGGGAACGACCTGCCAAGAGCCGGCTGCGCAAGCTGCTTGAAAACGTGCGCAGCCAGATCACCTGGTTCGATCTGTTCGCCGGGCTGTGCGCCACCTCTTTCATCTCCGTCTTATTTCTGGGTTTCCGCTATCAGGCGATTCAGGACTACAAGCCTGGTGACGTGGCCACAGAAGACGTACGTGCCTTCCGGGACATTACTCACGAAGATCCCGGAGCGACTTCCAAGAAGCGCGAAGCAGCCAAAGCCGCGATCCCTGTCCTGTATGACCTGAACACGGACCTGATCGCGCTCCGGATAGAACAGGTCCGGTCTACCTTCCTGGCGGGCGGCCGTTTGCTTGAAGCAAAGCATATTTCTTCAAAGGGGGTTTTGAGCCGTCCCCAGACGAAAGAGATTGTCGAGCTACTCTCGAAGTCATCCCCGTTCCCCGAAGGCTTCCTTTCTATTTTGTTACGCTACCGATTCAACCGCTCCCTGGAAGCTCAGATTATCAAGGTGCTACAGGTTGTCATGCGCAGCGGCATCGTGACGGATCGGGCTCAGTTCTTGCGCGACCAGCAGAAAGGGATTGCTCTTCGGGACGTGCTAACTTCTTCAGAACAGCTGATCCCCGAAGCTTACGTAGCGCGAGATCTGGCGGGCGCTCGGGAATACATGCGCCAGTTTCAGCTCGAGCTTTCCGACGTGTCCACGAACGACCAGCGCGACCTCCTGGATTTGCTGGGCGCCATGCTGGTTCCTACGCTGACCTTCAATGCCAAAGAGACGGAGCGGAGGAGGGAAGAGGCAGCCGCCCGGATCCCGGCCGTGGAAAGCCAGATCAAGAAGGGCCAGACCATCGTGCACAGCGGGGAAGAGATCACCCCGACGATTGCTGCGCAGATCGGGGCATTGAAGCGGCTTCAGAAGCCCAAGCCCTTGTTGCGCCAGTTCCTCGGTTTCTTTCTCGTTGTGGGTACCCTGGTCTACGCGCTCTGGCGCTACTTTGCGCATTACCAGAGCCGGCACAAGGAGATCCGCAGCCTTACTCTCCTCATTCTGCTGATCATCGCGGCCGTGCTGTCGATAATGCGGCTTTTGACGGGCCTCGCGAATTTACTAAGCGATCAGATCTCCCGGGTTCCTCTGTTCCGGGATCCAGCGAATCTCTACATTACCATTCCGATCGCCTTTGGCGCCGTCCTGGTCACTCTTCTCGTAGACACACATCTGGCCATTCTCTTTTCCCTCATTCTGACGGTACTTACCGGGCTCTATTACGGCGATGTCTACATGTCGGCCTATGTGATGTTTGGCTGCCTGGCAGGAACTTACAGCGTCAAACAATACAGAGACCGCGCTGCTATCCTTAAGGCAGGGCTTACGATTGGCGTGGTGAACGCCGTTGGGATCCTCGCCATCGACTGCCTACGGCAGGCCCCCTTGACGGTTCAACTTACCGTACCCAAGCTGCTGATGGCGTCCGTCAACGGAATTCTTGCCTCCGCGATGGCCTCGATGTTGCTGCCGGCGTTAGAGTCGATATTCAAAATAACAACCGACATACGCCTGCTCGAGTTGTCCAACCTCAATGCGCCAATTCTTCGAAGATTGTCGGTAGAAGCCCCGGGCACCTATCACCACAGTCTTATGGTCGGAACCCTGGCCGAGTCGGCGGCCGAAGCCGTTGGCGCCAACCCGCTGCTTGTGCGAGTCGGCGCGTATTATCACGACCTGGGCAAGATGCTCAAACCGGAGTATTTCGTGGAGAACCAGGTGTTCGGAATCAACAAGCACGAGACGCTTTCGCCGAACATGAGCAGCCTGATCATTGCCAGCCACGTGAAAGACGGCCTCGAACTGGCGAAGGAGATCGGCCTGGCCGAGAGGATCAGGGACCTGATACCCCAACACCACGGCACCCGGCTCATGACGTATTTTTACCAGAAGGCGAGAGAGTCTGCGGATTCCAAGAATCAAGATGTGGTAGAGGCTGACTTCCGGTATCCCGGTCCAAAGCCTCAGACGAAGGAAGCGGCCATCGTCATGATGGCGGATTCCGTGGAGGCCGCGTCGCGGACGCTGACCAGCCCGACACCGGCGCAGATTCAAGGCATGATAAACCGATTGGTGGACGCCATTATTGCCGACAATCAGTTGGACGAGTGCGACATCACCCTTCGGGAAGTACGGCTGGTGAAGGAGAGCTTTTTCAAAATACTGACCGGCATCTACCACCGCCGCATTGATTATCCGGGTTATGACTTCAAAGAAACCGACGGGCGAACCGCCAAGCCATCCATTTCGGATTCAGGTTCTAAACAGGCAACGGCGGTACGCGATCTTTCCGCGCGTGGTTGAATCCCTTTGTTTCAGGGTCCTCCAAATACTGCGCGAGTCTGCCTGTTCCTTTAGTGTCACTTTCGTGGGTCCCAGGAGAATACGCCTGCTCAACCGCCGCTACCGCGGCAAGGACTATCCAGCCGATGTTTTGACCTTTCGCTATGCGGGAGAATCTCTGGAAGGACAACCGTTCTTGGGAGAGATCGTCATCTCGCCGGAAGTGGCGAGCAGAAACGCACGGCAGTGGAATGCGACGCTGCAGCGGGAAGTGCGCAGGCTTCTGATTCACGGTGTCCTCCACCTTCTCGGCTACGATCATGAGACGGACAAAGGCGAAATGAGACGGCTCGAGAACAGGCTTATGCGGAGTCGCGCCCGCATACGGTCCGGCCCCGTGGGGCGGGCGAGGTATGCCGGATGACGTTTCTTTACCTTGAAATTGTCGTTATTGGCGCGTGCCTGGCTTTCTTGATTTTTTTGTCCTCGGTAGAAGGCGCCATCGCGCACTCGAGCCCGCTCGCCGTTAGAATGATGCTGGAGCGGGATGAAAACAAATCGTCACCACTTCTTCTTTTGGTGCTCGAGGACAAAATGCAGGTTCTCGTCCCGCTGCACCTGGGCACACAGATCTTCCTGATAACGATAGCGATCCTGACAACGCATCTGAGCTTAACCCGATGGCCGAACTGGGGAGTCGGCCTTGCCTTTCTCATAATCTTCTTCATCTCTGTGATATTCCGGCAGCTTCTTCCCCGGCTCCTGACGCAGAATGAGCCCGAGGAGAAACTGGTGAGGTTGCTGGGAGCTTCTTATCCGATTTACAGGATGCTGCGCTCCCTGGCTCTGCCGCTGTCGAGCATTCTCAGTTTGTTCAGACGCCTGCACGACAACGGCGGAGCGCCGGTCGATGCGGCCAAGTCCGAGGCCTCGGGCGAGGAAATCCAGGCATACCTGGACATCGGTGAGGACGAGGGTATCTTAGAGAAGGAAGACAGCGAGTTGATCCAATCTGTCGTCGAGTTTGGCAACACCCTCGTGCGTGAAGTCATGACTCCCCGTACGAAGATTGTCGGGTGCGAGGAGAACGCCACCATCGGGGAGTTGCGGCGCATCATGGTAGAGCACCGGCATTCGCGCATACCCATCTACCGCGGCGACATCGACCACATCATCGGAGTGGCCTACATCCGCCAGCTCCTCGCGCACTACATTCCGGGCAGGGAGAACGATCCGATCACGAGACTGATCCATCCGGCGCTGTTTGTGCCGGAAACCAAACCGGTCGCGGCGCTCTTGAAGGAACTCCAACAGCGGGGAGACCACGTGGCCATCGCGATCGATGAATTCGGCGGAGTCGCCGGCCTTGTGACCATCGAGGACTTGCTCGAAGAGATCGTGGGCGAGATCCGCGACGAAGATCAGGCCAAAATAAGTGAAGTCATCGAAGAGAATGCGCGCAGCTACATACTCCGGGGCAGCACGGAGCTCTACCGCCTGGAGGAAATAGCGGGGAAGAAGTTCGAAGGCCACGACAGCGCGACAGTCGCGGGGCTTGTCGAAGCTTTCCTGGGTCGCGTGCCCGCCCCGGGGGAGGAGTTCGACTACGCGGGCCTCCACATCCAGGTGCTTGACGCCGACAGGAAACGCGTCATCCGGCTGCGCGTCCAGCTCCCGCAACGGCAGCCGATCGGAGAGGCGGTTCACATGGATTAGCATGTCTGAAGGAATGGCCGGCACGCACTTTGGGCAGTACTCCGCTTTCACCGCTAAGAGGCAAAGACGGGAAGAATCAAAAAAGAAGATCTTTTTCGTTGCGGCTCTGCTCCACAAGACTGTCTGCGATTTTTTGTGTCTTCGCGTCTTTGTGGTGAAAGGAGCGGGCACGCAATCGGCGAAAGCGTGTGTGGTTAGAGGCCGGAGTATGTACTCCTGCGGACGAAGCTGCCCGCGCCCGCCCGGCCCAGAAACGTATCGCCGTCAACAATCAATCTTCCGCGCGAAAAAACTTTGCGCGGAACTCCTCTGACACGCCATCCTTCGTACAGGCTGTAGTCGATGCGCATGTGATGGGTGCTGGCGGAAATGGTTGCCTCCGCCTCGGGATCAAAGAGCACCACGTCGGCATCACTTCCCACCGTAATAGCGCCTTTCCTTGGGAAAAGTCCGAACATCTTTGCCGGAGCGGTCGAAACAAGCTCGACAAACCGGTTGAGCGTAATCTTTCCTGTCCGGACGCCGCCGTTGTAGACGAGAGACAGCCGGGTTTCCACGCCCGGACCGCCATTCGGGATTTTCGTAAAATCGTCCCTGCCCAGTTCCTTCTGTTCCTTAAAACAGAAAGGACAGTGATCCGTGGAAATGACCTGGAGATGATCTTGAGCCAGGCCCCTCCACAACTCCTCCTGGTTCCACTTTTCTCTCAGCGGAGGGGTGAAGACATATTTGGCGCCTTCAAAGCCCGGCCGGTCGTAGTCTTCGATCGACAGGAAAAGATATTGAGGGCATGTCTCTGCATACGCCGGAATCCCCCGGTCCCTGGCTTCCCTCACTTTGCTGAGAGCCTCCGCGCAGCTGAGATGGACGATGTATACGGGCGCATCGGCTATTTCCGCCAGCGCAATGGCCCTGCCCGTAGCCTCTGCCTCGGCTGTTGTCGGGCGGGTGAGAGCGTGATACTTGGGGGCGGTCTTCCCTTGCGCCAGCGCTTCTTTGACAATCAGGTCGATCACGCTGCCGTTTTCGGCGTGCATGCAGACGAGGCCGCCGTAGCGAGAGGCGTTCTTCATCGCCTTGAAGATCGTGCCGTCGTCCACCATGAGAACGCCGGGATAGGCCATAAAGAGCTTGAAGCTCGTCACGCCGTCGCGAATCAAGGAATTCATTTCCTCGATGCCCGCGTCCGGAAGGTCCGTCACAATCATGTGAAAGCTGTAGTCGATCGTTGCCTTGGCTTCGGCCTTCCGTACCCATGTGTCTAGCGCAGTGCGCATGCTCTGGCCTTTGGATTGGATCGCAAAATCAATGAGAGTCGTGGTGCCTCCGTAAGCAGCCGCGCGCGTTCCCGTTTCAAAGTCGTCAGAGCTGACAGTGCCGCCGAAGGGCATGTCCAAATGGGTGTGAACGTCTACCCCACCAGGGAGGACAAGCAGTCCGGTTGCATCCACTACCTGGCCGGCTTCCGTCTTGAGGCTCCGACCGATGGCGGAAATGACCTCGCCGTCAATGAGCAAATCGGCCTGGTAGTCGTCCTGGGCAGTTACAATGCGACCGTTCCGGATAAGTGTTTTCACACGATCCTCCCAGGGGCACATTATAATGTCCCGGTAATCGTCAGTTTCATAGATTTTTGTTTTATCTTTCGCGTCTTTGTCTTAGCGGTCAATGGTTTCTTTCACCACAAAGACGCGAAGGCGCAAAGGGTCGCAAAAATTGATTGGAAATCGCGAGCCGTTGAGATCGGACTGGGATTCCAGCGACCGCCGCTGGATGCAGCGGGCCTTGGCGCTGGCCCGGAGAGGCCTAGGTCAAGCCAGCCCGAATCCGACAGTGGGGTGTGTCATTGCCAAAGAAGGAAGAATAATCGGCGAAGGCTGGCACAGATATTCGCGTCTCGATCACGCCGAAGCCGTGGCCCTGCAGGCGGCGGGGACGGACAGTCGAGGCTCCACGGCGTACGTGACCCTGGAGCCGTGCTCGCACCAGGGGAGAACGCCGCCGTGCGCCGAGGCGTTGGTCAACGCCGGGGTCCGGCGCGTGGTCGTCGCAATGATCGATCCCAATCCCAGGGTGTCGGGCGGTGGAATTCGAATGCTCCAGTCCGCCGGCATACAGGTCGACGCCGGACTGTTACAGAAGGAAGCCGTGCGTCTGAACGAACCCTTCGCGTGCCACATCACCACCGGCCGCCCTCTGGTCGTAAGCAAGGCGGGCATGTCCCTGGACGGCAGGATCGCCACGGCGACCGGAGACGCTCGTTGGATAACTTCCGAGAAGGGGAGGCAATTCTCCCAGCACCTGCGCCTGCAGCTGGATGCGATTCTCGTGGGAGTGGGAACGATGCTCGCCGACGATCCGGAGCTTACCTATCGCGGCCATATTCGAAAGGAGAGGCCTCTGCTGCGGGTCATACTGGACAGCTGTTTGAGAACTCCGCCTACAGCCCGAGCGCTTTGTGTCACAACGCTGGAGCCGACAGTAATCATGTGCGCGCCAGGCGCGCCGGACAATCGCAAGAAGCGCCTCGAAGAACAAGGCGCTGAGGTGATCCCCGTGCCCAGAAAAGGGGCGGGTCTGGATCTGGTTTCCGTCCTCGATACGCTGGGGAAACGGCAAGTCCAGGGCCTGCTGGTGGAAGGAGGCAGTGAGGTCCACTGGTCGTTTCTGGAAGAGAAGCTGGTCGACAAGTTCTACTTCATCATCGCGCCGATTATCCTGGGGGGAAAGAAATCCGTCCCTTGTGTGGGCGGCAAGGGGATCGAGAGCATCGGCCAGGCCCCGCAGTTCAGAGCGGCAAGGACGTTTTGGGCGGGTCCGGATCTGGTTCTTGAAACCTATCCTTCCTACTCGCGCTCTAGGGCTTCCCCGTGGCTCTCTTAAGAAATTCCTCCATCCGCCCGGCGATACTCGCGGCTCCCATCAAAGCAGAAATGACGGCAGCGCTGGAGGCTCCCGCCTCGAGCACGTCCCTCACGGTTGAGAGGCCAATGCCGCCAATGGCAACGACGGGTTTGGAGCTTGCGCCGCAGGCCCCGCGGAGTTCTCTCAGGCCCGCGACAGGACTTGTGTCCTGCTTCGTGCGGGTGGGGTATATAGGACCGAATCCGATGTAGTCTACAGGCATCTGCTGGGCCCTGCCGGCTTGGCCAACGGTATGGGTTGAGAAACCTATGATGCTCTTCTTCCCCATGATCCGGCGCGCTGCCTCCGGGGGAAGGTCCTCCTGGCCGAGGTGAACTCCCGAGGCGTTGCAACTGAGCGCCAGGTCGCAGCGGTCATTTACCAGGAGCAGGATCCCGCGTCTTTCGGCAAAGTCCACACAGTTTCCCAGGTCGGCCAGGAGGTCCGCAACTGGCGTCTCCTTATCGCGCACCTGGATGAGCGTGGCGCCCCCGCTCGCCAATTCCCGCACAATATCGAGATGCGTGCTTCTGCCGGATATTCTTTTATCTGTAATAGCGTAGATCGGAGGGAGCTTATACAAACGCGTTCCAGTGCACCAAGAGGAGCGGTTCCCCTTTACCTCTTTGCCCCTGAAGTTGTCCAGCGCTCGAGAAAGCGCGTGCTGATCCGGCCGGTCAGAAAGTCGTGATCCTGGAGGACGCGCTGGTGCAGAGGAATAGTGGTTTTCACTCCCTCGACAATAGTCATTTCCAGGGCCCTCTGCATGCGCCTTACGGCTTCCAGCCGGTCCTTTCCATGCGTGATGACTTTTGCTATGAGCGAGTCGTAGTAGGGCGTGACGACATCGTCAGTATATGCCGCGGTATCAACACGAACTCCTATTCCTGTAGGTGGATGGAACGCCGTAATCTTCCCCGGCGATGGAAGAAAAGTGTCGGGACATTCGGCATTGATCCTGCACTCCAGCGCGTGCCCGCGAAACTCGATCTCCTCCTGCCTGTAAGCAAGCCTTTCGCCTGCGGCTATTCGTATCTGTTCCTTTACCAGATCCAGGCCCGTTATCATTTCTGTAACGGGGTGTTCGACCTGGATCCGGGTATTCATCTCCATAAAGTAGTAGTTGTGGAGGTCATCAAAGAGCAGCTCTACTGTTCCTGCATTCGTGTAATTCACGGCCCGGACCGCTTCGACTACGCGGTTTCCGATCGCTTCCCGCATTTCCCGCGTCAGATAACTCGACGGAGCTTCCTCCAGAAGCTTCTGGTGGCGCCGCTGGATGGTGCACTCCCGCTCGCCAAGATGCATCACAGTACCGTGATGGTCAGCCAGGATCTGAAACTCAATGTGACGGGCCGCGGGAAGATACTTCTCCAGATATACCTCGGAAGACCCGAAGGCGGACTCGGATTCGCTCTGCGCCACCCCCAGCGCCGCAGCCAGCTCCGGAGAAGAATCGACGATCCGCATTCCTTTACCCCCGCCACCCGCAACGGCTTTCAGGATAACGGGGTAACCGATTTCTTCTGCTTGAGGAATGATGGCGGAGGCAGGGCCTTGGAGTTTACCGGTGCCGGGGAGTACGGGCAGGCCGGCCTCCTTCATTGCTCTGCGCGCAGCATCTTTGTCTCCCATCAGCTGAATCACCTCGGGCGAGGGTCCGATAAAAGTCAGACCGCAGGCTTCGCAGACTTCAGCAAAATAGGCGCTCTCGGCAAGAAAACCGTAGCCGGGATGAATGGCGTCGGCGTTTGAGATCTCCGCCGCGCTGATTACCCCCGGAATATTGAGATAGCTTTCGCTGCTCTTGGGAGGCCCTATGCAAATGGCCTCATCAGCAAAGCGGACGTGTAAAGAATCCTGATCCGCCTGGGAGTAGACGGCCACGGTCGGGATTCCCAGTTCCTTGCATGCGCAGATTATGCGCAGCGCGATCTCTCCACGATTGGCGACGAGTATCTTTTGGAACATGGCCGGAGGCTGCAGCTACTTGTGGGGCCGGATCCCGAAGAGTTTCTGCCCGAATTCCACAGCGTGGCCGGTTTCCACATAGAGTCGCACAACCTCTCCGGTAACGTCGGACGGAATCTCGTTCATCAGTTTCATTGCTTCCACCACGCACAAAATTTGCCCCTCCTCGACTGCATCTCCGACTTTGACGTACGGTTCGGATCCCGGTGAAGGCGCGCTGTAAAACGTGCCGACGATGGGAGAGGTTATGATGTGGAGGCCTGCCTCCTCGTCTTTTTCATCGAGCCCGGTGAGCGCGGAGGCCGGAACCTCGTTAGGAACGGGCAGAGTGTTTGGAATTTCTGGGTGGCCCACCTCGTTTAAGGCAGCAGACGGGGACGCATCCGTCGATCCTCGGCCTCTTTTTAGCCTGAGCTTTGTTCCCGTGTGCTCGAGCTCAAATTCGGTGATATCGCTTTGGAGGATCTCCCGGATAAGGTCCTTCACTTCCTTAATGTTCATCGAGTGCTTCCTATAGCACTATGAGCTCCTTCGTGTAGGACGTCAGGACCTCGCAGCCAGACGGAGTCACCCGTACGATATCCTCTATGCGCACTCCCCCCCTATCAGGCAAATAGATCCCGGGTTCAATCGTAAAAACCATGTCCGTACGAATCCTCTCCTCCTGCCTTGGATGAATAAAGGGGGCCTCATGGACCTCCAACCCTATTCCGTGACCCGCTCCGTGCCCGAAATAGACTCCGAAGCCGGCCTTCTCGATATGTTCTCTCGCAAGCCTGTCTACGGACCGGCCCTTGAGCGCGGGGCGCGTACGTTCCTCCGCGCGCCTTACCGCATCCAAAACTGTCCGGTATACCTTCCGATGCTCGGATGAGGGTTTGCCCAGAAACAACGTACGGGTGACGTCGCTGGCGTATCCCTCACGATATGCTCCGAAGTCGATGACGACGAATTCATTTTTCTGGAGTACCTTATCGGAGGCGAGACCGTGCGGCAAGGCGGATCGTGCGCCCGAAGCTACGATGGTATCAAACGACGGTTTGCGGGCGCCGTGCTTTCGCAACTGGTACTCCAATTCGGCAGCCACATCCCTCTCTCGGATGCCCGGTTTGACGGCCGGGATGATAGCATCAAAGGCCTGGGTTGTCAAACGCAGGGTCCTGCGGATTTCTTCAATCTCATCAATGGTTTTGACTGCACGCAGACCCTCCACGATCCCTGTCCGGTGCCGGATCGCCACCCGGCGGGGGAGGTGCTTTCTCAGGGCATAGAATCTGTTGAGCGTGAGGTAGGCGCCCTCGACTGCCACGCTGCGCAGTCCAAGCGCGATGATCTTACGGGCAAGCGCTTCATCGGCCGACGGAAGGGCCTCTTCCACCGTGCAGGCGACAGTCTCCTGCCCGCCCTGGATTGTGTAGCGGGAATCGAGAAAGAGGAAATTGCCCCGGGCGCTGAGGAGAGCGGTGGCGGTACTGCCAGTGAAAGCGAAAAGGTATCGAATGTTCGGCAGGTGACCGATCACCAACCCTTCGGTCTCCTGCTTTTCCAGGCTGTCAACGAGTCGCCTTATTCTGATGGATGCCGCGTCGGTTGCAGGTTTTTGCGCTGGCACAGGCACGCCTTAGGGATTCCTTTGCGTACTTAGCGACTACGCGGTGCGACTGACCCAGAACAGAATTAACCGCGAAGATGCCAAGAGCGCAAAGATTCGCCAAGAAGGCGGCGGATGCAGGCGGTTACACTACGAGTTCCCGCTCCAAGAGGCTGCGGGCGCGCAGGATTTCGAACCGGGCCTGCCCGGTATATCCTTGGGATTCCAGGCCCATCAGAAGGAAGTACTCGGGAGTCAACGTCTCCAGAACAACCTTTCCGCGGTCGGTGAGCAGCTCGAAACCTTGCAGCTCGCCTCCCGCGGTCTTGGCAAGCACCCGCTGGCAGGCGCGAACGAAGAGGGCGTATTCGGCGGCCAGCGTCTCAGCGCTCAGCACCCCGGCCTCTGAGCTGGCATCGACGGGCACGCCGTCGCCAGCTACCACGATAGCCCACTGGGCGCCCTTTACGTCATTCAAGAGCCTGACCAGAATCTCTCGAAACATTAGTTTGCTACTTCATGATCCTGGGAGTTATGAAGAAAATCACTTCCTGCACGCTGCGAGAGACAGAGGTGCGCTTGAAGACGTTTCCGATGATTGGCAGATTACCCAGGCCAGGGACTTTGTCTTCCGTATTGGACTCACTGTCTATCAGAATGCCGCCTATTACGGTCGTGCCGCCGTCGCTGACGAGAACTCGCGTGGTCGATTCACTGGTCCGGATGGACGGGACGCCGTTGACCTGTCTGCTGAAATCGGGCGTGTTGTTTTCCACTTTCAGGTCGAGAACGATGTTGCCTTCCTGTGTGATCTGGGGAGTGACGGTAAGGGTCAACGCGGCGTTCTGGAATTGAACCGTCACAGTCTGGTTCGCGATGATCTGGACCGGGAACCGCAATCCCTGCGTCACCGTGGCTTGCTGGTTGTTTTGGGTGGCGACCTTCGGCTGGGAAATAAGCTTGGCCAACCCTTTGCTTTCTCCCGCGGTTATGGCGGCGTCCAACAGGAAAGTATCGAAAATGTTCCCGACGGACAATCCGATACCGCTGATCGGGTTCGTGGAAGGAAGGTTCACGTTGAAGTTTCCCGCGCCTCCGGTGCTGACGCCCGCCGTTGAGCCGGCCTGGGTGGATCCTGCGCCTCGCCCTGTGGCCGGGTTCCCTGCGGCGAAGGTCGTTGTTGGCGTTGCCGACGGGCGCGTACCGCCGATTGTGCCGAAAGTGTTGGGACCGCCGACGGTGACCCGCTCCAGGTTCCCCTGAACGAATCCGAACTGCACGCCGATTGCCCGGGCAAAGTCCCGCGTCGCTGAAACAATGCGCGCTTCGATTTCGACCTGAGGTTGCGGGATGTCGAGCGCTTCAACCAGCTGCAGCATCCTATCGATGGAGGTGCCAATATCGGTAAGCACGAGAGCGTTGGAGCGTTCGTCCACGACGACGGTCCCGCGCACGGATTTCTGGTCCGCCAGCGTCGGGATCATCGTTGACGCTTTCGCATAGTTCAGGCGCTTGATCCTGGTTTGGAGGTCTGCGGCCAACAGGGTTGCCTTCTTGAGATCTTCCTGCTGCTTGGCCTCCGACTGCAGGGTGGACTTTCTGGCGATCCTCACCAGGTTTCCTTCCACTTGTTTATCCAGGCCATTATTCACAAGCGCAGCTTCGAAGATCTGGTCCCAGGGGATCTTGACGACTTTTATGGAGATTGTGCCTCGGATCTCCGGATCCATCACGATGTTGATGCCGCCCTCTTCAGCCATCAGTCGAAAGAAATCGACAAGCGGGATGTCCACGAGGTCCAATGTGAGCGGCTCGCCGGTAAATCTCGAATCCTGGGTCGCCATGGTTATAACGGTGCTCGATGACGTTGCCGGCGGCGCCGACGCAGGTGGAACAGGCAGAGCAGGCGTCTCCCGGGCGCTCGGGAAAGACTGCCGCGGTTTCACTGGGACAGCGGAGCCGGTGCCGAGGGCGCTCACAGGTATTTCGCTGCTGGAAAGGTCATTGATTAGCGGCGCGGTTCTGGGAGCCGCTTCCTGTTTTCTTTCAGCCGTGCTTGACTCCCCTCGGGCGGAACGCTTGTCGGCTCCAGGCTCCCGGCCCGGCAGAATGTGCGAATTGCCGGCAATCAGATTCTGTGTGCCCGAAGGGGATCCCGACTCTGACCCCGTAGTCTCCTGGAAGATTATGCGAACGGATCGGCTGCCGGAAAGAACCTTGTAATTCACGGAATCCCGCTGCAGGTCGAGGACCATGCGCGTGATCTTAGGGACAGAGTTAAACTGCCTTATCCGCAGCTGCTTTACCTGGGGATCGTTAATGGGCAGATTGAAAAAAGAAGCCTTGTTCTCCGCGCTCGGAAAATCCACAACCAGTCTGGGAGGATTGCTCAGCGCAAAGTCATCGTGCGTCAGGGGACCGTCCGCGAGAATTGAAATAACCAAGGCGGCGCCTTCTCGCGAAGCTCGTACGTCGGTGATGGCACGGCTCGAGGCCAATCCCTTTTCACTTCGGTTCTTATTCAAGTCAGAATGCGGGGGCCTGGCCTCGTCATTCGCCCATACCGCCGGGGCCTCGGCTTTCTGACCCGCCTGCTTCTGCGAGAAAGCCAGAAGGGGCAGGCAAAGTAGAAACACCCCGCACAGCACGGTTCTTCGACGAATAGGAACTTCGGTGTTCGTGTATCGCTTTTTCATCATGAAGTTGTCCTCGTATCCCGCTAGCTCGGTCGCAGCTGCTTGGCGATCTCTTGCGTCATCACCTTACCGGATCTCAGCTTGGTTTCCTGAACAAACACCACCGAGTCCCCTTGGATCTTCTTGACATATCCGTCGCGCAGGCGTTCTCCTTCCCGGAGGAAGTAGGTCCGGCTGTCCTTACCGCGAAGGACAGCTGTGTAGGTTCCCTCGTGCAGAGAGGTGCCGACGAATGCAATTTCCGAGATGCGCATCCCGCCAATGCCTGGGACGGCGGCCGCCTCAACTACACTATCCTCATCCGTCCTGTGCCGGAGCGAGCCAAGATTCAAGAAAGGGTCCTGATGGCCCGCAGGGTCGTAACGGGCTCCGGCAATTGCACTCGGCTTCACATCGGCTTTTGCTTCGCCCTTCAGATTGGGTTTCGCTTCAGCCTTCACATTGGTCTTCGTCTCGGCCTTCACATCGGGTTTCGCTTCGGCTTTCACATTGGGCTTCGCTTCCTGCCCTTTGGTCTTGCCGGTAGACTGCGCTTGCGCGTTCAGGAAGTTCCCACCTAGCGCGCTCAAAAAAAAGAAGACCAGAATTCGCTCTGCTGGGCTCATGTACTTTTCTCTTAGTTACCTGTTCCCGTTTCAACCTGTTCTTCACGGAAGACAAAAGTTGTCGCCGTGCATACGGCGGACACAGTGCGCGCGGCATTTGTGCCGGTCTCGAAGGTCTTGATACCAATGTTGTCTACGTTGATGATGCGGCCGTATTGGCTGACCTTTTCAAAAAAGCGTCCGAGGGCGTTATAGGATCCCTGGACTGAGACTTCGATAGGCCAGTCCACATAAAAGTTTCGCGGCACGGTAGGCTTGGGGACGAATCTCATGATCTTCAGGTTGCTGGCCGACGCCATGTCCAGGACGCTGCGCAAGACTATAGGAGTTTCTTTCTCTGAGGGAAGGATCGTGCTCAGCTCGGCGAGACGTTCTTCGAGTCTTGCAACCTCCTCCTTGAAACGCGGCAACTGGCTCGCCACAGCCTGGGCCTGGGCCACCGAGGTTTCCAATTTCTTGATTTCGTCCTGCAGAGCGGTTCGCTGATCGATCATTCCTTGAAAATAAAAGGAATAGACGATATACGACAGCGCCACAGCGACGCCGAGGAACAGGAGGATTTGAGCAGAACGGGGTAGATTCTCCAGCCGGAAATCCGCAAGAGCCATTTTCTTTACTCCGTGGTCGCCTTTTTCTTCTTAGTGTTGCATGTCAGAGAGAAGCGGGTCGCGTCTCTCTCTTCTTCCATTAACTCCAGATCGACGGAGTTAAAAAAACCCGTTCGCGACAGATTCGTCATGAAGTCGGGGATTGTTTCGCTCGCGAAGGCGTATCCTACTACTTGTACGTGATCACCTTTCTGATCCACCGAAGTCAGCCACAGCGCGCGCTCGCGGGGAACGCTCTGGATCACGTGATTGAGAAGCAGGACCGGGCCGGTCTGGGAATCTCTAAGTTTCTCGATGACCTCGATGCGGCTCTGCCGCAGCTTCTTGAGCTTCTCGAATTTTTCGACTTCTTTCTTGAGAGCCTGCAGTCGCTCGTTCTCTGCCTTGAGGGTGTTGCGCGTTCCGGTGAACCTCTTGATCTCGCCGTCCAGGTAATACCAGTACCCACCCAGACCGAGTACGGTAACCCCCATAATGGCAAACACTATCAATCCCGTCCGCGAAACCTCGGGTTTTACCGTGACTGCAGCTTTCTTGATGTGCGCTGTCTGATCTCTGAGGAGGTTTACTTTAATCATAGTTGACCTACTCCTCGGCGCTGCGCAGAGCCAGCCCGACGGCCACAGCCAGGTCCGGGGAGCGATTGGCGATTAGTGAAGGCGGAAAACGCTTGGAATCGTACGTGACGTTTTTGAACGAATCGAACTTCTCGGTCTGAATGTCGAATTTCCGCGCGAGAGTCTCCACCAGGCCGGGGGTATGGGCTGCTCCTCCGCTAACGAGCATCCGGTCGATACGCTCCACCGTCGTGGTCGTTTTGAAAAAGTCGAAGGTCTTCTGAATTTCGAGGCAGATGATTTCGTTGACCGATTCTATTATGTGCCGGGCTTCAGAAGGCTGAATCCCGTCCGCCGGCTCGCCATGTTTGAGCGCCTGAGCCTGAGCAAAACTGAGGTTGAACTCTTTCTGAATAAAGTCTGTGTACTGATGTCCCCCTACGCCGACATCGCGCGTGAAGAGAAAATCATGTCCCGTGACAATGTTGATGGTCATAATGCTCGCGCCAAGGTCCAGCAGGGCTACCGTGGATCGAGTGCTCGGCTTGTAATTAACCTCGTACGCGTTCTGCAGGGCGAAGGCATCCACGTCCACTATAACCGCATTCTTTCCGGCCATGCTTATCACGCTGGTGTGGTCTGTAATCTTCTCCTTTTTGACCGCGACGAGAAGCACGTCCAGGTTGCCGGTGGCGGCGCTTTCGCCCAGAACCTCATAGTCCAGATTCACGTCGGCAATGTCGAAGGGGATGTACTGTTCCGCTTCCCAGCGAATGGATTCCGAAAGCTCTTCCTGCGTCTGGGTCGGCAACGCGATCTTCTTCACAATGACTGAATGTCCCGAGACGGATGTGGCAACGCGCTTGTTCTTGACATTCTGCTGAGCGAAGATTCGACTGATCGCATCGGAGACGGGAAGCTTGGAGATGATTACGCCGTCGACGATGCACTCCGGAGAGAGGTCTTCAATGCCAAGGCTGACCAGTTCATAGCCACCCTTTCGCACCGGACGCAATTCGGCCATCTTGACGGTGCTCGAGCCGATATCTAAGCCAACTACTTGCTTGCTGCGGGTTACGAAGTCGAACGCCATGTCAGATTTTTTTGGAGCGTCAGATCTCTGTTTTCGCTTCAGCCAGGTTTGTGAGGGCCATCGGCACCATACGAATCTGAATTAAGTCTGAGGAGCGTTTAGCAGAGACCGCCGCTATTGTCAAGGGGTTTGTCCTGAATAACATCAGAAACGCCGCCGGATGGTTCACGGATTTTCTTATCGTACCGACCTGCGTTTTACGTTCCTTTTTTTTTAGGTCCATTTTCTTTTTTTTAGGCCCATTCGATTTGCCGGGTCTTAACCTTAAAGTAGGCCCGCGGCAAATTGCAATTGCAAAACAGTGTTCTATATTGCTCAAATCCGATTCTTAGCCACAGAGTTTCATGACCCTGCGGCTCACCACCGTGAACGAAAGTGGCCTTATGGGCGCGCGCCCAATTGTAGGGGCGGACCTTGTGTGACCGCCCGAGCTGCGGCGCGGCCCTGCGGATTGCAAAGGGAAAATGTTCATAGAGCGGCAGAGCCGAAATCAAAAAACAAGCGCCGGCGAACTCATCGGTGGGCAAGTTTGGAGTCCAGCCTTCAGGCTGCACTGCGCCTGAGCGGGCTAAAGCCTGAACTCCGAACCTCACTGCAGAGGCACAGGGCGTGAGGAAAAATTGTAGTGTCCCGTGCTGCGGGACATGTGAGTCCTGGACAACGCCCTTTGCGTCGACAACACCTTTGCCGGCTGGAAGCCGACGCTACATTTTCTCTCACGACCGCGGAGAAAAAACGGCGCGGAAAAAAAATTCTTTCCAGCCGGGCAAGCAATTAATGCTTCATAGGATAGGAGTTCCTCATGCTTCGGGGATACACCACTGCCGTCTCCGCGGCTCTGTGGTCAAATCCGGCCGCTACCTTCAGGACACTGAGCCCAACAACATGGGCAATTGTTCTTGACAGTGGGAATCGCCTTGGATAGCCTACTAGATTGTTTTTATTGTCTCGTCAACAATGAGGGACGGATGAAGAGCTACATACCTTCCGCGGAGGAGGTAAAGAAGAAGTGGCACGTCGTCGATGCGAGCGGGCAGACTCTCGGGAGGTTGGCAAGCCGCGTCGCGAGGCTTCTTACGGGCAAGGACAAAGTGATCTACACTCCATTCCTGGATACGGGCGATCACGTCATCGTTGTTAACGCGGCGAAAGTTCGCCTCACGGGAAAGAAGCTGACAGACAAGATCTACCGCCACCATGCCGGATACCCGGGAGGGTTGAAGGAAATCTCGGCAGGAG
>WNGD01000778.1_pt1 | contig 34801 bp, 22 predicted proteins | sample 5400671 | NCBI WGS metagenome assembly WNGD01 (sample SAMN13153369, study PRJNA577476) | soil metagenome | isolation source: 40 cm soil or saprolite under grassland replicate 2 | place: USA:California | collected 2016-06-15 | reverse complement strand
CCTTATGTGCGTCCTGCCAAACGAACCGTTCGGAAAAAGCCTCGTCATCCTCGACGCACTGATCCCTTTGATTTCCGGTTTTTCCCTCTTCTTTTAATTTAATTGTCGCGGATAGCTGCAAGCTGGTCCCTACCCCAAATTCTATCTTCTAAAATGTGTCGGAGAGAGAATGCACAAGCGGCCTGCAGGCCGTGTCATCACGTTCTTTCGTCACCTTCACTTGACGCCAATGGGTTCCCGCCAACCACACGCCTATCCTCTTGCCCATCACTTCTTGACCGCCCTACAATACGTACCGGAGACAGAGTTCTATATACCAACCCGATCGGAGCAATCTTGCAACTACATATTTACTTTACGCCGACCGATGTAATCGCCGTGGCACCACCGGCGGACGATATCTACATCATTATCGATCTCATTCGCGCCACCACTTCCATTACGGTGATGCTTGAGCGGGGCGCGACACGCGTCTTCGCCGCCAATACGCTCGAACAGGCGCAGCAGGCAGTTGAGCTGCATCCCGGTCGCCTGCTGTGTGGAGAACGCAATGCCCTCCCGCTGCCGGGCTTCGCTTACGGCAATTCGCCCGCGCAATTCGCACAGCTCGACCTGAGCGGGCGGGAGCTGATCCTGACGACGACGAACGGGAGCCGCGCCTTCTACGCCTGCCCCGCGCAGAGCACCCGGCTCACAGGCTGCTTCTATAATGCACAGGCGGTCACTACCCACGCCCTGGCCCTTGCGCAACAGCGCAACTGTAACATTGCGCTCGTCTGCGCGGCTGAGTCCCACTATTTTGCCCTCGACGATTCTACGTGCGCGGGCTACCTGGCGCTCGCACTGCAACGCCTCAATCCGGCGCTTGAGATTCATGAAAGCGTCTCCGCCGCAGCCGCGCTCTATGCCGCGTACCCGCCGCCCGGCCTGGCCGATTATTGCCGTTCCGCGCAGTCGGTAATCGCGGTCGGTCTACGGGACGACATCGATCTCTGTATGCGGCAGGATGAAAGCTCGACCGTTCCCATTGTAGTGGGGAACGAGCAGGAGACGGGATTGCTGGTGATCGAGCGGGCACCATGACGGGTTCTCGCGATGTTCTATTGGGTCGCTGATGAGTCCTGAAGAGTTACCCTTATTCATCCATGCTCAGAATCAGCTTCCCAAAGTTCCTGTTCTCCTCCATCGTCCTGTGAGCGGTGGCGATCTCGTGCAAGGGATAGACCTGTTCAACGATGGGCCTGATCTGCCCACGCGCCAGGAGTGGCAGCGCGTGGGTTGCGAAGCGGCGCGTTGCGGCGAGCTTCTCTTCGAGCGTGCGCGTGCGCAGCGTGCAGCCGCGTATCTGTATGCGCTTCGCCATGACGAGGCCGAGGTTGACGTTGGCCTGCACGCCTCCCAGCGTTGCCAGGTAGACCAGGCGTCCCCAGCTCGCGAGCGACTTTAGATTCTGCTCCATATAGGGCGCGCCGATGAAGTCGAGCACGACATGCACGCCTGCCCCATTGGTCAATTCTTTTATCTCTGCAGCGAAGTTCCGCACCGAGAGACCGGCATCCAGGCCCAGCGCTCTGGCACGCTCCAGCTTGTCCACTGTACGCGCGGTGCCGTAGACGGTCGCTCCAACCGAGCGTGCGAGCTGGAGCGCGGCGGTTCCCACGCCGCTGCCGACGGCATGAATTAAGACGCGCTCCCCCATCTGCAACCCGGCCTGCGTGAAGAGAGCGTCGTGCGCGGTGATGAAGACTTCGGGGATGGCCGCCGCCTGCACGAAGTCCAACTTCTCCGGTATCTCGATGAGCATCCCTTCCTGCTGCACAACATATTCGGCCTGACCACCGCCGCCGGTGATGCCCATCACACGCTGCCCCGTCTTCCATAACTGTACCAGCGGCCCGACAGCGTCAACGACGCCCGCAAATTCGAGGCCGGGAATATTCGAGGGCACTCCCGGCGGCGCGGGATACCCTCCCATGCGCTGCGCGAGATCGGCGCGGTTCAGGCCAGCCGCGCGTACCCTCACACGCACCTGGTCGCCAACGGGCTCCGGCGTCTCGACATCCTGTATCTCCAATACTTCAGGACCACCCGAATGGGTAATCACGACAGCACGCATAGTTCGCTCCTTTATCTCATGTACATAAAAAACTGACCGTACCTATTGTACAATGGGACACCGCTGAGAGGAGAGGTCATGCAGCCAGGGTCGTTCGTATTTTTCCGGTCCCGCATCTCAACATACTCGTTGCATTGAATAAAATACGAAATATGTATCGTTCTCTGCACTGGTGCAATATCTTAATACTTTTTTAATACCAGACCAGACCCGCTTTCTTCCTGGTCTCTAGCTCATTTGTTTAAGTATTAAAGAAGTTTTGAGGGGATAGGTAACTTGTGCAAAGACTTGTATAATTTCAATATTTCTGGTAGAGTAAAACTGATCAAATTCACTCGTGGAAATTTGGTATGTCCCTGTTGCTGACAGGAGATAAGCCGGCTTATGGCAAAACCATACTGCGAGGCAATCAAAACATGGCAGGGTCGAGTCCATGCTAAAATAAGGTATGCCCGGCCACAAAGCGCAATTTGTTTATTTGCACTGAAACGGAGAGAAGGAGACACTACGTGCTACCAGGTTCTACGCTATTTTCTGGCAAAGGAAGAGTTTGTTCGCTCATACTCTGCGTCGTCATGGCTCTCACCGGCCTGAGCGCCTGCGCTCAGAACGGCGGTTCCAATACCACCCAGATTTCGGGACCTGTGAAGATTGGCATCTCGTTGTCGCTCACAGGAGACAGTTCTGCCGATGGACAGGCAATGAAGCAAGGCTACCAACTCTGGCAGGACTACGTCAATCAACATGGCGGCCTGCTCGGCCACCAGGTCCAGTTGACTATTTATGATGATGCCACAAAGCCCGACCAGGCGCGCGTCAACTACGAAAAATTGATAAGTGTCGATAAGGCGAACTTTGTTCTTGGACCTTTTGACGATGCTTTTACAATAAACGGGGCACAAGTGGCCGCCCGTTACGGATATTCCTTCATCCAGGGTACTGGGACTTCTCCTGCTGACTTTACACACAATCTGACCAACATGTTTTCCGTCTCGCTGTCCGCGTCAAAATATTTGGCCAGCCTGGTTAACTACATCCTGTCGCTGCCCGCGAACCTACGCCCCAAGACTGCTGCCTATGCCACTTCGGACGGCCCATTCACCCAGGCTCAGATCGAGCCCGTCGTACAACTGTTACAGCAGGGCGGAATCAAGACCGCTCTGAACCAGGTCTATCCGGCAGAAAATACCGACCTTAACGCAATCGCCGCTAAGGTGGTGAACGCGCACGCAGATATAGCGATTCTGGGTACCTCCGCGCTACCAGAATGTCTTTCCTACTTCAAGTACTTTGAGACGCAGCACTACAGTCCCAAGCTCATCATCGCTACTTCTGGACCCGACCAGGGGAGCGCTTTTGTCAGCGCAGTTGGGAAGAAAAACACCGAAGGCGTCCTCGTCGCGAACGGTGGATGGTGGCCGGCGGTCAAGACCTATCAGAACGATTACTTCGTTCCGGCCTTCATCAAAAAGTTTGGCGGCGCTGCCGGCGATATCTCCTCTGACTCGGTCCAGGCTTTCTCAGTAGGTCAGGTTTTGCAGCAGGCGGTCAATCAGACGCATAGCCTCGATAATGCGAAAATAATCAGTGCATTGCACACCAGCACATTTCAAACTCTCCAGGGACCGGTAAAGTTTGCAGCCGATGGCGAGAACTCGATAGCAGTTCCATACCTGTTCCAATGGCAGAAAGGCTCGCTAATCCCTGTATATCCACAGGAACAGGCCATGGCAAACCTGGAATATCCCAAACCAAACTGGGGTTCTTAGCCTGAACGCCCTTGAGTAGTAACGGAAACGCTTTCCAGCGTTTCCCGCTCTACAATCGCCGCGTGCGTCTAATAACGCACGCGGCAGTTGTATTAGTAGAAAGGCGCTGCTTTTGTCACTGATCATCCAAGGAGTCGTCCTGGGAGTCCTGACGGGTGGTATCTACGCCCTTATGGCATCTGGATTAACCTTAATCTTTGGCGTACTTGAGATCATCAATGTCGCCCAGGGGATACTGGTCGTTTTGGGCGCGTATTTTACCTTCGTGCTGCAACGGTCTCTCCACATCGACCTCTTTATAGGGCTGCTTATCACCATGCCGGTCATGTTTGGCTTCGGCGTGCTCCTCGAATGGGCCTTCATACGCAGGCTCAAGTGGGAACGAACCACGTTGTCTATCCTGGTGACCTACGCTATCGCTCTCATCATCGAGGGAGTATTGGGGTACTTCTTCACTACCAACGTCGTGTCGCTGCACTCCTGGTACATCGATGCGACCGTGCCGATCCACGGATTCTATATCAGCTACATCTACATATTCGTGTTCCTGCTGAGCGTCGTGCTTCTAGCGGGGCTCTTCGTGTTGGTCTATCGCACTGACTTTGGTCGAAAACTGCGCGCATCGATGCAGAACCGTACAGCGGCATCGCTCATCGGCATCAACGTTCCGCGCGTGCAAGCAATCACCTTTGGCATTGGTGTATCCCTGGCCGCGGCGGGAGGAATGGCGTTTGGAGCAACTAACGCCTTCAATCCGGCCAGCTCGTACGATTTGATCTATCGTTTGCTGGTGATCATTGTACTGGGTGGCATGGGCAGCCTGGGTGGCTCCCTCATTAGCTCGCTAGTGATGGTCACTATTGGGGATGTGATTGCCCTGGTCTGGTCACCGGTCTGGTCCAGTACGGTCTTCTTCGTCTTACTTGTGGCGCTCCTGCTTTTTCGACCGCAGGGTCTTTTTGGACGCCTCGAAGGAAGGAAACAATGAAAGCACTCAAAACGCTGGGACTACTGGCATTATTGCTATTCGTGCTGGTGTTCCCGGTGCTGCTCTCACCTAATAATGTTGTGACAGATATGGCGGTTTTCACCTTGATCTACGCGATGGCGGCAACAGGCTGGAATATCTTTTCAGGATATACGGGCTACATTTCGATCGGCCACGCTGTCTACTTCGGACTCGGTGCCTATACCATGGCTCTTGCCTGCCAGGATTGGAACCTCCCAGGCGGGTATTTACCATTTCTGCTACTACCGCTGGCGGGATTGGTCGCGGGCGTGTTCGCCATTCCATTGGGATTTGCTGCCTTGCGTGTGCGACGATACGCGTTTTCCGTTACCACTATCGCGCTTATGTTCATCTTCCAACTCCTGGCCTACAATCTGAGAGGTATCACCCAGGGCTCACTCGGAGTATACCTGCCTCCGCCGACGTGGGGGAGCGGCACTATCGATCTGCCTTACTACTATGTCACCTTCGCCCTGTTGCTCGCGTCTATCGCTGTTTCCTGGCGTATCCGCCACTCAAAATATGGATTGGGTCTCCTGGCGATCCGTGATGACGAAGATCGCGCGTTCGGTCTGGGCTTAAAGACAGGAACGTATAAACTGACAGCCTACGTGGTCTCTGCCATCTTTGTTGGTATAGCAGGAGGTATGTTTGCCTATTTTGTAGGTACAATCTTCCCTCAATTCGCCTTTGATCCCATCGTAGATGTTAACTTAACCACGATTGCGTTCCTGGGCGGCCTGGGTACGCTCACCGGTCCGCTAATCGGGGTTATACTGGTCGTGCCGCTCCAACAATTCCTGACCTTGCAGTTTGGGGGAGAGAGCCTGAATCTCGTCCTGTTCGGCGCGTTCCTGTTGGTAGTCTTACTCTTCCTGCCCCAGGGCATTGTGCCATCACTACAGACCAGGTGGTTATCCTGGAAAGCTTCCCGCGCGAAGGAGCTCCGTACGATCAGCGCTGTAAGTCAGGAAAAGCCCGCTCTCGCAGATAGGAGTGAAGGGTAAAACAATGAGTTTTTTAGAAGTACATGCTGTCTCCAAAGGCTTTGGGGGTATTCAGGCGCTCAATGACTGCTCCCTTAACGTTGAACAGAGCACTATCACAGGGTTGATCGGCCCCAACGGTTCCGGCAAGACAACCCTCTTTAATACGATCACTGGCTACGAGCGCGTAGATACCGGCACAATTCGCTTCGATGACGGAGCTATCACAGGCAAGCAACCAGACAAGATATTCGGCCTGGGCATAGGCCGCACGTTCCAACTAACGCGCGTCTTCTCGCGTCTCACCGTGCTCGAAAATATGCACGTCGCCTTGCCGCGCACTGTGAAAGGGCTGCTCAAACACTGGGGATCTGCGCAAGAGCAACGCCAGGCCCTGGACCTGCTGGACTTCGTGAATCTCACCCAGCTCAAAAACGAGCCAGCAGGCAATCTCTCGTATGGACAGAAGAAATTGCTGGAGTTCGCCATTATTCTGGTGGCCCAGCCGCAGTTGATCTTACTGGATGAGCCGGCGGGTGGCGTGAACCCCACCATGATCAATGAGCTGGCGAGCATGATTCGCACGCTCAACGCAGAGAAAAATATCACCTTCCTGGTTGTTGAGCACAACATGGAATTCGTCATGGGGCTCTGCCATACGGTGAACGTGATGCATCGAGGGACAACTATTGCCGAAGGCCCTCCCGTTGAGGTACGTAAAAACGAGGCGGTACTGGATGCCTATTTAGGAGTGTGAGCATGCTGAAGTTAGAGAACATTTTCGCGGGCTATGGAGGGGGAGATGTCCTTAAAGGGGTGGATCTTCTGGTGGAAAAGGGATCGCTTACCTGCATCGTTGGCCCAAACGGGGCAGGCAAATCCACGGTGTTGCGCGTGATCAGTGGCCTGTTGAAGCCCCGCCTCGGCACCATCACCTTCAATGATCGCTCCATTGTCGGCATGTCAACACCCCACATTCTAGAACTGGGCATTGCTCAGGTCGCGCAGGAGCACAGCCTGTTTCCTGACATGACCGTGCAGGAGAATATGGAGCTCGGTGGACAGCTCCTGAGGAATCGCCGCCTCATTGCCCAACGCCTGGGCCAGATCGAGGAGAGCTTCCCACTTGTCAGGGAACGGGCCAGAGAACGGGCGAGGAGCCTCTCTGGCGGTCAGCAACGTCAGATCGAGATTGCCCGCGCCCTCATGCTCGATCCAGCCCTGGTGCTGGTCGATGAGCCGTCGATGAGCCTTGATCCGAAAACGCTCGCCCAGGTGTTTGAGGCCATTAAGCAGCTGCACGAGAGCGGAACAACGGTCCTGCTGGTCGAACAAAACGTTCGCGCGGGCCTGGCCATTGCCACCCACGGCGTTGTCATGGAGTCCGGCCGTGTGCGCATGCAGGGACCGGCAGAGCAGGTCCGAGAAGACCCTGAGATGGGCCATCTCTTCTTTGGAGGAACTCTCGCCGGGTCTTAGCACAAAGAAAGAGCACCCTTGAGGATGCCCTTTCTTTGCTAAGAGAGAGACGGGATTAAGCGTTCGCGCTGGCGCTGCCCACGGGTGCATCTTTATAGGCAGCCTCCAGGTCGATCTCAATCTTGACCTCTTCGGCTACCAACCAGCCGCCTGCCTCAAGCGCCTGGTTCCAGTTTAGATTCCAATCCTTGCGATTGATCTTCGCCGTCGCTTCAAGGGCAGCAATCTGCTGGCCCCAGGGATTTTTCCCCTGACCGTTATACTGGGCCTTGAAAGTGACAGGCTTTGTAACGCCGCGCATGGTCAGGTCGCCCGTGACGTTGTACTCGTCGCCACTTACATGTTCGACTTTTGTGCTCTTGAAAGTAAGGGTCGGATAGTTCGCTGCGTCGAAGAAATCGGGCGAGCGCAGGTGCGCATCACGCTTCTCGTCGCGCGTATCAATACTGGCCGTCTCGACCTGAGCATCAACCCAGGAATTGGCGGCGTTCTGCTCGTCGATATGCAGATGTCCGCTCAGGACCTTGAAGTGTCCCTTGACGGTGCTGATCATCATATGCTTTACAGAAAATGTTGCCTGTGAATGAGCTGGATCAATTTCCCATGCCATAGTAAATAGTCCTCCGTTTTTCTATGCTTCCTCGTACTCGGGCTAGCAACTCTACTAACTAAGACTACTATAACACAACCACTTTCAATTGTCAAGTAACTAAGCTATGGTTAGCGTTTTTCCTATCCGCAGGGAAGTTGCTTCTATTTGGGATTACCTCATCCTTCCCGCGCGAAACCCCCAATAATGTGGTCGCTCATAATATGCAATCATGGTATAATCTCTACCAACAATATAAAGTAAACAACAAGTGAAGGATACTTTTTATTTATGTTTACCCTCAACGATGTGCTCCAGGGCAATGCCGGTAACTTCTCCTTGCCGGACTCTCCCGATCCCGCTATGGTCTTCCGCGCCGCCCATCACGATAGTCGTCAGATCGGCGCCGGAGATCTCTTCATCGCGATCAAGGGAGCAAAAGTTGATGGACACGCCTTTATCCCCACTGCAGCGCGTGCAGGCGCGCTGGGCGCGCTTTGTACAGAACCAGCCACCGACGTACCGCCCGACTTTTTGCAGATCGTTGTGCCCGACGTAGTTGCCGCGTTGCACGCCACGGCCCGCGTGCGTACACAGCGCCAGGAACATACAACGCTCATCGGGATCACGGGTAGCAATGGCAAGACCAGCACTAAAGAAGCGGTCGCCGCCGTGCTCAGCCGCAAGGCACCCACGCTCAAGACGCAGGCTTCATACAATAACGAGATCGGCTATCCCTTGACGCTGCTGCGCCTGGAACCCACACATCGTTACGCGGTCCTGGAGATGGGCGCACAGTGGGTGGGAGAGCTGGCCTGGCTCTGCCGCACGATCACCAGCCCGAACTGGTCCATCATCACTAACGTCGGCGCGTCACACCTGGAGTTCTTCAAATCGCAGGAGCGCGTGACCATTGCCAAGACCGAACTGGTGCAGGCGCTCGCCACCGATGGCATAGCCATTTTGAACTACGATGATGCCAATGTACGTGGCATGAGCGCGCAGACACGGGCGCGCGTATTGTATTATGGAACGGATACCGCCGCCACGGTGCGTGCAAGCGCGATCGATGGCAATACATTATTTGGACGCAGTTTCATCCTGCACTACCACGGCCAACAGCGGCAGGTGCAATTGCATATACCTGGCGAGCATGGTATCGCCATAGCCCTGGCGGCGGCGGCGGCGGGCTGCGCGGCTGAGATGTCGCTGGACGAGATCGCGCTGGCCCTGGAGGCCCTCAAGCCCGCAACCGGCAGAGGCGAGATCAAGCCGGGTCCGTATGGTAGTACGATCATTGACGATACCTATAACGCCAATCGCCAATCGATCGTCGCCATCACCGATGCCATGCATTCTGCTCCTATAGCGGAGGGAAGCAAGCGCTGGGCAGTCGTCGGCGACATCTTCGAACTGGGACCCTTCGCACGCGCCGAACATCACGCCAGCGGCGTCGCGCTGGCACACAACGTCGACTACCTGGTTGCGCTCGGCGATAAGGCGCGTTTTTATGTCGAAGGCGCGCTGGAGGCTGGCATGCCTGAACAAAATACGTATTATTTTTGTGCGGATGTAGAGGACGCTGGCGAACTGGAAGCGGCTAAACGAGCGGTCGCCGATCTGCTTATCCACGAGGTCCATAATGGCGACCTGGTACTTATAAAAGGCTCGCGTGGTATGCGTATGGAGACGATTCTGGAGATGCTGTAGCTCTCAGGGCGACTCTTGCGGTCGCCTTGCAGGCCGCGCCATCACGTTTTTTCGTCGCCGTAAGTACACGCCTATGGGGGCAAGCCCCATCCCTACTCAAGAGTTGAACTATCGCATTGTAGACAGTTACTACTAGAAGGAGGCGAAAGTGACAGCAAAGAAGTTACGCGTTGGCCTTATTTTCGGAGGTCGCTCAGGTGAGCACGAGGTCTCTCTCGCCTCAGCACACTCGGTTATGTCAAATCTGGATAAAGACAGGTACGAGATTGTGCCAATTGGTATCACGAAGGATGGGTCATGGCACCTGGGAATAGAACCGGCCAGGTTGCAGGCAGCGAGCGTTCAGGGGGGAGCAGGCAATGAAGCGGACCAGGATGCAATGACGGCGGTCACGCTCACCGGAGATCCCAGCCTGCGCCGTCTCATTCCTGTGCAGAGCGGCGAGCAACTGCGCGATAATGGCGAACTGGATGTCATCTTCCCGGTCCTGCACGGCACGTACGGCGAAGACGGTGCGTTGCAGGGCTTGCTAGAGATGGCGGACGTGCCCTACGTGGGCTGTGGCGTCCTGGGCGCGGCGCTGGGCATGGATAAAGAGAAGATGAAGATGCTCTTCCAGAGCATCGGTCTACCCATTATCGACTACCTGGTCTACCGGCGCAACCAATGGGAGCGCGCGCCCGCAAGCATCCTGGATGCCGTTGAGCAGCGCCTGGGCTATCCCATCTTCGTGAAACCGGCTAACCTCGGATCGAGCGTCGGCATCAACAAAGCGCATAGTCGCGCAGAACTGGAGCATGCGATCCAGATCGCCACCGAATACGACCGCAAGATCGTCATCGAGCGCGGCATCACCTGTCGCGAGCTGGAATGCGCGGTGCTGGGCAACGACGAACCGCTCGTCTCAGTCGTCGGCGAGATCATCGCCAGCAACGAGTTCTACGACTACAACGCCAAGTACATTGACAATAAGTCGCAGTGCATCATTCCGGCGCATCTTTCCCAGGCGACCGCCGAGGAGATACGGCACCAGGCCATCCAGGCATTCCTTGCCCTCGACCTGAGCGGCCTCTCCCGCATCGACTTCTTCCTGGAGAAAGAGACAGGCCAGGTCTACATCAACGAGGTCAACACCCTACCGGGCTTCACCGAAATCAGCATGTATCCTAAACTGTGGGAGGCAAGCGGCCTTCCCTATCCAGAGCTACTGAATAGATTGATCGAGCTAGCAATAGAGCGTCACGCCGACCGGCAGCGCAATCGTACAAGCCTGTAGATGCCAGCAGAAGGAGGGTATATAGCGTGTCAGTCACTACGATCGAAACGGTCGCCGTCGAACCGTTAAATATTCCCTTGCGCGAACCCTTCGCTATCGCCACCGGAAGCGTTTCGGAGGCGCGCAACGTCTTGATCACAGTCACACTCAAAGACGGCACCGTGGGGTATGGTGAGAGCGCGCCCTTCACGCCCAGCACCGGCGAATCGCAGGAGACGGCTCTGGCCGCCGCCCACACCTGCGCAAACCTGCTCAAGGGACGCGACGCCGCCCAGTGGCGCTCCCTCGCACAGCTCCTGCAAAGCGTCCACTACGCCCAGGCCACCGTCTGCGCGGGCATGGAGATGGCGCTGCTCGACGCGCTCACCCACTCGTACGGCATCCCGCTGTACGTCTTCCTCGGCGGCGCCGGCTCCTTCGTCGAAACCGACTTGAGCATCCCTCTCGTTACGCCCGAGCGCGCCTACGCGATAGCGAAAGACGCGATGAGGCGCGGCATCAAACGCATCAAGATCAAGGTCGGAAGCAATCTACGCGAGGACGTGGACCGCGTGGAAGCGATCCGCAATGGTGCGCCCCACCTCGGTCTGACGCTCGATGCCAATCAAGGTTACACGCCCAACGAGGCGCTGCTCTGTCTCGAAGCTCTCGACGATCGCGACATCCGCCCGCTTATGATGGAGCAGCCCGTGCATAAAGACGACTACGAAGGGATGCGCTACGTCATGCAACACACCACGGTCCCCATCGCCGCCGACGAGAGCGCCGACAGTCCCGCCTCCGCCGCCCGCCTGATCACTATGGGCGCCGCCAACGTTATCACCATCAAACTTATGAAGAGCGGCATCGTCGGCGCCCTTGATATCGCCGCCCTCTGCCGCGTCTACCACGTCCAGCTCATGATAGGCGCCATGATCGAAACGCGCCTCGCGATCTGCGCCTCCGCCCATGTCGCAGCGGGCCTGGGCGGCTTCCAATTCGTCGACCTGGACACACCAATGCTGCTCGCGGAAGATCCCTTTACCGGTGGCTACCAGCAGCGCGGCGGCGTGTACGATCTGGCGAACGTGCAGCGAGGGCTGGGGATAGAAAGAAACCGCTAACGGTACGCCTCGGCTTGCAGGCTGAACAGCTCGGCATAGCGACCACCCAGCGCCATCAGTTCCTCGTGCGAGCCGCTCTCCAGCAGGCCACCGCGCTCGATGACGAAGATGCGATCGGCCAGGCGCACCGTGCTGAAACGATGGCTGATAAAGATGGCGGTCTTGCCCTCGGTTAATGCCTTGAAGTGCTCAAAGACCTCGTATTCGGCCTGGGCGTCGAGCGAGCTGGTCGGTTCATCCAGGACGAGAATGCGGGCGTCGCGCATAAAGGCCCGCGCCAGCGCGACCTTCTGCCACTCTCCGCCGCTCAACTGCGTCCCATCCTTGAACCAGCGGCCGAGCATGGTATCGTAACCATTGGGCAGGCGCTCGATCACAGCGTTGGCCCCGCTCTTGCGCGCCGAACTTCTGACAAGATCGGTATTCTCTATCTCATCTATACGCCCAACGCCGATATTTTCGCGTGCACTCATATAGTAATTGACGTAATCCTGGAAGATAACACCGACCTGCTCGCGCAGCTCTTTGAGATCGTATTCTTTGATGTTGCGACCACCGATCAGAATCTCGCCCTCGTCGGGATCGTAGAGGCGCGTGAGCAGCTTCACAAGCGTCGTTTTGCCCGCGCCATTGCGTCCCACCAGCGCGATCGCCTCGCCAGCCTTAATAGTAAAACTGACATGTCTTAATGCGGCCTGCGTCTCGGGGTCTTTACCGGGATAGGTAAAACTGACATTGCGGAACTCGACATCCAGCCCCTTGACATCCGGGGACGGCTCGACGGGTGTTGGCTCGGGCGGCGATACAATCTTCGGCTCGTATTCCAGGAATTCGAAGAGCGTCCCGACATAGAGGTTGTTCTCATAGGTGTCAGAGATGCCGTTCAGCAGGCTCTGAAAGCTCTGGCCCGCCTGTACAGCCGATTGTGTATAGAGCAACAGTCCTCCCAGCTTGATATGTCCCGCCACCGCCTGTAGCGCCACATAGATATAGATCGCGCTATTCGCAGCAACCGTCATACCGGACCATACAAAGTTCATGAGGTAGCGTTTGACCAGGATACTCTTGTTCTCCTCATAGAATTTATTGGCGAGCCTTGTGAATTGTTGAATGAAGAAGTTGCCCAGGTTGAAGAGCTTTACCTCTTTATTATAGGTATCGGTCGTCATCAACATATTGAAGTACTGCATGACGCGGCGCTCCGGCGATTGGCGGCGCATGCGCTGATAACCGATCCAGCCGTAGCGCGTGCTGGAGATGAAGGCCGGAATAGGCACGATCAAGGAGATGATAGCCAGCCACCATGCGAGGCGCGTGAGCAGAAAAATCATCGAGAACATGGTGATCGCGGTACGGGCCAGGCCAAAGGTCTGCGAGATCATCGTTACTGGCTGGTAGGTCGATTGATCCGTCGCCTGACGCATCTTGTCGTAAAATTCGGGATTTTCGAAAAAGGACAGGTCGAGCGTATTCGACTTCTCAAGGATCAGCAGTTGAACACGATTCGAAACACGTTCCTGCAAGAGTTGCTGCACGATGTTGCTGAGCGTCCCCAGCAGACTGGAGAGCAGGCTTATGCCCAGTTGCAGCAAGACGGGCACCAGGACAGGGTCGGCGCTGTGTATGCGAATGCCCTCCACCACTCCATTGATCACCAGGTTGGTGATCCAGACGCTGAAGGCAGGCGTGAAGCCCTGTAAAACACTTAAAATTCCCAGCATGATCGTGAGGAGCGCGCTGGTATCCCATACCAGTTTCAAGACACGCGGCAAGCTGGTAAAAGCGCCCGTTACCTGCTTCATGCTGAAACTCTCACGTGCCCTCTCCGATCTTCCTCCCCTGGCAAAGTTTACCGCTTTCATGTCGCTCCTCCGCTTTTCCTATCACAGTATACAGGGCAGAATCGGCCCTTGCCAAAAGTATAACCCGAAAAACTGCGCCACACATTGTTAATGACGACAGTTTTTCGGGCTCGTAAAAAGGGGAGGAGTGCCCTGTCCATTTCTACAGGTGGGCTTATCTCTCTTCGGCTCGATGAATATTAACCTTTTTGATCAGACATTGGATATGACGTCTGCCCATTATATGGGTAAGATGGCGTAGGATAGGGGGCGAAGGCTTTATTATTTTTATTGTTCCCACCTGTCATAGAAGCGGCGGGATAGCGTTGCCCTTCATCTGGCGTCGCAACGGCCCCGGCAAACGCATGATGCAGTGGGCCAGAGGGCGGCCATTGATTTCTATTGCTGGGCCCATTTAAGGCGTTTTTCCCTAAAACATTGTCGATGCGATCATTGCGCAGCTTGAAGGCACCCACCGACGACTGCAATTGTTGGGCCTGGCTGGCAAGGCGTTCCATGCTCTGTGCCACAGAGTGTGTAGTGGCGCTGTTCTGCTGCGTGGAGTCGGAGACAGCCCGCATGATCTGCATGACAGTATTCGAAGATATCGATTGCTGCCTGGCAGACTGGTTGATGACGGTAATCTCTTGCGCTTGCATTTCGACGACGCTAAAGAGGGCATCGAGTGATTTGCCTGCCTGCTGGGCCACAGTCGTCCCCGCCAGAGTCTCACGCTCCGTATCTCTCATGGAGATTGCCACAGCGCCAATGTCTTCGCGTACCGCGCGGATAAGCTGGGTGATGGAGTAGGTCTGAGCCTTTGCGTTCTCTGCCAGGCGCCGGATGTCGTCGGCGACGGCGCGGAAGCCCCTGCCACTCTCACCGGCCATCGCTGCTTGAATGGCTGCGTCAAGCGAAAGGCGATTCGTCTGATGAGCGATGCTGGCAATGATCTCGATAACGTTATTGATGGTACGGGAGCGCTCTCCCAACGTCTGCACCTTACTTGATGTAGCCTGCACATGATCCTGAATGCGCCCAATACCTTCAACCGTCGATTGCACGGACTGGCGTCCCACCTGAGCCGTCTGGCGCGCATCTACAGCAGTTTTGTGCAAAGACTGCGCTCGTTCGGCAACCTGGCGACTTACACCTGCCATATGCTCGACCTCGCGGGCCGCCTGGATGATCTGATTGATCTGGACGTCAGCCGACATAACCAGTTGCGCCGTGCGCTCCAGCGTCATCGTCGTGCCACCCTCCACTTCAGCCGCAACCGTTTGCACACGTACGATAAGATTGCTCAGTTCCTCAACCATGTAGTTGAATGAGTCGGCAAGCGCGCCCAACGCTCCTGCTGTTACCTCCGCCTCTATGCGCAGATCACCTTCACCGACGCCGCTTACCTCGTTCAACAGCTTCTCGACCTGGGCTTGCAGATCAGCATGCTGGTTCCGTGTTATCTGTAGCAGGCGCACAATATTATCCAGCATCATATTCATCGACTTTGCAACCTGGTTGATTTCATCGCGCCCCGGCGTCTCGGCACGCGCGCTCGTATCGCCCGCAACGATGCGTTCTGTGAGCCACGCCAGCCGATGCAACGGTCGTGTGATAGTACTATTTACAATCAAGGCGGCAAACAAGATGATGAATACCACGAAGAAGAGCGCGATGGCCGTAGCAATCAATACAGGCTGCGATAGCGATGGTCCGACCGCTGTCACCGTCTTGCCTGTAAGCACCGCGTCATCAACGACCTGCTGCCAGCTATTCTTGAGAGTCGAAAACTTGAGGTTGACCTGGTAGAGATTGGGATACACTTGCTCATACAAAGCATTGATCTGGGCCGGAGATAGGGCGGGGCGGGGCACGTTAGACCCGGGAGTCGGGAGGATGTAGTTCGTCTCTATACTCTGAAGCTGAGCGAGCACTTTGCCCTGCATGTCGTCATATCCGGGCCATTCCTTACCGATCACGAGGCTCAGCGCGTTGTGTTGATCCTGAATAATGGTGCTCATAGGATTGTCACGCTGAATAATGGTGCGGATCGTACTCATATTCGCAGAGGTCGAGAGATCATAGGTGTCCTGGTACTGATTCAGATTTTGCTGAAAGTCCGCCTCGCGGGCCTCAAGATCACTGTTAATCAATGCGCCCGAAGCGCCCAGTGAAGGGTCCTTCACATTCTGACCAAGGCTGGCAAAGATATTATTATGCAACGTCTGTAGCAGAGCATTCATACGCTCAAGGTTGTTTTGCTGTTCCGATGCAATGCTCTGTGCATCAAAACTCATTGATACAGCCTGACCGCGTTGAGTCAACGATTCCAGGTAGAAGTTTCCAAGTATGAGAATGATGATACCTGGTATGACCGCCGCAAGTGCAAATATGACGGCGAGGCGGCGGAAAATCGGTATGTTGCTCAGAAATTTGAACATAAAATAGTGATCCCTTCTCAAACCAGTAGACGACTTTTGGCATGGAACAGCCTCTCCCAGGCATGCTCTGTAATACAAATATGATGTGCACAATCCCCAGTTATACCAGGAGCCCATATAATATATGTTGGCTCGCCTACCTTGTGGAATAATGTACCAGATTATTATCTTCTGTCAAGTTGATGAGCCTTTCTATCCAGCCTTCGCGGCCCTCAATCACAGCTAAAGCGTGCGACATCTTAATGACGAAGCCAGTATCTCATCTATCTCTGCCTCTATTATATGGCTCCACAGGAGTAGCTATCCTCCGGTATTATTTTCCACATAAAGAATCTATTAAAAATGTATTAAGATTTATCACTCTTCTCTCTGCGACAGACAAATGACTACTAGCAGTACCAATGGCATGATGATTTCATCTGTGAAAGGCATTCTCGCTACAAACAGCCACTTCACTTTCCATATTACTGCGCGGGCTTGCCTTGTAGCCAGACAAATATTTTGCATATATATGCAAATTGCAAAATAGGTGCCATTTTTATTAGACACACGCATAACTTACATGCTATACTTCTTGCGTAGCCATCTTTTTTCAGCAGCACATTAACGGAGAACAGTTATTATGACTACGAGTGAACGTAGCTCAGAGACCTTCAGTGTAAAAAGCACACAGGAAAAAATTGCAGAGCTGCATGATTTACAGGAGGCCACCAAGCTAGGTGGCGGTCTGGCTCGTATCGAGGCTCAACATAAGAAAGGGAAGCTCACAGCGCGTGAGCGCATAGATCTCTTGCTTGATCCTGATACCTTCAATGAGCTAGACATGTTTGTTACACACCGCGCTACGGATTTTGGTTTAGATGAACAGCGAATTCCTGGCGACGGGGTTGTTACGGGGTATGGACAGATCGATGGCCGCCTCGTCTACGTTTTCTCGCAGGATTTCACCGTCTTCGGCGGCTCGCTCTCGGAAGCGCACGCCGAGAAAATCTGCAAGATTATGGACCTCGCGATGAAGAATGGCGCTCCCGTGATCGGCTTGAACGATTCGGGCGGAGCGCGCATCCAGGAGGGCGTGGTGAGTCTGGGGGCCTACGCCGATATCTTTTTACGCAATACCCTGGCCTCTGGCGTGATTCCACAGATTTCAGCCATTATGGGACCTTGCGCGGGCGGCGCTGTCTACTCGCCAGCGATCACGGACTTTATCTTTATGGTAGAGGAAACGAGCTATATGTTCGTCACGGGTCCCAACGTGGTAAAGGCGGTTACGCACGAAGATGTAACATTCGAAGACCTGGGCGGCTCTCGGGTGCATAACAGCGTGAGTGGCGTGGCGCATTTCTCATGCCCCAGTGAGCCGGACTGCATCCGCATGCTACGCCAGTTGATGAGCTTCATCCCTTCCAACAATCTTGAGGATGCTCCGCGCATTATTCCTACCGACTCGCCCAAACGCGTCGCGGAAGAACTGGACACCATCATCCCCGACAATTCCAGCAAACCCTATGATATGAAGAATGTTATCGGGCATATCGTCGATGACGGCGACTTTTTCGAGGTGCAGCCGCATTTCGCCCCAAATATCCTGGTCGGCTTTGCCCGCTTGAACGGTCGCTCCGTCGGCATCGTGGCCCAGCAGCCGCGCGTTATGGCCGGCTCGCTCGACATCAACGCTGCGGACAAGGCGGCGCGCTTCGTGCGCTTCTGCGACTGCTTCAACATTCCTATTATCACGTTTGAAGATGTGCCCGGCTTCTTGCCAGGCGTGGGACAGGAGCACAGCGGCATTATCCGCCACGGCGCCAAACTGCTCTACGCCTACTGCGAGGCAACGGTTCCCAAAATCACGGTGATTACGCGCAAGGCCTACGGCGGCGCCTACGATGTGATGAGCAGCAAGCATGTGCGTGGCGATATCAACTACGCCTGGCCGACTGCTGAGATCGCGGTGATGGGGCCGGAGGGCGCGGTCAACATCCTTTTCAAGAGCGAGATCGACGCAGCCGATGACCCGGAACAGCGCCGCAAGGAATTGATTGCCGAATACACACAGATGTTCGCCAACCCGTATATCGCCGCCAGCCGTGGCTATATCGATGAGGTGATCGAGCCCGCTATGACGCGCATCAAACTGATCAACGCCCTGGAGATGCTTAAGAACAAACGCGATACCAATCCGCCGAAGAAACACGGCAATATTCCGCTCTAAGCCTGGAGGAACGATGGCGCTCTATCCTCGGGTAGAGCAATCTTTTATCTGTCAACTCTTTGTAGACAATCATGAGTTATCCCGGTAACTGTTCAGGACTCATCAAGAGATACCGGGATAACTCATACCATATCCCTCGCGTCACGAGAAGTACATCCCAAAAAACCGATCCTGACCCTCGTTAACATAAAAGATGTTAGATCATGTCATGCAAATACGCATATTTCAGAGGGAGGCGTACTCAATGTCGACGGATACAACAGCAAATGCTGCAGGTGGGGGCGCACCTGTACAGATGGGCAGTATAGCGGTTACGACTCATCACAATGATAATGGTCGTACCGGAGCCAATCTGCAAGAAACTATTCTTACGACAGCAAACGTAAATCCACAAAAATTCGGCAAGCTGTTTGACCGCCAGGTCGATGGCCAGATCTATGCACAGATCCTCTACGTAAATCAGGTAAGCATTCCCAATAATGGTGTTCACAATGTTGTGTACGTGGCGACCATGCACAATTCGGTGTACGCCTACGATGCCGACGATCGCAATGCAACCGCGCCGCTGTGGAAGCGCGAGGTGATGCATCCACCGGTCTCACTGCCGGATGGACGCATAGGCGCCAGCGATAACTATCACGATATCGCCATGGAGGTGGGCATCCTTAGCACACCTGTCATTTCGCTTGAGCACAACGCTCTCTACTGCGTCGCTGCGACACGATCTGGCCCACCTGCTCCAGATGCTGCAAAAAGCCAGCCAGACACCCCTGATAGTATCAAGAATTACGCCCATTTCCTCCACGCTCTGGATCTCGCGACAGGGGAGGACCTGGTTAATCCCGTTCAGCTTGCAGCCAGTTATCCTGGACATGGATACGTTGCAAACCGTCGTGGAGATATCATTGAAAACGGGCAGGTGACGTTCATCAGTAACAGGCAGATTCAGCGCTCTGCATTGTTGCTAGCAAACGATACCATCTATATTGCGTTCGCGGGATACGAGGATACGGATCCCTATCACGGCTGGATTCTAGGCTATAGCGCTCAGACGCTGCAACAGGTTGCTGTATATAATACGACTGCAAATGGTGGCCAGGGAGGAATCTGGCAGGGCGGTCAGGGACCTGCCGCTGATAGCGATGGCAACATTTATGTATTAACGGGAAATGGGTCGCCAACTCAGCAAACACCAACTCCGGATGGCACTATGCTCGGAGATTGCGCGGTCAAGCTCAATCCAGGGCTCAGAGTTTTGGACTGGTTCCTTCCATACAACTTTCCAGATCTTTATAGCTCGGATAACGATCTTGGCTCGTCCGGTCCGATGCTGATACCCGGTACCAATCTCGTGATTGGAGGCGGGAAAGAGGGCAAGTTCTTCCTGTTCGACAAAAATAAGATGGGCAGATTTGTTTCAACAACGAATAACAATGCCCAGATTCTGCAGTGGTTCTACATCATTCTCCCCGAGGACCTCAATGATCCCTACACGATGGCATTCCGGAAAACGCACCATATTCATGGCGGTCCGATCTTCTGGACCGGCCCGATGGGCGCGTGGCTCTACATTTGGGCAGAGGATGATGTGCTCAAGGCGTTTCAGTTTAAAAATAATCGTTTCTTTACGACATCGATTCCGGCGAAGCCTGCCCCTCCCAATAAAGGTAAATCATTCCCTGGCGGCTTCCTGGGCGTTACGGCTTCAAAGGCTGCCAATGTGCCAATTGGAGACGAGATCGCTATGCCCGGAGGCGCAATATCGATCTCCGCCAATGGAGGAAAAGCAGGAACGGGTATTGTCTGGGCCTCGCATCCTCACGGACTGGATCCAAACGCAGGCATCGATGCAAACCAGCACGTTGTGAAGGGCATCATGCGCGCCTACAACGCCGAGAATCTGACGAAGGAGTTGTGGAATAGCGAGATGAATCCACACGATAGCATCGGCAATTTCGCGAAGTTCAATCCTCCCACCGTTGCTAACGGGAAGGTCTACCTGGCGAGCTTTGGCAGTGTGCCGATCCCTTCAGGAGGCGATATACGGAAGCTGCAACCTCCGGACATACAAAAAATCCAGGCCAGCTACCACTTCTCGGTGTATGGTCTTCATTGAGTCAGTAACTCTTCAGATCCTGCTTCCGGACTCCTCGTGGCTCCGCGCGCGACGCGGCTCGCACCAGTCCGGTGTGGTTGGCGCCAGGGCGGCTCGGGCCGCCCTGGCGCCAACCACACAAAAATAGCCAGGAAGTCCTCTTTCTCCCTTCATACTTTGCCTCATTCGCAGATAAGCATATACTGTACGCGTAGGCAGTGGCTCTCCTCGTGATCTATAGGACGAGGACGAGGAGCACTATGGCTGCAGATTTTCTGGCAGGAAAGGGTTTATGATGAACGCGCACCAGTTCTACTCGCACTTCTCGCGACGCTTCCTGCATCATGTTTTCTACCCGGCTCCAGTTCCGTTGCCGCGCACACGAGCATTCTGGTGGGCGCTGGGCGTTGTGCTTCTGGCTACGCTGCTCTTCGCCAGCTTCTTTATTCTCTATCTCACCGGATCGCAGGACGCCTTTCTGACGCACGCCGAAGACCTCGGCATCATGGATCAGGCGCTCTGGAACACCATCCACGGGCACTTCCTGCTCCAGACCGTCTGCAATAGCGTGACCGATACGAATTGCTACAGCCTGGGCGGCGTCTCACGTTTCGCGATTCACTTTGAGCCCGTCCTGCTTCCCATCTCGCTGCTGTACCTGTTCGCATCCACTCCGAAAGCGCTGCTCGTGCTTCAGACACTGATCGTCGCCAGCGGGGCTTTTCCCGCCTTCTGGCTGGCGCGCCTGCGCTTGAGAAACGAATGGGCCGGCGTGGCCTGCGCACTGCTATACCTTCTATACCCGGCCCAGCAGCAGGCTACGGTCTTCGACTTTCATGCTGTAACCTTCACCGCCTCGTTCCTGCTCTTCACCCTGTATTTTCTCTATACGCGTCGTACAGGCTGGCTGTTCGTCTTTGCGCTCCTCTCGATGGCCTGTAAGGAGGAGATACCGGGCATTATCGCGCTGCTCGGCCTCTGGTCCTGTGTCTTTCAGCACCGCTGGAAGAGTGGACTCGCCCTTACGTCGCTGGCCTGCATATGGGTAGTCGTTAGCCTGATCATGACCCACGCCTTCAGTCCAACCGGAGACTCGTTGCTCGCGTCCCGCTACGCCTATCTGGGGAACAGTCCCGGTCAGATCGCGCGCACCGTATTGCTCCACCCGCCCGAACTGGTGAGGCAGCATGTGCTCGAACAGAGCCACCTGTTCTATCTGCGCACGCTGTTTACCCCGACCGGTTATCTTGCCCTGCTGGCACCCTGGGTCCTTGTCCTGGCGCTACCGACGCTGGTCCTTAACCTGTTCAGCACGGATGTGCAGATGTATAGCGGCCTGTTTCAATATAATGCGGAGATCGTTCCCATTCTCATCTTTGCGGTAATCGAGGCACTTGTGCTCATTCAATGGATTATCCAACACATCGCGGCCTGGATAGAGAGCCACGTGGATAGCGGTGTGGACAGGCTGGTGAGAACGTGGCAAAGGCCGCTGAAGCGCATGGCCCTGCTGCTGCTGCTGGTGGGATATATCTTCTTCAACATGGTGCGGGCCGATGCCGTGCATGCCATCATGCCCTTTTCGCAGGGGTTTGCCTGGCCGCATCCCTCGGCGCATACAGCGCTGGCTCAGGCGATTCTGCGCGATCTACCTCCCACCGCTTCGGTCTCGGCCCAGTCCGCGCTCGTCCCGCATATCAGCCACCGCACCGATATCTATCTCTTCCCCTATGCCGATACTATCGCGGATTACGACCTGCTCGATGTGACCAGCGATCCCTACCCGTTTGTGAACTCACTGGACTACATCCGCGAGGTGAAGAAGCTCCTGCTGGGTGGGAACTACGGAGTCGTGACCGCCCAGGACGGATACCTGCTCTTGAAGCGCGGCCTCCCACCGCCAGGCGTCTCTTCGTACCCGGCAATGCGATTGGCAAATGCAATAGATGCTAGCCTGTTGGCGCCAAAGCTGCCCGAGCAATTTTGCTCCTACATCGACGCGCCTCCTGATAAATTGTCGTCCCCCGTACAGGTCGAGTTTTCACAGCCCGGTTCTCCCTCTGCACGCCTGGATCTCGTTGGATTCACGCTGCAGGCACCCGGCACGCTGAGCCTCTCGACCGCTTACCTGTCAGTTACGACGTCATGGCAGGTGAAGAGCCCGATAAAGACGCCGCTGCAACTGGTGGTCCTGATCAGCGATAAAAATGGCCAGGAGCACTTTGTGAGCAGAGACATCCCGTCGATCTTCTGGTGCCAGACCAATACCTGGAAACCTGGAACGATCGTAACCGTGACAAGCCGCGTTTTCTTCCTGGGAGACCTGCATCTTCCAGTTGGACCCGCGCATATAGCTCTCGCGCTGGTACCCCTGCTTCAATCTAGCAGTACAATGATGGACGTGCAGGCCCGACTCCCCCTACAGGTCCTCCACGCGCCAGCAACCGTCAGGTCGTCGCAGGACACGCGCGCTCTCCAATTGCTACCACTGACACTGGTTCCATAGGGGGAGAAGATAGCATAGCAATTCTCAAGCTTTTATGTCTATTTCGAAAACTATCTAGCGCGGAATCAACGAATTCAGCTAGAAAGGCAAACGCATCATGTAGAAGTGACAAGAGATGGAGAGATCGGCTATACGCCTTAATTTTGAAGATGGTATAGCCGATATAGAACTTCAGTGGAATAGGAAGAGATTAAGATCAGCAACACCATATCGTTACTTTCTCTTCTCTTTCTTAACCAGATCTTAACGATTTAGCAACTATTGTTTCCATGCAGCTAGCTGTATGCTTGTCCGGGGCCCATTGGGCTTTATGGAATCTATTACTGAATACTATAAATAACTAAATATGCAAATACCTGCATTTTAGTCATCGACTACTTTATCAAAGGAGCTGTAGTGCTATGACATTTTTACGGCGACGACTCCATCTCGCTACCACAGGCGGGATAGCATTGTTCCTTCTGCTTGCCCTCAGCCTTGTAACGGCAAATAACAATGCTTTCGCCTCTATTCACACGTCGAGCCTCTCTTCCTCCAGCGCGCAGGCAAGTCAGGCGACCGCCGCGGCGGCAAATACTGCTGTAACTACGTATAAAGAAGATAACTCCCGCTCGGGGAACCACACGACTGAGACAACCCTCAACACGAGCAACGTTAATCAGAGTAGCTTTGGAAAACGTGTTTCCTATCCTCTTGATGGGCAGTCGTATACTCAACCGCTTTACCTTCCCAATGTCACGATCGGGGGAACAAGCCACAACGTCGCCTTCGTAACGACCGAGCACGACAGCGTTTACGCCTTCGATGCCGACCAGACCAGCGCGGTCGCTCCGCTCTGGCACGTGAACTTCCTCAATCCGCCCTCGGTGGTCTCGCCCTCCAATACCGATGTCGCCTGTAACGACATGGTTCCAGAAGATGGTTTGAGCGGAACGCCCGTGATCGATACCAGCACCAGCACGCTCTACGTCGTCGTCATGACGAAAGAGGGTACCAATTTCATCTACCGCCTGCACGCACTCGACATCGAGACGGGCCAGGAGAAGCCTGGAAGCCCGGTGCAAATCTCGGCCACGGTCTCAGGCACAGGCAAGGGCAGCGTCGGCGGCAAGATCACGTTTAACGCCCAGACGGAGCGGCAGCGCGCCTCCCTTGTCTTTGCCAACAACAACGTCTATATCGCCTGGGGCTCGTTCTGCGACAACGATCCCTATCATGGCTGGATCATGAGCTACTTCTACAATGGATCACAGTTCACACAGACCGCGGTCTACAACTCCACCCCGACCGGGACGCGCGGCGGCATCTGGGGCGCAGGCGGCGCTCTCTCCGCCGATAGCAGCGGCAACATCTACTATGTCAGCGGCAATGGTGATTTCAACGCCAATACAGGTGGAGCAAACTACGGTGATAGCTTCGTCAGGCTCAACTCCAGCCTCCAGGTGCAGGACTACTTCGCGCCCTTCAATCAGCAGTGTCTGGAGAACGAAGACGCGGACCTGGGTTCGGGAGGCGCATTGCTCATTCCCAGCATGAGCCGCATCATCGGCGCGGGCAAGGAGGGGCGCATCTATGTGCTCAATTCGCAGAATCTGGGCCACTACAATACCGTCGCCAGTCCCTGCACTGACCAGACGCCCACCAACATCGATAAAATTGTACAGGAACTGCCTCCTTCGACCATCGGAGGAATGTATAGCAACGCCGCGTACTGGAAAAACGCCAGGGGCCAGCAGTACGTCTACTTCGCGGGCGCCAATGATAGCGCCAAGATGTTCGCACTGAACAGCAACGGCACGCTCGCTACTGCTCCCTCCTCGAAGTCACCGCAAACCTTTGGTTTTACCGGCGGCAATCCCACCGTCTCCAGCAATAACGGCGCCGCTGGCACAGGCATTGTCTGGACGGTCGATCCCACGCCAGCTCTGCGCGCATACGATGCGACGGACCTGACCAAACAGCTCTACAGCACCACGCAGAACACCGCGCGTGACGGCCTGGATAGCTATGTGAAGTTCAGCACCTCAACCGTTGCAAACGGCGAGGTCTTTGTTCCAACGAAGACCGCCCTCGACATCTTCGGGCTGCTCTCGAACAGCGGCGTAACACCAACGCCAACAACGCCGACGCCAACAACGCCGACGCCGACGCCGCCTCCATCGACACCTTTTAACAACGTTGGCACCAGCCACGACAATGCAACAACGAGCGCTAACTACGACAACGCGGGCAACAGCTACTCAGCCGAGGCTCTGGGAGCCGACGGCATCATCGCAGGAGGAACCGTTAATCCCGATGGCATCGCCTACACGTGGCCCGGCGCCAGTCCGGGTACGGCGAACGACTACCAGGCAAGCGGGCAGAAGATAAATCTCGCGCCCGTCGCGAACGCCGACCACCTGGGCTTCCTGGGCTCCGCGACCAATGGTGCGAGCAGCGGTACGGCGACGATCACCTATACGGATAACTCAACCCAGCAGTTCACGCTCGGCTTTACCGACTGGGCCGTGGTCAAGCCTGTCTTTGGCAACTCTCTCGTCGCGGTAATGACCTACCGCAACACCAGGAGCGGTCAGCAGACGAAGACGAACTACCTGTTCTCGGCTACCTTCGCCTTACAGGATGGCAAGACCGTCCAGAGTGTGACGCTGCCGACAACAACGACCGGCGGCCAGCTCCATGTCTTCGCAATTGGCACCAGTTCGCTGAGTTCGCCCATCTACAACAACGTTGGCATCACCGACGACGGGACGATGAATCCAGGCTTTGACTCGGACAACGGCAACATCGCTCCCGGCAACTACGATGGCGCGTATTATAGCTACTCTGCTCAGGCGCTACAGGTCGACGGCATCACCCCAGGCTGGTCGATAACCAACAACGGCATCACCTACACCTGGCCCAATATTACCGCGAGCGAAGCCGAAAACTACCTGGCCAATGGACAGACGCTCGCCGTCTCGCCCGTCAGTCAGGCAAACAGGCTGGGACTGATTGGATCGGCGGTCAACGGCGCAACGTCCGGTACCGCAACGGTCACCTATACGGATAACACGACCAGGCAATTCACGCTCGGCTTTACCGACTGGACAAAGGCGACCGTCTCCTTCGGCAACAGCGTCGTCGCGAAGATGCCCTATCGCAATACGTACAATGGCGGCAGGCAGACGATCACGACGTACCTGTTCTCGACCAGCGTCGCGATAGATCCGAACAAAACGGTCAAGAGCGTGACGCTTCCGGCAACGGTCACCGGCGGCCAGATCCACGTCTTTGCGGTCGGCACCGGTTCGTCTACCGCGCCGATCTACAACAACGTAGGTATCACGGACAACGGCAATGTCGTCCCTGGTAACTTCGATGGCGCGGGCAACAGCTACTCCGCCCAGGCCCTGCAAGCTGCCGGCCTCAACGCGGGTGACAACTCGTTCGATCCAACCCGGACGGTGACCTTCACCTGGCCCGGCGTCCCTGCCGGCACGGCGGATAACTACCTGACCCGCGGGCAGGTTATTCCGATAACGCCGGCGGCGAATGCGACCATCCTGGGCTTCCTGGGATCGGCGGCCAACGGTGCAACGTCTGGTACGGCGACGATCACCTATACGGATAACTCAACCCAGCAGTTCACGCTCGGCTTCAGCGACTGGACGCTCAAAGCCAGTACGGTTCAGCCTTCTTTCGGCAACCAGATCTCGTACACCGCGAACTACCGCAGCAATCCCCGCGCGACGGGTGGGCGTGAGAATGTCAAGACCTACGTCTTCTATGCCAGTTACACTCTGCCGACGAACGGCAAGACGATCAAGAGTGTGACGCTCCCATCGTCGGTGACTGGCGGACAGATGCACGTCTTCGCCATCACCACGAAATAATGCACAGGCCGGTGCCCGCCTCTAACGGACACCGGCCCTGCATACAGAGGGCGCTACCCATTCTTTTGCGAATAGGTAGCGCCCTCTCTCATGCGTAGAGCGGCAGATTGCTACTCCTTCTCGATCAGTTCAAGCAACACTCCGCTGGTCCCTTTGGGATGCAGGAAGATCGCCCGTCCCTCGGCAGCAATACGCGGCTGCTGATCCAGGACAGGCGCGCCCTTCTCTTTCATCTCTTGCAGAGCTTCGTCGATATTCTCTACTTCGAGGCAGATGTGGTGCAGGCCCTCTCCACGCTTCTCCAGGTACTTCGCCAGCGTGGAGCCAGGTACGGTCGGCTCGATCAACTCTATCTCGCTGCCGCCGGGACCGCCCATGGGGAGAAAGGCGATGCGCACCTGTTCGGTGGGCACCTCCTTGATCTCGCTCGGAACGATGCCCAGCGTGTCGCGATAAAAGGTGAGCGCCTGCTCGATATTACGTACGATAATCGCTACGTGATCAATGCGCTTCGGCATAGGTTTTTGCTCCTTTTTACCCTGTCGTATTCACTAATTGCCACAGTGAACAAGATGAAAATCGCTCTGCTGCAACCGCGATGGTACGGCGGTAAAGACGCCAACGCTATGCTGAATGGTACTGGTGAGCGTGCGTAACGCCATCAGTGCGCCGATACGCGTCTCTTCGTCGTAATGGAAAAGGTCCGCCATCTGCTCAAATTCAGCCTGCGTCAATACTTCATATGAGAGATCTGGCTTGACCAGGACGCTCAAATCCAGATCGATGTAAGACAGGCGATCAAGCTCTATGGTGGCTGGCTGGATAATGGCGGCGTAGGTATGAATCAGCGTTCGATCATTATAAAAAGCGCTGAGCATGTACCAGCGCTGTGGCCAGAAAAATTGCAGACAATTGCTCCTCAGAGGGCGCGTACCCGTCGCCCAGCGCATCGGCGTACCCACGGGCAGCCAGAGCCGTAAAAGATCGTTCGACTCTTCGGGAGCCTGCTCATCGCCAAGCTGCATTCCCTCGTTTAGTCTGTATGTTCGCCAGGATCCACGTAGCCCCTGGTCATAGCTACGACTCTCAACCAGAAAGTCTTGTTGCATGGTTACACTCCCTTCCTCAGCCCTCATAGTACGCAAATCTGTCCCCGTCGTCAAGCATCGATAGGACTTTCCTTCCGCCCACGGACATGTTTCAGGACCATTGGTGAAATGTATATGCTATATGCATATAAGTACAAAAAACATATATTTTATTTACTAAGTATACCATATTTCTTATTATAAGCAGAACAACGGTAGTTGCTGCATATATTTACGTGTTTTCCCCTGCAATCCTCTCAGGCAATATCTATTTCATTTGCTATCGACGTGTTGTAGAATAGAGGCACGTTTATCATCTGAGCCTTAGCACTTACGGCTGCCAGGAGCAGAAACAGAGTACACATGCGCTGTCCGAACTGTCAAACCATCAACCCACCAAACGCAAAGTTCTGCCTTGAGTGCGGCAATCGCCTCGTCGTCTGCCCAAACTGCGGCACGGTGAATCTGCCAATCGCCAGGTTTTGCATCGAATGTGGCACGCAGTTGCAGCCGAGGAGTGAAAACACCGTGCCCGCGGTAACGGCCCCACAGGTCGTCGATGCGCGCCCGGCAAGCAATGGAGCCGTGCCCACCGAAGTCCTGCTCCCGCCCGAAGAGCGACGCATAGTTACCGTCATGTTCGCGGACATCACCGGCTCGACGCCGCTCGCAGATCGCCTGGACCCCGAAGATATGCGCGCCATTCTCACCGGGTACTTTAACCTGATGACCGAGCAGATACGCAAGCATGGCGGCACCGTTGAGAAATATATTGGAGACGCGGTTATGGCGGTCTTTGGTTCTCCCATCGCCCACGAAGACGATCCCGATCGTGCTATTCGCGCCGCGCTCGACATGCATGCGGCTCTTAGCGAATTTAACGAGCGACGGCTGGCGCTGGACCCGGAGGCCAATCGTCTGCAGATGCGCATCGGTATCAATACAGGCGAGGTCGCTATCCCTGACAATAGCTCGTACCAGCGGCAGGATTTTCTGATTACGGGCGACGCGGTCAACGTGGCCGCCCGGCTACAGCAGGCAGGGGCACCCGACACCATTCTAGTAGGTGAGCGCACTTATCTGGCGACGCGCGAGGTCTTCGATTTTCGTCCCATCGCACCGCTGCATCTCAAAGGAAAGGCGGAACCGATCCTGGCCTGCGTCGTGCAGGGGCTTCGCAGGCGCACGCCGACCGTTACGCAGCATCCGCGCGGCATCGAGGGCAGATCGGTTCGCCTGATAGGGCGCACATTGGAGCTAACGCTGTTGCACGCGAACTTTGCGCGCGTCCAGGCCGAACGCCATCCACATCTCGTTACTATTCTCGGCGCTCCTGGCATCGGCAAATCGCGCCTGGTCCGCGACTTTATCGAGCGCGAACAGGAACGCGCCAAAAGCACCTCGGCTCTCAGCCACCATCTCCCCCTGAAAGTTCTTATGGGTCGTTGTCCGCCATATGGCGAGGGCATCACGTACTGGCCCCTGGTCGAGATCCTGCGCTCGCTCCTGCAGGTCCAGGACGATGATAACCTCGACGTGCTCCAGCAGCGCTTCGTAGAGTTTGTGCGGGACATGCTCAACAATGCACAGCGCAGCGAGTCGACGGATGAAATCGCGGGGACCATTCTGCGCAGCATCGGCAGGGAACTGAGCGGCAAGCTGCTCCTTCCTGAAAGGGAGCGGATGAAACGCGAGAACCAGCTCAGCACACACAATGTGAGCGTCAAGCAGACTGGCACCCAGGTAGCATTATTGCGCGCCTGGCGCGTTCTTCTTGAGTCACTGGCGGAGCAGCAGGCGCTCATCATCGTGGTAGACGATCTGCAATGGGCCGATGAGGCGCTGCTCGATCTGCTGGAATATCTCACCGACCGCATCTCGTCGGTCCCCATTCTCTTCCTTTGCCCGGCGCGCCCCGATTTCTTCGAGCGCCGGCGCGATTGGGGCGGCGGGCGGCGCAACTTTACCACCATCGAACTGGAATCGCTCTCGCGCGAGGAGAGCAGTGAGTTGGTTGACGCGCTGCTGAACACCACCGATCTGCCGGAGGTCCTGCGTCACACCATTCTGAGCCGGGCGGAGGGCAACCCTTTCTTTGTAGAAGAGATTATTCGCATGTTTATCGACCAGGGAGTACTGACCTGCGAAGAGGATCACGAGCATGGCATCGAATGCTGGCGCCTCGGGACAAACAATGAGACGCTTCTGCGCGACCTGACTAAGCCGGGCGAACGTCCCGATGACACTCTGATCAACATGCACTACGTCCTGCCACTGCCACGCGTCCCCGATACTATTCAAGGTGTCCTGGCCGCGCGCGTCGATCTGCTCAATCCGACCGAGAAGCTCATCCTTCAGCACGCGGCTGTGGCTGGTCGCACCTTCTGGCTCTCCGAACTACAGCTTCTCGCGCCCGATCTCAATGCCGCGACTATTCTGGATGTGCTGTCATCGCTGGCTGCACGCGAGTTCGTGGCGGAGTCGGAGAGAGGTGTACGCAGCCCTGTCGAGCACGATCACACCTTCGCCTTCAAACACGTGTTGATCCGCGACGTCGTCTACAACAATATTCCGCGTATGCGCCGCTCCCAGGAGCATGCACGCATCGCACACTGGTTGGAAGAGACGGCAGGCAACCAGCAGGCTGCCTACGCTGAGCTGCTCGCCTACCACTACCAGCAGGCCCTGGCTACCTGGTCTATAGGACTGTCGATGTCGTCGATCGAAGCGCACAACCCTCTTGATATCACGGAGCCTCCACTGCATCTGACACGCCCGGAGCTGCGCCGCCGCGCCATCAAGTACCTTACTCTAGCAGGCGACCAGGCATTGAATACCTATTATACGATCCGCGCCCTCCAGGCATATGGCGATGCTTTTGACCTGCTCACTGACAACGAGGCCGATCTGCCCGATCTCATCGCCCTACACGAACGCCTGGGCGATGCTCACTTCCAGCGCGGCAACGAGGACGAGGCCTGGCAGGAGTACCGCAAATCGCTCCGTCTCGCGAACGAACATCCCGAGGTTGCTGCTGTGAGCGGTATCATGCCGCTCTACCTGTACGAGCGCCTGGCGGAACTGGCAGTGCGCTGGACCAGCGACTTTGACAGCGTGCCCGACCTGCAAGAGGCGCGCGGCTATATCGATGCAGGGCTTCAACTCCTGGAAGGCAAATCGCTGAGTCGCGAGCGCGTCGCCTTTCTCACCTACCAGGCATTCTGGTATATTCGCCAGTTGGAGACGGCGACCTATGCGCACAAAGCAGAGCTGGCGGAGCAGGCGCTCTCCAGCGGGCACGATGCGCTGCGCCTGGCCGAGGAGCTGAATAACGCCAGCGCGCTCTCGCTAGCCCTGGACGCGCTGGGCTTCATCTACGGCGAATATCATAAATACAACGAGGTTCATCAGATTCAGCACCGGCGCCAGAAATTGGAGGAACAACTCACCGATCGCGAGGAGCTTTACGATCTCTATATCTCGCTTGGCAGGTCACATGAGCAAGTAGCCGACTATTCCGCTGCACTCATGTGGTTTGGGCGCGCGTGGAGCAATGCACAGACCATGGAGAGTCCAACCATGCTGCTCACAAGCATGACCGGGCGTATGCGCGCCTGGCGCCAGTGGAATCGCTGGGAAGAGGCTCGCCTGGTGGCCTTCGATATATTGCGCCTGATCGAGCAGTACCAGCAGGATGAAAAGCGCCAGTTGTGGGCGCTGGAGACGCTGGCAACGATTGCTTATCGTATAGGTGAGCAGGAACAAGGCGATCAGTACACGCGCCAGTACAAGCGCCTGATCGACCAGCAGATAGAGCGCTCGGGCGAAGTCGCTCGCAGCGCATTATCCACAACCATGCATGCCATCTACATGGCGCGCGAAGATTGGACACGCGCCGCCGCCGACTACAAAGAGAAGTTTCAACGCAGTGAGCCCCTGCCTTCGCCAGAGGTCTTATCGACGCTGGCCGAGCTGCTGGTGATGACCGGAGAGAGCCAGGAGACCCAGGCCAGTACCTGTGAACGTGCGCTTACGCTGGCGGAGGAATCGGGCGCGCGCAAAAGCTACGCCATCGCCCTGCGCGCGCGGGGCCGCATGTATATGGAACAGCAAGAGTGGAAGCTTGCCGAGCAGGATCTCAGACATGCCCTGCGCCGCTGCGAGGTTCTCGACCTGCCCTGGGAGCGCGGCAATACGCTGTACCAGTTGGGGATGCTCTACAAGCGCCGCGCCCTGGCCCCTAAAGAGGAGAAGCAGAACAACCGCAACGCCGATCTGGAACGCGCTCGCTATCACTTCGAGCAGGCAATGGGCTTCTATGAAGCGCTGAATGCTCGTCCCAACATCGAGCGTGTGCGCCTGGCGCTGATGCAGGATAACACCGCCCGTGTGTAGAGGAAAGCGGCTAAAAGGTTCCCCAACTCAATCACGAGGGCATTTCCCATAGCGACGATGTATGCCACAACTGCGTAGAGTCCCACACGCTGCCCATATCCGGTGGCAGCGTAGAGATGTGGATCTGCGCAAGGTTCGCGCCTGCTGCTTGCAAGCGCTCGCGAACTCCTTTGAGGGCAAGTCTGGGAGTATTGTTCGTGCGACTGAGATGCGCCAGCCATAACCAACGCACGCTATCAGGACGCCAGGTGCGTAGAACAGCATCGGCGGCCTGGTCGTTAGAGAGGTGGCCTGTGCTGCTGAGAATGCGTTGCTTGAGAAGCAAGGGATAGGGGCCGCGCAGGAGCCGCTGGCGATCGTGGTTGGACTCAAGAATGAGCAGGTCGGCCTGACCAATCATGGCTAACATCTCCGGCGTTACCTCGCCGCTATCAGTCACGATGCAGACGCGACAACCCCCAGCGCTCAGCAGATAGCCACATGGTGCAATCGCATCGTGCGAGATTGGAAACGACGCTACCTCAATGTCGCCTATTATCTGGCGCGTTCCTACCGGCAAAGCCAGCGTACGCCCGACATCTTCCATACGCTGCACGCCGGCTTCGCTCTCCCGTACACCAATCTGCTCTGCAACACCGGCCTGTAGATTGTTGGCAGTGACAGGTTCGGCGATCGATATATCTTGCACATCACTTTCCATAGCCGAGACGAGCACGCCCGAATCCGTGCGCCAGTTGCCGGAGATCAGGCCGTTCTCCAGCGCTTTATATGTGCGGGGATCGGCGATTACAGGAATAGCATAGCGTTTCATCAATGAAGGCAGGCCAATGACGTGATCGCTATGTTCATGTGTAACCAGAACACCCTGGAGCTGGGACGCCCGCACGCCAACCCTGAGCAGCCGCTCCCGCAACACATTGCCGCCCAGTCCCGCATCGACCAGGAGCTTCGTGCGACCTTGAGGACCAGCCTCAACCAGTAGCGCATTACCGCTACTACCACTACCAAGAGAAACCACGCGCATAATAGCAATACCTTATATACCAAGCAAGCGTTGTGCATTGCCGCCCAGGATCATCTCCCGGCTCCCCTGATCCAGGCCGGACTGCTCGATGTGGTCAATCACGCGGCGCTGGCGCAACAAAGCGTAATCGCTGGCGAAGAGGATGCGGTCCGCTCCAACGAGCTGTGTCGCCACGGGTAGAATGGCCGGGCGGTAGAGATAGATCGTTGCAGCCGTATCATACCACACATTGGCGGCGACGCGTTGAATCTCCGGCATGAGACAATAGAATAGCAGGCCGCCGCCCCAATGGGCAGCGATAAAGCGCACATCGGGAAAGGCCGTGAGAAACGTCACCACGTCCTGTAGCGAGACATCACCTTTGCCGGGATAAAGATGACCAACCGGTTCGCTACAATGCGAGAGCACCAGCAAACCGCGAGAACGCACAACCTCTATCAACGGAGTAAGCAGCCCAATATCGCTGAGCCTGTATCCCTGTCCGTGGGGCATAAGTTCTCCCCATCCGATCATGCCAGCGGCGGCACAGCGCTCCAGTTCGCGCACAGCCCTTGTCCCGGACAGTGGTTGAACGACCGCCATACCATAGATGCGCCCTGGGTAGCGGCGCATCGCGTCGATCACATAGCTGTTTGTCTCTTCAATCAATCCAGGATCTGTCCAGCCAAATGAAAAGGCAACTGAAGCATCTACGCCCGCCACATCCATCTCCGCCACCAGATCGTCCGCCGTCGCCGTCCGCGCGCGTGTGTCCGCATACAGAGCGTTGAACCAGGGATCACGTTTGCAATAGAGTTCTCGTTGTTCGCGCACATGAGGAGGGAAGATATGCGTATGAAAATCTATAAGCATGTTCTATTGCTTCCTCCATAAATACAAAGAGAGCTCGTTTCATTCTAACGAGCTCTCTTTCAGTGATTTCTGGTTCCTGAACGAGAGAAGCTACCTCAATTTTGCCGAGCGCGGCGCACGAGCGTCGCAGAGCAGACCCGCTCCACTTGCATGCGGCTGGCGTGAGTCCGCGCGCGTCAAACAAGCCGTACGATCATTAGGGCTGCTTCGCTGCGCCTGTTACCAGGTGTCCACGTGCAGTCTATCCACCAGGTCTTCTGCCTGGGATCTTGATCTCATCAAGAGATGGGACTACTCGTCTTGGGGGCGGCTTCGCGCTTAGATGCCTTCAGCGCTTATCCCTTCTCGACATAGCTATCCAGCGGTGGAGTGGGCACCCCAACTGGCACACCAGCGGTCGAGCCATCTCGGTCCTCTCGTACTGAAGATGACGTC